>Ga0126376_10000070_pt1 | contig 41220 bp, 23 predicted proteins | sample PanSoiMetPlot_15_FD_92760 | JGI IMG/M metagenome (GOLD analysis project Ga0126376, IMG submission 92760) | Tropical forest soil microbial communities from Panama - MetaG Plot_15 | ecosystem: Environmental > Terrestrial > Soil > Tropical forest > Bulk soil | place: Panama | collected 2016-02-17 | reverse complement strand
GCATACTGAATCGGCAACTCCGGCAACGGTGAACTGCGCCCCTGGCTGTAAGCCTCGTACAGCACGCTCAACTCCCGCATGAACACGCCCGCCGACCAGCCATCGCTGACGATGTGATGCATCGTCACCAGCAGCACGTAATCCGCCGCTCCTATCCGCAACAGCAGGCTCCGCAGCAGCGGCCCATTAGCCAGATCAAACGGCCGTTGCCCCTCCTCGTTAACCACCCGCATCGCGGCCGCTTCGGCGGCCGCTGCTCCCACAGGTCCCAACTCACGCACTTCCAGGCGCTGCTCACCCGGGCCATCGATGAGTTGCCGTGGCTGGCCGGCCACTACTTGAAACCGCGTCCGCAACGCTTCGTGCCGCCGCACGATCTCGTTCAAGCTTCGCTCCAGCGCTGCGATGTTTATCTCGCCCTGCCAACGATAGCTGCTCGGCACGTTGTAAAACGCGCTCCCAGGCTCCAACTGGTCCAAAAACCACAACCGCTCCTGCGCAAACGACAGCGGCGCTTCGCTCCGTGCTCCTTCTCGCCTCCCGATCGGCTGTGTTGCCCCTGCAAGCCCTTGTTCGCGCGCCAGCAGTTCAAGTACGGCCAGTTTCGCCGGCGAAAGAGCGGAGAGACGTTTCGTGATGTCGTCGCCTTGAGTCATGGTTCTTAACTTTTACCTGCCACTTTGCTGAATGCGGGAATTGATGACTGCCACGACGACGCGCTGGGTGCCGGGTGTAGTGCAACTGACGTCATGCTTTTACCTATCTCGGCCAAACAATCGTCGTCGATGTCGCTGGTGTCGATCACCGTCCAGACTTTTTGAACCGCTTGAACGTAGTCGCGGTGGGCCTGAGCCACGCGTCTCTGTGCAACCATCCAGGCATTCGCGAGGATTTGAACGTGCTCGTTGTACGTGTCCATGCAGCTTCCGGCAACCTCCGGCGTCCAGGAAAGTTTCAGTTGTTGCTCGTAAGCACTCTGGGTCTGTTCGATGCTGGTAGCGTCAGCGCAATTAGTCAGGGCTTCGCGATAGTGTTCGAGCGCGCACTTCGATTGTTGCAGAGTTTTTTCGAAATCCCACGACTTGAGAATCGCGCGCATGTAGCGACTGTATGCCTCTTCGCTCAACTGCTCCTTGGTTCTGTAGTTGCCAAGCAAAGCGGCGTGGTAATCCTCTTGTGCTTTATGGTGCTGGTTTGCCGAATCGGTCGCCAACTGTTCCAGTGCGTTCAAGTATGACAAGCAAGTTTCTTCACAATTCGCCAGGTAGTCAGACCAAATCTGCCTGATGGTCGTTAAATAATCAGCGTAGGCTTGCTCAAAAAGACTTCCCGCGGTTCGCGGCTCGTGTTTTTCGTAATCCATGTGAGCCTCCAGTGATGAGTGCTGGCGTCTCTGTTTTGCGAGATAGGGGGACGATGCAGTGACGTCTAAGAGATGCTCGCAATGCTAATCAGCCCCCAGAACTGTTGTCAACGTTTTCAGCCAATAGTCTGTAAATCGTACCGCCCATAAAATTCTGTAACGCGTTGCCGTAAAAGCGAGCCTGGATCTCGCTGTCACTCGATAACGTGTGTAACATGTCCTTTAACGTTGCCCGCATGCGGAATACCGGCCAGTCGGTGCCGAAGATCAACTTGTGATTTATTCGGCGTGTCAGTAAAAGGCGCAGGCGATCCATTTCGTCTTCGTAACCGCTCACGTCTACAAACACATTGGGCCGGAAGCCACAGAGCATCACGCACTCTTCCAACCCTGCGCCTGTCCCGTGCGCCAGAATGAAATTCACGCCTGGAAAATTGCGCGCCGCACGATCGATAAGTGCCGGTTGAAAAGTATCGAAACTCAACGCTGGCGAAGTCCCTCCAGTGTGACTGACCACAGGCGCGCCCTGCTTCGCGCAGATTTCAAAAAACGGATAGAGCATTTCATCGCTCGGACTATAGCCACAGGGCGGGTACAGCTTGAGACCGGAAAAACCGAACTCCGTGATACCGCGCTCGAACAACTCAATCCCGTCAGCTCCCCAACGCGGATCTACACCGGCAAGCACGAAGAATCGATCGGGCCACTTCTTCAGGATGTGCGAATGACGCTCAAACATTTCTGCAATCGTCAATCTCATGTCGCGGCAGACGTAAGTGAAATCCGGCAGCAGCAGAACGGCCTTTTCGACACCTGCCTGGTCCATTTGCGACACCAGCTCGTCGCATTCGGGATCCTGCATGTTCTTCATATAAAGATCCGTGAGTTTACGGCGCGGCGGCATCAGCCCTTGCGCAGCCAACGCCGCCAACATGTTGTCGATTACGCCGTCAATGAACACTTGCGGAGTGAAATCAACAGACGCGACGTGGCAATGACCGTCAATAATTCTCTGGCTCATCTCGATCTCAGCCTTGTCGCAAGAGAAATTCACGGATGCGATCCTGGACTGCCGCATCGTCGTAAAAACAGTGGTGATCTCCCTGCAACACTACGAGCTCACAATCTTTAATCCTGCGTGCGATCTCACGCGAACCTTCCGGAGCGGTAATCTGATCGTCTTCGTTGGCGATGACGAGGGTGGGGACCGCCACGGAATCAACCCAGGCATGTTCGGGTTCGTTGAATGTCTGCATGATTATATTTGCGTAACGATGCAAAAGCTCTGGGTTCTTAAACGGCGCACTGGTTAAATGCAGCAGCGAAGGATTAGAGCAGACCATTGACAATGGAACTTGGGCTGGCTGAGACGAACCATTTGCCCCACTTTGGAAACGGCCGGCACTCATGATCCGGAAGAATAGTTCCGCGTCTTGTTTGCGCTTTGCGATTTTGGGCATGATGGAGCGCATGTTCTTTTCGACTACGGATCGCGGCACGCTCGCCGGAAAATTAAAAGCGCCGTTGAGCAGCACCAAGCTGCGTATGCGATTCGGAAAGTGAGCCGCAAAATTCAAAGCCACCTGTGCTCCATTACACCACGCGACCAGGTGAGCCGTATCGATTGAGCGCGAATCAAGCAGCGTCACCAAATCCTTAACGTGATGACCGACCTCGCAGCGCGTGCTATCGAACTCGCAGCCAAAATCCGGCAGCCAACGTGATTCCCAGGTAAGCACTCGGAAATCAGCCAGGAGCTGCCGCGCGAGATTGACCCAGAAAACAGCGGCCATTCCCAAAGCATTTATCAGTACCACCGGCGCCCCCTGACCGTTACGGGCTTCGAACGCAGTGAACGGCACTCCGTCACTCGAAACTAGTCGCACGCGTGTGAAGACCTCATCGAGACTTTCATTTCGCAGCTCGCGCGCGCACTCTGTGAAGTATCCATAAAGCTCCTGCTCCGTAACTCCGTCCTTTTGCGGCAAGCTCCTCTCAAATTGCTTTTCACTGAAATAACCACTCGAGAACGACAACTCAGCCGATGCGTCTTCACCTTCGACATATTTCACGGTGACGTTCGCGCCGAGGACCTTACGGCAAGCAGCAACGAGCGTCTCGACGGTTGGGTTATGCGAACTCGTAACGTGATGGATCGGACCACCGGCAAAGTCGGACGCAATCAGATGATCCAGGTCGGAGACGACATGATCCACCGGTATTAGATTGACGGTTGTTTCGGGCCGCGCGTTTAGCCGGAGACTGTCGCTGTCTCCAGCAGCGAGTTCCGACCATATTTTTGTTAACGAATAGAGTAATCCGCGAAATCCGCCGGGCAATGTTGTTTGTGATGGTCCAACTACTGTCGACGGTCGAATGATTCGATAGTCTATGTCGTGCTGCCGGCAGTAATTGGCGATTGCGTGCTCCGCGAGACACCGGTTCTCTTCGAACTGATTGTGAAAATCGCGCGGCAGAGAGTGAAGTTGCTCGGGAATCGCTCCAGACTGCCGTCCCGCCGCGTAAGCACTCGAAACGTATATGAACCGCTTCACGCTATGCTGTTTCGTGAATGACAACAGCGCGTGAATTTCCTCCAGTTCCTTTTCGACAGCCGGCGGGGGACTGCACGCCTCCGGATCTGAGAATTCAGGGAAGTGCCAGAGTTCGTCTAACTCGCTCGTTCCCACAGCGGACGAAACTAACTCAAACCGTTCGGCCAATTCCTCCACTGACACTGAAATTCGATACGAAGCCGCACACGCAAGAAGCTGCTCGAGTAGTTCTTTGCGAGCGAGTTCGATCCTGGTATCGGGAATTAAAATAAGATTGCGTTGCACCCGCCTCGTCTGCCAGAAGAGGAAATGAGTGCCAAGAGAAGTCCTTGCTCCGGAGATGAGAATTGATTTGCGGAAGGCTTCCCTCGAATGCTGCATGGTGGTTTGACATCCTCAAGGGTGCAACTGAAGAGACGGACCTTCGTGGTGATTAGAATGCGCAAAAATACAGTTTAGGGTTCGTTAGGCTCGGAGGGCGCCCCAAAAAAGCGATTGTTTTGTTCGGGTCCGTGGGCACAATAATCCAGCAACCACCGTATGTCAATGAGGTAAGTGTAAGCGAATACCGAGCGTCACTATGACTCGTCCTTGTCTCCGCGCACCCACTCCAATTAATATGCCGCACAACACTCAAAACGGAATTTAACCCGTCCGATTTCCCAAGCTGGAGATCAACTCATGACTCAGGTTTCTCGCGAGAATGAGCAGCTACTACGAAGTCTCTTCACTAAAGATTCTCCCAGACAAAAAATCGGACTGGAGGCTGAGCTCGCGATTCTCGATCCGGAGACTGGGGTGTCAGTTCCCTACGAAGGTCCAAATGGACTGGAAAACCTTCTCAAAACGATTGGTACACAAGGCTCCTGGGACCGCACGTACGAAAACCAAAAACTAATGATCTTGAGCCGCGACGGTTTTTCTATTCAACTCGAACACGGCGGCGCTATCGAGTACAGCTCAAAACCTGCGAACAATCTCAAACAGCTCGTCGCCGATCTGAAAGCGGCGCTGCAGCTGATCGCGGATGCCGCGTCGCGTTTGGGAGTGGCTGTCGTTCCCGGCGGCAACTTTCCTTTTAACACTCCTGAAAACACTTCGTGGGTGCCAAAGCGTCGCGGCCGCATCATGCGCGATTACTTTGAAGCTCTCAATGACTCGGGCGCGGGCGGTTTACGCGTCATGTCGGAAACGCTTTCGACGCAAGTCACGCTCGATTACTCGTCGGAAGCTGACATGGGACTAAAGATGCGGACATTGGTGGCCGCCGCACCGATTGTGAGCGCAATTTTTTCCAACTCGCCGCTCGATGGAGGTTTAGCCTCGGGCACGCTCTCACGTCGAGCCGAACATTATTTTACGTGCGATCCCAAACGGTCGGGCTTTGTGCCACCAGCATTGGGTCGCATCATGTCGTTCACTGATTTCATCGAGTGGGCGCTCGACGTTCCCATGATCTACAGAGCCACGCAGTCCGGTTACGAAAGCGCAAACTTTCAAACGTTTCGCACTGTGTTGCGCGACGGATTCGCGGAGGGTACCAGGCCCAATGAGGCACATTGGCGCTCGCACCTGTCTCAGATCTATACCGACGTACGACTCCGCGACACGATCGAACTGCGCGCCGTCGATGGCGCACCGGTGAAACTTATTCCGGCGGTCGTTGCCTTTTGGACAGGACTCGCCTACGAGCGCGCTTCACTCCTTGAGGCTTGGGAACTTTTTAATCAAAAATCAATCGCAGAACATTACGCCGCACTTAGAGAAATACCGTTCAAAGGGCTGCACGCAAAGTTGGGCGGCGATTCCGTGCTCGAGATCGCCGGTGAGCTGCTTCGCATCGCGAAGAATGGCTTCAACGCCAGAATTGAAGCCGGGCTCGAAGATCCGATCTCGATGTCTTACTTCGAACCTCTTGACGAACTCGTCGATTCCGGAGTCACGCTGGCCGAACGCTGTTTGCTCGACTGGGAAGGTCGTTTAGGGAAAACGGCCATTCGTTACGTCGATGCCTACCGCGTCCGCGCCTCTCAAATCGAGAATCTGATCTGATCCGCGCCATCAGTCGCTAAGATTAGTTTCGGAACATCTGGTCGTAGCGTTTGTAGATGTACTCAATCAACAACGCCCCGAGCGCGGTTAGTTCAACTTTATCCGGGTGGTACTCCACCAACCGGTTAGCAGCCAGGTTGTCGTTGACCATGCGAAACTCTTCCGCCTCCTGATCGGTTAAAGGCGCCGGAAACTCAAAGTCGATGTAACCACGCTTCGCCCCGAACATCAGATGACGACGCTTCATCTCCGGCGACGTTAAACGATGATATTGACCCGTCGCTCCCTCACTGTCACTCATAACTCGCTTGTAGTCTTCGTAACCAGTTACGTTGAGGAAGTTGGTGTGATCAAAATACGAACGCGCGCTATTGCCAAACCCCAGCGCCTGCACGTCTGACTCCCAAACGCACGCGCTTGGTTGCGGCGGTCGCAGTGTTTTCGGCATGAAGAGGTATCTTGGCTGCTCAACCCAGTTACGGTTCTGCTCGAAATACAATCGGTAAAGCTGCTGAACACGAAACTTCTCCAACAGCGCGTCGGCGTTGATGACCTCTTTTTCAAAGAAGATCGAACTCTTATTGAAACTTCGCGGATAGAGACTGACCGAATCGACGAAGCCGTGTCCTATCAACTCGTCAATCTCTCGCAGATCTGCTATCACGTCCTCGACCGTTTGCAGATACAGGCCTGACATAAAGTCGACGTTGATGTGCTTCACGCCGGCTTCGCGAAACGCCCCGCAAACTTCCTTGATTCGATCCGGACCAACCCAAATGCGATTGTTTGCTTCGATGACCTTTTTGCTGAAGGTCTGAATGCCCATGCTGACGCGGTTGATGTGGCCCGTAAGCGCCAGTTCGTGCAGACCACTGCGCATCGTGCGTGGATGCAGTTCCAGCGTCACGCGTTCGAAGTTGCCCGGATCGATGTTGGAAAAGATATCGTCGTAGAGTCGGCGGAGATGTTCAGCCGTTAACAACGAAGCCGTGCCGCCGCCGAAGTAAAGGTCGCCAACCTGTGTCACACTGGCGCTGTGCCTGAGAAAGGCGAGCATCTCCTTTTCAAGCACCGACACATATTGGTCCATTTCTTTCAGATCCGTGGTCACGTGAAAGTAGCAGAAGTCGCACTTCTTCACGCAGAACGGGATGTGAAGATAAAGGAATACGATGCGACGACGTTCGCGGCGCAGCCAGGTGTTGAGCATTTCATTGCCGTCGCAGGTCACCGGCTCCAGTCGCGGATAGATATCGACCCAGTACTGTTCTTTCTGTTTTGGATCGATGCCAAACCGGTCATCGCGGAGCAGGTGTTCGATATCGTTTTCGATCACAAACGACTCGAGTTGATGCCGCAGGTCTTCTTCATTGATCAATGGTCGCGCTACAGGCGGTTGCGTTAGTTCCTCGACTTTCGTCTTGGCAAGTTGGTGCAGTGTGCTCATAACGATCCTCCGATTATTTGATGCGGAACTAGCGCGAACTCGAATTAGCCTGGTTCGACAATAGGTCGCGCGCTTGTTCTTCCGAAAGATTTTCAATCAGCTTCAGTAACTCATACGTTTGATTCGTGCTCTGTTGGGTGATGCGAGTTCTTACGATCGTGAGAGCGATGGCCTCAATCGTGGGCATTTCGAAAACGCTGTGCAGCGGCAGCTCCAGGTTGAAGGCTAAACGCACTCTCGTCACTACCTGGACCGCCGTCAGTGAATGCCCTCCAAGATCGAAGAAGTTGTCATGCACACCGACGCGTTCGCAGCCGAGCACTTCGCACCAGATGCGGGCCAGTTCCGCCTCGACAGGCGTTCTCGGCGCGACATAGGTTTCCTCTGAATCGGTGAATGACAGGCGGGGATCGGGCAACGCGGCGCGATCGATCTTATCGTTGGGAGTTACAGGCAGTGTCTCCAAAATGATGAACTTCGTTGGCACCATGAAGTGTGGCAGTCGCTCGGCCGTGTATTCCCTCAAGTCTTTGGCCGGCACTTCCGCTTCGGGTTTACAGGCGACGTAGCCAATCAAGCGCACGTCGCCGGGAGCGATTTCGGCCGCGGAAACAACAGCCTGTCGCACAGCGGGATGCGTCATTAAAACCGCTTCGGCTTCCGCCACTTCGATACGAAAGCCTCGCACTTTGACTTGATGGTCCAGGCGCCGCAGGAACTCGATTTGTCCATCTGCCAGGTAGCGCGCGAGATCCCCAGTCTTGTATAGGCGCATTCCCGGCTGCGAACTGAAAGGATTAGGGACAAACTTCTCCGCCGTCAGAGCCGGATCGTGGTAATAGCCTCTGCCAAGACAATCACCGGCAATATAAATTTGGCCTGCAACTCCGATCGGCACCGGTTTCATGTAATCGTCCAACAAGTAGACGCTCGTATTAGCGACTGGTCTGCCAATGGGCATTGTCGGACCTTCGTGGCTTGCGTCACTCTCACCCACGATCGTGATGATGCAGGTCTCGGTTGGTCCATAGATGTTATGTAATGCGGCGTCGAGTTTTGTCTTGAGGAGACTCTCGAGTGAGGCCGGCACGGCTTCTCCGCCGACAAAAACGTTTTTGAGAGTCCGGCATTCGGCACTTTCAGGTTCTTCTAGAAATACCTGCATCGCGGAAGAGACAAAAAGCGCTCCGGTGATCTGTTTCTCTATTATGAACCGGGCCAGTGCCAGCGGGTTGCGCTCGGTTTCGGGAGCAGCCATTACGAGTGTGGCTCCGTTCAGGAGCGGCCAAAAGATCTCCCAGATCGATGGATCGAAGCTGAATGGAGTTTTTTGTATGAAGCGGTCTGACGACGTCAGCCCATACATCTTCTGAGTCCAGTGCAAGAGGTTGATGACACTGCGGTGGACATTCATCGTGCCTTTCGGCACGCCCATCGAACCGGAGGTGTAGATCATGTAGGCAAGGTTCCCTGGGCCAACAGATACCACCGGAGGCTCTTCAGGTTCGGTCGCGATCTCGCTCCACTCCTCATCTAAGACTACGACTTGAAATCCAGCGCGTTTGGTCGCCTCGATCTTCTCCAGGTGCCCTTTGAATTCTTTGAGGGTTATCAGGAGCCTGGCGTCGCTGTCCGCCAACATGTGGTTGAGACGACTGACTGGATAATCCGGATCGAGAGGAACGTAGCAGCCACCGGCTTTCAAGATCCCGAGAAATGAAACAACTACCTGCTCCGAGCGGCCCATCAAAACACCTACAAGATTCTCCGTCGACACTCCTTTCTTTCGCAGGTAATGGGCCAACTGATTTGCGGTGGTATTAAGTTCTCGATAAGTCAAATTAACGCCACCACTGACGGCAATTGCCTCGGGTGTTCGTACCGCCTGTTCTTCAAACAGATCATGAATGCAGGCATCGCGCTTATAGGGCATATCCGTCGCGTTCCATTCCTGCATTAGCTGTCGCCGTTCGGCGGCATTGATCAGATTAATGTCGGAAAGCTTTTGATTCGGGTCGGACGTAACAGACTGTAATACCGTCAGAAAATTCTCGGCGAGACGGTTGATGGTTCCCGCTGCCAAAAGGTCTGTGTTGTATTCAAAGCTGCAATAGATTTCCGACTCGCCCTCCATCATCGCCAGCGTAAGATCAAACTTTGAGGTGCCGGCGATAGTGGGCAAAGACTCCGACGCGCTCGAAGATGATGCCGATGCAGAGGAGCTAGCGGCGGCGGTGGTGGAGCTAACCGGTCGTGACGTATTTTGAAGCGCGATGGCGATCTGAAAGAGCGAGTTGTGGCTGAGATTGCGCTCGGGCTGCAACTCTTCAACCAACTTCTCAAAAGGCAGATCCTGATGGGCATAGGCCTCCATCGTTACCATCTTCACTCGTTTTAGAATTTCGAGAAAAGACGGATTGCCAGAGAGATCGGTGCGCAGGACAAGCACGTTTACGAAGAAACCGATCAGACCTTCGATCTCGGCGCGCGTGCGATTCGCGATCGGGCTTCCTACTACGATGTCAGACTGTCCGGTGTACCCACGCAACAACACGCAGAAAGCTGACAGCAGCGTCATGAACAACGTTGTTTCATGGTCGTGACTCAGCACTCTGAGACTGCTCGTAAGGCGGGGAGAGATGTTGAAAGTTCTTGCTGTTCCACGATAACTCTCGATGCGAGGTCGCGGTTTATCGCTGAGAGTCAACAAAGGTGGAGCACCGGAGAGTTTTCGACGCCAATAAGAGAGATGCTCATCTATTCTCGCGCCGGCCAGCCATTCCCTTTGCCAAATAGCAAAGTCGGCATATTGCACCGGTAACGGTGGCAATGGTGATTGTTGCCCTTTGAAGAACGCCTCGTACAGGACCGTCAATTCGCGAAAGAAGATGGCCGTGGACCATGCGTCACTAACGATGTGGTGCATGGTAATCAAAAGCCAATACTCAACGTCCGATAGCTTTATGAGAACGCCTCTCAGGAGAGGACCCTTGGAAAGATCGAACGAGCCGTGGGCTTCCAGGTTGGCGAGTTCACCTGCTTTTGCATAGCGCTCTTCACGAAGTGGTTCAGTCAATTCAATCTGGTTCAGAGGTATGAAGACTGAGGGGTGTACGACCTGGACCAGCTCCTTATCCTGAATGCGAAACGTAGTGCGCAGAGATTCGTGTCTACGCACGATCTCGTTGATACTCCACTCGAGTGCGGGGGCCGGGTTGATGTAAGAGCTCAAAGGAACAAACACAGGAATGTTGTAAGCAGGAGTTCCGGGCCGCAGTTGATCGAGCAACCAGAGTCTTTCCTGAGCAAACGAGACGGCACAGGGGTTCGCTGTTCCGCGCGGTTTAATGGCTTCCATCCGCGCGCCTCTATCATCGTTCAAAAGCTTTTCCAGAAGCGCCAATTTTTCCGGCGGCAAAGTGGTAATACGGTCGGATATTCGACTCATAGTCGTCTCCTTAAATTTGGCCGGTGGCAGACCGCGCATGCAGGTAACAATTCAGTTCAGCAGAGATTGCTTGCAGCAATGCGTCGCGACCCGTGTCCACGAGATAGTGATTGCCGCGAAGAACTTCGAGCCTGTATGGGCCCCGCGTGTGTTCGCGCCAGGGTTTCAAGTGCGCAAACGTGAGCGTCGGATCCTCGGAACCTAAAAAAGCTGTAATCGGAAAAGTAAATGGTCGCTTCGGAAGATAACGGTAAGTTTCGGCCAATTTGAAATCAGCGCGGATCGTGGGAAGCATCATTTTCATTAACTCGTCATGCTGAATAACGGCGTCTGGCGTAGCGCCGAAATCCCTAATCCGAGCCAGCAGATCCCGGTCGGGCAGAGCATGAGCCGGCGGATCCTGGTCAGGCAGATGAGGCGCGCGGCAATTCGCAACAAACAGACGAATCGGTGGGTGGCCCAGCTTCTTCATTTCGTGCGCTACCTCGAAGCCGATCAGGGCACCGAGGGAGATGCCGAAAACTGCGTAAGGAAGATCGACGTATTGCTCGAGCACCATGGCCAGATCGTGGGCCAACGGTGGCATGCTGCTGTAAGCAGTTTCGCCAAAGCGGCGGCGTCTTCCTGGAAGCTCCACGGCACATACCTGAACTCTTTTGGGTAACGCAGCCGGCCATGAGTTGAACAGAGCCGCATTACCGCCCGCGTATGGCAAACAGAAAAGGCGCAGCGCCGGCGCCACGCTGATTTTTGAGTAGCTGATCCAGGAGTTGGAAGTGGTTTGATTCATTTAAGAACGTTAACTTGGACTTTAGGGCAACAGTCCGTGCTGCCATTCCTACAGCCGCACCGTCGCGGCTCAATTCCTCCGCCTCTGGCAAGACTGTAAAGTCTCGATCTGCTGAGCAAATTGATAAAGCACCGGCGCCTCGACCAGAGTGCGAACAGGGATATCGACTCCTAATAACTGTCGCAGCCGGAAAACAACTTGCAGCGCGAGCAACGAATGACCGCCCAGAGCAAAAAACGTATCGTGGAGACTCAATGATTGCACGCCCAACACTTCGCTCCAAACATTTGCTATCGAGATCTGTAAGGCTGTGTCAGGTGCAACGAAAGGACGATCCGCAGCCGCGAATTGAGGCGCAGGCAACGATTGCCGGTTGACCTTTCCATTCGCCAGTAGCGGCAGCTCATCGAGGAAAATAAACATTTCCGGGATCATGTAATGTGGTAGCAACTCGCGCAAATAACCGCGCAATTCATCACTGTCGGCAGCGTAATTCTTAGTGACCACATAGGCTGTGACGCATGATGCACCATTAGAATCAGGCGTCACGTGCGCCACGCAGGCTTCAATCGCAGGATGCTTCAACAAAGAGTGCTCGATTTCACTCAACTCGATCCGGCAACCATTGAGTTTTACCTGATGGTCCACGCGACCCACGAATTCAATGCGGCCACTTGCTGAAAGGCGAGCCAAATCGCCTGTGCGATATAAACGTTCGCCGGCGACTTTGCTTAGTGGATTCGGCACGAAACAGTTCGCTGTTAGAGCGGGTTGGTTTAGATAACCTCGCGTGAGCCCTTCGCCCCCGACGTAAATCTCGCCAACGGTACCAACCGGAACCGGTTGCATACAATTATCCATCAGGTAAACTTTGCGGCCGCTTAGAGGTGCTCCGATCGTCATCGTGTCGCGGTCAACGGCCGTGAGGATTGCGCCGGTGGAATAGGTAGTGTCTTCCGTTAGACCATAAAGATTCCATACTTTCTCAACTCCACAGGTATGAACCTGCTGCTGGAGACTTGTCGTCAGAGGTTCGCCGGCAAAGACTACCTTCCGCACGCTGGAAGGCAACGCGCTGATTCCCAGGAAAGCTTTCATCAATGAGGGCACGGCGCTGATCAGAGTCGCCTGGTTTGCAGTCGGCGACGACGCTATCTCGAAAAGATTGCGAACCACTAGAGCTTTACCGCCATGAGTGATCGGTGCCCACAGCTCGAACACAGACGAATCAAACGTGAATGGACTGGAAACTACTACACCCGCCAGGTCAGCGTCGCTAAAAGTTCGTCGCGCCCAGCGCCAGAGTGACGACGCATTGCGGTGTTCGATCGCGACACCTTTTGGAAACCCGGTCGAACCCGACGTGTAAAGCACGTACGCGAGGTTCGAAGGATCAACAGCGCTAACAGGATTCAACTCACTTTCACGCGCAATCTGCGGCAGACACTCGTCAAGCACAATCAGCTCCACTTCCGAGTTGGTGGCGCAAACTTCGCTCGCCAGCACAGCCAGCTCCGAGTGGGTCAACAAGAGATTCAGCGCTGAATCCGTTACGAAGTAACGCAAACGCTGCAACGGGCAGTTTGTATCCAGCGGCACGTACGCTGCTCCTGCTTTTAGCGTTGCAAGCATAGCCACGACGACGTCCGTGGAACGCTCGAGCAGAAGTCCTACGCGATCCTCGGGGCGCAACCCACTACGTTGCAGGTGATGGGCCAGTCGATTAGCTCGCGCATTCAATTCGGCGTACGTCAGTTGCTGGTCCTTACACACCAAACAGACTGCCGATGGCGTGCGTTCGGCCTGTGCTTCAAAGAGTTGATGAATGCAGTCTTCCGGTGCTGCTGGATCGTTCTCCGGCTCCAGCGTGGAGAGTAGTTCCTGGTCTTTTGTGGTGAGCAGTGGTAATGCGTCGTAATTTCCCTCCGGCGTGGCGGCAATCGCTGCTAACGCCTGCATGTAACGATCTGCGAATGCCTGTACCGTTTCATCACTTAGCTTGGTAACGTCAAACGACAAGCAGAGTTCGAGCTCACCGGAAGCGGCATTCAGCTCGAAATCGGTGCCCAGGGTGAAATCGACGTCGACAGCAATGTGCCGGGAACCGATGAATGCGATCTCCTGCAACTGATCGAGATTTCGCATTACGTGAAAGTTGCTGTAATTGAAATAGGTATCTAAAAGCCGTGGGCCACCAGCTATTCTTTGTAACTCGGCGAATGGAAAGCGCCGCACGGGAAGTAGTTCGCACTCATTGTCGAAAGTCGCCTTGATCAAGCTGGACCACGTGCCGCCGTTAAGCACAAACCGGAAAGGCAACATATTGATGAATAGGCCTAACACCTGGTCGCCACCTTCTTCTTCCTGGCGTCCGTTTGATACCAGGCCGGTCAACACTTCCGCCTGTCCACTGACGACGCTCAGCACGCGCAAGTGAGCGGCCAGGAGCACGCTCTTGAGTGGAACGCCCAGCATCGCCGCCACACGTTTCAAGTTTTCACATTCATTCGACGAGAAGACGCGCCGGTGTGCGGCCGTTCGTGCGGCGTTCAAACGGCCGGCAGCAGGATCTTGCGCGAGCGCAGTCCTGGTGACGTTGCTTAGTTTTTGAGTCCAGAAGTCGCGGCACTCGTGCGATGTCAGCGTGTCGCGCTCGGCAACCACGAAATCGCGAAACGAGAATGAAGCCGGTATATCGATCCGCGCTGCTTCATCACGCAACAGCTCCGCATACGTTTGAAACAATTCACTAATCATGGAGCTCAAGCTCCAGCCGTCCAAACAGGCATGGTGCTCGGCCCACGAGAACTGAAAAGAGTCGTGTGTAAGTTGATGCACTTGAAAACGGACGAGCGGAGCGCGCCTTAAATCAAAACGGCGCGTTCTTTCACTTTCCATCCAACAATCGAGGGCACGATCGCAGTCCGCGGCGTTTAGATTTCTCAAGTCCTCGACTGCGAGCGGCAGGTCTACTTGTCGATGCACGAGTTGCAGTGGCTCGTCGTAATCGCCGAGGTTGAAAGAGATTCTTAGAATCTCGTGACGAGCGGTGAGCCGGCGCACAGCTTCCTTTAATTTGTCGTGGTCGAACTTCCCGCGCAAACAAACGCTCGTGACGTTGTGATAACTGGCGCCGTCACAGTTGTACTCGCTGTGATAGACCATTCCTTTCTGGAGCATTGCCAACGGATAGGCGTCTTCAATGTGGCCGGGAATTTTCAGGCGGTCCGCGTAAGAAAGAAGAGCGAACGGTTCAGTCACGCGCGCCGGAGTGGGTGTCTGGACCACAAGATCTGCGTCTTTAGCGAGTTCAGCGATTGTTTGAGACCTGAATAGTTGTTGAATTGAAAAAATCAGACCACGCTTCTGCGCGATAGCCTGCACTTGTATGCAGCGGATGGAGTCGCCACCGATGTCAAAGAAATTGTCGTGAATACTAATCTCGGCAATGCCGAGTACCGCGGCCCAGGCATCGTGAAGGATTTGCTCGGCAGCGGTGTGCGGCGGTTCGTATTTCCTCGCAGCTTTCGCATTTGCCACATCCGGTGCAGGTAAGGCTGCGACGTTGATCTTCCCATTAACGGTCAAGGGCAGCGCGTCCAGCGTGACGAAGGCAGACGGAATCATGTACTCGGGCAACCTGTCCTTCAGGAATTGTCGCAGTGCCTCGGGTGACAAGGGAGTGGCTTGGGGCTTCGCGCTGTTTGCACTCGGCGTAACGGATCGTAAAGTCGATCTCACAGCGTAAACGTTGAAACGATCGGTGCCCTCGAGAAGCGGATCCTGCTCGACTACAACTTGAAACCCGTGGCGCTCGAGTCGCGCAGCTATTTGCGCTGTTCTTGGCTCCTGCCCTGGTTCATCGTGTACCTCCATAACGATCTGTTCGATCTTTTTCCAGTCGTCATCGCCGATGCCGTCGAGGACATCGAGCTCGGCTCGCTGCACGTCGATCTTCAATAAATCGATCCGTTCGATTTCCTCGTCGGCGATTACAGTCGATAGCGGTTTCAGATCCGCCTCGTGTATCTCCGCCACGAAACGTTCGCTTAGAAGATCGTCGGCGTGCTCCAGCAACGCCGTTCGATTGGGCGCGCCGCTCAATTGCTCATTCTTGAGAAAGGTTCTGATTACTTCGATTTCATCTTCAGGCCTGGCGTACTTGCTAAGACTCGACATCATTGAGTAGCGCGGATAATAAGTAAACGAAGCCGACCGCGACTCGTTCGATAATCCGATGGGGAATACCCGGATGCTATTCGAGTCTTGCGCGGCGTTAGCGCGCAGCATTTTGAAAATCGGCAAGAGTGGCTCGAAGGCGTAGATCCTCGCGTTCCGGCAGTGTTGACTGGCGAAAAGACTGAACATCCCGATGTTTGCTCCAACGTCGAAGATGCACATGCCATCCCACAGGCTGACGCCGTGACGGAGGTAAGTTTGCTTGTCGAAGATCTCCTCATAAAGGTATCTGGTCTCGTTTTGATTCTGATGCGCGATTAGCATTCCATTCGGCAACTTGTAGAGTGGACCAACATCTTCAAGCCGAATTTTCGCGATCGCCGGCACAACGTACGCTACGAGACACTTGTTGCTGCCGGCATCCTGACGCACTGCAACAAAAGTATCGGCGATAGCATGATTTCGTTTTAGCGTCCAGGCAATTTCGCCTGGCTCGATACGGAAGCCATGCAGCTTGACTTGCTGATCGGTGCGGCTGAGAAACTCTAAAGAACCATCAAGCCTGAACCGCACGCGATCGCCCGTCCGGTAAAGCCGCTTACCTTTCGCGAACGGATGCGGCACGAACTTTTCCGCGGTCAAATCGGGCTTGCCCAGATATCCGCGACCGAGTCCTTCACCGCCGATGCATAACTCGCCCGGCACACCGACCGGTGCAAGCCGCATTTGGTCGTCGAGAACGAGCGTTTCCACGTTCGCAAGAGCGTGGCCGATATTGGGCACCTGATCTTTTTCCACACGACAGAGAGTCGTTACGTCAGTGCATTCAGTTGGACCATAAATGTTGTAGAAATCGATCGACTCTACCGACGCAAGCTGCTGCCACGTCAACGGATCGAGCGCTTCGCCTCCAACCAATACTCTTTGCAGGTTGGGCGCGCATCGTTCCGTGAGTCCCGCCATGAGCAGTGCTTGTAGTTGTGACGGCGTGCAATCAAGCACATTTACTTTGTGTTCGTGCAAACGAAGCAACATTTCGCTGCCGTCAGTCCGCGCTGCTTCGGGGACGACATACAGCGTGTGGCCGCAGGCAAGCTGAATAAGCTGTTTGAGTGAGGCATCGAAAGACAGCGGCGCGTTGAGAGTTACGGTCGATTTTGTTTCCGCAGCGTCGCACAAGTGAGCACTGAGTGCTGCCGCGAGGTTTCCAACGGCGCGATGTTGAATCATCACGCCCTTTGGCGTACCAGACGAACCGGACGTGAAGATGACGTAGGCTAAATGTTCTGCGTCTACCGGAAGGCGAAGGTTCTGATCGCTTTCAGCAGCCAGGAGAGTTTGGCAAGCATCCAGGCAAATGATTTCCCCGTCGCAGTCAGGCAGGTCCGGGACCAGATCGGATTGCGTCAGAATGACGCGTGGGTTTGCACACCCGATCATTGATGCAAGCCGCTGCTTCGGATGTTTTGCCTCAAGCGGCACGTACGCACCACCCGCCTTTCCGACCGCGAATACCGCGGCGATCATCTCCCACGAACGTTCCAGAATAATCGCGACTGTAATCTCCGGTCCCACCCCTTTTTGCCGGAGATAATGGGCCAACCGGTTCGCATACCGATTCAGTTCCGCAAACGTGACACTATAGTTTCCCTTTACTGCCGTTGCGTCAGGAGTCTTTTCCGCCTGCGCCTCAAGGAGCTCGTGCAGGGACGGATTCGATCTTTCCGCGAGAGTTGGGCCAAGTGAATGCCGCAGTAATTGCTGTTCGGCTTCATCGATTAACTCCAGGCTCTGAATTGGCGCGCCCGCAGGCGCCGTGAGGATGCTGCAAACCAGTTGCACGTAACGACGCGCCAGCAGCTCAACATTTTCGCGCCGAAAAGATCGTGGATCGTAGTGCAACTGCGCTTCCAAAACACCTCGAGTCAAAAGGCACGAGAGTTGGAGCTTAAAAGCGTTCGTACAAACATACTGTTTAGAGATTGCGAAGCTGGTTGCTCCACTTTGGACCAGTTCAGCGCGGGTAAAATCGAAGACGACAGGAAGACGCTCGTCTGACGGGAAATCCTCCTCGTCTTTGTATTCACAGTTCGCGCGAATCGCGTCGAGCTGCTGTGTGACGCTGCCCGCGAGATCTGTAAAACTCGTCGTGCCTTCGAGGTCCGTGCTGATGGGAACATGAGTTGAGAAGAGTCCAACAGCATTTTGAAACTCGACAAAACTGCGCCGATCAAAGCCGCAGTGGACGCTGACATGATCTTGCTGCGATAGCCTGCCCACCAAACATTGCCATGCGGTTAAAAGAAAAGCCTCGACGTCCGCCGCGGTCTGCTCGATTTGTCGAACAGTGTGCGCGTCGAACGAAAACTCTATAAACGATCGTTCCGGCTTGTACTCCAGCGCTGTTATTTCGCCTTCGAAGGGCAGGACGGAAACGTCTGGTCTTTCAGGCAAAGGAACGCTTGGCTCGTCAGTAGATTCAACTAATGAATTCTGCCATTCCGAAAATTCCACGTAAGGCAAAGGCTCTGATATCCAGTCGGTCGATTCATAAGCGCAGGCAAGCTGGCACGCGAGGAGTTGTAGGCTGAACGAGTCGGCGCAAAGAGCGGGCAGTGTGATCAGCAGCACGTGACGATCAGGTGATACTCGCAGCCGAGTGAAACGTCCCAGGCCCGTTTGTTCGTAATCAAACGGCAGCGCAAGTTGTTCGTAAAACTGCTCCTCGATCTTTGCCGCCGGATCATCCGTGTTACTCAGATCAATTTCGTGCAGCGAAATCGGCGCTCGATCTCCGATGATCTGTAACGGGAGCTCCATGCCGGGCAGGCTGAAAAAACCGGTGCGGAGGATCTCATGGCGCGCAGTTAGATCCTCCAGCGCCGCTTTCAGGCGCTCAATATCGAGTGGACCGTCAATACATACCGCGGCTTGCGCCTGAAACGCAGGCCACTCCTGTTGCATCCGCCAAATGCGCTTTTGCTGAGGCGACAGGTGAAAGCCTTCGATGGTCTCGTTCTGCATTTATTGTCTCGGCTGCCGTCAGTCAAACGATTCTGAACTCGTGTACAGGTCGGCCATGGCGACCAGAATTTGTCGCGGGCCGGCATACGTTTCCCGTCCGTGAGCCACCAGGAAGTTGTCTACCACGAGCACGTCACCCGACTTCCACGTGAAGCGAACGGCGTGCGCGTCGTATTGAGCGCGTATTTCTTCCAACACGGAGGCTTCGATAGGAGATCCATCGCCATAGAAAACATTCCGCGGCATGTCGTCAGGAGCCAGCATCGCGCTCAGCGAGTGGCGCGCGGCAGCCGGCAGACTCGAAGCATGAAAGAGTGCAGCATGATTGAAGAAGACGCTCTCATGCGTGACCGGATGTTGTACCACTCCCTGGCGAACCTGCACGGTGCGTAAACGGTCCTTGCCGCGCCACTCGAATTTGATTTTTGAGCGCCGGCAATATTGCTCGACGCTTTTGGGATCATCCGTTTGAAATGCTTCCTGCCACGATAGGTCCAGCTCGGGACCAAAATTTCTGACGTACATCACACCTTTTGTTCTGAATTGCTCCCTCACCTGAGGCTCGATGGCAGGGAACACGTCTCTTTCACGCGCGATCGGCGTTCGGCCTCCTTTCGGCGCCGGCGTGCGGCAGTGGAAGAACACTTTGGTGGGCCAATTGTGCGAATACGACATTTCGTGATGCAGGTGAATGATCTGGTTCGCGGGATACTCGGACGACGTGAATACACGTTCGGCAATTTGCACCCGCGGCGCGGCGCGTTCGCGATACTCGAGCAGTTCATCGGAGACTGCGGCTGCAAACGCGCGGAATCGCTCCACTGAATCCACATTGAAACCGCGATACAGTATTGCGCCATGGTCCAACAACTGCCGGTCGACCCAGTCGCGGTTTTGTGTGGCCCAGGCTGGCAGGCTCACGCCGTTGATTGCAGGTGTCACCACGAGGGGAAACTGTCGTTCGTCGAGATAAGAGGTGGTTGTGAGATCCGCCGGGCCAAGCTTGATCTTGGCCGGCCTGGTGCCGGCAGCTCGAGTTGACGTAAATGTGTGCGCCGAAGTTCTGCTCATCAAGTCCTCTTCAAGGCGTCTGAACTCCCAATGGATCCGCCATCGCGGCGACAACTTTGCGTGGCGGACCAAACGGCTCGCGGCCATGTGCGAACAACATGTTGTCGAGCAGCAGCACATCGTGTTGCTGCCACGCGAACGAGACGGCTTCCTCTGTGTAGGCGCGTGCGATCTCATCGCGCACGGATGGCTCGATTCTCGAGCCGTCGCCGTAGAGCGCGTAGTAGGGAAGATCTTCCTCTTTCACGACGGAAAGCATTGCCTCGCTAACCGATGCCTCTAAACTCGAGACGCTGAAAAAGTGCACGTGATTGAACCAGAGTCGTTCTCCGGTTTTCGGATGCGGTGTAAGTGCGGGGCGGACCTGGCGTGTTCGCAAACGATCTCCGCCGGTCCAGTCGTAATCAATGCCTGACTCGTGACAGTACGCTTCCACTTGCTTTCGATCGTTAGTTTGAAACGCTATCTGCCAGGTGAGGCCAAGGCCCTGATTGTAATTCCGCACGTAGGTCACCTGCTTCGCGGCAAATTCCTGCAAAATGGTTTCGTCGAGCCGCTGCAGAATGTTTCGATTGCTCGCGATGGGAGTTTGGCCTCCCCACCGGGCCGGTTGGAGACAGCAAAAAATTATCTTCATGGGCCAATTGAGCGTATACGACTGCTCACTGTGCAAAGCGATTGGCTGGTGAGCCGGGTGATCCGTGGAGGTATAAACTCCGTGTGCCAATTCGGTACGCGGTGACGAGCGTTCGCTGTAAACGATCAATTCGTTAGAGACGGAAGTCGCAACGTCCCTGAACTCCTCGATCGAATTGACCCGAAAGTCGCGAAAGAGAATCGCGCCGTGCGTAGCAAGCTCGTTCTCGATCCACAGACGATTTTGCTGCGCCCAAATCGGAAGATCTATTCCGTCCATCACCGGCCGAACCACTAACGGCAGTTTTTGCTGGCCCAGATAAGAGCTGGTTACGAGATCCTTCTGTGAAAGCCTGATGGCTTTTGGTTTAGCTGCATCGAATTTACGATTGGGCCATCGACTCTCCATCGGTTTTACCTGTTTCTTATCGGGTATCAAAACGAGAAACAGCCTCCCAATCTCAGGTTCGAGGCATCATTACCGGTCGCGGTTCCTTTCGCACGAAAGTAACCGGTGATGGTTTGGCAGGGGACGTTTCGGTTTCCACGCAAGCTGTCAGTAATTCACGCAAACGCGCAGCACGGTTGACCACAACCACACGCAAAATCGCCTGGTAACGTTGATGCATTTGCCGAATCTTCTCGGCAGAAAAGAGTCTCGTGGCGTAAGTCCAGGAGGCGCGCAGGTCGTGCTTGCATTCGTCAATCCAAACCGTGAGATCGAACCGCGCGGTCTGAATGGGAATATCAAACGCGCTGAAACTGAGTCGCGATGAGCTGTTAGCTGACACAATTGGATGTGCATTCCTAACTCCAAATGCGACTTGCAACAACGGCGCATCTTTAACAGCACGCGCGCGTCTCAGCTCATCCACAACTTTTTCGAACGGCGCATCCTGGTTCGCATAGGCGTCGAGTGCCACTCGGCGAACGCGCGCCAGCAGTTCCTCGAAAGTCGGATTGCCACTCACTTGCGTCCGCAAGATGAGCGTATTGATAAAACATCCGATCAGCGGCTCGGTCAGCGGTTCGTCGCGACCGGCGCTGATTGTTCCCACCAGCAGGTCCTCCTGGAGTGTGTACGTGTAGAGCAGCACGTTGAAGGTCGCGAGCAGCGTTATAAATGTAGTGACACGCCGGCTCCGGCTTAAACCACGAACCGCGTCGCAAAGCGAGTTGTCAAGCGCGAGTACTTCCTGCGCGCCGTCTGGCGCTGAGGTAGAATCTTGATTTTTTTGTGTGGACAACCGCAGAGCCGGCGGTGGGTTACTGAGTTGTTTTCTCCAGTAAGAAAGCTGCGCTTCCAATCTCTTGCCGCGCATCCATTGGCGCTGCCAGACGGCGTAGTCGGAGTATTGAATTGGCAAAGCCGCTAACGGAGAACCCATTCCGGCCGCAAAAGTTTCGTAGATCGCCTGCAACTCTCCGAGCAGCACGTCCATCGACCAATCGTCGAAGACAATGTGATGTGTGATCAGCAGCAGCACGTGCTCGTCTTCTTTCAGACACAGAAGCTGCGTTCTGAGCAGTGGCCCTGTAGCAAGATCGAAAAACCCATCCAATGCTATTCGAGCGATGCGTTGCACTTCTTTCACCTGCGCGTCCTGGTCTACTAGTCGTAGATCGATCAGCGGCAATGGCACTTCACCGGCCGGCTGGACTTGCTGGAAGGGCAAATCGTCATGAAATGGAAAACAGGTACGTAAACTCTCGTGCCGCCTTACAATCTCGTCGAGCGTGCGATTGAGTACAAGACGATCGAGAGCACCTTTAATGTGAACGGCGGCGTAAACGTTATAGAGAGGTTTAGTGGTTTGGAGCTTTTCGAGAAAATACAAACGCTGCTGTGTAAAAGAGAGCGGCGATCTGCTGTTTCGTATACCCGCGCGCAATCTTTCGTCCGAGCAGGCCGTGCTCCGCGGGCCAGTCTGGCGGATCTTTTGAGCCAGAGCGGCAACAGTCGGCGTATCGAACAGGACTTGTGGTTCCAGGCGGATCTGGAATGTATCGCGAAGCCGCGAAATGATTCGAAAGGCTGACAGCGAGTGACCGCCGAGCTCGAAAAAATCGTCGGTGACACTGACGGTCGTTAGCTGCAAAACCTGGGCAAAAATCCTCGCGATCTCGTCCTCTTCGGGCATGCGTGGAGCAATGAACGGCGTATCGCGTTCGACATTATCGGGGTGGGGTAAGGCTTCGCGATCCAGTTTGCCGTTGGCTGTTATGGGTAGTTTCGGTAACACAACATAGCTGGCGGGGACCATGTATTCCGGCAATCGTGTGCGCAGAAAACTGCGCAGTTCAGCGACGTTATGGTCTGCAGAGGAAACGACGTAGGCGACGAGATAGTATTCGCCCTGCGATCCGACTCGCACTACCACGACGGAATCTCGTACCTGTTCGTGACTATTGAGCACGCATTCAATCTCACCGAGCTCAATTCGATATCCCCGTAACTTGATCTGATGATCTTTTCGTCCGACGAACTCCAAATCACCGCCTGGAAACCAGCGCACGATGTCGCCGGTCTTATACATTCGTTGATTCGGTTCTCGCGCAAATGGATCCGGTAGGAAACGCTCGGCCGTAAGTTCCGGATGATTGACGTAACCACGCGCGACACCCGCGCCTGACAGGTACAATTCACCTTCCATCAGCAAATCAACCGGGGACAGGGATTCGTTTAAGACGTACGCTCGCGTATTTGAGACGGGCCGGCCAATTGGAGGTTTCTCATCTCGATGGGGAGGGATCTCGGCATACGTTGAATAGGTTGTACACTCCGTTGGTCCATAGAGGTTTAGAACTCGCCTGACCGTTTTTAACTTATTAATTCGTCGCCACAAGGCTTGCGAGAAAGGTTCGCCGGCGAGATTCACTATCTCCACAGACGAAGGTATGCCACCGCTTTCCAGTAGTTCACTGAAAACAGAAGGAACACTATTCAGCAGCCGGACCTCCGAGGCGTTCGAAAGAGTTGCCAGCGCCAGCGCATTTTCAACGAGTATGAAGTAGCCGCCGTAACATATAGGCGCAAAGATTTCGAATACCGAGAGATCGAAACAGAGCGAGGTCGAGGCCAACACACCGCGCAACTCCGTGGGCGTGAACGTCTCCCCAACCCAGTTCAAAAACATCACGGCGTTTTCGTGTGCGATGCCGACGCCTTTCGGCTTTCCTGTGGAACCGGAGGTGTAAATGATGTAGGCGAGGTTTTGCGGATCCGCATTACTTACAAGATTCTCGGTGTGGTCAGCCTCAACCTGCTGCACATCGAGCGTAAGCAAGTTCGCAGCAACGGCATGCGCCACGTCTACAGTTTGCGAACTCACCAGGAGCTGTTTGACGCCAGCGTCCTCAATTATGTAACGGAGCCGGGCAACCGGGTATTTCGGATCCAACGGGACATAGGCGCCGCCAGCTTTGAGCACCCCCAAAACCGCCATGATCATTTGGACGGACCGATCCATCAGGATGCCGACCTGGTTTTCAGGAGCGACGCCCAACTGCTGTAAGTGATGCGCCAGTTGATTCGCGCGATGATTCAGTTCGTCGTAACTGACTCTCTGACCGTTGTGGATAAACGCGGTGGCGTTGGGTGTGCACTGGACTTGCGCCTCGAATAGATGGTGGAGGCACGCACCCGTTTGGCGAGGTAGACTTACTGAGTTGCTCATCTCTGACACCCCGGAGATCCGTACCAGGGACGCTCGCACTCAAACCGCGAAGATAGCAAAAAGATAATCGAGAGGGTCTGGCGTTACTTTGAAAGGGGGAAAATTCTAACCCGATCCTTAATGAGGGGTCGGGTATTTATCTACGGCAAAAACGAACGTCCATATCAGAGGAAAACCAGCACCTAAGATCTGAAATGCTCGACGACTGTGCGAGGCTGCGAACTGTGAGTCGCATAGACGAAGAGAATTTTCGATTTCAGTGGCGCACTGTAGTTCATCAAATCTTAGGTGTCAATAACAAATCGCCAGAAGAATGTTGGGACGAAGAAGCCGAGCTACTCAATAACGATAGTGCCTTTGTTGCTGGTCTTACCGTTAAAGCTCACACTCACCAGTGCACTGCCTTTCGCCAAGCCGTCGGGCAGCTTAACTACGACCTGAGTCAACCAATCAAGTCCAGGCACTTTCCCGACAAATTCAACCGGCAGATTATGCACACCAGCGGAGTCCTCCGCTTGCACAGTGACTGCAGCAGAGTTCAGGTTTGCCGCGAACAGAATGATACGAGTACGGTGATCCGGGCTGAGGTTTAAATCGTTAGTAATAAAAAACGGATCGCGCTGAAATGTAACCGAATCGAATGCGATTGCGTGATTCGAGCCCGCTTCGATCTGCAACACCGGTTCGTCAGGCGCAACTGTCAGATAGCGTGCGAGCACGAATGCACCACTCCCGTTGCTTGTGCTCTGCCCGACGAGGACAACTTTACCGTCTGACTGGCGCAACAGCTCTACAGCATGATCTTCAAGGCCAACGTCAGTGAAAACAATCCCACTACCAGCGAAGCTGGTGTCCTTACTGCCATCTATGTTCAGACGCATTAAGATGAAGTTATTCGGGGATGGTGAAGAACCGTCGCCGGCGACCAGTATTTTGCCGCTCGGGTCAAGAACCAAAGATGTGGCCCGATTGATTCCCTCCAGCGGTTGCACTACACCGTTAGCGCCGGAACCGAAGGTGTCGTCGATACTGCCGTCGGAGTTAAGACGCGCAACGGCAGCGGTCGGACCAGAGCGGACACCCGCCACTACGATCTTCCCATCGGGTTGAATGACAACATCTTCAGCTTGCTCGGTTGCGATGCCGAAGTTCAAGAGGATTTTGCCGTCGTTACTGAAAGTCTCATCTAGTTGACCGTTTGGGTGAAACCTGGCAATGGCCCATGAGTTTTCTGCAAACCCTACCGCCACGATTTTCAGGTCGGGCTGAATCGCGATGGCTCGCGCCCCTCCAATTAACGGGTTAGTTGGACCCATTTTCGCCCTGACCGTGCCGCCGTTCCCGAAAGAGGGGTCAAGGGTGCCGCTCGTATTCAATCGAATAAGCATGAAAGAGTTGTCGAGGAAGACTTCGCCGCATGCGAGGATCCTTCCATCGGGCAGAACGGCGAGGTCATAGATGCTGCTCTCTTCGGGAAAGTTAACGATGACGAGCCCGCCCGAGCCAAAAGTCGTATCGGTGCTGCCGTCGGGATTAAGACGGAACAATGCGGCAGAAAAAGGCAGGTTTGGTTGTCCTAAACCGCCGACAATGATTTTACCGTCAGGCTGAATCGCCACTGCGCGCACGAAAACAGTGAATGGAGATGTCTGTCTCCCGCCGGAACCGAAGGTTAGATCCGGACTGCCATCCAACGTGTAACGGGCAACAACGGAGAAGTTAGTGGGTCCGGCGCCTCCAGCGATCACAGTTTTTCCATCAGGCTGCAATGCGGCGCCACCGATGCTGGGGGGCGGGGTGAACTCGGTTATCACCTTGCCGTCCGTGCCGTAAGTCGGGTCGAGATCGCCCGGGCCTGGTACGCCAGACTGCGCTGCTTTTGGAAACCAGCCTCCGCTAAGGCAAAACAGAATTAAGAGAGAGAAAGTTGCTTTTCTGCGCAAGGGATCGTACTCCGGAAGAACTAAAGTCCAGCGGGCAAAAGTCGACTCATGATAAGCCGTTTTGATCTTGCCCCAAAGTAGATTTCGCTCTGACCTGTGTTGTTGACAAAACGTGTTGTTGGCAAAACCTTGACACCTGTCCCCGTAGAGTTCTATAAGGGTTTCAACTATTAGGCGCTCGAAGTGAAAACTGAGAGTAGCCTGCAACTCCGAGTCCTGAAAAGGATGTTGACGAGTTATCAAACCCCGCAGATCGCTTCGGCGAATCTAGGGATCACAGAGATGCGCTGCTTCCTTCGGGAACAGCGCATTCTCGTTTCTGAAACAGAGGAGCCCGCATCGTGAGACGGGTCTTTGTCATTTCTGATCTTCACCTCGGCGGTCGTCCCGATCGAAATGATGAATCTGGTCACCTTGTGACTGGTTTCCAGATCTGCAACTCCTACAAAGAACTAGTCAGTTTTATTGACTGGCTCGGGAACCTCGAGCGGCCTGCGGACGAAGAGTTCGAACTGGTGCTCAATGGCGATATTGTCGACTTCCTCGCCGAGGATGACTACGTCAACTCCCTGCCCGCGCAGCTCTGGACCGCTGACGAGGCTCAGGTCATCTCGAAGTTGAATCGAATTGTAGAGCGCACCCGCGAGCATCGTGAGCGCGGTGTCTTCGACGCTTTGCGCGATTTTCACAGTTCCGGAAATCGCTTGACGTTATTGATAGGCAACCACGACGTCGAGCTTTCACTTCCTGCCGTTCGCCGGCATCTCTTATCACTGCTAGGTAACGACAATGGGCTGTTGAAGTTTGTCTACGACGGTGAGGCATACACGATAGGAAAAGTATTGATCGAGCATGGGAACCGATATGACGGTTGGAACGTGATCGATCATAGCGCGCTCAGGCAAGAGCGGTCCATGAGATCGAGAAAACTACCTGTCGGCGAAGTGGATCGTGAGGAAAGATATTTCATTCCACCCGCAGGAACCCACCTCGTCATTCAATTCATGAACCGCATCAAGGCGTCGTACCGCTTTATCGATCTGCTCAAGCCGGAGACCAATGCGGTAATTCCAATCCTGATTGCGCTGGAACCTGAGAGGTGGTTGGAGCTTGAACGAATAGTCAAAGCCGGTTCGGTGCTGGCGAAGATTGTTTCAAACATCAACCGGTACTTTATTGGCAGTATGGCAACTCCGGTGATGCCGGAAGCGCCGGGTAACATGGGCCTGCCGGGCGAGGCGTCCGCGACGGAGTTTTCTCACGAGGACTCACTCGATATTATTGTCCGGCGATCGCTCGAGAGCCTTTCTCTGCGTAACGTTCTGCAGGAGGCTCTCGGCGACGACGCGCGATTATTCTTACCGCCGGAAGCGGAGGACAAGCCTATGGCAACCTTCGGGGATGACATTGGCGCGATGGGTCTTCCCAGTACCAACAACGACGACGATCTCGGGAACCTCGGAATAGGCCAATGGCTAAAGGACAGCGGACGAGCGCTTAAAAAACGGCTCGAACCATTTACTCCAGGCCGCCTCAGTGCCGCAACTTATTTCCGGCAGGCTACCGAAAAGATCTCAGAATTTCGTTACAAGCAGCTTCATGCAGCGCTGCGAAGTCTCAATCGTGACGATCGTTCCTTCGATCCTACTTACGAACTGGACCAATACAAAACCGCGGCCCGGGAAACAGCGGACAAAGGAGATTTTGAAGCGATAATTTATGGACACACGCATCTGCCTAAGAAAGTGTTGCTATCCGAATCTCCGAAAAATCGCTGGTATCTCAACACCGGAACGTGGGCCGACGTGATTCGTTTACCGCAAACATTGACTGGGGATTACGCCATTGCGGGAGCCGAATTGAAGAACTTCGTAGCCGCGCTCAAGCAAAATGATTTCAGTCGTTATATTTATCGTTATCTTAGCTTTGTGGAATTGGTAGTTGATATTGAGAACGAGGGGGCAGTACGTAGCGCCGAGCTTTATTCATTTGGAGGAACAGGACGAGAGCGTTCAGCACCACTCACCAATACCTTAGGACAGTGAACGATTCCACTTTAAAAAACCTCACGGCAAAAGTTTTCTGGGCCGGCCGCGATAACTACTCGGGAACTGCGTGGCTCTGCTCGCCGCAGCATCTCGTGACCGCGAGGCATTGTGTTATCGATCCCAATCGCTCCGACGTTAATCAGGGACCATTCCGTCTATTGTTCTTGTGGGGCGAAGTCAAAAACGCCGAAGTGGTTTGGCAGGATTTAGAGCTGGATGTTGCGCTGCTCGCAGTAAAGCCCGATCTTGTCTTAAGAGTTGCAAAACAGATCGAGGAAATTCGCTCAGCTCGCGTTCTCGATAGACGGCCGGCGAGTGAAAAGAGTTGGACCACGTTCGGCTTCCCATTCGCCAAACAAAGCGGCATGACGCTGCATGGCTCCATTACTGACTTCCACGCTTTCATAACCGATCAATTCTCAAGTCCTGCAATCCAACTCGAGTGTAATGAGGGTGGGTTTCTCGCCGCCTACGATTTTCAAGGCAAGCCGGTTTCAGCTTATGGGGAAGGGATCCAGGCCCTGACGGGAGCTTCGGGCGCCGCTGTTCTTCATGAGAACGAGATAATTGGTGTTGTTCGCGCCGGCCCGCCGAAGCTTGGCCAAAAAGTAGTTTTCGCCACTCCGCTGAGCGCGATTGCCGAAAAATACAAACCGTTCGCAGAGATTCTTCAACAGCATCAACAGAACCGCATCAACCGAATTCGCCGGCACTGGCTTCGCTGGGAAAGCGAAGAAGTCAGGCCACGGCTCGTCAACGATTACCTGGAGGGCCGGCCCGATATCCTTAACATACACTCACCAATTTATGAGTTGTGGTTCGAATCTCAGCTTGACAGATCCTGGCATGAAGTTATTGCTACCACACTAAAAATCATACGCGACTGGGCAGCCGAGGTGCGCGAACTGGAATGGTTGATAGCGAGAATAGACTCGATCGATCCGAATGTCGCGTATGAGAAGATCGTTACTGATCTCAAGAAACTCTTGCGTACCGATGTTCGTCGGGTGAAGGAAATTGTTTGTGAGCTCGAAGACGCTCACCAGCAATCGGTAAAGCAGAAGGATCACCCGGAAGTACTGAGGCGCTTTGAAAAAGCGCTCGTTAACGCGCGCTCGATTGCCATCGAACTCTACAACCTTTCGCAGGAATTGGAGCCCCCGCTTTTTCGCCGCTGTTTCCTGATCACAGGTTCCTTAGGAGCCGGCAAGACTCACTTTCTCAAGGACCTACTGGCGTTGCCCAGTTCGAAAGACTATGGCAAAGATTTCCTGGTTCTGCCCCTCATTTTACCAGCCAAAGACACAGCGATAACGGATCTTCTTCTTTCGCGCATTGCCGGAGCATCCGGTGAGAGCGACTGGCAAGATCTTGATGAGTTTTGTCGTCTGATTGCAGAGAATCAAACCGCCGACGCTCCCGGCAGCAACAAGCGGCCGCTGCACTTGGTGATTGCGATTGACGATCTCGACAAGTGGATCTTTCTGCGTGGCGATGAGTTTGTGCGTGAACTGACTGAGTTCATCAGTGCCAAAACCGTCTTACACAACCTCTACTGGGTGATCACTCACAATAACGCGAGCTACGACCGAATCGCAGGAGACAGCTTTTGGGCCAGATACGCCAGTGTCCGCGCGCTGCCTCGCCAAAAATTCCTCGAGCTGGAATACCGTTCGGCAAATTTTGGGGGGTGGTATTTTCTTGATTCTTTCAACGAATCGAGGCGAACAGGCGTGGAAATCATTCGCGCCGTCTATGAGGAAAATGCAGCCGAAGAGGAAATACCAACCGATCAGTTTGAAATGCGCTTATGGCTATTGCAGTCGTTCGACAAACAGGGTTCGACCATCCGCAACTTATCCAATCCATTTATCGGCTGGATCGTAGCCGGCCTGATAGAAGATGAAATCGCCGCTTGGCAGACGCTGGATCTCAGTTACGTGAGCTTTGTCAGCACCTTCTGGAAAAAGCGGAAACGCATACTGCAACCGGTGCTGGCGAATCCTCAGATCAACCAATCGAACCTGTCGGAAGACGACCTGGACCGTCTTGTTTGGATTGTCGCAAAGGCGTTTAGCCAGTTTCCCGATCTCTATCCGGTCAGATCCGCGCTGATTCGAGAGGCCGTCAAATTGGCTGAGGAGTTTTCGGTCGAGCCCCGCGATCTAACGGCAATCGAGTCAATTATTTCGATCCTCAACCAGGGAAATCTGCTTCGTCCCGTCAACGCCCCCGACGAAAACACAACTCTCGGCATTCCTCCGGAGCAGCGGGTGGAAACGCTGATCGAGACATTTTGGGAATACTACATCGCAAAAGGAATCGCGAAGCCGGAGTCGCTTACGGTCTCGCAGGCAAAGACAATTTGGACTCGATTAAAAACCGTTGCGGAGCGTGAAGATATTCGCGAAGGCATCTGCATCTTTTTTCTCCTGCTATTGGCGAAGTCGATCGACAAACCGAAGATCGATCAGTTCATTTCCAAGTTGCTGCAACTGGCAACAAAGTCAGGCGAAGACCTGAGTTCGGCCGTCTGGTTCGCGGGACAAAAAAGCGACGAAGAGTTTCAGCGCAAACTGGTCGAGTTGGTGGGAAAGCGGCCGTTGCATTTTTCACGCGCACATACACTTTATGCGTTTATGGCGTTCGTCGGCGACTGTTCGCCGAGAATACTCAGCGCGGTCAGTCGCCTCAATCTGTTGCAACCCTACTACCGTCAGATTCAGGAATCGTCGCTCTCTCAGTTCTACTATTTCGTTGCCAGGCGAATATCGCGCCTAGTGACTTTGCGCGCTGAAGTCAACCAGTGGATGCACATACTCACCGGTTGCGAGGAGATGGATTGTGCGCCTCAGTTGGCCAAACTAACAGTGAAGCTGATCAGGCAAATTGCGAGAGAGGACAGGGAAGAGATGCTGGAGCTGGTAATCGGCTATCTGCAAGATCTGTCGCTAGCGCAAAACTTTCCCACGCGAGTCCCTCCGGGAAAACGACGACCCTATTTCTTTCGTGAGTTGTTGATGCGTGAACTTTGTGAGGGATTGATACAAGACCATGACAGAGGAACGGGAGCTTATTGGTTTCTCGTCGATGCTGGCTGGTACGGGACTGCCTCGTGGGAGGTGGAGACCTGGCGGCTTGCCGAGCCGATCGCCACGGAAATGCAGCAACAGGCAAACATCGCGTTTGGACACTGGTTCCGGACTCAGTTCGATTATGATCCTAAATACGTGAAGCTAGTGCGAAAGCTGGCACGCGGCGAGCTCCGAGAAAAGCAGACCGCTTTTTATCTGATTCGTCATACAGTCTCGATGAAAGGGCCGCAAGATGTCCCAGTCGCCAACAAACTTCGACCGACGCTTCGTAAGCTGTATCGTGATCCGGAGATGCAAGGAATTGTCGCTTCGTACCGCCGCTTTTTTGAGGTGAACATTCGCCGGGCAAAGAAACGGGTTGTGAAAGTTTGACTTTAATACGCACTGGCGCTAACGTCCCCGACAACTTTCTGGACCCTCCATCATAAGGAACGAACATGCCTGATACACTAAATGCAGTTGTCGATATCTCTCATCACAATGGAAACGTAAACCTGCAACTCGCCAAGGCTGATGGGATCATCGGGGTGATTCATAAAGCGACTCAGGGGACCACCGGCGTCGATCCGATGTATGAGACCAATCGAACGCAAGCTGAAAACGCGGGACTGTTGTGGGGTGCGTATCACTTCGGAACCGGCGGCGACGGCGTCGCGCAGGCACAACACTTTCTCGAGGTGGTCGGCAGTTTCGACAACACACTACTCGTGCTGGACTTCGAACCAAACCCGGGCGGCACCACTATGTCCCTCGCAGATGCCCGCGCTTTTGTTACCGAAGTGAACCAGGCGACCGGACGTTTTCCGGGTTTCTATTCCGGCAGCTTAATCAAACAGTTGCTCGGCAACGGGAAAGATCCAGTGCTCGCGCAATGCTGGTTGTGGTTGCCGGAATATGGTCCAACTCCGGTTGTTCCGGCCAACTGGTCGACTTGGACCATGTGGCAGTACACGGACGGCAACGTTGGTCCACAGCCACACTCAGTCAACGGCATCGGTAACTGTGACCGCGATCAGTTCAATGGAACTGAGGATCAACTGCAAGCGCTCTGGCAGAGTGAAAGCTGAACTATCGATACGTCTTTCCACTCCAACGCAAAATCTTTCGCGCGAGCGTGCGGCCGTTGTCGTCGATCTTTCCGTTCGGATCGTCGATGTAGATGATGAAGCTCCGGGCCAACGTCTGGCCACGCACTATCTTCAGCGGCTCGGATGCAGGACTGGCGTTGAACAACATCGCCGATGAGATTTCGTTCGTTGGTCCATGATCGCCTTTGAAGAGATTCTTTGGAACGGCGCGGCTGGTCTTTGGATCGATAACGAAGTAGTAGTTAGTCAAGCTTGGTTGTAGACCACCGCTCCAGGTTGAGATTTCGACGATCTCTTCGCCGTTGAGTTTGGCAACGGCGAGGCCGAGAGGATTGTCCGCGCGTGAGAAGAATCCATCCAGCACCTGAGTCACTGAAACTCGTCCGCTGTTGCGATAAAGCAAGAATGCATTCGCGCCACCGTACTCGGTTTGATAACAGGGATCGGGTATCAGCATGAGCCGGATGCGATCGTTTCCAAATAACCAAAACAGATACTCACCTTCAGAGAAACTGCGGCGCTGATCGCGCGTGAGTGTTCCCGCCGCGCGGGTGAAATCACAAACATCCAGATCGACGACGTCCGCCGCCCACCACGCTGCATCTGTGAACGATGAGAGCTGCGAGACAAACGTCTTGATCGCGTCGATCCGTGCCGGCAGCTTGAGCATCTTTTCGTCCCACGGTTGTAGTTGTTCGTCACATTCGTAACCGAATTCCGGTCTCGGTTTCAACGCTGCGAGTGGGGCGTTTTTACACACAAGCGGGCGTTTCGATCGCTGCGCGTAAGTGACGCTCGATGCTAACGAGATAAAAAGCCACACGAGAAGGCAGGCGCGGTTCAGGGGGACGTTCATGCGCCGATTCTATTCCGGTGTTGGGCCAACCTGAAAGCGAAAATTAACAACAAATCCTCAACACGTTGTTGACCAGCACACAAACATTTCGTTTGCCAACGTACCGAGTTATGGCATCAAAGTCGCGTTAGATCGCCTTGGCATTATCAAGCGGGAGGACTACCTTGAAGTTGCTGAAATATGTAAACGACCCCAACACTCACAATGCCTCCGAGCTCGAACTTCACGTGAAGCAACTGACTCTTCTTGCAAAGGCACTGGCCAGTGAGGTTGACACTCTACAGGCCGAGCTGGGTAACGAGCGTAACGGCGACAAGCAGTTGGACTTCGATGATCAGGGCATCGATTTTTATAAAGAGATTGAGCGCTATGAAATCGAGTTGATCAAGAGTGCGCTCAACCACTGCAACGGGAATCAGACGAAGGCAGCGAGACTGTTGCGAATGAAGTCCACGACATTGAACGCGAAGATGAAGCATTACGGTCTCAACCCGATGCGGTCGATCACGTTACAACACCCGCCTCAACCGTGAGGCAGTTTGCCACGATTCTCCACGTTACTGCACGAGTGCCACACCGTAAGCTAACGAAAGTTTGCGCTGCAATATCGTCGTGAAAACTTTAAGGATTTGGATCGACTCAAACATTCGGATAAAACGTTCCCATTAAAATGGTTATTAAAAAGATTCTTCCGGGTTGCCTCGACTCTTTAGTTCAACACGCAAGCACCTTTCACTCTCACCTGAATCGAGGCCGCCAATCAAAATCTCCAACGTTTCGTAGATCTTCAGGTTGGCATTTTCATTGCTTCTTCAATAGTAGTGAAGATGATCGCTGAGATTGTTCTTCATACTTCCCCTGTCTCCCCGGTTGTTTTGCAATTAAGTTGCTCTGACACATCCCTGTGAAATCAGAGGTCTGCCTTGGGCCATCGAGTCCATCGATGCGCAAGGTTTTGGGAAAGTACTCATTCTGAAAGTGAGAATTTAAAGTATGCGAAAACTTTGGTCTTTATTAGTGGCCTGTTGCCTCTGTCTTGCGGCAGCAAGCGTCTTCGGTCAGGACGTGCAAACGAAAGGAACGATCGGTGGTACCGTCACGGATGCCACCGGCGCAGCCGTGCCCGGAGCGAAGGTAACAGTAACAGGTCAAACAGGTGAAAGAACCGGAACGACAAACGAAGGTGGGGTCTTCAGGATTGAAAACCTGGATCCCGGAACGTACACAGTACGCGTTGAGCAAACCGGCTTCAAAGCTGCGGTGGCAAATAACATCACCGTCAATGTCGGCCGCGAGTCGACATTAAACCTCAAGCTGGAACCCGGTGAGATCACTGCCACAGTCGACGTCACGACGACTGTTGGCGGCATCGATCAACAAAGCACTGCGGCAGGTCAGAACCTCAACGATCAACTATTCCAGAACGTCCCCGTTCAACGACAGGTATCGAGCTTGTTTTATCTTTCACCGGGCGCGACCGACAGTATCAACGGCGGTCGTGATAATCCGTCGGTAGCCGGTGGTTCCGCACTCGACAACCTCTACGTTGCCGACGGCGTGAACATCACCAACTCGGCATTCGGTGGTATCGGAACCTTCTCGCGCTCTTACGGTGCGCTCGGGACCGGTATCAACACGTCGTTCATCAAAGAAGTTCAGGTGAAGACCGGTGGCTTTGAGCCGCAGTATGGTCAGTCAATCGGCGGCATCGTGAACATCATCACCCAATCGGGTGGCAATGAGTATCACGGTTCGATCTATGGCTTCGCACGGCCAAGCGCTTTCGAAGCAACGCGCCGCCAACCCGACGATACTCGCGTCAATAAACAGGGCGACTTGCTCCACGAAGAGAACTACGACGTCGGCACCGACGTTGGTGGTTACGTGCCGGGATTGAAGGACAAACTGTTCTTCTTCGGATCGTTCAACCCGACTGTACGGCGTGAGATCGTGACCGGCGTTCACGCGAACGCGTCCGACATCTCTGCCGGTGACGGGTCAATCGTCAACTCGGGCTTGTTCAATCAGCGTGGCGAATTCGCACGGCGCTATCGCACTCTAAACTACGCCGGTAAACTCGATTGGGTGTTGAATCCAAATCATCAGCTTACGTTCTCGATATTCGGCGATCCCACGAAGACGAACCTCTCGTCGTTTGCGTTTCTGAATATCGACAACAACACCGCTGACAGCATTCTCGATTACGGCACACGCAATTGGGCTTTTCGTTACAACGGTTCACTCTCCCCAACCTGGACACTCAACTCATCGTTCAGCCAAGGCAAGAGTCATTTCAATGAAACCGGTTTCGCCGACATTAACCAGATCGCGATTCGAACTCCGATCGATCCGATTCGCGGTAACTTCACCGCCGTTGGTCGCGGCTTCTTCGAACCGACTGAAAGCACAAACTGGAAGTGGGACGTAAACACCGCCAAAATCTGGAACCATTGGGGCCAGCATTCATTTGGTGTTGGTTACACTTACCAGCGCTCGCTTTACTCAGGCAGTCGCGAACGAAGTGGACCGCGTTTCCCGATTCCGTCAACCAATGCAATCGGCACACCCGCAGACGACCTCGGCATTCCGGCCTTCGCGGTTGGACAACAATTCAACGTGCAGTTTCGTTTGCGCGCGCAATCGGCCACCTGCACGCTGTGTCCGCTGTTCAATGTACGCGGCAACCTGATTCCAGTATCGTTGCAAGTCTTCCGTGGCGAGTTTGGTCCACCTAGCTTCGATACCAGAGGAAACTACAACGCCGGTTACGTTCAGGATACGTGGCGCGTGAACAAACACATCACGGCGCTGCTCGGTTTGCGAACGGAACAGGAGAGAGTTATCGGCAGCCCGAACTCAGTTACGGGTAACCGTTACGCCTACAGCTTCACCGATCAGTGGGCGCCTCGACTCGGCGTCAGCGTTGACCCAACCGGAAACGGCAACATCAAGCTCTATTACAACTTCGGTCGCTTCTTCGAATTCCTGCCTCTCGACGCTGCTGAGCGTTCGTTGTCGCAGGAACTCGATTTCATCGGCGCTCGCTTTGCTCCGGCGTTCACCGTCAACGGTGCCGGTCAAAGAATCGTTACGCTTGATGCGAATGGCGCTCCGATACCGGTGATCGATGCGGCCCACTTATTGAGCGGAACGGCAGCCGCAGGTGGTTTATCGAATGCGATTACCGTTTCGCAATCAGATATCAGCGCGGTTACTGCCGGCACCAAGCTCGGCTTCCAGGACGAGCACATCATCGGCGCTGACTTCCAGTTGCCACACAACTTCGTGTTGTCGGTGCGTTATCAGTACCGCAACCTGAAGCGCGTGATTGAAGACATGGCAGTCCTTTCGCCTGAAGCCGCGAACGCCGGCATCGGTCAGACGTTCTTTATCGGCAACCCGAGCTCGCATCTGGATGCAGCCACGAACCTCCAGGAGTTTACATTCCCGATCGGCGGCACAGCGCCGGCGGGGTGCACTTCCGGGATATCATCTGAAGTTGACGATCCGGTTACAGGTGCTCCGATTGGAAACGTCTGCTTCGGAAGCGTCGGCATCAATCCAATCACCGGCGCATCCGTTAACACTCCCGATGGTATTCCTGATGGCTTCCCTGATCCTGTCAGGAAGTACAGGGCGTTTGAGTTTGAATTGAATAAGCGGTTCTCCAATAACTGGCAACTGCTGTCAAACTTCCGCGTCGCCTCTTTACGTGGCAACTACGAAGGACACCTGCGCAACGACAATGGTCAAACTGATCCCGGCATCAGTTCGCTATTCGACTTCACGCAGGGCCTATTCAACTTACTCGGCGATCAATTCCAGGTCGGCCCCTTGAATACCGACCGTCGGTTCGTCTCGAACATCTATGCGAGCTACGGGTTCAGTCGCGATCGCACCGGTTTCGGCGGCAGATTCGTGAAGGGACTCAATGTCGGCATGGGATTCCACATGGAATCGGGCATTCCGATCAGCGAGTTTCTGCCGCATCCGGTTTACCTGAACGCTGGTGAGATACCTGTTGGCGGTCGAGGCAAGCTCGGACGCACGCCTTTCTTCAGCCAACTCGATCTGCACGCGGATTATCCGTGGGTGATTAACGATCGTGCTAAGGTCAGTTTCATCGCTGACTTTTTCAACGTAACTAACAGCCGGAAGCTGCGATTGCCGGATCAGTTCCGTCAACTCGATCTTGGCGCGAACAATCCGGACTTCCTGCAACCCTCAATCATTAACTTGTCCTCTGGTTTCCACTTACCTTTCTCCATGCGATTGGGAGCTCGTTTTGAGTTTTGAGCTTTAATCAGGAGATTGTTTTACGGGAGGGAAATCTATTCCCTCCCATTTTTCTTTTTAGTAGAATCACGGCGCATCGCTTTCCCGATCCACCTTCCCGGAGACACGCCATGACCAGCACGAAAGTAATGCTGCTGTTTGCAAGCATCGTCGCGATATCGCTTTGTCAATTTGTAATTCTGGCGCAGGTACAATCCTCGCCGACGACAGCCACGGTCGAGATTCACGGGCAGGTGCGGTTTGCTGAAGGAGGCGCACCGGCGGAACAAGTTGTGGTGCGACTCGAGAGTTTCGATGGTGGTGGTTCGATTAGTGAAGTGTTTACCGATCGTCTGGGTAAGTTTCAGTTCACAGGGTTGCCGCCGGCGCAGTACTCGGTTCGAGTTCGGCAGTCGGGTTATCGCGACGTAGAGCAGAGCATCGACATGACTACGACGGCGAGCGGCCTGGTGATGTTGCAGCTCATCCGTGACATACCACTGGCGGGCACATCCGTAACCGGAAGTATCAATGCAAACGTGCCTGCCGCGGCGCAGAAGGAGTTTGATAAAGGTGTGGCAGCGCTGGCTGCGGGTGGAAAGGACAAGACGACGTTTGCAGTGAAGTGCTTTGAGAAGGCGGTTTCGATCTATCCGAAGTTTGTTGAAGCGCGGTTGAAACTGGGGACTGGGTACATGGATCTCGGGCAGTGGGACAAGGCTGAGCAGGCATTGTTAGCGACAGTTGACGTGGATCCGAAAGCCTTCAATGCGTTTTTTGCGCTGAGTGAGGTTTACTTGCGTGAAAGCAAGATTGGTGACGCCGAGAAAGTGCTGACGAAAGGCCTCGCGATTCAGGATGCGTCGTATTTAGGTCACTTGAATCTGGCGCGCGTCTACTGGGAAAAGGCACGCGAGATCAAAGATCTGACGCAGGCAAAACCCGCGCTCGAGAAATCCTACAACGAGGTAAAACGCGCCCTCACGCTCGATCCGAATCTCGCCGGCGCGCATCTGTTGAAAGGCAATCTCCTGCTGCGCGTCGGCCGCGCCAACGATGCCGTGAACGAATTCAACGAATACCTCCGCCTCGAACCCAACGGCCCCTTCGCCGGCGAAACCCGCACGCTAGTGGACAAGATCAAAAAAGCAACACCTCAGAGCCGCGGATAAAGTGTCTTTGCGTGAAACCTTACTGAATCTTGCGGCGTCTGGCGGCGTAGAGGGCGAGGGCGGAGCCGCCGACGAATAGTAGGGCGCCGCCAACAACACGGGCCTGGTTCGGGATCTGGCGGATGCTGCCAGTGTCACTAATCACTACTGCTGATTTAGGTTCGACGTAAAGCGTGCGATATGTGATCACGCCACCCACGGTAGCAACCAAAACTCCAACGATGAGCAGCAGTGTTTTCACTTCCCCTTGAACGCCGGTTTGCGCTTCTCGAGAAACGCGCTCACGCCTTCGTCTTTATCTTCCGTCGAGAAGCACAACGCAAATAAATCGACTTCACGACGCAGTCCTTCATCCAAATTTGAACGAGATGCGATCTTGACCGCCTCCTTCGCGAGTTGCAACGCGATCGGGCTCTTGTCGGCAATGCGGTTCGCAATCTCCATCGTTTTCGCTTCGAGTTGCTCTGCGGGCACGACGTGATTCACCAGGCCGATTGAGAACGCGGTGTTGGCGTCAATAATCTCGCCGGTGAGAATCATCTCCATCGCTTTACCTTCGCCAACGAGTCGCGTGAGTCGTTGTGTGCCGCCACCACCTGGAATGATGCCGAGATTGATCTCCGGTTGACCAAACGACGCCGTTTCGCTCGCAATGCGAATGTCGCACGCCAGCGCCATTTCGCAGCCGCCTCCAAGACAGTAGCCATTGATCATCGCAATGACCGGTTTCGGAAAAGTGTCGACGGCGGTAAACAACGATCGGCTCATCATCACGGCGCGCTGCGTGATCGAAGTGCGACCAGCAAACTCGGCGATGTCTGCGCCCGCAATAAAGGCCTTGTCCCCGGCTCCAGTAAACACAACTACTCCGACCGAAGAATCCTCGCGCAACTCTTCCAGGAGCGCTGCGCCTTCTTCGCGAGTTTTGATGTTGAGCGCATTTCGTTTGTCAGGGCGATTGATAGTGATGATAGCGACGCGCCCACGTTTTTCGAGCAGCAAGGTCTCGTAAGTTTGTGGCATGAGATTCCAGTTAATTTGTATGAATTAAACTTGCTCGGAGGACGGAGTGTCAGGGTCGTTGTTTACCGCCGGTTGCTCGTCGGCAACCCACGATACAAACAGCCGGAGCCAGTTCTCCGTGGGCTCGGCTATCTGCACACCAACTCGCGCAGTGCCGTAAATGGCAGGCGCAACTCTAACCACTAATGCAGTCGCTTCTATCGGCGTTCCATCCGGTCGGTGCGCGCGCAGGTACAAACGTTCGCCGCGATTCACCTTCTGGTTCAAATGAAAGAGCGCGCCTGAAGTGGAAATGTCATCAGTCTCGGTGGGCTCGCTCCAGGCGGAGCCGTCTTCTGCCCGACCCGAAATCACGATCGGCAGTCGTAATGACATTCTTAAAGCAAACCGTCTCTCTTCGTTGTTATAGGGCGTACTCATCGTTAAGCAACAAGTCGCTGTCGGATCAGGACGACTGCGCGCGGCGCGCGTCTTCTTTGGTCCAATCGTAAAAGCCCTGACCCGTTTTCTTTCCCAATTTCCCTTCATTCACCATCCGTCGCAGGACTTCAGGTGGCTTAAACGTTTCCGAGCCGAGTTCGCGATGAAGATACTCGGCGATGTTGAGTCGCACGTCGAGCCCAACCAGATCGGTTAGCTTCAAAGGGCCCATCGGATGGTTGTAGCCGAGTTCCATGGCCGTGTCGATATCCTGAACACTGGCTACTCCCTGTTCAAACATCCGCATCGCTTCGAGCCCAAGCGCCACGCCCAAACGACTCGAGGCAAAACCCGGAACGTCTTTCACGACGATCGGTTCTTTGCGCATCTTACGGCCAACGTTCGTGGCTGTCTGTACAGTTTCCGCGCTGGTCTTTTTTCCAACAACAATTTCAAGCAGCCGCATGATGTGCACCGGATTGAAAAAGTGCATACCAATAACAGCTTCGGGGCGTTTCGAAGAACCAGCTATCTCAGAAATGGACAGCGACGAAGTATTGCTCGCGAAAATGAAAGGGTGGTCGGATGCGGATTCCAGTTGCCTGAGCACTGCTTTCTTCAGCTCGAGTTGCTCAGGCGCGGCCTCAATGATCAGATCTGCTGCGGCACACTCTTTCAGGTTCGTTGTTCCATGAATATGCTGTAAAGTGCGGTCGCGATCGTCTTCAGTCAACTTGCCGCGCTGAATTCCTTTGACGAGGTTACTCTCAATCGCAGCGACTCCACGAGCCAGCGACTCGCGATCCACATCGTTCAGCAGCACCCGAAACCCCGCAGCCGCGGCGACCTGGGCTATACCATGGCCCATTGTGCCGGCGCCGATGACGGCAATGCTCTCAATCGCTTTCGAACCGCTTCCTGGGCTGCTCATCTCGCGAAGAACCGGGCTCAAAGCGCTTCATCACACCAGAAGCCACACGGTTCGACTACCCCAATATCCGTAGTTATACTATACGCTCAACCGAAAAGGCTATACTCTGGTGTCTCAATCTGGAAAT
>Ga0126376_10000069_pt1 | contig 41420 bp, 31 predicted proteins | sample PanSoiMetPlot_15_FD_92760 | JGI IMG/M metagenome (GOLD analysis project Ga0126376, IMG submission 92760) | Tropical forest soil microbial communities from Panama - MetaG Plot_15 | ecosystem: Environmental > Terrestrial > Soil > Tropical forest > Bulk soil | place: Panama | collected 2016-02-17 | reverse complement strand
CGGCGCGCGGCTCGTTCGTCCAAAGCACGACGCAATGAATCAAGGTTGTCCGCCAGTTGTCGAGTGCGATCGAGATTCTCTTCGGCTGTGGAGCCATTTGGACCACGCGCACTCTGCTCAGCCGCTTGCAGTTTTTCGGAAAGATTATTCAGACTACGCTCAATCGCGCGCTCATCGGAACGTCCACCATTCTGCCCGCCGTTCAACGACTGTTTACCTTCACGAATGCGATCCGCAACGCGATCGCGCGCCAGCGAATCCGCAGCCTCCTTCAACTGCCGCGCCGCGCGTTGCTGACCCTGACTGCCGCCGGACATCGCTTGCGCCGACTGCTCGAGGTCCTGTTGCAAACTATTGACGCTGTCGGCGAGCGTGTCTTTCCGTTCCGCCAACTGCTCGCGAGTCTTTTTCGAACTCTCGTCCTGCGCGTTTTGACCACCGCGGCGCGCGAGATTCTCCATGTCTTTCGCGATCTCACGCTGCCGTGAAGCTGCCTGCGCCGCGCGCTGACGCAGATCCGAAATTTGCTGCTGGCGGCCTGCCGCTCCTGACTGGTTACCGCGTTGACCACTCGCGCCACTCATCTGTTGCAGGCGTTGTTGTGCTTGCTGCAAACGATCGAGCGCCCGTTCGTTCTGCGCGACCGACTCGCTGGAATTGTTGCGCGCGGACGCCTGCGCCTTTTGCATCTCGTCCGCGGTTTGATTTAGCTGTTGGGCCAACTGCTGCATCTGCGCGTCGCGACGCTCGCGCGAAAGTCGTTCCAACTCGCGCGCCGCTTTGCGTGTTTCGTCGATCAACTCCTGTTGTTGGCGTTGATTACTGCTCGATCCGTTCGCTGGACCCTGCTGGCGTCGTCGTTGCTCTTCGAGTGCTTGTTGCTGGCGGCGAGCCAGTTCTTCCAGACGCCGTTCCGCCTCGCTCTTTTCGCGCTCTGCCTGCTGCTGTTGCCCACGTTGAACGGTCTCATACTGGTTCTTCATCTTGTCGAGCTCGAGCTCGAACAAGCCGGCGAGTTCCTGTTGCTCTCGTTCAGCGCCACTGCCGCCGCTGTTGCTTTGATTGCCGGACGCGACCTGAACTTCACGAAAGATAGCGTCGGCTGCGAGCAAGCGTTGCAGCGCGCGTTGCTCGGGCGGCAGCGCGTCCTTGCCCGCCTCTTTGCGCAGCGGTGGCGGCGCGCCTTCCATCTCCTTCGTCGCCTGTCGCAGGTGCTCGGCCATTTCCGCAACCTGCTTTTGACCGTCATCAACATCGCCCAACCGACGGCCCATGCGGTCGAGAAATTCGAGCGTGTCAGTGCGCAGTTTCTCCTGACCCGCGGCGACCGCTTCGTAACCGTCTTTGCGTTCCTGGTCCGTGTACTTGTCGCCCTCACGAATCAGACGATGCGTGGCCGCGATCAAGTCCTTCTGCCGTCGCGACAGCGCGTTCTGGTCCTGATCGGCGCCCTGACCCTGACCGCCACTTTGTTGCGACTGCTTGTACTCCATCTCAAAAGGCTTCACCTCGATGAAGTAGATGTCGCTCGTCGATTCGTTGCTCGCGTCGCGCGCCTTCGCAAAATAAGAGATGAAGTCACCGGGTTTGAGATGGTATTCCTCGAGAAAGAACGTGTACGCGCCGGTTAACGAACGCGCCGATTCGCGACTCAACTGTTGCAGATTGACTGTCTTCTCTTCGCCGCCGTTGATCGAGAAGTGCAAGTCCATCGAGACGACGCCGTAGTCGTCTTCAGCGCGCGCCTGCGTAAACACTTCTTCGAGATTCGTCGCTTTCTTGTCGCGTCCCGGTTTGTCGAAAGAGATCACGGGCGGTTGATCTGAAAGCACCGAGACGTCGTACTCGTTCGAGCCTCGATACGCTTCGCCGTCGACACTCACCAGTTCGATGTAGTAGCTCGTATCGCTCGCGACGGTTAACTGGCCGGCGAAATCGGAGCCCTGCAATTGCATCTCGGTCTTTTTGCCGTCAGGAAAAACGATGCGCGCTGCACGCACTTTGCCGGAGAGTTTTGCAGTGATCGTCGCGACTGTTCCTTTCAGTGCGGCGATGTCGCCGCCGTCCTCGACCGCCTTCGTGGGAAGATTTGTGAACGACGGAAAATTGAGTGTCAGATCGAGTTGTTTGACGAAAGGCAGATCGACAACGTTGAGTTTGAAGACTTCGGAGCGAACGGTGTTCGACTCAACGAAATACTCCATCGAGTCCTGGATGTTGAAGATCGAAAAACGAAAGTCGGTCTTTGCTTTCGCGGGCTCCATCGCCTGGCCCTGAAAATCATCTTTCGATCCGAGTGGCCGCGCGAAGATGGTCACTTGCTGCGCATCGAAGTTAACGAGAGTCGCGACGATGTCCTGATCGGAACCTTTCGGAACGCGCGCCGTGCCCGGTTTCACCTTGATACTGAACGCGTTGGGCGATGCGGCGAGCGTCGTTGGCGTTACTAATTGAGCGACACCTTCCGAGATCTCTTTTGGTCCCCACTTCAACACGCCGGCAAAGATCAACAAGCTGGCGAGCGCGGCGCCCCCGTAGATCATCAAACGCGAACGTCGAATGACGTTGCCGAGGTCGAGCATCGCGGAAACACTGTTTGCGTCCTGGTATAGACGACTCATCAGCGCCGGCGAGACGCGCGATTCGTTGCTGGAATATTCAACCGCAGTAACCAAACGATCCTCGGCGTCGGGTGAATGTTCCTCTATCAGCCGAGCAAGACGCGCATCGCTGATGCGTTTCAGTAACGGACGGAGCAGTGCGAAGTAGATCGTAGCGAAGACCATGACCAATGCGCCGATACGCAACGTCAGCAGCACGCCGCCGTTGTAACGATAACGGTGCGCGGCCCAGCCTGTTAGTAGCAGCAGCACAGCGACGACGCCGAGACTGATCGCCACGCCGCGCAGCGAGAGTAAAAGCTGCCGCCGCGAACGCGCTCGCCGCAAGAGATCCTGTAAAACATTGGTCTCAGGGTTCATGATCTCTCCCCATTCAAATAGGTCCTATAGGACCAATAAGACCTATTCTTCTTAACCTATCATCTTTACCATCTTCGTCCTTCGCGCGAGGAACGATTCCGCCAACAACAACAACAGCGCAACCAGCAAGAGCGACCACCACACTTTTTGCCGGCCTTCAATCTCTTCGCCAGTCAGATTTCGATTCGCTCCAGCACCTTCCGCAGCGCCCGCGCCGCCGGTCACACCGACGACGAACTCATTGAAGTTCAACTTCGTGAAATCGCCTTCCGCGCCGTCTGAGTTGACTGCCGCAAAACCCGGCGCGGCGCTGTAACGCAAGCGATAGAATCCCGGCTCGCGCGCGGTCACGAGCAAATCTCCGTCAGGTGTGACGCGGCTCTCCGTCAGTCGCGCGCCGGCAGGAGTATCGATCGCAGGCGGTGCTGCATCCTGCCGCTTGCTGACTGTGAAAGTCTGTCCCAGTCCGTACCACGCATTTTCTTCGTGCGTGCCGGCGTAACGGACCATCTGATGAATAAACGGCAGGTACAACGGCGTGAGTGGCAGATCGTTCCAGCTTGGTCCAAGTGACGACGTGAATAGCAGCACGCGTCCCTTGCCGGTGCGCGCTTCAACGAGTGCCGGACTACCGTCTTCAAAACGCGCCAGCACCGATGCGTTCTGACGTGGCTCTGAACGGAAGTAGCCAATCACATTCGCAGACGCGAGCCGCCCGCTCTCCTGAAACACCTCGAAGATCGGGTGATCGAATTTCACTTCGGTAATCGCCACGCTCTCGCCTGCTTTTGTCTGCACCGGCTCACGCAACACGGCAGGCGAGATCTGTTGCAAAGTCGCGTTGAAACTGCCGGCCTCTGTCCGCGGTCCAGTGGACACGATCATCTGCCCGCCGCCATTGACAAACCGCACGAGCGCGTCAGCGAGCGCGGGTGAAAGCGATCCGCTGTCATTCAAAACCACGAGCGTATAATCCGGAATGCTTGCCGGATCGACTGAGCCGGCGCTCTTGAGCGCGAAAGTAAACGGCAGATCGTCGTCGGCCGTGAGCGCGCTTTGCAGGTGCAGACTGTCGCTGCGGCCGCGCGCGGCATTCTCGACGATCAACGCCTTTGCCGGAGTTTCACGGCGAAGCGTGAAGTAGAAACGATTGTCGGGTGCGAAGTCGCCCGTGACGATATCGATCGTGCAGCGATTCGTGCCGTCATTGAGGTTGAAATTTGTGAACTCGACCACGCGGGAATCGCGACTGTTGAGACTGATGTCGCGCTTTTCGACGGTTTGATCGTTGATCTGGAAGTCGACCTGGATATGATCGCGCGGCGTGTCGCTAAAATTATTGATGTGGACCACGACGTTGTCGAGATACTTCTGACCAAACACGACTCCGCGTGCCTCGACGTTCGTGATCGCGACGTTGGGTGGTGGGTTGTTGCCGCCGACGTCGAGCGTCGTCAGTTGCGTGTTGTTGGAGAGTTTGAAAGTCGCGGTCGCGGGTGTCCAACCCGGCGCTTGAAAATCCGAGATCATGACGATCCGTTTTGGACCAGTGGTCTCGACTTCGCTCAGCAACGATTCCGCGCCGCGCAGCGCTTGTTCGTAATCGGTTCCGTCCCACCCGGCACTTAAACTGCCGATGCCGAATCGCACTCTGTTTTTATCGGTGAGGAAGCGATTGATGACGGTGTAGCGTTTATCAAAACTCACGAGAGAAATCAGTTCGTTGTTGCGTGCTTCATTGAGAGCGCCTTCCGCGCGTCGCTGCGCTTCGGCAAACAGGTTCTCGCGTCGCATGCTGAGCGAGTTGTCTATCAGAATGACGGTCGCGCCCGCGGCCCTGTTATCTCGCGCGGCACTGCCGCCGCTGAAGAACGGCCGCGTGAACGCGATGACGATCAGAAGGATTGCCAGGCATCGCAGTGCGAGCAGCAACAAGTTATGCAAGGTGCGACGGCGAATGGTCCGCTGCGGCACCTGTCGCACGAAAACGAGCGCGGGAAACTGGACGCGACGCGCACGTGTGCGCCGCACGAGATGCACGAGAATGGGCGCCGCGAGCGCCGCGACGCCGAGGAAAAACAATGGCGTCAGGAACGACATAAAACCAAAACTATAGGTCCTATTGGTCCTATAGGACCTATATTAAAATCCTATTTCCCCGCGCGACGTGACAGGAACGAGAGCAGCGCGAAATCGAGCGGCTGCTTCGTCGTCAACAGCTCATAATCGACGTTGTTTGCCGCCGCGCAAGCTCGCATGTCATCGACATGCCGCCGCATCCGTTGACGGTATCCACCCACCACCACGTCGGGAAGCACGGGCATCTGCTCCTGCGTTTCAGCATCTTCCAGCAGCAACACCGGATCGTCGAAATCGAAGTCGAGCTCGTTCTGATCGAGCACTTGAAACGCGACTGTGTCGTGTCCTTTGAAACGCAGATGTTGAAATGCTTCCGCGAGACGGTCCGGTTGATCGTAAAAATCTGAGATGACAACGATGATGCCGCGGCGCGTCAGAGTCTCCGCGAGTTGATGCAGCGACTCACTCAGGTTCGTTTCGCCACCAGGTTCAAGCAGCGAGAGATTGCCGAAGATAGTGCGCATGTGCCCGGTGCGATTGCGCGCCGGCACGTGCGTGTGGACCTTGCCTGCGAAGGCCACTAATCCGACCGCATCCTGCTGGCGATTCAGCAAGTAAGCGAGCGACGCCGCTAGAAACTGCGCGTACTGCAGTTTCGTGACCGAGCTCGCGTGCGCGTAGTTCATCGACGCACTGGTATCGATCAGCAGGTGACACTGCGTGTTCGTATCGGCGCGATATTTCTTGATGAAGTAACGGTCGGTGCGCGCGAGCAGACGCCAGTCGAGATACCGCAGGTCGTCGCCGGGATTGTATTGACGATACTCGGTGAACTCGGTCGAGAAGCCCGTGAATGGTGAGCGATGCAGTCCCGACATGAATCCTTCGACCACCGTGCGAGCGAGCAGCTCGAGCGAACCGACGCGCGCGAGTAGCTCGGGATCGAGAAATCTCGTTGGGGCCGCAGGTGTTGTCATAACCCACTCTTCGGCTCGGGAACTGTTTCGATCAGTCGTTTGATCACTTGATCCGAATCAACTTTTTCCGCTTCAGCCTGGAAGTTCAGCAGCACGCGATGACGCAGCACCGCCGGCGCGACGGCGCGCACGTCTTCACACGAAACGTTGTAACGGCCGCGCAGGATCGCACGTGCCTTGCCGCCAAAGATCAGAAACTGCGAAGCACGCAACGACGCGCCCCACGTCACCCACTTGTTCACGAAATCGGGCGCGGGCGATGTGCCGGGCCGGCTCGCATTCACCAGACGCACCGCGTAGCGCGCGACAGTGTCTGAAGCAGGCACCTGACGAACCAATCTTTGAAACGCGATGATCTCGTCCGCCGACATCAGCCGTTGAAAATCGTAATCCTGCGGTGAAGTCGTTTGCTTGACGACCGCCACTTCCTCTTCTTCAGGCAGGTAACCAATCTTCACGTTGAACATGAAACGATCGAGCTGCGCTTCGGGCAGTGGATAGGTGCCTTCCATCTCGATCGGGTTCTGTGTCGCCAACACGTGAAACGGTCGTGGCAGATCGTAGCTGACACCCTGCACCGTCACGCGCCCTTCCTGCATCGCTTCGAGTAACGCCGCCTGCGTCTTCGGTGGCGTGCGATTGATCTCATCAGCGAGCACGATGTTGGCGAAAATCGGACCAGGGATAAACTGCATCGCGCGCCGGCCGGTGGCGCGATCCTCTTCGATGATCTCTGTGCCGGTGATGTCGGCGGGCATCAAGTCGGGAGTGAACTGAATGCGCTTGAACGAAAGATCGAGAACGTTGGCGATCGTGCGTACGAGCAGAGTCTTGGCCAGGCCGGGAACGCCGGTGATGATTGAGTGACCACCGACAAAGAGCGCAAGCAGGACCTGTTCGACCACTTCGTCCTGGCCGATGATGGCCTTCCTGATTTCGCGCAAAAGCTGCTCGCGCGCTGAACCGAGTTTGTCGAGCAACTGCTCGTCGGTAATAGTGAGTTGATCAACCGCCATGTGTCCCTCATTTACTGTCCTACGATTCGTAACAACAACTCTTGTGCTTTCTCGTAACGCGGCGCGGCTTCGAGTGCGCGCAGCACGGCACGCTTTGCTTCCGGCTGACGGCCCAACGCGTAATACGCTGACGCGATATTGTAGTTTGCCTCGGCCACGTTCGGCGGCGCCAAGGCCAGGGCCACCTGAAACTCCGTCAACGCTTTCGCATAGTCCTTCAGCTCGACGCTCAACTCGCCCGCCTGTGTGTGCAGTTTGTAATCAAACGGGCTGATGTAGAAACTTGCCTGCAAGGCGTCGAGAGCTTGTTGGCGCTCGCCAAGCGCGAGACGAATGCGCGCGATGTTCTTCAGCGCTTCGAGATTGTTCTCATCAGTCTTCACTAAGTTTTCGAGCACCTTCGCGGCCTGGGCCGGATCGCCTTTCTGTTCCAGTATAGTCGCCAGCGACTCATAGGGATTCCCGGCGCCTGAGACGTAAGGGAAGAGCTCGAGCGCGCGAAGGTAATGCGTGACTGCCGACTGCGTGTCGCCATCGGCCGCGAGCAACTCAGCGGCGCGAATGTGGAGCGCGAAAGTGTCCTGAGTGGCGAGCGCCTTGAGCACCTCTTCTTTCGAGAGCGAAGCCACGACGTTGCTCGGCGTGTTCAGTGCCTGTTGCAGCGGTTTCACTTTCGTCTCGATGTAAGCCATGAACTCTCGATCGAAATCACTCTCCGTGAGCTTCAAAACATGCTGCAACACATCCGGCGTTTTTGCTTTGTCACGATAGAGCGCGAGCATGCGCAGGATCGCGTCGAAACCGTAACGCTCGGCAATGAACTCACACACCTGCGACGCCTGGAAGTATGCGATCGGAACGTCCTGTGGACTCTTCGGCCGTTGAAACCCGGCATCGAGGTCCGCGATCTTGAACCAGCGTTTCTCCGTGAAAGCACGCACGAACAGCGGATTCCAATCGTCGCCCCAACCGGGACGCGCGCGCCGCTCTTCGTAAACCGAGAGCCCTTCCGAGAACCAGCGCGGAATGCGGTAGTCAGTCATCTGCAAAGTGATGACGTGCGTGTATTCATGCCAGAGGGTGCTGCCCCAGTTGAACACTCCCGCTTCGCGCGCCGAAGGAGAATCCTGCGCGATGACAAATCCAAAGCAAACTCCGAGCGCGCCCAAACCGGGAATGCCGAGCGTTCGCACCGCGAAGTCTTCGTGGTTCTGAAAGATCTCGATGATGATCGGACCCCTGGGCGTAAAGTGGTACTTCGCCGTCAACTTCGCCGACGCTTCTTCGAGCAGGTTCGCGGCGTAAGGCGAGAGCACGTCGCTCTCCTGCGCTGAGGCTTTAATGATGAAAGGGCCACGCTTCGTTTCCTTGAAGGCGCGCATCGAGTCGAGCAAGTCGAGCGTGTTCTTGGCCCAAACGTTGAACGGGTCTCCTTTAAAAGCTTTCTCGATTGCTTCGCGCCCGGTGTCCATCTGTCCGAGCCGCAACAATGCCATGCCGAGATTGAGATGTGCGTCCCACAAGCGCGGCGCGATCTCGATCGCGCGGCGCGCGAACTGCGCGGCTTGTTCGGTGCGGCGCGTCATCGTGGCGTAGTGTGAAAGCGTGTTGTAGACGCTGCCGTACCTTGGACCAATCGCGAGCGTAGCGGCGACCTCAGGTTCGAAGTCCTTGTCCTGAAGATAGAGCAACGCGGCTCTGAGCGAGTGTGCTTCGAGCGAGCGCGAGTTGATCGTCAGAGCCTTCTCAATTTCGGTTGAAGCATCTTCAAGTTGATTGGCTTCGAGCGCGATCGCGGCTTTGAGCGACAGTGCTTCGACGAGGTTCGGGTTAATCGCGAGGGCGCGTGTGAGTGCCGCCGTCGTTTCAGCGTCGCCGTTGAGACGCTTACTACGTGCGAGATCCAGATACGCGCGCGCGCTGTTGGGATTGATCTTGAATGCATCGTCGAGAAAGAGTGCGGCGTCGCTGTAGGCGTATTTCTCGGTGAACAGTTCACTGGCGCCGAGATGTGCGTCGAGATAATCGGAGTCCGCTTCAATTGCTGACCGGTACATGTCGTTGGCATCTTGGAAGCGTTCGAGATGGACCAGGGCGCGCGCGACGAGGGTCAATTCACGGGCTGAACGTGGGTTGTTGTCCGTGTAGTACTTGACGAACGATTCGTAAATGGTTTTGGCGCGGTCTTCCTGGCCGATCAGATCGAGCACCTCGGCGCGACGTAGATCGCTTTCGAGTTTGATCGTTGGATCGGCGGCGGCCCGTTCGAATTCCGCGATGGCTTCAGTGTAGCGGCCGGTGGTGGCGAGCACCTCGGCGAGCTCGTGACGCACGGCGCCGGCGTCGGGTGACTTTTGGAGGAGGCGTCTCGCGGTGGTTTCGAGTTCCGCGTAGCGGCCGGTGTCGAGATACACACGCAACTCCGCGAGACCGGGAGTTTGTGCGAAGGCGCCAGAGGCGAAGAGGAAAAGCATTGCTCCCGCAAAGGCGCAAAGACGCAAAGACGCTCCGCGGATCGCCAGCGGTCTTCCTTTGCGTCTTTGCGCCTTTGCGGGAGAAATTTTCATCATGTCCCCGCCTGCTTGATCGATCTATTCACCTTCGCCAGCTCAATAAACAACCGCTCGAGCGTCGCTTCGTACTCAGCCTCCGGCATGTTCGCCTTGCGAGCGATCAGTTGTTCAATCTCACCTTCCAGCCGCGTGCGCTCTTTCATCAGTCTGCCGGTCGCGGCAGTCGCCGCCGCTTCATCGACGCTCAATGAGTCGAGGTAAGTAGCACGCGCAAGCAGTCCTTCCCCGGCTTCAACTTTATCGTGCCCCACGCCGTCGCCGTTGTCGTCGATCAGCGCGTGTTCGGTCGCAAGCCTGCCGGCGCGCTTGTAAAAATCTTCGGTCAGTCGATTGGCATAAACAAAAGCCTCGAGCACCGAAATGTGTCCGTCCTGATCCGTATCCGCGTCGGCAGCATTCAGCGCCGCAATGAAAAACCCGGCGAAGCGTGTCGCATTTGTCTCCTGCCCGCTTCGCGTCGCGGTAACGACGATGCGTCCCTTTGCCGCGAGGCTCTTGATGAACTCACCGCTCGCACTCGCCATATTAAAAACGACGACACGACGCGTCGGCAGCGCAGAGAGCAGCACGTTGTACTCCGACGCCGAGAGATCCGGTCCGACTAAATTAAACTTCGCCTCTTTACCGTCAAACGACCCATGCCCGATCAGAAACACGAACAACACGTTGTTCTCGTCGAGGTGCGACTTCAGCTCCGCAAATGTTTTCTTGACCTCTTCCGCGGTCGCACGCGGGTTGCCGGCGTCACCCTTCTCTGAAAGAACTCTGATGTTCTTCGCGTCAAACCCAAACTTCTCAGTCAACGCCGAACGCAACTTCCCGGTCCATTCTTCAAACTGCTGCGCGTACGCCATTTCGCCGCCTGGACCACTGATAATCACCGCAAACTTATTCGGATCAACGGGCGCCTGTTTCTTCTGCGCCGACATCACGCCGGCCATTAATATCAGCCACAAAAAGGCACAAAAAGCACAAAAGAGGAAACCATATGCGCCTTTAGTGCCTTTTTGTGGCATATCTTCAGGCCAGACCTTCACGTTTACGCAGGAACCACTCTGCGCTCAGCAGCCCAATGATCAACATAAAGTTCACCGGCATGTCCCACAAATCTTTCGTTACACGCTCGGAATACGGTGTTTGACGATAAATGAGATCGTCCAGTAACGACTGCGCTTCCGCGGGCGTGTAATACTTCCCGCCAGTCTCAGACGCAATTCGCTGCAACAGCTCATTGTTCTGTGCGGCGCCGTAGTACTCACGATTCAAGTCGCTCACCAGCATGTTCGCCCGCGCGCTCAACGTGCCGACAGTCGCGCTCGTTCCCAGCAACTCGATCCGGTGTTGGCCCAACTCATCCGCTTTGAATTCACCGACGTAAGTGTTCACAGAACTCAAGGTCGTAAACTTCAACGGCACATCGACGACGAGGCCCGAGGGCTTCGTGATTCGTGCAGTCCCATGCGCATCGGGCACCGGATTGAAATGCTTGTCGCGAATGTCGGCGACGATGTTGACCGCATCGTCGAGTGCATAAACTTCCTTCTCGGTGCCAATCTCGACTTGATCGGGCGTGCCGCTGACCAGGTAACGTAGCATCTGGCGCCAAAATGTTTCGTGGGCGTTGTTCTTCGCATCCATCCGCATTTTCCAGCGCCAAGTATCCGCCGCAGTCAGCGCAAGCGTCTGTCCGCGACCGTAACGTTGTTGGACCAGCAGCGGCGCGGTTGGACCAGAGCCTTCAACGCGGTGCGCTTCCAGCAACACCGAAGCGCCCGGCTTAACATTCGTCAGCACTTCTGACACGGAGATCGGCGGCAACTCGTTCCACGCTTTTTGATTCGCGCCGCGATCTTCGTTGAGTCGTGTGACCGGATGCGCTTGTCCGGCTGCCGTGAGCACTGGTTTGTAAACCGGCGCGAACGAGTTTTCCTCGACAACCGGACCACCCGTGAGCGAAACCGGCAGCAGATCGTCGATCGTCGTGCCTTTGTACTTGCCGCCATCAAACGCGAGACGACCCCCGAGCGCGAGCAAACCGCCGCCGCGACGCGCGACGAAAGCCTCGATGTTGCGCAACTCGTCAGCCGTGAAGAAACCTGCTTCAACGCTGCCGATAATCAATCCCTGGTACGAGAACAGTTCTTCTTCAGTTTTCGGAAAGCCGGTTACCAACTCGTTTTGTACGCCGATGCCCTGGCGGTAAAACTTGTTCTCACCCGTACGCTGAAGCGAAACGAGCGTGACGTTCTTCTCGGTCGGCTGAAGCGATTCGCGAATCTTACCGAGCTCCCAGCGCGGCTCGCCTTCGACGTGCAGAATGCGCAGCGGTCCTTCGATCACGTCCACGAGCGCGTCCTGTTTATTGTTTTCAACCGTCAACTCGCCGTCGAGCGGCGTCACTTCAACCGTGTAACGATGAGTGCCGGCGGTCGTCGGCGTGATCTCGAGATTGACTGCTTGCGTATCGTTGCCGCGCAGGTTGAACTCTTCCGTTTTCATCGTGCGACCATCTTCGCGCACGCTCAGCAGCACTTTCGTCGCGCCGTAACCGCTCAGGCCGACGATCGTTTCGATATTCAAGCGCGAACCAACGAGGACTTTGCGCGGCATGTTCACGCGCGTCAGTTCCGCGTCCATCGGGCGCGCGGTGTTGCCAACGCCGACAGTGAACACTGCGATGTCGCGCGCGCGCAGCTCTCGTATCACAGCCGCCAGATCGCTCGGCACGTTTGACGCGCCATCCGTGGCAAGCACGACGGCCGACAGCGGCATACCCGAAGAACGTTTGATCGTTTCATCTAATGCGCCCGCGATATCGCTCGTCCGTCCTTCACCGTACAGATCGTTACCGTCTTTGAGTCTTGCGAGGCCGCCCGAAAATCCGTAAAGATTGGTTTTGAACTTCTGTTCGAGTCGATTGAGAAAAGAATTTTGACCGGGAGTGTTGTTGAGCAGCGCTTGCTTGACTGTGTCGAGACGCGTCGCGCCGCCGGGAACGTCACGGAGTTTCATGCTGACCGAATCGTCAATCAACATCGCTACGTAACTGGTGCGCGGAATTACTGACGACACGACCACGACCGGCCGCAACAATAAAATTACCATCAGTGCGAGGATCGCTGCGCGCAGCACGACGAGCGCTGCAGTCGTGCGTTTTGCGAGACGAATGCGCGGTCGCAGGTAAATGAAATAAATAAAAACGCCGGCGAGAAGAACGATCAGAACCAGGATCACGGTGCTCGGACGCACGTCAAAGCCAAACCGGCCGTTAGTAAAAACGGCCTGCTCATGTCCGAACAGAAACCGTACAAGTTGGTTCATTTTTTGGTGAACGCCATTATACACGCGGCGTTGATGCTTAGTAGCGGCGATCAACTTCGCGGTTGTTCCAGTTTTTCGTATCAGTCTCGGAAATTAATAGGTCCTATAGGACATATAGGACCTATATTTCGCGAGCGCGTAACGACGAATTCACTCCTCGGTAACCTCTGATTAGCATCGCATCCCTAAGCTGTGCGCAGATGCTCGTTAGTGGCGAGCATTCCCGCCAGAGTGAATGGAGCCCCGGGGGATGCCTGGTCCGCCGGGGCTTTCCCCTATGAACGAAAAAATGATGATAAACTGCGCCGTCGAATGAACCCCAGACAAATTACCTTCGCGCTACTCGCGTTACTACTTACAACTTGCCTCGTTTCTTCGTTAGCCAGTTCTGAGGAACCGGCCAGCCAGGGACGACCGATCACGCCCGCCGGATCATTGGTGCAGGATCTGACGACACGACAAGCCGCTGTCGGCGCACTGCCGGTCGATTTTGTTCGCAGTCCCGACAAACTCGGGCCGGGCGGCGAGGGTCGATTCCTGCTCGCGGTGAATAGTGGTTACGGTGTGCAGTTCAACGCGGCTGCAAATCGTGGCCAGCAGTCGATCGCGGTCATCGATCTAAATGCGAAGCCTGCGGTGGTGGTCCAAAATGTTTACTTCCCGTCGCCGCAGAGCGTGAACGTCGGTGTCGTGTTTTCGCCGGTGCCGCACGAAGACGGTTCACACGCGTTGTACGTCTCCGGCGGATTCGAAAACAAGATCTGGATCTTCCGTTTTCGACCGGAAGAGCAGCGGCCGATTACTCTGGAATCGCCTGGTCCAAACACGACTATCGAAGCACCGTTCATCGACGTGAGTGGTTTCACGACTGCCGCCAACTCACCTCGTTACAACAGCGACCACGCACCGGTCTACCCGAGCGGACTTGCGATCAGTCCTGACGGCAACACACTCTTCGTTGCCAACAATCTTGGCGACAGCCTCGGCATCGTTGAAGATCTCCGCGGCGAACGCAAACTCACCCGCATAGATCTGCAATCGCATGTTTATCCATACGCGGTAGTCGTGGTCCATGAACGAAGGAAAGTCGTCAAAGCTTACGTGTCCTGCTGGAACGACCATTCGGTCGCAGTCGTGTATCCGGGCGGAAATGCTCAAACAGTCTCGCGCATCACCGTAGACCGTCATCCGACGGCGATGTTGTTGAATCCGGATCAGTCGCGACTCTACGTGGCAAATTCGAATGGCGACAGCGTCTCGGTGATTGATACCAGAACGGACAAAGAGATCGAACGCATCAGTGTGCGTTTGTCTGAAAGTGTGCCGTCAGGCAACAGTCCGGAAGGGCTCGCATTGCACGGCGATGAACTCTACGTCGCGAATGCTCACAGCAACTCTGTTGCAGTCGTCGAACTTTCTAAAAAAGGACGCAGCACCGTGCGCGGATTCATTCCGACGGGTCAGTATCCATCGGCGCTCGCAGTCGTCGGGCGAACACTCTTCATCGGCAACGGCAAAGGCACCGGGGTTCAGAACTCGTCGATGATCGTCGACAACTCTGGCCGCGTGCCGAATGGACCAAACGAACGCTTTCCCGCAGGATCGGGTCGCGGCTCGGGACAAGGCGGGCAATACAGTGTCGCGCTCGTAGTCGGAAACATCAGCGCCGTAAATCTTCCCGACGATCCGGCCCTCGCACGTTACACGCAGCAGGTCATGCGTAACAACGGCCTGCTTGGCCCACGGCAGTCGCGACTCTTTCCCGGCGGCTCGCCCATCAAACACGTGATTTATGTGATCAAAGAGAACCGAAGCTACGATCAAGTGTTTGGCGACGTGGAGAAGTCAGGGGATGGCCGCGGGGCGGACGGCGATTCATCGCTCGCGATCTTCGGCGCCGGTAATGCGGCGGCACGACCGGACGGGCAACAACAGAACATCACACCCAACCATCGCGCACTCGCGCTGCGTTTCGGTCTCTTCGATCGTTTCTTCGTGAACTCCGAAGCGAGCCCCGATGGTCACAACTGGTCCACCGCCGCATTCTCAACTGACTACGTCGACAAAGCGTTTCGCTGGAACTATAGCCGCCGCGGTCGGACTTATGATTTCGAAGGTTTCAATCGTCTGCCAAACTACGAACCTTTGCGCGGCGCGCCATCGCTCTTTGGTCCGAAAGTGGAAACGGAAGACGTCGCGAACTACATGCGACGCTTTATTCCATACCTGCACGGCTCGCGCGACGTTGCCGAGCCGGAGACGCTTTATCTCTGGGACGCCGCGGCGCGCGCCGGTTTGACTTATCGCAACTACGGCGAGTTTGTTGCGACGCTGTCAGAGGCTGACGTCAAAGCGATCCGGGATAATCGCGCCAAGTCTTACCCGGATCTTTCGCCAACAGTTTCGGCGTTTCCGACAAAGAAGTCGCTCGAAGGACGATTCAACGGGGAATATCGGAACTTCGACCTGGATACACCCGACTCGATGACAATCGAGTCATATCGCGCGGCAAAAGAGACTAACAGTAGTCCGCTGATCAGCAGTTCGCACGCTGATGCGCGTTTCCGCGGCAACTCGAGACTCGGCGTTTGGCTGGAGGAGTTTAAGAAGTTCGCTGCTGAACGTGCCGCGGGCTCGGCCGATCGATTGCCGAACCTCTCAGTCATGCGTTTGCCGAACGATCACACTGACGGCATCGGGGCGCGCAAAACTACGCCGCAGTTTTATGTCGCCGACAACGATTACGCGCTCGGGCTGCTGGTTGAAGCAGTGTCGAATAGTCCTTACTGGAAAGACACCGCGATCGCTGTGGTCGAAGACGATGCGCAGGATGGACCAGATCACGTCGATGCGCATCGTTCAGTGGCGCTGTTGATTAGTGCTTACAATCGTCCGGGTGCTTTGATTCACGAGTTTCATAACACGGTAAGTCTGATCAGGACGATCGAGCTGCTGCTCGGCATCGAGCCGATGAATCAACTCGATGCGACCGCGACGCCGATGAACATATTTCGCCCGGAACCGGATCTGCGTCCTTACAAAGCGCTGCTGCCGAATGTCGCGCTCGACAATCTCGTCACACCGCCGGCGCGCGACGCTGCGACTGCCTACTGGATGCGACTCACGGACGAACAGGATCTCGAGCACGCGGACATGGCCGATCCGGAAGTGTTGAATCGCATCATCTGGTTTTCAGTGCGCGGTAATGTTCCGATGCCGGAGATCAGGCGACTGCCGGCGTTCGACGCGATGCGCCTCGGGTTACGCGACGAGCGCGAAGAGATTGCGGAAAGATAAAGTCCTATTGGACCTATACCGTTATGAAAAACTTTCTCAAACAAGCCAAAAAGTATTCCGAACCGTTCCGCATCACCGACGGCGAGAGCTTTCGACTAAAACAGGTCGACCCGGCAGACATGCTCAACTTCGACTCGGATGAAAAACCAAAGGCACAAGCCGCACTGGCTGCGGGCGTCGAGTTGCTGGAGAAGTTCCAGGACAAACTCTACGCGCAGGATCGCTGGGCCGTGTTGGTTATCTTTCAGGCGATGGACGCCGCCGGCAAGGACGGCGCCATCAAGCACGTGATGTCCGGCGTCAATCCGCAGGGTTGCGAAGTCTCGTCTTTCAAAGCTCCGTCGGCGGAAGAGTTGGACCACGATTTCCTCTGGCGGTGCGCGAAGCGTTTGCCCGAGCGCGGGCGCATCGGCATCTTCAATCGCAGCTACTACGAAGAGACGCTCGTCGTCCGCGTGCATCCAAACTTTCTCGTTAGCCAGAAGCTGCCGCCGGACGTGAAAACCAAGGATCTCTGGAAGCATCGTTTTCAAGACATCACGAACTTCGAACGTTACCTGTCGCACAACGGCATCGTGGTGTTGAAGTTTTTCCTTCACGTCTCGAAAGAAGAACAGCGACAGCGCTTCCTCGCGCGCATTGACGATCCGGCGAAGAACTGGAAGTTTTCTCTGAACGACGTTCATGAACGCGAGCACTGGGACGAGTACATGGAGGCGTATGAAGACACGATCAGGCACACCGCCTCGAAGCACGCGCCGTGGTACGTCGTTCCTGCCGACAACAAATGGTTCACGCGTTTAGTCGTCGCGTCGGCGATCGTCACGCATCTCGACGCGCTCGATCTCGACTACCCGACGCTCAGCAAAGAAGAACTCCACGCTCTCGAAGACGCGAAGCAAGCATTAACGGCATGATGATTGGGGCGTCTATGAACATTTTGTAGGGGCGGCACTCCGTGGCCGCCCCCATCGTTCGCAACACGTACGACGGTGGCGGCCACGGAGTGCCGCCCTACAGTAAGCCCGTTACTTTTGCTCTGGCGGAGGCACGAGTTTCTTGAACGCGGGCAAGTGGGCCAGGGGTTTCAGATCCGGTTCATTAGCGATCCATTGAGCCTGGTCGGGATCCAACTCAATCGCTTTCTCCAACGCTGTCATTGCTTCTTTGATTCTTCCCAGCCGTGAGGCAACGATGCTTTCAATCTCATGAATTGGACCCGGCCCGCCTGAATTCAATGCCGAACTTCGCAACTTCTCGAAAGCCGTGTGCTCGCGCGGAAGAAACATCACCGACTGCACGACGCTTTTGAATAAAGGTTCCAGCTCGGCGGCGTTGGCGATCGGGGCTTGAAAACTAACTGTGACTGCCAGTGGTCCACTCACAGCGATCCAAGAGACGCCGCGTAGCATTTCGCCTTCGACATTGGCAGTTTCGACGAAGATTTCACGCGCTTCGAGATCTTGGATCTGCGTCGTACGAGTCACAGTCGCTTCCGCCGAGCCGGCGTTGTCTCTTACCACCCGCAAAAACGAGAAGAAGTATTCCTGCAGCGAATAACCATCCGGTATTTGTTTTTACGTAGATGCGAATCGCGGCTGAGTGAGGGCCAACAAAGCTCATCGAGGATTCTTGCTTCCAGTCGGCGGGAACGCGGAAAACGATGTTATCCTCGGGATCCTTTTGCCGTACGAAGTTGACCTGCGGGAGCGCATAAGCTTTCCACTCCGCTTCGCGGGCTTGTGCGGGAGTTAATTGTGTTGCCGTTTGCGCCGGGGCACAGACACAGCAGCACCACAAGATAAGGATGAGGAACAGCTTTCGCATTTAATTAATTTTGCCTTTCAGAAACTCCGGGATACTGGGCGGACGCGAGACCCTGTGATAGCTTGAAGTCAATGACAATAGGTCCTATAAGTCCTGTTGACCTTATAAGTCAATCATAAACCCATGCCTGGCCTGAAAAGAATAAAAATTATTGATTCGCACACTGGCGGCGAGCCCACGCGCGTCGTGATCAGCGGTGGCCCTGACCTGGGCAACGACGCACTCTCAAACCGTGTCGAACGCTTCCGAAACGAATACGACGACTTTCGTTGCGCAGTTGTCAACGAACCGCGCGGCTCCGACGCTGTTGTCGGTGCACTGCTGTGCCGACCCGTTGACGAATCGTGCGTGACCGGCGTGATTTTTTTCAATAGCGTCTCTTACCTCGGAATGTGCGGGCACGGAACCATCGGCGTGATTGCGACGCTCGCTCATCTGAATCTTATCAGAGCCGGCGCGCATCGCATCGAGACGCCGGTCGGCGTTGTTGTCGCGCACCTCGACGACGAAGGCAAGGTGGAAGTCGCAAACGTACCGAGTTACCGGCTCAACGCAAACGTGACGATCGACGTGCCCGAACTTGGACCAGTCACCGGCGATATCGCCTGGGGAGGCAACTGGTTTTTTCTCGTCAGGGAACATTCGGAGGACCTGGTGCTCGAGAATCTCGATCGTTTGATGGATTTTACTTTGCGAGTGCGAGAGGCGTTGGCGGAAGCCGGGATCACCGGTCTCGGCGGTCACGAGATCGATCACGTTGAACTTTTTGCACCGTCGCAACTGGCCGGGGTCGATAGTAAGAACTTCGTGCTCTGTCCCGGTAAAGCATACGACCGCTCGCCTTGTGGCACCGGCACCAGCGCGAAGCTCGCGTGCCTGGTCGCTGATGGAAAACTCAGCGAGGGCGACGTGTGGCGCCAGGAAAGCATCGTCGGCAGTGTTTTTGAAGGACGTGTGACAGTGATCGACAATGTGGTCCACCCGCGTATCAAGGGATCCGCTTTCATCACTGCCGAGTCAGACTTGATACTCGACGAACGCGATCCTTTTGCGATGGGCATTCGCGGATGAGCTACGACGTTGTAATCATCGGCGCCGGCATTGTCGGGGCTGCCTGCGCGGCGGAGTGCGCGCGCGAGGGGCTGCGTGTCGCGATCGTCGAGGCGGGAATAATCGGCGGCGGCGCGACTGCGGCGGGCATGGGCCATCTCGTCGTCATGGACGATTCGGAGGCGCAGTTTGCGCTTACGCGTTACTCGCAAAAGCTCTGGGATGAGGTCAGCGCCGAGTTGCCGCGCGAAGTCGAGCACGATGCGTGTGGCACGATTTGGATCGCCGCGGACAACGAAGAGATGGCCGAGGCTGAGCGCAAGGCGAAGTTTTATTCCGAGCGTGGTGTGACAGTTCAGATGCTTGATGCGCAGTCGTTGCGCGAGGCTGAGCCGGGTTTGCGTGCGGGATTGGTTGGCGGGTTGCGTGTTCCGGGCGATAGCGTGATTTATCCGCCGTGTGCGGCGCAGTTTTTCGTGGACCAGGCGAGAGCGCGCGGGGCGGAGCTTTTTCTGGGTGACGCAGTGGAGTCGATTAATGATGACAGCGTACGTTTACGCAACGGAGCTTCGATTTCGGCGGGAGTGATCGTGAATTCAGCGGGCAGTTGGTCGCCGTTGTTGACGCCTGGATTGGAAATCAAAAAACGCAAAGGACATCTTGTCATCACCGATCGCTATCCGAAGTTTCTGCGGCATCAACTCGTCGAGCTTGGTTATCTAAAGAGTGCGCATTCGTTGACGGCGGATTCAGTGGCTTTCAACATTCAGCCGCGCAAGACCGGGCAGTTGTTGATTGGTTCGTCACGGCAGTACGACGTTGACGATGCGGGTGTTGATCCGTCGATTCTCAGGCGCATGCTCGAGCGCGCGATCGAGTACCTGCCGGGATTGCGCAAGCTCTCTTCGCTGCGAACATGGACAGGGTTTCGCGCGGCGACGCCTGACAAGTTGCCGTTGATTGGACCACACGAGGAACACGGCCGGCTTTATCTCGCGACCGGGCACGAAGGCTTAGGTATCACGACCTCGCTCGCCACCGCCAAACTACTCGTCGCCCAGATCATGAATCGCCCGACCACGATTCCGGTAGAGCCTTATCTGCCCGCGCGCGTGGCGCAGGAGTCGCTGCATGCCTGAAACAGTAACCGTCGCGGTTAACGGTGTTTCGGTGACGATGCCTGTGGGCAGCATGGTCTCGGCAGCGATTCTGAAAACAGGCGTTACTACATTTCGCCGATCGGCCACGGGTGAGCCGCGTGGTCCATTGTGTGGGATGGGTCGTTGTTTCGAGTGTCGCGTGACGATCGACGGCGAGGAGCACTGTCGCAGTTGCCAAACGGTTTGCCGCGACGGAATGGACGTGCGCACCGATGGTTGACGTGATGGTGGTTGGTGCTGGACCGGCAGGACTCGCGGCAGCTTACCGAGCGGCGCAGGCTGGATTGCGCGTCGTTGTTATCGACGACAATCCGGCAGCGGGTGGCCAGATATGGCGCGGCGAAGAAGCGAAGCCGACTTCCCCTGAAGCGCAAGCATGGTTTGAGAAAATTCGCGGCGTTGATATTCAACTCATCACTGGCGCGCGCGTGTTTCAGCAACCGCATCCCGGGACGCTTTTAGCTGAAACATCCGAAGGCGTCCGCGAGTTGAAATACAACAGCCTCGTGCTCGCAACGGGCGCGTGCGAGCGTTTTCTGCCATTCCCGGGTTGGACGTTGCCGAACGTGATGGGTGCCGGTGGTTTGCAGGCGCTCGTGAAAACGGGTTTGCCGATCGAGGGCAAGCGCGTCGTAGTTGCCGGCAGTGGTCCACTTTTGTTGGCGGTCGCTGCTTACTTGCGCGGGCGCGGCGCGGATGTGTTGTTAATTGCTGAGCAGGCGTCGTTAGTGCAACTCGCAAAATTCGCGGTCGGCCTTGTTGGCAAGCGATCGCAAGCGTTTAGCCTGAAGCGGCAGTTGCGAGGTGTTCGGTATCTGAGCGGATGCTGGGTCGTCGCCGCGCACGGCGCTGAGAAGCTTGAAAGCGTGACGTTGTCTTGCGGCGGGAAAATAGCCTGCGATTATCTCGCATGCGGTTATCATCTTGTGCCGAATGTAGAGTTGGCGGAGTTGCTGGGATGTGTGGTTGAAAACGGCAGCGTGAGTGTCGATCAGTTTCAACAGACCAGCGTCGCGAACGTGTATAGCGCTGGTGAGACGACTGGAATCGGCGGCCTCGAACTGTCGCTCGTCGAAGGCGAGATCGCCGGTCTCGCAATCGCGGGCAAGCATGAAGAAGCACGCAGTTTTTTTCGTGTTCGTGAGCAGCAGCGTAAGTTTGCAAAGCGATTGAACCGAACCTTCGCATTACGTGAAGAGCTGAAGCAACTGCCCGCGCCCGAAACGATCGTGTGCCGCTGTGAAGACGTCACGTTTGCCCGACTGACTGCACATCGCTCGTGGCGTGAGGCAAAACTGCAGACGCGTTGCGGCATGGGACCGTGCCAAGGCAGAGTCTGCGGCGGTGCAGTTGAGTTTTTGTTTGGCTGGCGCGCAGAATCAGTGCGACCGCCGGTGCTGCCGGTACGTGTGGAGAGTTTGATTCGTTCAGTGGAGTGACAGGATGAAGATGAAATGGGCGGGCGTGATGCCTGCAACAACAACAGCCTTTGATGAAAACCTCAACATCGATCATGTCTTCGTAGCGCGACACGCGAAGTGGTTGATCGATCATGGTTGCACCGGCATCGTTACGCCCGGATCGTTGGGCGAGAGTGCGACGTTGAGTTTCGATGAGAAGCTCGCGCTGTGGAAGACGAACGTCGACGCGGTCGGCGAAGGTGCGCCTGTGGTGGCCGCGATTGCTTCGTTGAGCACGGCCGAAGCGGTGCGTTTGGCTGAGCGTGCGGCCGACGTTGGCTGCAGCGGTTTGATGGTGTTGCCGCCGTATGTCTATTCCGGCGATTGGCGCGAAATGAAGGCACACATCGAGGCAGTCTTTCGTGCCACAAAACTCTCGTGCATGCTCTACAACAATCCCGTTTCTTATGGCACGGACTTTCTTCCGTCGCAGATCGCGGAGCTCGCCGCGGAGCACGAGAATTTCGAAGCAGTGAAAGAGTCGAGCACTGACGTGCGGCGCGTGACGTGGATCCAGGAGTTGATAAACGACCGATTGGCGATCTTCGTCGGCGTCGATGATGCGATTGTCGAAGGCGTGGTCATGGGCGCGGTTGGCTGGATCGCAGGACTCGTGAATGCGTTGCCGGAAGAGTCGGTGGCGCTTTTCAACTACGCGATGGCGCGCGACCGTGAAAAGGCGATGAGCCTGTACAAATGGTTCCTGCCGTTGCTGCGCATGGACACGGTGCCGAAGTTTGTGCAGTTGATAAAGTTGGTCCAACAGGAAGTCGGGATGGGCAACGCGCGCGTCCGCCCCCCGCGGTTGGAGTTGGCCGGCGCCGAACTCGAAGAAGCGTTACGAATAATCCGCCACACACTCTCACTCAAACCTTCATCGACTACTGAGCGCGAATAAGACAACTGTAGGGGCGGCACTCCGTGGCCGCCCCGTCGTACAAATCACGCACGAGAGGGGCGGCCACGGAGGGCCGCCCCTACAATAACGCCCGGGAGATCTCATCGGCGGTGCGGACGCCGTGGTCAAATGCCTCCTCGAAAAGCGCGACGCCGCTCAGTTCCGAGTGCGCGAAGTGAATCGATCGAAACGGCTTCGCGGCGTCACGGCGCGCCTGTCCCCACATGAAACCGGTGCGCGGCCGGATCATCGCGTGACCCCAGCGCATCACATCCAGACGTTCGACGAGATCGCGGATGTCCGCATGCGCGCGCGATAGATCGGTCAGCGCGATCTCGGTCCAGCCATGCCAGTCAGTTTCCAGCAACCGCGTGCGCGCGACGCGCGCGTTCTCATCACAAAGCGGATAGTAGTAAGTGAAGACCGTTGGACCACGATCGAGCCCGCGTTGATGTGTGGCGACAACGTATCCGAGCGACGGGCTCTCGTAGAGAACGTTATCCCAGGCGAGCGGAAAATCGCGCTGCGAACCCGGCCGCGGGCGATCCTTGAGCGTCAGGTTGGCGACCATCCAGGCGCCGAAATGAAACTCTGAAATGTGTGGCGGCGGATTATCGCGAAACGGCCGCACGATGTAACGCGCCATGAATTGCGGGGCCGCGAAGATCACGTGCGCCGCGTGAAATCCGCGCGGGTTTTTTCCTTCCTGATCGAGTGTGATGACGTCAATGCCGCTGTCAGTCGGTATCAATTCAACGGCCGCGCAATCGAGTTGCACGTTTGCTTTCGACTTTTCAAAAAGATGTTGGACCAGCCGCCCGTTGCCTTCAGGCCACGTAATCAACGACTGCGATTCAACACCCGGCGCCACGACTCGCGAACAGAAGTAAAACAACCCGGCCCACGCGCTCGTCTGGTCGAGCGTCATGCCGTAATCGTCGCGACACGCGTAATCAATCCACCAGCGCAACCGCGGACTCGTCAGGTTACGCGCGTTGAGCCAGTCAGCCATCGACATTCGATCGAGCGCGGTGACTTCAGCGTCGTCCGAACATGCAGAGACAGGTATCGTAAACGCGCGACGCCCGTGTGCATCGCGCCACGCGGTCCAGTGGTCCATCTCCGCAGTGAACTTCGCGAACTGCTGTTTGTCGTCTTCAGTCTCACCGGCGTGAAGATAAAGCCCCTCGTACCAGCGGCCTTTGTAGAAGACGCGCTCTTCCGGATCGCGACAGAGAAACTGTTCGCCGATGACCGGCTCGCCGTGCTGATCTTTTCCCTCGACGACGCCCATCTCTTCCAGCAGCGACACGAGCGGCGCGTTCTCTTTCATCGGCGACGGAATGTAATGCGCGCCCCACGGAAACGAGATCACGCGATTCGAACCGGAACGCGAGGTGCCACCGGGCGCGCGTTCCAGTTCAATCAACACAAAATCTTTGAACCCGGAATTCTGCAAACGCCAGGCAGCACTTAGACCCGCTACACCGCCGCCAACGATCACTAGCGGAATGTTGGACCATCCATCCTGAGGAACTTCGACACGCAGTCCGTCACGCACACGATGTCCAAAACCTTCCGACGCGCCAACAATCTCACCCGCCGGAAGCGGTGGCGTCTCACTGCGCCGGCACGCCGCCAAAGCGACCGGAAGCCCAAGAAACGCCGCTAAAAGCTCACGCCTGTTGATCACAAATAGGTCCTATATTTTTTTACTCAAACTTCCTCCACTCGCCCTCGTAATACCGCACCAGCGCTTGGTTATCGAGGCGATTGATCTCCACGGGCACCGGCTCGATGTCCTTCGAGAGCGTAAACATCGAAGCCAGCGTCTGATCGTCGAGAAACCTCAACCCCGGCATCGGATTGCGTGGCACTTCAAACGCCGACGCGCGCGCAAGCGCATAACCCCACAATCCAAAACTCGGCACCGCCGTGTAATAAGGCCTCACGAAAAACCCCGCCGCTTCGAGCGTGCGGATGATGCACCAGTATGAATTGCGCGCAAACATCGGTGAGGTCGATTGCACAGACACCGCTGCACTCTCGGTGAGTCGCGATTTCAACAAACGATAGAAACGCGTGGTGTAGAGTTTTCCGAGTGCGAACGTGTTTGGATCGGGAAAATCTACGATCGCCGCATCGTAGAGCGCTTCCTTCGTGTCTTCGACCCAGATAAACGCGTCTTCGTTAATGACCTGCACGCGCGGATCTTTGAACGATCCCTGGTTCAACCTCGCCAGCGGCGGAAAACGATCCGAGAGTTTCGTCATCTCCGGATCGAGATCCACGAGCGTCACTCGCTCCACCGACGGATACTTCAGAATCTCTCGCAACGCGAGTCCATCGCCACCACCCAACACCAAAACGCGTCGCGGATTGTTCGAGGCGAGCATAGCCGGATGCACAAGCGCTTCGTGATAGCGATACTCGTCAGTCGAGCTGAATTGCAGGTAGCCGTTCAGAAACAGTTGAAATCCGGCGCGTCCGCGCGTGATCACGATGCGTTGATAGTGCGTGTCTTTCGTGTAGACAATCTCATCCGCAAACATCTCGTCTTCGGCAAGCGACGTGATCCTATTCGCCTTTATCAGACCAACCAGCAGCAGCGCCAGCACCACGAATGCCTTAACGCGTAGCGCGGTCACGCTGCCTTTGATCAACGAACGCAGCAGCCACGTGCCCCACAACGCGACGCCGGCGTTGAGCATGCCGAAGACCAACGACGTGCGAATCAAACCAAGCCGCGGCACGAAGAGGATCGGAAACAGAATCGAGGCGACCAGCGCGCCGATGTAGTCGAAGGCGAGCACGCGCGAGACGAGCTCTTTGAACTCGATCTCGTCTTTCAGGATGCGCAGCAACAGCGGTATTTCGAGTCCGACAAAGACTCCGATAAAAAAGACAATGACGTAGAGTACGACGTAGAAATAACTGACGCGTGAAAAGGTGAGAAACAACAGCGGCGCGGAGAAACCACCGAGCACAGCGACCGCGAGCTCGATGTCGACAAAACGTCGCGCGAGGCCTGTGTCAATGAAGCGTGAGAGCCACGAACCGACTCCCATCGCGAAGAGGTAAATGCCGATGATCAGTGAAAACTGTGTGACCGAGTCGCCCAGCACGTAGCTTGCGAGCGTGCCTGCGAGCAGTTCGTAGATCAGTCCACAGGTGGCGACGATGAGAACATTGAGAAAGAGTAGCGGCGGCCGTTTCACTTCACCCGTGGATCGCTGCGGCGATGATTATTGCGCTGCCGAGGATGACGGCGGCGATCACGATGGCGAGCGCTGTGTTTTGATCGTCTTCGATCTCCTTGCGCACCGAGAACGGCGAGGCCTTCGCGATAATCAAAAAGGCGAGGGCAAAAACGATGAGGCCCAGCACCACGAAGACCACCGTAATGATAAGTGTTGGAAGTAATCCTTCGAGGGGTAATGCCAGGCCGAAGATTAAATCAGTTAGCATCATTTTCCTCCGTGTAAGCCGTAATGCCAGAAGTGGAACGAGCGATAGCCGTTCTGCCGCGCGTCGGGCGGTAACTGCCGGCGCGAACCGCCGGTGATCTCCCAGCCGAACATCGCGGCCATGCTATACAAGCTCACCACGCCGATGGCGAAAAGGGTGTAGAGTTTTTTAAGCATAAGAAATAGGTCCTATAGGTCCAATAGGACCTATTGTTAATCATCGTCATCTGAATCATCGCCGCCACCAAACATACTCTCCGACCAGCGCCGGCGCTCGAAACTAATGTGATAGAACACCATGATTGCCGGCACGATCGACAAACCGATCAGCGCCGCCAGCAGATTAAATCCGTGCGGAACGTTCTGCTCGATCTTGACCGTCACGACCGCAGGCTGCTGCCATTTCTCCCACTGTCCCTCCAATCGCAACACATACCGGCCCGCCGGCATCGACGACGTGTACGCCGAATCAGTCTGCCCGCCTTCGGACCACGCCTCACCATCCTCAACACCCTGATAGTAAGAGATGTCGATCGGAAACGATTGGACCACACCAGTCTCGTCGTTGATCAGATCGCCTTCGAGATAAACCCACGTATTCTGCACCGGCGACTCGCCGACGACTTCGATATTTCGCCTGCCCTCAAGCTGAAAAGGCTCGCTGAAGAAAACCTGCGTGCCATCTTCGTTCGGCAGCGGCGCGAAGTTCACTGTTTGTGAAAAGACCTCTTTAGTCGATCCCGAAACGATGAACGTGAAAAAACCAGCCAGCAACGTGATCAGGAGAAAGATGATCCAGTACTTGTAGATCCACCCATACTTATACGGCTGATTCGGCGCGACGTTCGACGGGCGCGGTAATCCGCTAACAGAAAACGCCTTCTCGATCTGTGGAACCGGCACATAAGTTCCGAGCGACCAGTTGATCTCACCCGTCGTGCGTCTTTGCTTGCCGCCATCATCGGTGACGTAAACCGTCGAGACCTCTTTCGAGAGCATGTACGGCGGCCTGATGTAATCAACGCCACGCACCTTCTCGCCGGCTTCGACTTTCCAGTAAAACTCACCCAACACGCACTCAACGTTGCACTGCGCGTCCTGAAACATCCGGTAATACTGATGTTGATACTTTGCCGACTTGCCTGACTCCGTGACTTCGCCCGGCGGCACCGCGCGCACGTAATTCCACTGCTCGTCACTCTGGACCAGCCAGCGAAAACCGATCTGCGGGTTGTACAGCAGATATTCACTCCAGAAGTATTGCGTGCCTTCGATCGTAACGCTGCGCGACATCGCGCCGATCACGGTCATCTTTCCTTCCGGCACGTCGCCGCTCGTGCCGATCGGAATCACCGGTTGAAACGACGGCTTCTCGAGCGCTTTGAGAAACTGTAGCTGACCTTGGTTCACGTCGAGCAGCGAGTTGCAGTTCGGGCAGGTGACGCGTTCGGTCTTGTCAGGCGCGCGCAGTTCGAGTGGTCCACCGCAGTGTGGACAACTTAGCTGCGCTGCGCCGACGCGCCGCTCTTCGCGCTCTGGCGCGCGCGTGGTCGTGATGCCGAGATCGGCGAGCGTGACCTGTTGGCCTAGGAAGACGAGTGGCGGCGTTTCGTTGTAATCGAGTGTCCCAAATGCGCTGTCCGCGCCCGAGAGGTCCGCGTAGTAATAAGTCGCGCCGGGAGTTAAGAGATACGGTATCTCGCCTTTCGCGCCGAGCGCGGTGGCGCGTCCGGTTTCGGCGACCATCAGCGGGGTGGGCCAGGGCAGGCCGGGCACCTGCTGCCCGAGTTGCAGTTGCTCGAACGACGGAAGCTGCACGCCTTCCGGAATCGGATATTGAAACGTGATATAGAAGCGGCCCTGCGCCTCCGCGAGCCAGCCGAGCCAGCCGTTCGAGAACGTTGCGTACCACTCGTCCCACTGCCCGCCCATCTCGTGGCCGAGTTGCGCGCGCCCGGTCAATTCAAACGGCACGTCTTTCCACTTGCCGCGCAGACCGACGTCGAGAGGCGATCCGGTTTCGACCAGCTCCGCGACTTTGCCGAGATCTTTTAACTCGCGATCTGTGCGCGCGACTGCCGAGCGACAGTATGAGCAGATGACGACGATCGATTGTCCGCTCTTGAATTCAACCGGTGCGCCACACGACGGGCAGTTCGCCACCAGCACGCTCATTTAGCGGCTCCTGCCGTTGCCTGGATCATTCGGTGCGACACGCGCACGTTGACTTCAGTTGCGCCGAGCATTTCTTTCAGCGTTGTTTCCCACGGCCAGGAGTCGCGATTGCGACAGCAGTAGAGATTGAACGTCGCTGCGCGAAACTCGGGATACGTGTGGCACGTGAGATGAGATTCGGAGAGAAGCGCGAGGCCGCTGACGCCGCCGGGATGATCGAACTGATGCCACGCGATCTCACCGAGCACGTTGAGATCGAGATCGCGGATGACGCGATCGAAAACTGCACGCAGGCAATCGAGATCTGCAAGCGCCGCGGCGTCGCACCCGCTTGCATCGATGAGCCATTCGGTTCCGAGCGTCATAGTGTTGGGCAATTATAGGTCCTATAGGACACATAGGTCCTATATTTTTTATTCTCCCGCCAACGACGCGTGCGGCAGAATCGATGGTGGGATCGGTTCGAGGAAGCGCGAGAGCGTGGGTGTGCCGTCAGTTTCGGGGCCGCGATAGACATCGACCGCCGGGTAAACGAAGTGCAGATCCTTCTTCGCGCGCGTCGTGGCGACGTAGAGCAGGCGGCGCTCCTCGTCATAATCGTCAAACTCATCCTGAAAACGGCTCGACGGAAACCAGCCGTCAGTCATCCAGATCAGAAACAGGTGATCCCACTCGAGACCCTTCGCCGAGTGCACCGTCGAGAGCGTTACGAAACCACTGCTGCGTCGCGGCGCGTTTTCCTGCGCCGTCGCCTCGGTCGGATCGAGTGCAATATCATCCAACAACTTCGCCGGTGTCTTGTAACGTTTTGCTATTGATTGCAAGTGTTCGAGATCGCGGCCGCGACGTTGCACGTCGTCGTACTTGCTCTTCAACAGCGGCCGGTAAAACCTCAGAACGGTAGACAACTGTGCGCTCGGCGTCTTCGCTTCGACCATCGTCGCAAACACACGCGCCAACCGGATCAGCTCCGCTTTGTAAGCCGGACGCGCTGGAAAGCGAACGAGCTTCTTGAAGAGCGTCGCTTTGCTCTTCGTCGATCGAACCTCGCGTTGCTCGACTCCGAGATGCTCGAGTATCTGGTAGACAGTCGCATCGCCGATGTGATCGATCAGTTTCAACGCACGAAACCACGAGAGCGTATCCGAAGGCTTCACCACGACGCGCAGAAACGCGAGCGCATCTTTGATATGCGCCGACTCCGCAAACCTGATCCCGCCAAACTTGCGGAACGGAACGCCCGCGCGGCCGAGCTCGATTTCCAGGTCAAACGAATGCGAACTTGATCGAAAGAGCACTGCGATATCGCTGAGCGGCACGCCTTCATCCCGCAGCTCAGCGATGCGTTGCGCGACGAAGCGCGACTGTTCATTCTCATCACGCGCGCTCACGACCACCGGCGGCTGGCCACCATCGATGCGCGAATAAAGCCGCTTTTTATAACTCTCTTTCACATCCGAGATGATCGCGTTCGCGACGTCGAGGATCGGCTGCGTGCTGCGGAAGTTCTCTTCGAGCTTGATGATCTGCGCTGACGGAAAGAGCTTCGGAAACTCGAGCATGTTGCGATGACTCGCGCCGCGGAACGAGTAGATCGATTGAAACTCATCGCCCACAACCGCCACGTTGTCGTGTCGCGCGGTCATCAGTTTCACGATCTGCGCCTGCAGCTTGTTCGTGTCCTGATACTCGTCGACCATGATGTAGCGATACTGGTCCGAGAGCTGTTCGCGCATCGTCGCACTCGCTTCGAGCCCTTCACGGAAACGCACGAGCAGGTCGTCGTACGTCAACATGTGGCGGCCGCGTTTGAAGTCCTCAAACGACTTGAACAACGTCTCGAGATTCTGGCGCTCGTCAACGAACTGCGGATACTGTTGATTCAGCACCTGCTTCAGCGACTGCACCTTGTTTACCATCATGCTGAAGATCGCGGCGATCGTGCGTTTACGCGGGAAGTGTTGCGCTTTCGTGATGCGGATCTGGCGGCGCAGCAAATCGATCAAGTCTTCAGTATCGCTCTGGTCCAATACGGTGAAGTTCTTCGCAACGCCTGCCTCATCGGCAAACTTGCGCAACACCGAATAGCCCAACGAATGGAACGTTCCACCGGAGACGCGCTGGCAACGCGCATCAGCAAGCGCCGCGGCGCGCGTGAGCATGCTGGCCGCAGCGCGACGCGTGAACGTCAACAGCAGGACCGACTCGGGCTTTACGCCGATCTCGACGAGTCGCGCCACGCGATACACGAGTGTGCGCGTCTTTCCCGTGCCGGCGCCGGCCACGATCAGCAACGGACCATCTGTTGTAGTGACGGCTTTGAACTGCGCTTCGTTCAGCTCCTTCTCGTAATCGATCACGCGCGAACTGTCGGCAGTGCGCTTCAGCACCAACCGGGTTCGCGTCGGAGGAGGAGCGACGGGCAGTGTTTTGCCGAGATCGAGATCGCGTTTGATCGTCTTGAGCTCGTCCGCGAGCTCGTTGATCGTTTGATAACGGTCTTTCGGCGTCTTCGCGAGCGCTTTCGCAAGAACGCGTTGCAAGTCAAACGGCAGCTCGACGCTCCCACCGGTCGGAAAGTTCGGATCGCGGTGCAGAATGGCGTGCATCGTGTCGATGCGATTCTCGTGGACAAAAGGCGCAGCGCCGGTCAGCATTTCACAAACCACTACGCCAAATGAGAAGACATCGCAGCGACGATCCACGCGTTGGCCCAGCAACTGTTCGGGCGCCATGTAGTTGACAGTTCCCATCAACGTGCCCGACTGCGTTTCGACTCCGCGAATCAGCGTTTTCTGTTCGCTATCAGCGACGAGCGCGCGTTCGCGTTCGGCGACAAGCTTTGCGAGTCCGAAGTCGAGAATCTTCGCGAAACCGTCACGGTTGAGCATCAGGTTTTCGGGTTTCAGATCGCGATGAATGATGCCGAGCTCGTGCGCGCGCGCGAGGCCCGACGCGATTTGAATCGCGATATCGAGCGTCTCTCGTAGCTGCAGCCCGTTGCTTGAGATCTTCTGGCGAATCGTGTCGCCTTCGACGTACTCCATCGCGATGTAGGGCCGGCCGTCGTCTTCGCCGACTTCGTAGATCGTGAGAATGTGTGGATGGTTCAACGCCGAAGCAGCACGCGCTTCCTGAAAGAAACGGCGCCGGCGGTCCTCTTGTGAGACGTATTCCGAAGGGAGCAGCTTCAGCGCCACGACGCGCTGGAGTTTGTTATCGTAGGCTTTATAGACCGCGCCCATGCCGCCGGCGCCGATCGCTTCGACGATCCGGTAGTGCGCGATTGTTTTGACCGGCAGGGGCTTCATGATTGAGGGCGGTACATTGTACTTAATCAATTTCCTATTTAGAACTCACAAAGTACAATTCTCGTATCCATAAACGATTCCAGAACAGGAGCTGCCTATGCTATGTCCGCGTTGTGCCTCAAACCAGAGTGACGACATCAAATTTTGCACGTTTTGTGGTGCTAACCTACAGGCCGTGCGCGAAGCGATGGAGGCGCCCGACTCAGGAAAGAAGTTTGACTGGGGTAACACCTGGGTCGCCGAGATGTTCATGTCGGGCCAGGCTGCCGAACTCCGCAAGCAGGAAATGGAACGCGCGCTCGGCATCACGCCCGAAGTCAAGCGTTACAACGAGATTAAGGCGGGGGTGATTTTGAGTTGCATCGGTGTCGCGGTGTCAATCTTCCTTTACTTCCTCATGATCGGGATCGCGGCGCAGTCGCCGCCGCACGACGCCGAGATACTCAGAAGTGTGTGGATAGCGGGAGTCATTCCCTTCATGGTTGGGCTGGCCTTGATCATTAATGGCGTGGTTGTGAGCAAGAGGATGGTCGAGATCATGGAACGGCAGCGAAAGGGAACGAAGACGCTCGAAGAAGGTCAGGCTCCGCGCGGGCTGCGTCCTGCCGACACTAACGAGTTCATCCCGACGAACATGAGTAGCGTTACCGATCAAACTACCCGACACCTGGAAAATGCAGAGCGGAAAGTTAATCGATGAACAGGATCTCGGGGATAGAGAAGAGTCAGGCGCCGTGGCATCTGCGCTGGTTCTACACGACCATGCGCAAGATGTTTGGCAAGGATCTTACGCCGGCCAAGCAACAGATGCGGCTGCCAGGATTGGTTTGGGGCAGCATCGCGATGGAAGCGGGGCTGGGACGGAAGCGCAGAGTGTCATTGCGGTTCATTCAACTCGGAAAGGTGCGCACGGCTGCGCGCGTGGGTTGTCCGTTTTGAGTTGACATCAATTCTGCCGTTGGCAGGAAAGCGGGTTTGAATGATGAGAAGCTGCTGGCTGTCGTGAAGAATGATTTGTCGGTGTTCTCGGATGACGAGAAGCTGGTGATAGAGCTGGCAGATCAGATGGCGAATACGCCGTCGAACATTTCGGATGAGTTGTATGCGCGGCTGCGCGCGAAGTTTTCCGAGGAGCAGTTGATGCAACTCGGCGGGCAGTTCGCGTTTGAAAACTTCCGCGCGCGATTGAATCGCGTCTTCGATGTCGGGAGTGATGAGTTATACAAGCCGCAATTGTAAGGGCGGCCGCCCCTACAGTTACTTCGTCAGGTTCTCGAGTTCTTCGGGAGTGCGCGGCCAGTCGTCTTTTAATAAGCGCGAGAGGGCGCGGTCGGCGAGGAGTCGGCCGCCGGTCTGACACGTTGGACAATAATTCGTCTCATTCGATCCGTATCGAATGCGCTGGATCTTGCTGCCGCAACGCGGACAAGGCTCGCCATACTTTCCATGCGTCGCCATGTCGGGTCGGAATGCCGTCACTTTTTCCGGAAAGCTCTTCACTGCTTCCGCACGCAAACGTTCAACCCAATCAGTCAACGTTCTCTTGATCGCCGCAAAGAGTTGTTTGACTTCTGCGTCGCTGAGTTTTTGTGTGAGCGTAAACGGCGAGAGTTTCGCTTCGAAGAGAATCTCGTCTGAATAAGCATTGCCGATGCCGCTGAGGATGCGTGGATCGGTGAGGGCGCGTTTGAGTGTGTGATTCTTTGCGCGGATCGCTCGCGCAAACTGTTCCTCGGTCGCGTCGAACACTTCGAGACCGCCCGGATTCAGATTCTCGAGCCCCGCTTCACCCTGGACCACATGCAGCGACGCACGTTTCTGAGTGCCGGCTTCGGTGAGCGTCAGGCTGCCGGTGCTGAACTGAAACACAGCCAGACTCCGCCCCTTGGCGGCTTTGGCGCGCTCGTCGAACCAGTGCAACCTGCCGGCAATCATCAGGTGCAGCACGAGCCACAGATCTCCTTCGAGGCCGAAGCAGATCCTCTTCCCAAGTCTGCGCAGCTCGACGATCTTTTTGCCTTCGACACTGGACAGAGGCGGCATGGCCGTGCGCAGCAGAAAAGGACTTGCGACGCGCACGCGTTCGAGAGTACTGCCTTGAATTCGTTTCTCGAGAGCCTCGATATAAACAACGATGTCCGGCAGTTCAGGCACTAACTGTTAGCTGCTAGACTGTGTTGCGGCTCTTGACCATTCGCCAAATCCAAAGCACAACGATGGCGCCGATTATCGAAAGCAGTAGACCGCCGGGCCGGAAGCCATTGCCGCCGGAACCCCAGATCGCCATGGCCACCAGGCCGCCGATAATGGAGCCGACAATGCCCAGGAGTATCGTGCCGATGATGCCCATCGGATCCCTTCCGGGCATGATTAGACGCGCGAGTGCACCCGCGATTAACCCGATGATTAACCACCAAATGAAACCCAGCATCTTTCTGTCCTCCCTTGTGTGCCCGCTTTATATCACTCCTTTGAATCATTAGCCACCCCTGCGACCCTCTGCGGTTCTCTGTGTCCTCTGCGTTGAAAGGCGCTTCCCAACGCAGAGACCGCGGAGGGCAGCAGAGAAGGACGCCGTATTTGGCGTCGGACGCCAAATACGGTTTCACCGACCCCTCGCCCCGACTCTGCTCGGCTGAATAGTTTTTCTTCTCTTTCAACAACTTAAGCCTCATTCGCATGGCCCATGGACCAGTGGCCTCGCCGTTGCACTACCACGAGGCATGACTACACGAATTACACAAGTTAACGAGCGACGCGGAAAGGCAATGACCTTGCGAGTTGAAGGTTCGTTGCGACTGCCCGACGCGGAACTGCTCGAATCGACTTATCTCGAATTACGCGAGCGACACGAAGGCCGAATCACGATTGACCTGGGCGGCACCAATTTTCTCGATGGCGCCAGTGCTTCGATTCTTTGCCGGCTCAAACGCAAAGGCGCTGAGCTGATCGGTCTTCACTACTTCGTTCAACAAATTATTCAAGCGGCTGAAAACGACTAGCACCGACTAAGGAGCCAGGTTATGCAACGCACGATTTCATCAAACTTAATTCTGATGGCGCTCGCAATCATCGCAATCGCGTCCATCAACTTGCAGGCACAGACGACCGAACGAGTCGGTGTCGAATCGGCAAACGCACTGCCGTTGAGCTTGAACGAAGCGATCAGGCTCGCGCTGGAAAACAACAACGACATTCGCACCTCGCGCATCGACGTTGAGAAGGCTGAATACAACCTGACTGCGCGGCGCGGCGCTTACGATCCGCAGTTGTTTTCCGAGACTTACTTCGAAAGCAGCACCACGCCGGTCGCGTCTTTTCTCGGAGGAAACAATGACGGCGCGATAAAGCAAAAGGATTTCACGAGTCGCATCGGCATGAGTGGACTTGCGCCGAAGCTCGGTGGTTCTTATCAGATAGATCTGTCTTCCGAGCGACTTTCAAGTAACAACTTTTTCAACGCGCTCGATCCCGGATACACGTCGAAGCTCTCGGTCAGCTACACGCAGCCGCTGGCTCGTGGCCTGAAGACTGACGATACGCGTCGCCAGATCGAGATCGCGAAGAAGAACCTGACGTTGACTGACGTGCAGTTTCGCCAGCGCGCGACGGACGTGATCACGCGAGTCGAGCACGCGTACTGGGAGTTGGTCCATGCACTCAAGAACCTGCAAGTGCAGACCGAAGCTGTAAACCAGGCGCGCGCCCAGGTTGAAACGAACAAGCGCCAGGTTGCGCAGGGTGTGCTCGCGCCGATCGACGTGGTTGAAGCCGAAGCGCAGGTGAAGATTTACGAGCAGAACGTCTACGCCGCGCAGGAAGAAGTCACGAAAACCGAAAACGCGCTGAAGACGCTGATGCTCCCTGACAGAACAGCCGCGCTGTGGTCGCGTGCGCTGCTGCCCGTGACGCCGGTGAATCTCGAAGCGCCGCGCATGCAGTTGAGTGACGCTATCAACATGGCGCTCGAGAATCGTTTCGAGCTCGCCGAGCTGCGCACCAGCAAAGAGATCAACGACATCAACAAGCGTTTTTATCGCGACCAGACGAAACCGCAAGTCGATCTGACGGTCAATTACAGCAGTAATGGTTATGCCGGAACGTTGACCAACGAACAGAATCCGATTCTAAACACCGTTACCTCGATTCCGGCGGATTTGCAGGGCGGTTACGGTAAGGCATGGTCCAACATGTTGGGCCAGGACAATCCGACGGTGCGCGTCGGTGTGCGGATTTCGTTGCCGCTGAAGAATCGCACGGCGAAGGCAGAGTTGGGCGAGTCGCTTGCTGAGGGTCGTCGGATTGATTCGGTCCGTGCTCAGACTGAGCAACAGATCGAGGTTGAAGTTCGCAATGCGATTCAACGCGTGCATTCGGTCGAGTCGAGCATGGCGGCAGCAGCGGCGCAGCGGTTAGCAGCGGAGCAGCAGTACACGAGCGAGCAGCGCAAGTTTCAGGCGGGCATGTCGACAGTGTTCCTCGTGCTGCAACGCCAAACGGATCTGGTGATGGCGCGTGGCCGCGAGCTCGAAACGCAGACCGACCTGAACAAAGCGATCGCGGAATTCCAGCGCGCCACCGGCAACACCTTCCGCTATCGCAACGTGGCGGTGATTCCAGACGGGCTGCGCTTACAGCAGACCGAAGACCAAAACAGGGCGGAGAAGTCTGGTCAGCAGTGAATAGGTCCTATAGGACCTATTAAAAGCAGAGAAGGAGATGATTATGTCTAAGAAGATTCTAAAACCAATAGCAGGGTTGCTGGTCCTATTAATCGCAGGCGGCGCCATCTGGTACTTCCTGATTCGCACACCGCCCGCGCCACGTAACCTGATCAAACTCAGTGGCCGCATCGAGGGCGACGACACAACCGTGGCAACGAAGGTTGCCGGCCGCATTCGTGAGATTCACGTGCGCGAAGGCGACCAGGTCAAGGCCGGACAGGTGCTCGCAGTCATTGACGACGAACAGATTCGAGCGCGCGAGCAGCAGGAGCAATCAAACGTCACGCAGGCGGAAGCACGAGTGTTGAGCGCGCAACAGCAGATCGCAGTCCTAAGTGCGCAGCTCGAAGAGAGCAACATCGGCGTGGACCAGGCGCGCATCGACGCACAGGGTCGCGTCAGTCAGGCTGAAGCGCAGGTGGCCCATGCCGAAGCAGAGCTAGCCAAAGCCGAAGCAGATTACGGCCAGGCGCGTTACGACGAGCAGCGTTACCTAAAGCTTGCCGCTGACGGCGACGTGCCCGAGCGAACCGGAAGACAGGCTGCAACCACTTCGGAAGCACATGCAGCCGCGGTTAACGCAGCTCGCAAGCAGGTTGACGTCGCTCGCGGCTCGCTGATGATGGCGAAAGCAAACCTGTCGAATGCTCCGATGCGAACATCGCAAGCGACTGCGATTCGCAAGCAGATCCTGCAAGCACAGGCTGAGATCGCAGCGGCACAAGCCGAGACGGAACACGCGCGCGCGAAACTGCGCGAAGTGCAAGCCGATCGTAACGACCTGCAAGTGATCGCACCGATCGACGGCACCGTTGCGACTCGTTCAGCTGAGCCGGGCGAAGTAGTCGCCGTGGGCACAACGCTCGTCACGCTCGTGGATCTCAACGCCGTCTATCTGCGCGGCTTCATTCCTGAAGGCGAGATCGGACGCGTACGCACGGGTCAAACAGCGCGCGTCTACCTCGATTCAGCGCCGGATCGTCCACTCGAAGCAGTCGTTTCGCGCATCGACCCGGAAGCGTCGTTCACGCCTGAGAACACCTACTTCAAAGACGATCGAATGAAGCAAGTGGTCGGTGTCAAGTTGGTGTTGAAGAGTGCGGCGGGCTACGCCAAGCCGGGCATGCCTGCTGATGGTGAAGTTGTAACGGATTAATTGTAGGGGCGGCCCTCCGTGGCCGCCCGTGCGGAAGGAGCGTGCAGCATGAGCGCAGTTGAAACAGCCATCTACGAGAGCTTCGCGGTGCCGCAAGTTCTCGAAACCGTCGAGCCGGCGATCAGAGTCCGTGGTCTCACAAAGAACTATGACGGTTTCGAAGCCGTCAAAGGCGTGGACCTCGACATCGCCGCCGGCGAGATCTTCGGCATCATCGGACCAGACGGCGCCGGCAAGACGTCGGTATTCCAGGTGCTGGGGGGCGTGATGGAACCGACGTCGGGCGAAGCGAGGATGTACGGCAAGTCAACGATCGAGGCGCGAAAGTTTGTTGGTTACCTGACGCAGACGTTCAGCCTTTACCAGGATTTGAGCGTGGCTGAGAACCTGCGTTACGTGGGCCAACTGCGATTCCTGACGCGCAAGCAGATCGATGAGCGCGGCGATCACTACCTTCGGATGTTTGACATGCATCGCTTCACGGATCGTCTCGCCGGCAGTTTGAGCGGCGGCATGAAGCAGAAACTCGCGCTCGCGTGTGCATTGATTGCAGAACCGAAGATCCTTCTGCTCGACGAGCCAACGACGGGCGTCGATCCGGTCTCGCGACGTGAGTTTTGGGACGCACTCGCGGGACTGGCGAGTGACGGAATGACGATGGTCGTGGCCACGCCGTATCTCGACGAGGCCGAGCGTTGTCATCGCGTCGCGTTGATGTACGACGGTGAGATTCGCCAGACCGGCACGCCGGCCGAGATTCGCGAGAAGCTCGGGCTGCAACGTTTGGAAGTACGCGCAGGCAACCTGGGCCAACTGGGCCACGCTGAAGACATCCTGCTCCGCATCCCGTCAATCAACGACGTGCAGCGGTTCGGCGATCGACTCGATCTGATGGTGGCGAACGTCGCAGCAGGTGAGAAGACGACGCGCGAGGCGCTGGCTGCTGCCGGCATCGAGGCGACGGAGATCAAGGCCGGCGCGCCGACTCTCGAAAACTCGTTCGTCGCCAAACTTCGCGAGCTCGGTGGTGAATTGAAAACTTCACCGTTTCCACGGCGGCGTCAGTTTCGCGAGCGAGCGGCGGACGCGATCGCGATTGGCGCCCACGACCTGAGCAAGCGTTTCGGAAGTTTCAATGCGGTGAAGAACATCAACATCGAGGTGAAGTACGGTGAGATTTATGGACTGCTCGGCGCCAACGGCGCAGGCAAAACCACGACGATCAAGATTCTTTGCGGGCTCATCGCCGCGTCGAGCGGGAAGATGGAGCTTGCGGGCGAGAGCGGAAGTTTGCGTTCGAGTTTTGTGCGACAGCGGATCGGTTACATGTCGCAGAAGTTTTCGTTGTACGACGATTTGACGATCGAAGAGAACCTTAACTTCTTCGCCGGAGTTTATCGCGTGCCGCGTGAAGAGCGCGAAGAGAAGAAGCGTTGGGTGCTCGAGATCTCGGGGCTCGAAGGAAAGGGTGATTTGTTGACGGGGAGTTTGCCGGGTGGTTGGAAACAGCGTGTCGCGTTTGGTGCGGCAGTGATGCACGAGCCGAGTGTGCTGTTTCTTGATGAACCGACGTCGGGTGTCGATCCACTCGCGCGCCGCGCGTTCTGGAAGATGATCAATAGTTTTGCCGATCGCGGTGTCGCAGTGCTGGTGACGACGCATTATCTCGAAGAGGCAGAGCAGTGCAATCGACTCGGGTTCATGGTCGCGGGCGAGTTGGTCGCGGAAGGAACGCCGTCGGGTGTCAAAGCAGCGCAGGGCGGGCATCTGCTCGAGTTGATCACGGACGATCCGCAGGGCGCGGCCGACTTGTTGAAGAAGACTCGCGAGCGTTGGCGCATTTCACTCTTCGGCGATCGCTTGCACGTTGTAGTTGACGATCATCCGCAGGTCGAGATCGCTGGGCTGACGAAGGAACTAGGCGCCGCGAATATCAACGTGTTGAAGGCTTATGAGACGCCATATTCGTTAGAGGACGTTTTCATTTCCGTTGTTGAAAAGGCTCGGAAGGGGAATTGATTCGAAGGACGGGCGCCCACGGAGGGCCGCCCCTACAGTTGATTCGGAGATGCTCAATTCTTTTGCAGGGGCGGCCCTCCGTGGCCGCCCGTGGCGGAGATAAATATGAAACGCATATTTGCACAGATGCAGAAAGAGCTAACGCAGTTCTCGCGTGATCGATTGACGGTAGTGCTGGCGCTCGTGCTGCCGATGATTCTGATGTGGCTCATCGGTTCGTCAGTTTCGCTGACGGTCAGCGATCTGCCGGTGGTGGTCCAGGATTGGGATCAGACGCCTGCGTCGCGCCGCTACGTCGATACGATCCGAGCTTCGCTGACTTTCAGAATCATTCCGTTGTCGATCAAGGCGGCGCCCGAGAGCGCACTCGACAATGCCGAAGCACGCGCAGCGATCGTGATTCCGCCAAACTTCGAAGCCGACCTGAAACGCGGCAAGTCAACCGAAGTGCAATGGTTGATCGACGGCACTGACGCCAACACCGCGAACATCATGCGGAACGACGCCGCCATGATCTCGCAAGCTTTCAATCAGCAGAATGGTTCGGGCAACGCGCCGGCAATCGAAGCGCAAACGCGATTCTGGTTCAACCCCGGTTCCGATTCGGACCAGTACATTGGACCGGCAACGTTTGCAGTCGGCCTCGCGTTGTTCCCGCCGTTGCTGGTGGCACTCGCGATGTCGCGCGAGGGTGAGCAGAAGACGATCTTACAGGTTTACGTCGCGAGCATCAGCGCGCACGAATACCTGCTCGGGAAGATCCTGGCGTACATGATCGTCGCAATCGGCGAGTGGGTTTTGACACTTGCACTCGCGTTGCCGATGTTCGGGCTTTGGTTCAAAGGAGATCCAACGCCGTTTCTGGTGAGCTCGTTTCTTTATCTGTTCTGTAACGTTTGTTTCGGCGCGATGGCGGGTGCGTCGATTCCGAACCAGGCCGCCGCGATTCAGGCGGTACAGAACGTCTGTTTTCTGCTCTCGTTCCTGTTGTCGGGCTTTGTGTTTCCGATCTCGAACATTCCGTCATGGCTGCGCTGGATTTCCGGACTCGTGCCGGCGCGTTACTTCGTCGAGGTGTCGCGCGACGTGTTTGTGCGCGGCGGTGGTTGGCCGGCAACGTGGCATGTGCCGGTGGTGCTCGCGGTGTTGAGTCTGCTGTTTCTTTTGAAAGGTTGGATGAGTCTGCGCAAGATGCAGATCGATGCGTAGAAAGGACGAATCATGTTAGACCGAATTCTTAACTGGCGCTTCTGGCCGCTATTTTTCAAAGAGCTGAACGAGCTGCGACGCAATCGCCGGCTCATCGGGATGATGCTCTTTCCGCCGACAGTCAACCTCGTGTTGCTCGGCTTTGCGATGAATCCTGAAGTTACGGATTTGCGTCTCGGTGTTGTTGACGAGAGTCGCACGGTGCAGAGTCGTGAGTTGGTCTCGGCGTTTACGGAGAGCAAATCGTTCAAGCCTGCAGGAAACTTCAAATCGATAGCCGAGTTGAGTCACGCGTTGAGTCGTGGAGACCTCGAGGCGGGTTTGGTTATCCCGTCTGACTTTGCCGAGAAGCGCACGCGCCGCGAAGTTGCGGAGGTACAACTGCTCGTCGATAGCGTGAATTCAAACACGGGCAGCATTGCCGGCGGCTACGCGGCACGCGTGATCGGTGCGCTGAACGAGAAGATTGCGTTGACTAAATCGGGTGTGCCGCCGGCGCGTGCTGTGTCGCGAGTGTCGCTTTTTTACAACGCGGGACTGGAAAACTCGTGGTTCATCGTTACGGGCATGATCGGAATGTTGATGGTGATGCTTGGAGCGCTGGTGGCGTCGGCTGCGATGGTGAAAGAGAAGGAAGTCGGAACTGTCGAACAGCTTTTGATGACGCCGGCGGGCAGCGCTGAGATCATCCTGGCGAAGATGGCGCCGATCTTTCTGCTG
>Ga0126376_10000068_pt1 | contig 41506 bp, 40 predicted proteins | sample PanSoiMetPlot_15_FD_92760 | JGI IMG/M metagenome (GOLD analysis project Ga0126376, IMG submission 92760) | Tropical forest soil microbial communities from Panama - MetaG Plot_15 | ecosystem: Environmental > Terrestrial > Soil > Tropical forest > Bulk soil | place: Panama | collected 2016-02-17 | reverse complement strand
CCGGCAGCCGCGATCCATTCCTGCACGGTCTTGGCGACGAACTCCGGTCCATTGTCGGACCGGATGTGAGCGGGAATGCCCCGTAGGATGAACAGGTCGGACAGAAACGTCGATCACATCGATCGCCTTGAGCTTGCGGGCGACACGGATTGCCAGACATTCATGGGTGAACTGTCGATCAGTGGGAAGCGGCCGGCGATATTTCACCGCGAACGGCGCAGCGCTATCGGCAGCTAGTCGAAAACCAGATCGTGCCGCATCTCGGTGGCAAGGTGCTGCGCAAACTGCGGCCACTCGAAATCGAAGCATGGCACACGGCGCTACGCAGCCGCGTAGCCGCTCGCACTATCGGTCATGCCCACCGGCTTCTTGGCAAGGCCCTGCGGGACGCGGCCAAGAACGACATCGTCAGCCGTATTGTCACGAAAGAGCACCCAGCCCCCAAAGTCGATGACGGCGACAAGGTGATCGTGCAAGACATCGCCAGCCTTGTGGATAAGTTACGCGGTTGGCGGCTTGGCGAGGTGGCCATGACGGCCCTGTTCACGGGGCTACGGCTTGGCGAGGTGCTGGCGCTGCGCTGGAACCGCGTTGATCTCGACGGCAAGATGATCCAGGTCCGCGAAGCGCTGGAGCAGACTAAGCTGTTCGGCGTGCGGTTCAAACCGCCCAAGTCCAAGGCTGGCCGCCGCGATGTCACGTTGCCGGACATTCTGGTGGATGCATTGCGAGAGCATCACAAAGCCGTGCTCGAACTACGGATGCAGCTCGGCGCGGGAAGATTGCCCGACGATGCACTATTGTTTGCAAACATCGTCGGGAAGCCGCTATCACCGACCGCCGTGTCAACAGCATGGGCCGATTTCGCAGAAAGCATCGGCATACCGGCGGTGACGTTCCACGCGCTACGGCACACCCATGCCTCGCAACTTATTGATGCCGGCGTTGACATCGTCACCATCAGCAAGCGCTTGGGCCACGCCAAGCCGGACATCACATTGCGGGTCTATGCGCACCTTTTCCGCAACGACGACAGCAAGGCTGCGGCAGCGATCAACGCTGCGTTTCGCTAGGGCAAATGGTAGCAAAGCGGTAGCAATGTTCACATTTGTTCTATTGGCCGACGCTGCTAAGCGGTTGATAATACAGGCATGGAAGATCGGCCGAGTGGTTTAAGGCAACGGTCATGCTGACCGTCGCGCTCCAGCAGGGAATCAACGGCATCGTTTTCGGGAGCCTCTATGTCCTCGTGGCATTGGGGCTCACTCTTATTTATGGCGTCCTCGTGCAGATCAATTTTGCGCACGCGGACATCGTGACGATCGGCGCGTTCGCGGCGTATTTCTTTACGTTCGCCTTCGGCGGCAATTACCTCGTGAGTATCGGCATCGCGCTCATGGTCGGCGGGGCACTCGGCTGGCTGGTGAACGCAGCGATCTTCGCCCCGCTGCGCGAACGCGGCAGCGAATTGCTGCCGCTGATCGCCACCATCGGCGTCTCCATTCTGCTGCAGAATGCGATGCTGCTCTGGTTTGGGCCGATCCCATATGCCTTCGATAGCCCTTACAGCGACAAGGTCATTCGGCTGTGGGGCGGCACGTTCATCACTTGGCAGAACTTGATCATCATCCTCGTATCCACGCTGACGATTGCGCTGCTGTACGCATTCATGAAGTTCACGATGATGGGCAAGGCGCTGCGCGCAGTCGCGCAGGACCGCGAGACCGCGGGCCTCATGGGCATCAATCCCAATCAGCTGATCATGCTGACCTTCGTGATCGCTTCCGCACTTGCCGGTATGGGTGGCGCCATGCTTGGGCCTGTCCTCGTGCTGACGCCCTTCGCCGGCACAAGCGTCATCGTCAAAGCTTTTGCCATCGTCATCATCGGCGGATTCGGCAACGTGGAGGGGACGATCATTGCCGGCCTGACCGTTGGTTTGATCGAGAGCTTCGCGACCCAGCTTGTCAATCCAGGGCTGACCGACATCGTGGTCTTCACGCTGCTTCTGCTAATGCTGGCACTGCGCCCGACTGGACTTATCGCCGAAAAGCGCGAAGAGAATGTCTAGCGAGGGCGGACTGCATCCCGATCCATCTGGTGGGCGGCGCTGGTGGGTCTTCGTCGCTGTAGTCGCCGTCGCGGTCTTGCCCTTCGTATTTCAGGACTCCTATTGGCGCACGAACCTGATTGTGTGCGCGATCAACGTCATGCTGGCCATCGGGCTCGACTTCATTCTCGGCTACGCCGGCCAGCTCAACCTTGGTCACTCGGCGTTCTACGGCATCGGCGCTTACGCTTCCACGCTGCTCATTATCAACCTCGGCGTGCCGTTCTGGATCGCATTCGTTGTCGGGATGGTGCTGTCGGGCATCGCCGGCATGGCGTTGTCGCTCTTCGCGGTTCGCCTGCGCGGCCACTACCTTGCTATCGCCTCGCTCGGCTTTGCCGTGATCGTGCACCAGGTGCTGCTGAACTGGATCAGCCTGACGCAGGGGCCGCTCGGCATCTATGCGATCAAGCCCCCGCCGGACATCGCGCTGCCGGGGCTGCCGTCGATCTCGTTCAGCAACTCGGCGAACATGTTCTATCTGATCGCGGGATTTGCATTGCTTTTCTATTTTCTCCTTGACCAGCTCGTCCGCTCGCCGATCGGCGAAACGCTCGCTGCGATCAGAGAGGACGAGGTTTCTGCGTCTTCCTTCGGCATCAATTGCACGGCCTGGAAAGTCTTTGCTTTCGGCATCGGTTCGGCACTCGCGGGCGCGGCCGGCGCCTTCTATGCGAGTTTCGTCGGAACGCTGGTCCCTGATGCCTTCATCATCACCGAGTCGTTCACCATTCTGGCCATGGTGATCGTCGGCGGCATGGGCACGTTGATCGGTCCGGTCTGGGGCGCGATCCTGCTTACCGTCTTGCCCGAACTCTTGCGCGGATTCGGCGATCTGCGTCTCGTCGTCTATGGTGCTGCACTCACGCTTGTCGTGCTGTTCGTGCCGGGCGGACTGGTGCAAGCGGTGCGGATCGCGCGCGCGCGTCTCGGTCGCCTGCGGGGCGCGAGCGATGCAGGCGCGCACCAATGACGCCGCCGTCACCCGCCCCCGGCGAAGCGCGCGGTGCGACGGCGGCCCCTCTTTTTTGCGGCGAAGGTTTGCACAAGCGGTTCGGCGGCGTGCAGGCGGTTCGTGACATTTCACTCAATGTTCCGCATGGCAGCGTGTTTGCCATCATCGGTCCGAACGGAGCCGGCAAATCGACGCTGCTCAATTTGATGAGCGGCCTCTATCAGCCGGACCGAGGCCGAATGACCTTCGATGGCATCCAGCTCGTCGGCTTGCCAGCCTACAGACGCGCGCGGCTGGGCCTTGCACGCACATTCCAGAAGTTGCGACTTTTTAAATACTTATCAGTGGTCGGCAACGTCATCGCCGCCTCTCACATCCATCACGAGATTCCGGCGTGGCAATACGTCATCCATGGGGCTGCGTTCGCGCGCGATCATGCCCGCTGCCGCGCAGAAGCGGACAAGCTTCTCCGCTTCGTCGGGCTGGAAGCGCGCTCGTCCGTGCTCGCCGCCTCGCTCGCCTACGGCGAGCAGCGCATGCTCGAACTTGCCCGCGCACTCGCGACCTCGCCACGGCTGCTCATGCTCGACGAGCCCGCGGCCGGCCTCAATGCCGCGGAGGTAGAGCGTCTGCTCGAACGTATTCGCCGTCTTCGCCAGCGCGGCATGACCATCGTCGTGGTCGAGCACAATATGGATTTGGTGATGAAGATCGCAGATCGCGTCTTGGTCATGGATTACGGGGAGCATCTGTTCGAGGGGACGCCCGCCGAGGTCCAGGCCAACCCGACCGTCATTGCCGCCTATCTTGGAGCATGACGTGACTGCACTACTGCGGGCTGAAGGACTTGAACTCGCCTACGGCGCGGTCTCGGCCTGCCGGGATGTCAGTTTTCATATCGCGGAGGGCGAGATCGTCACCTTGATCGGCGCCAACGGTGCCGGCAAATCGACCACGTTGCGCGCAATCGCCGGCGCATTGCTTCCGCGCGCCGGCTCGATCCATTTCCGTGGGCGGGACATTACACGCCTGCCATCGTATGAGCGCACCCGCCTCGGGATCTCACTCGTTCCCGAGGGGCGGCGCGTCTTTCCCTTCCTCACGGTGCGCGAGAACCTCGAGCTCGGCGCCTTCAAGTATCGCAGGGAGATCGGGAAGATCCGAGGTCTCATGGACAGGGTCTTCGACGTGTTTCCGCGGCTGCGCGACCGCGTGAGCCAAAACGCCGGTACCCTGTCCGGTGGCGAGCAGCAGATGCTCGCACTTGGGCGCGCGATGATGTCCGAACCGCACCTCGTTTGTCTAGATGAACCGTCGCTCGGACTTGCGCCGAAGGTCGTCCAGGACATCTTCGGCACGATCAAGACGATCAATGCTGCCGGTACGAGTGTGCTCCTCGTCGAGCAGAATGCGCGCTATGCGCTCGAGACTGCGAGCCGCGGTTATGTTTTGCAGACTGGATCGATTATCGCAAACGGCGCCTGTGCAGCGTTGCGCAACGATGATCGCGTGCGCCAAGCCTATCTCGGCCGCAGCGCGGCGGAACAGGTCAAGCTTTGAAGCGCGGACGTGCGGGTCTATCGACCTCTCCCAAACGCCGATCTCCGGCCGTGTTATCTTCCCAATATCGCCTGTTTCACGGCACGCGGGTCACGACTGCGCCATGCGCCGGCATCGACTGCCCGAAAGAACTCCGCAAGGTGCTGGTTGAAGGCGGCCGGCTCCTCGAGGTTGATGGTATGGCCTGCATTGGGCATCACCACGAGCGCCGCTGTCGCGATCGTCCGTTTAATGAGAAGCGCGGGTTCGAGGCAAGGCCAGTCTTCGTCACCGGTCATGACGAGTGTTGGCGCCGTGATCGCCTTCATCCTGTCGACGAGATCGAACAGGGAGGGACGCCGTTTCTGAACGCCGCGCATGGTGCGGGCTGAGCCCTCGCTCGAGTGCTCGGCAAGCTGTTGGGCGAATTCCTGCCAGCCGCGCGGGTCCTTATTTTGGAACTGGACCCGCGTTGGCCCCAGCGCATAGGCCTCGGCGGCCTTGGCCATGCCCTGCTCGAATTTCTGTGCGGCCGCCTCCGCTTCGTCTGCGAATTGCTTGCGCTGATCGAGCGCGGCGCCATAGCCGCAGCCCGCCACGACCAGCGAGCGCGCGCGCTGCGGATAAGTGAAGCCGAAGTGGAGCGCCGCGAATCCGCCCATGGATAGGCCGACGATGTGAGCTTTGTCGATCTTCAGCGCGTCAAGCACCGCCCGAATATCGTCGCGCGCTCGGTCTTGCGAATAGCGCTCCCCGTCCGCCGGCACGTCCGAAGGCGGATAGCCCCGCGCGTTGTAGGATATGCACCGATAGCTGCGGGCAAAATGGCGAACTTGCGTCTCCCACGAGCGATAGTCGCCGGCAAATTCATGCACAAAGACGACCGGAACTCCCGATCCGCTTTCCTCGTAATAGAGCTTGATGTTGTCGTCGGTGGTCAGATGCGGCATCGGTGGCTCCTAAGCTTCGTCGTGGCGTGACAGCGTCGGCAATCGCAGCTGGAACACGCGCGTGCCACGCGGTCATGTTCTGAACCGCTTACAAGCGCGAGCAATGGATCTCTCCATTGCGCGGCCGGCTGTCCAAGGTCAGAGCAACTGCTATTCTGTCACTGCTACCATTTCGGCTTGGGGAATTGAATGGCACGGCTGACCCGATTGATGGCTGGTGCGATTGTGGTCAGCCTTAGCATCGGGGTTGCACAATCGCAGGAGTGGCCCACCCGGCCAGTGACCATGGTCGTTCCGTTTTCTGCGGGTGGCCCGGCAGACACGGTCGGCCGCATTCTGGCCCCCGGGCTTTCCGAGCTTCTGGGGCAACAAGTCATCATCGAAAATGTGGGCGGCTCCGGCGGTATGACCGGCAGCTACCGGGTGGCGAAGGCGGCGTCGGACGGTTACCAGTTCGTGCTCGGCAACCTCGGCACCCATGCCGCAAATCAGACGTTCTATAAAACGCCGCTCTACAACGCCTCAACCGATTTCGCGCCCGTCATGCTGATCGCTCAGACGCCGTTGGTTCTGCTCGCGCGCAAGGATTTGCCTGCCGATAGTCTGCGGGAATTCATTGCCTATGCGAAGACCAATCAAACGAGCATGCAGTTCGGCTCAGGCGGAGCGGGTTCGGCGAGCCATCTCGCTTGCGTGCTGTTGAATACAGCTCTCGGTATCAATGTCACACACGTTCCCTATCGCGGCGCCGCGCCGGCGATGCAGGACTTGATCGCTGGCCGGATCGATTACCAATGTCCCGACACGCCGATCGCGATCCCCCAGATTCAGAGCAAGATGGTCAAAGCGATTGCGATCCTCACGCGCGATCGCTCGCCGAGCCTGCCCGATCAGGCAACCGCGCACGAGCAAGGGTTGACCGATTTCGACGCCTCCAACTGGTTTGCTGCGTTCTTCCCCAAAGGGACGCCCGCGGCGGTTGTCGAGAAGCTTCATGCTGCAACTCTCGCGACCATTACCACCCCCGCTGTGAAAAGGCGGATGCAGGAGATCGGGGCCGATCTCGTCACGCGCGAGCGCAGCTCGCCCGATTACCTGCAAAAATTCGTCGAGACCGAAATCGAAAAATGGGCTGGGCCCATCAAGGCTAGCGGGGTCTCGATGGATTAAGCCATCGGCAACTGCCGGTCGCAGTGATCCGAACGAGCTCCAAGCATTGATCAGCTCGCATCATGCCAATCAGGCTCGCTGAAAACTTTCGCGCCGTGTTCTACGCGCCGTTCTATGCCGCCCAGGCACTCGGACTTTATGCAAAAGAAGGGGTCGACGTCGAATTGGTCAGTTCATCCGTTCCAGGCGATGGCGTATCGGCTCTCCTCGATGACACGATTGACCTTACATGGGGGGGGCCGATGCGGGTCATGAAAGCGCATGACGTGCAGCCAAACTCGCCGCTGGTCTGTTTTTGCGAAGTCGTCGCCCGGGACCCGTTCTTTCTCGTGGGCAGACATCGTGGTTCCGAATTTCAGCTGCGGGATTTGGCTTCGCTGAGATTTGCGGCAGTGTCCGAAGTTCCGACGCCTTGGATGTGCCTTCAGAACGACCTACGTGAGCACGGTATCGATCCATCTCGGCTCGCTCGCACGCCCGATCAACCGATGAACGCCAATTTGGAAGCGCTGTGCAAGGGACAGCTTGATGTAGTGCAGCTCTTCGAACCCTATGCGTCCATGGCGGTGGAGTCGGGGGCGGGCGATATCCTCTATGCAGCCAGTGCGCGGGGACCAACCGTCTATACGACGTTCATTGCCACGAAGAGTGGAATTGCGCGTCATCGCCATGCATTTGCCGCCGTCACGCGCGCTATCCGGCATATGCAGGACTGGCTGATCGCACACAGTCCGGAGGAACTGGCCGAAATCGCCGCGCCGTTCTATCGCGATATCGCACGCACTATTCTGGTGAGTTCGCTCGGCCGTTATGGGCAGGTCGGCATTTGGGCTCGCGTTCCCGATGTTTCGAGGCAAGGCTTCACGCGGCTCGGTGAATGTCTCGTATCGGGCGGCTTTATTTCTCGGATGCCGTCATATGAGGAGTGCGTGGCTCAAACTTTGGACCGAAATTATTGAGCTGCCTGCTGACCTCTCTCGCCTCGCCAATCGCTACCGTTGCATCTGCATCATCTGATGCATCGGTGTCATGTTTTCATTGAGGTGGTCCATGATCCAAAGCGAGCCGCCGATCACCAGCGCGACGATCAGCACGCCGAAGGCGAGCGCGAGCACGTTGTTGGTGTTGTCGGGAGCCGTGTTGATGTGCAGAAAGAAGACCAGGTGTACGCCCATCTGCGCGATCGCGAGCGCGACCAGCGCCACCGGGATTGCAGGACCCCAGATCAAGGAGGTCGTGAGGACGTAGAACGAGGCCGCGGTGAGCGCGCACGCGAGCACAAATCCAATGACATAGCGCGCGATCCCCTCGCGAACCGTCAGTTCCGCGGCATCCATGAATCCCGGTCCCACGTCGCCCGGGTCTCGCGTGTCGGTCTCGTGACTCATCGGCCTAATCCAATCAGATAAACGACGGTGAACAGGGCGACCCAGATGATGTCGAGGGCGTGCCAGAACAGGTTGAAGCACACCATGCGGCGCAGAATGTCCGCACGAAAACCCTTGACGAAGATTTGCGCCATCATCGTGCCCAGCCACAGGAGGCCGGCGCTGACGTGCAGTCCGTGCAGCCCGACGACGGCGAATAAAGACGAGAGGAACGCGCTGCGATCAGGGCCGGCGCCTTGCATGACCATGCCGGCGAAGTCCCGCCCCTCGAGCGCCAGGAATCCCAGGCCGAGGAGTCCCGTGACCAGCAGTGCGAGCTGTGTCCACAGCTGGCTGCGCGCTTCCGTGGCCACGGCCGACAGCCCGCAGGTGAAGCTTGAGACAAGCAGCAAGAACGTCTGCGCCACGATGCTCCACCAGTTGAACAGCTCGCGCCCGGAAGGCCCGCCGGCCGTGGCCGTTTGCAGCACGGCATGTGCAGCGAAGAAGGCCGAGAACATCACGATGTCGCTGAGCAGAAAGATCCAGAAGCCGTAGCCGGCAATCACGCGCTTTGCGGCCGGCCCGCCTTCGCCGTGACCGGTTGCATGCACGTAGCCGCGGCCAGCGCCGGCGCTGACCCAATCACGGCCGTGGCCGATCCGGTACGGATCGCTGGCGCGCTCGAACGGGGTATCGGCGGCGGTCATGCCGGCTGGCCAGCGTGTTGCGCGAGCCATCGCTCGCGGGCTTGCCGGCGCGCGCGGTCGAACCGGGCGACCTCCTCCGCCGGAATCGAGTACTCCGTGACGTCGCGCCACGCGAACCAAACGAAGACCGCGTAGGCGGCGACGATCCCCAGGGCGACCATCCACCAGATGTGCCAAATCAGTGCAAAGCCGGTCATCGTGCAGAAGAAGGCCGTGATGAATCCGGTCGGGCTGTTTCTCGGCATCTCGATCGGCTCATACCGGGGCTCTGCCGACATTTGCTGCGCCTCCATCGCGCGCCGCTTGATCTCCCAATAGGGCTCCTCGCCCTGCACGTTCGGCAGCACCGCGAAATTGAATGGAGGCGGCGGCGATGCCGTCGCCCATTCGAGCGAGCGGCCATCCCAGGGATCGCCCGTCTCGTCGCGCAATTCGTCGCGCCGCCGGATGCTCACCACGAACTGGACCACCTGGCAGCCCGCGGCGGCGATCATGATGAGGATGCCCACTCCCGCGATGAGTACCCATGGGCGCCAGGCGGCTACCTCGTAGTGCTGCAAGCGCCGCGTCATGCCGAGAAGCCCGGCGACATAGAGCGGCATGAACACCACATAAAAGCCGAGGAGCGAGAGCCAGAACGCCGCCTTGCCCCAGCCTTCGTCAAGTTTGAACCCGAAGGCCTTGGGGAACCAGTACGTCACGCCGGCGAAGGCAGCGAATATCACGGCGGCGATGATGACGTTGTGGAAATGCGCGACCAGAAACAGGCTGTTGTGCAGCAAGAAGTCGGCGGGCGGGACGGAAAGAAGCACGCCGGTCATGCCGCCGATCACGAAGGTCACGAGGAATCCCATCGACCACAGCATCGGCGTCGTGAAGCGGACGCGGCCCCCATACATCGTGAACAGCCAGTTGTAGATCTTCACGCCGGTGGGGACCGCGATGATGCTAGTGGTGATGCCGAAAAAGGCATTGACGTCGGCGCCGGCCCCCATGGTAAAAAAATGGTGCATCCAGACCAGGAAGGAGATGAGACAAATGGCCATGGTCGCTGCGACCATGGAGCGATAGTTGAACAAGGGCTTGCCGGAGAACGTGGAGATCACCTCGGAGTAGATGCCGAATGCTGGCAGGGCCAGGATGTAGACTTCCGGGTGCCCCCAGACCCAGATCAGGTTGATGAACATCATCATGTTGCCGCCGGCCTCGTTTCCGAAGAAATGGAAACCGAGATAGCGATCGAGCGCGAGCATTCCCAAAGTGGCGGTGAGGATCGGAAACGCCGCGATGATCAGCAAGTTGGAGGCGAGCGCGGTCCAGCAGAAAACTGTCATGCGCAAGTAGCTCATGCCGGGCGCGCGGATCTTGAGAATCGTGGTCACGAAGTTGATGCCCGTCATGAGCGTGCCAACCCCCGAGATCAGCAGCGCCCACAGGTAGTAATCGACGCCGACGCCGGGAGAGTAGGGAAGCTCGGACAAGGGCGGATAAACCAGCCAGCCCGTGCGCGCGAACTCGCCGACGACGAGGGAGATGTTGACCAGGAGCGCGCCGGTTGCGGTGAGCCAAAAGCTCGTTGAATTCAGCGTCGGAAACGCAACGTCGCGGACGCCGAGCTGCAACGGCACCGCGAAATTCATCAGCCCGATGATGATCGGCATGGCAGCGAAGAAAATCATGATCGTGCCGTGCGCGGAAAAGATCTGGTCGTAGTGCTCCGGCGGAAGATAACCGGCGGCGCGGAACGCGACTGCCTGCTGCGAGCGCATCATGATGGCGTCGATGAACCCGCGCAGCAGCATGACCATTCCGAGCAGGGTATACATCACGCCGATGCGTTTGTGGTCGACGCTGGTGATCCACTCACGCCAAAGGTAAGGCAGATAACCCTTGAGCACGACCCAAGCGAGGATCGCGAGGATGGTCAGCACCACCACCGAGCCGGCAACGAGCGGGATCGGTTGGCTCCACGGGATGGCGTCCCAGGTCAGTTTGCCGAACATGTCACCGCTCCGGCCGCGGACTGCCCGTCGCGCCCGCGCGTTCGATATTTGGCCCCGGACAGGGTGGAAGCTGTTGATTCACCACCGCGTTGAACAAGTTCGCGTCGACGCTGCGAAAGGTGAAAGGACGTACGTTGCTGCTTTGTTGGCAAAGCGCGAGATAACTCGTTCGGTCCAATGCCGATCCGCTCTGTCGGGCGGTGGCAACCCACTGCGCAAACGCGTCTTTGGGTACGGCACGCACGGTGAAATTCATGTCGGAAAAGCCGCCGCCGCTGTACTGCGCGGATTGACCATAAAACTCGCCGGACTTGTCGGCTGCCAAGTGCAGCTGCGTGACCATTCCGTTCATCGTGGCGATCATGGAGCCGAGCTGCGGCACAAAGAACATGTTCATGACGGAGGCCGACGTGAGCGAGAAGTGCACGGGGACCCCGGCGGGAACGACGAGCTCGTTGACGCTGGCGACGCCCTCCTCGGGATAGATGAACAGCCATTTCCAATCGAGCGAGACGACCTGCACCTCAGTCGGCTTGTCCGGCGAGCTGATCGGCTTGAAGGGATCGAGATCGTGCGACCCGATCCAGATCACGCCGCCAAGAAACAGAATGGTCAGGATAGGGATACCCCAGACGACGAGCTCGACGCCTCCGGAATAGACAAAATCGGGACGGTAGCGCGCCCGCATATTGGATGCGCGAAACCACCACCCGAAAGCCAATATCGCGATGATCGTGGGCACCACGATCACCAACATGATGCCCAAGGCATTGAGCAGGATTTTTGCGCCGGCCGCGCCGATGGGGCCCTGCGCGTCCAGCACGCCGCCTGAACAGCCGCTCACCGACAGGAAAGCGATCAGGACAGCCGACATGCGGCAGGGCAGAGTGTGCCGCTGCAAAAGGCGTCTGACCCCCGACGACCTGGAGTCCGGCAGCTGCTTGACGGTCCCAGCCAGCGCCGCTTGCATGGCTTGCGCCTTCATCTCAGGCTTTGCCTCGACTGGAGTAGCGGAAAGCAAATTAAAGCTCAACCGGCGTTATTTCGATTTGTCACCTGATCAGTCGCACACTGAGCTGGACGATGGCATGCCCATGGCCGCCGTGTGCGATCGGCCGCCTTGAACGCGGCGATTTCGTCCATGTAGCTCGCTGTCAACGCGATGCTGTCCCAGCCGTTGAGCAGGCGCGTGCGGCGGACCGGATCGACCACGAAGCTGAAGGCTTTATCGCTGCACGTGATCGTCTGCTGCTCGAGATCGACGGTCACCGGCAGGCGAGGCTCCTCGCCGAGGAGGCTCATAAGGGCGGTCGCTTCGGCGTCTGAGACGGCGGCGGGTAAGAGCCCGTTCTCTACCGCATTCCCAGCGAAGATGTCGCCAAAGGATGGCGCGATCACGCATTGGATGCCGTAATCGAGGAGCGCATAGACCGCCGCCTCGCGCGAAGAACCGCAGCCGAAGTTGCGAGCGCCGACGATGATCTTTGCCTCGCGCCAGGCCGGCTGGTTGAGGGGAAAATCCGGCCGCTCGCGCGCGTCGGCATCGAAGCGCAGATCGTGGAACAGCACTGCTCCAAGGCCGGCCGAGCGCGGCAATTTCAGAAAGCGCGCCGGCAGCAATTGATCCGTATTTAGATTGGCGACGTCGAGGGGGCAGGCGGTGGCAGTCAGTCGAGTGAACTTGTTCATGCGCCCCTCATAGCTTGCGCCCGGCGATGAGCGGCCGCACGTCGGCGAGCCTTCCCATGACGGCGGCCGCCGCCACCATGGCCGGAGACATCAAATGGGTGCGCGCGCCTGGTCCCTGCCTGCCGCGGAAATTGCGGTTGGTGGTCGAGGCGCACCTTTCCCCTGGCGCCACCACATCTCCGTTGATGCCGACGCACATGGAGCAGCCGGATTCGCCCCATTCGAGGCCAGCGTCACGGAAGATACGGTCGAGGCCTTCCTCCTCGGCCTGCCGCTTGACGGCGGACGAGCCCGGCGAGACCAGCCCGGGAACCTTGCTCTTGCGTCCCGATAGGACCGCGGCTGCCGCGCGCAGATCCTCGATCCGCGCGTTGGTGCAGGAGCCGATGAAGATGCGATCGATACCAATATCGGTGAGCTTCGTGCCAGGCTTGACCGCCATGTAGTCGAGCGCCTCGCGCAGATATTTCGCCCGCGCGGCGTCCGGTTCGCGTGCAGGGTCGGGTAAGCTGGCGTCGATCGGCAGCGCATCCTGTGGGCTCGTACCCCAGGTGACAATCGGCGCAATATCAGCCGCGTCGAGTTCGATCTCGCGGTCGAATTGCGCGTCGGCGTCAGTCGCCAGCGCGGTCCATGCCTCGACTGCTCTCTCGAATGCGCTCCCTTGCGGCGAATACGGCCGGCCTCTGATATATCCAAAGGTCGTCTCGTCGGGCGCAATCATGCCGCTGCGCGCCCCCGCCTCGATCGACATGTTACACAGCGTGAGCCGGCCTTCCATGGATAGCGCGCGGATGGTGGACCCAGCGAACTCGACGGCATGGCCGCTCGCGCCATCGGCGCCAATGCGGGCAATGATTGCAAGCACGATGTCCTTGGCTGTAATGCCGGGAGCGAGGCGTCCATCGAGGCTTATGCGCATGCGCTTCGGCTTGCGCTGCCACAGCGTCTGCGTCATCAGGACATGGGCCACCTCCGAGGCGCCGATTCCGAAGGAATAGGTGCCGAGCGCACCATGCGTCGAGGTGTGGCTGTCGCCGCACACGATCAAGAGGCCGGGGAGGGTCAGACCCTGTTCGGGCCCCACCACGTGGACGATTCCTTGACGGGGGTCGCCGATCCCGAACAGGGTTATGCCATGCTCCGCGGTGTTGTCCTCAAGCGTACGCACCATGCGGGCAATCTCGGGATTATCGATGACGCGCCGAGGGCTGCGCGTGGGGACATAATGATCGGCGACAGCGAAGGTGAGGCCTCGCTCCGCCACGCGCGCGCCGCGTGCCTTGAGCTGGCTGAAAGCGTTGAACGACCCCTCATGCACAAAATGGCGATCGACCCACAGCAAGGCCTCGCCGTCCTCGCGCCGCACGATTTCATGCGCCGCCCACAGCTTGTCGAACAGGGTCAACGGGGCATTCATGCTCATCGGCCGGGATCAGCACGGCGAGCGCAATATAGAAGGCCCCGCCGCGCAATGTTAGTCTGTCGCGCGGTCCTCGGATGGGAGGTTCCAATGTCGCATTGGTTAGCACAGGTCACACGCCGCAGACTGCTGCAGACGGCGGCGGCAACCGCGGCGACTGGTCTCGTCAGCGCGCCGTCGGTTCTGCACGCGCAGGGCTCTGCGGTGAAGCTTGGCCTGCTGCACCCGGTCTCCGGGGCGCTGTCCTATTCGGGCCAACAAGGGCGGCTCGGCGCGACAATGGCTGTCGAGGAGGTCAATGCTGCGGGCGGTATCAAGGCGCTCGGGGGCGCCAGGATCGAGGCCGTGCTCGGCGACGCGCAGTCGACGCCGGAAGGCGGCAACGCCGAGGTCGAGAAGATGAATGCAGCCGGAGTGGCGGCCATTGTCGGCGGCTATTCCAGCTCGATCTGTCTCACAGCCAGTCAGACGGCGGCTCGCTACGATCTGCCCTACGTGGTCGACGTGGGCGTCGCCGACAACATCGTCACACGCGGTCTCAAGAACACGTTCCGTTTCGGGCCCGGCTTCGGGGTGATTGCGAAGACCGCTCTCGACAACCTCGTCACCATCAACGATCAGTCCGGTAAGCCTGCCAAGACGATGATGATCGTGCATGAGGATTCGCTGTTCGGATCGGGGCTCGCAAAGCTGCTCAATGCGCAACTGCCCGAGCGCGGTTTCCAGGTACTCGAGACCATTTCCCATCCGACGCCGACGCGCGACTTCAACAATGTGGTGCTGAAGATCAAGGCGCAGAATCCGGATCTCGTGATCCCGGCGAACTACTATAATGAATACGTACTGCTCGCCCGCACCATGCAGCAACAGCGCGCGCGACCGAAAGGCGTTTATTCGATCCTCGGAGGCGCGGCGTCCTCCTACAAGTTCGTCAAGGAGTTCCCCGAAGCCGCACAATACATCATGGACTGCAATCACTGGTTCGATCCGCGCAACCCGAAGGCATTGGCGCTCAAGAAGAAGGTTGAGGATAGGGGGGAGTTCTACACCTACGAGGTGTTCATGAACTACTCGTGCATCCTGCTCATCGCCGACGCGCTGGAGCGTGCCGGGAGCGCGGAGCGCGGCAAGATTATCGCGGCGCTCGAAGGCTCCACATTCTCGGGCCACGTGATGCCCTACGGACCCACCAAATTCGTCAACGGCCAGAATGAGGGCGCCGCACCGGTCAATACGCAGGTACTCGGCAAGGATATCCAGGTGATCTTCCCGCAGACGTTTGCCACGGCGAAGCCAGTATTCCCCATGCCACCGGCCTGAGCGGTCGCAAGACGGGGGCGACCGCCGCCGTCGCCTTAGTTGTCGCTGCATGCTCTCGCCGGTCATCCTCGTTCCCGCCATCCTCAACGGGCTTCTGACCGGCGCGGTGTATGGGCTCATCGCGCTTGGGCTGACGCTGATCTATGGCGTCCTGCACATCATCAATTTCGCCCATGGCGCGCTGCTCACCGCCGCGATGTTTGCGGCATTCTTTGCGCACCGGGTTCTCGGGCTCGATCCTTACGTTGCAGCGGTTATGCTCACGCCGCTGTTCTTCGCGCTGGGATATTGCTTGCAGCGCTTGGTCATCGGTCCTGCCGCGCATGGCGAGGACCGCAACGTTCTTTTGGTGACGCTCGGCCTCGCGGTGGTGATCGAGAATCTGCTGCTCTATGCGTTTGGCGCCGATACACGCACGGTCAACCTCGACTACGCGTTCAAAGTTGTCGACCTCGGGATTGCTTTCCTTGCGGTGCCGCGCGTGGTCGGCTTCGGGGTCGTTCTCGCGGTGGCGCTCGCCTTATGGCTCGTGCTCAGCCTGACCGATACCGGAAAGGCAATTCGCGCGGTGGCCAAGGAAAAACTCGGTGCCGAGCTTTCCGGCATCGACGTGACGCACATCTATGCCATTACCTTTGCGCTCGGCACCGCCTGCCTGGCCATCGCCGCTTGCCTGCTGATCCCGACCTATTACGTCAATCCGCACATTGGAAACGCCTTCGTCCTCGTCGCCTTCACCATCGTCGTGCTCGGCGGTATGGGCTCGGTCACGGGTGCACTCATCGGCGGCTTCGTAATCGGGGTCGTCGAGAGTCTTTGCGGCCTCTATCTCGGGGAATCGCTGGGGCAGATCGGCATTTTCGTCATATTCATCCTGGTGCTCCTCTTGCGCCCGAGCGGTCTATTGGGGGAACGGGCATGAGCGGACCTTCGCTGCCGCACATCGTGCTCGTTGTCGCCGTGCTCGCGACCGTGCCGTTGCTCACCGTCTCCCCTGTCGTGCTCAATTTTCTTGTCGTGGCATTGCTGATTGCGCTGGTCGGGCAGGGCTGGAATGTGCTCGCCGGCTATGGCGGGCAATATTCCTTCGGTCATGCTGCCTTCTTCGGGACTGGCGCCTATGTCAGCGCTATTCTGCAAATGCGCTATGGCCTCAACGCCTGGATCGCCTTCGCGCTGGGGATTGCCGGCGGTGCGTCGGTCGGCGCGGCAATCGGGGCGCTTGCTTTCCGTTGCGGATTGAAGGGCTCGTACTTCGCCCTCGTCACGCTCGCCTTCGCCGAGGTGCTGCGCATTCTCGCCAGCGTCGCGCCGATCACCGGTGCCGGCGTCGGCATCCTGATCGCGCTCGACCTGCGGCCGCAAGCGTTCCAGTTCCAAAGCCGCGCGCCCCTCTACTGGATCGTGCTTGCGCTTGTTGCAATCGCGCTCCTCATCGTGCGCCTTATCGAGCGGAGCCGGTTCGGGGCCTGGCTCGTCGCCGTGCGGGAAAACGAGGACGCGGCCAGAGCGGTCGGTGTCGATACCGCGCGGGTCAAGATTGCCGCCATGACGATTTCCGCCGCCATCACCGCCGCCGGCGGAGGTTTTTACGCGCAATACTTTCTGTTCATTGATTCCGGCATCGCCTATGGCCCTTGGATTTCCATCGAAGCTTTGCTCGCCCCCATCGTCGGCGGCATCGGCACCGTATTCGGTCCACTGCTCGGTGCGCTGGCCGTCAAGACGCTCGGCGAAATCGCCAAGCTCGTCACCGGCGGTGCGCCCGGGCTCGATCTCGTCATCTATGGCAGTGTGCTCATCCTCGTCGTAGCATTCGCCCCGCAAGGGATTGCGGGTCTGCTGACGCAACTGCACTCGCGTTTGACGCGCCTGAGGTCATCGTTACCGGAGCGCGCCCGTGGCTGAGCCGCTGCTTCGCGTTGAGCGCGTCTGCAAGGCGTTCGGCGGCTTGCTCGCCGTCGAGAACGCTTCGCTCGCCGTCGAAGTCGGCCGGATCACAGCGCTTATCGGCCCCAATGGCGCCGGCAAAACCACGCTGTTTGCCATTATCAGCGGCTTCCTGGCCCCGAGCGAAGGCCGCATTTTTTACCGGGGGGCGGACATTACCGGCATGCCACCGCATCTTCTGGCGCGACGTGGCATCGTACGCACGTTCCAGATCGTACAGCCCTTCGCCGGCCTCACCGTGCACGAAAACATCGCCATCGGCGCGCATCTGTCGCGGCGCTCGCGCGCCGAGGCGTTAGACGCTGCCGCCGATGTTGCGCGGGCGGTTGGTCTCGGGGATGTTCTCGAACGGCCGGCGGGGAGCCTCACCGTCGCGGCTCGCAAGCGGCTCGAACTCGCGCGTGCGCTCGCGACGGATCCGGAACTCCTTCTGCTCGATGAGGTGCTGGGGGGCCTCAACCCCAGCGAGATCGCCGCCACGGTGCCGATCATCCGCTGCCTCGCCGGCCGCGGCGTCACGATCGTGATGATCGAGCACGTGATGCAGGCGGTGATCAGCCTGGCCGAAGAAGTTTTCGTGTTGGCGGAGGGCCGCGTCATCGCGCAGGGGACTCCGCAGGCAGTAGTCGGCAATCCGCGTGTGGTCGAAGCTTATCTCGGTCACGGCGCAGCAGCACGCCTTTCGGCTCTAGGAGCAATGCATGTCTGACCCACTACTTTCGGTCAGCGGACTTAGCGCCGGCTACGGAAAGGTCGAAGTGCTGCGCGGAATCGACCTTGAGGTCGCCGCGGAGGAAATCGTGGCGGTGCTCGGCGCGAACGGAGCGGGGAAATCGACGCTCAACCGGGCGATCTCCGGCGTGTTGCGCACGACGCACGGCTCGATCCTCTTTGCAGGCAGCGCGATCGAGCATGAAAAGCCGGCGACAATCGTCGCGCGCGGATTGATCCACGTTCCCGAAGGGCGCTGCGTGTTTCCAAACCTGACGACCAGCGAAAATCTTGATCTCGGCAGCTACCGACGCGGCCGCGCCGGGCGGGCGAGGAATCGAGAGCGCGTATTCGAGATTTTTCCGAGGCTTGCCGAGCGGCGGTCACAGCGCGCCGGCACGCTCTCGGGCGGCGAGCAACAAATGCTAGCGATCGGCCGCGGATTGATGGCCGAGCCTAAATTGCTCATCCTCGACGAGCCGTCGCTTGGGCTGTCGCCGCTGCTCGTCGAGGAGCTGTTTGCCCTCATGAAGCGGATCAATAACGAAGGCATCGCGCTTCTATTAGTCGAGCAGAACGTGGTGCAATGCCTTGAGGTAGCGCGCCGCGCCTATATCCTCGAAGAAGGCATGTTCGTGCTACATGGAACATCGGCCGATATTCGCGAGGATCCCAACCTCAAGCGTGCTTATCTCGGGCTATGACGATGACCGATGTGCCGAATCTGCGTGCGCGCCTCAGCCGGAAGCCTATTATCGTCGCTCCTGGCGTTTACGACGCGTTCACCGCGCTGGTGGCCGAACAGGCGGGCTTCAGCGCGCTTTACGTGTCCGGCGCCGCGGTTTCCTACACGCGGCTCGGCCGGCCGGATATCGGCCTGGCCAGCATGAGCGAGGTTGTGGAAACGGTCGCGATGATTCGCGACCGCGTCGGCGCCGATCTGATTGTCGACGCCGATACCGGCTATGGCAATGCGCTCAACGTCGGGCGCACGATGCGTTGGTTCGAGCGTGCGGGAGCAAACGCGATTCAAATTGAGGACCAGGATTTTCCCAAACGCTGCGGTCATCTCGACGGCAAGGCACTCGTCCGGGCGATGGAGATGAGTGGCAAGATCAAGGCCGCGGTCGATGCTCGGCACTCGCGCGACACGCTGGTGATCGCGCGCACCGACGCGATCGCGGTCGAAGGGTTCGAACCCGCCGTCGAGCGCGCTGAGCTCTACCGCGACGCAGGCGCCGATATGCTGTTCGTAGAGGCGCCGCAGACCCGCGCCGAGCTAGAGCGCATCCCGCCGGCGCTTGGCGGCGTGCCGCTGTTGGCCAACATGGTCGAAGGGGGCAAGACCCCGCCACTCTCGGCGGCCGAGCTCGAAGCGATGGGCTTCGCGCTCGTGATATTTCCCGGCGGTATTGTGCGCGCGCTGGCGCATCTGGCGAGTGAATATTATACCGCGCTCGCGGCCCACGGCACGACCGAGCCGTTCCGTCACCGCATGCTCGACTTCGTTAGCCTCAATAGATTGGTCGGAACGCCGGAGATGCTCGCGCTTGGCAAGCGATACGAATCGCTGGCGTCGCCCTCGGCCACCAGGAGAGCTACGCGTCGGTCAAATCGGAAGGTCTGATGACGCTTCTCGACGAGCTAGATCGTCTGGAGGAACCATCCAAATTTTCAGCAGCAGGGCAGCAAGACCGGCAGGGAAAACCGTGGAATGGAACAGCTGTTCGATCTCGTGATCAAGAATGTCCGAGTGGTGCGCCCCAACAACACGGCGGTGGATCGTTTCGACATCGCGGTCAAGGATGAAAAAGTTGCGCGCCTTGCGCCCGATATCCAGGCTGAACAAGCCAAAGAGGTTTTCGACGCCAAGAATTTACTGGCGTTCCCAGGCTGCGTCGATGCTCACATGCATATCGGCATCTACGCGCCGCTCGCTCAGGATGCGGTTTCGGAAAGCAAGGCGGCAGCGATCGGCGGGGTAACCTCGAGCCTGAATTATATACGCACGGGGCACTATTATCTAAACCGTAGGGGACCATACCGTGACTTCATGCCCGAAGTTTTCAAGCAATCCGAGGGACGATTCTGGGTCGACTATGGTTATCACGTGGCACCGATCGAGACGGGGCATATTGACGAGATGGAAGAGATCGCGCTCGACCACGGTATCCCCTCATTCAAGATATTCATGTTTTATGGTGGATACGGCTTGCACGGGCGGTCGGCCAATCAGAACGAATTTCTGATGATCGGGCACGAGGAGCGCTATGACATCGCCCATTTCGAATTCATCATGCGCTCAGCACAGCGTTTGATGACAAAGTATCCGGAACTTGCCCCATACATCAGCGTCAGTCTTCATTGCGAGCTTGCCGAAATCCTCAACGCCTATACGAAAATCGTCGAGCGCGAGGGTAAATTGACGGGACTGCACGCCTACAGTGCCGCCCGCCCTGCGCACTCCGAAGGGCTTGCCATCTGGATTGCGTCCTATCTGGCCAATGAAACCAACTGCTTGAATATCAATCTCCTGCATCTGAGTTCGCGCAAGGCCGTCGATGCGGCATGGACCATGCAGCAGGTTTTTCCGCACATCGCCTTTCGCCGGGAAGTGACGGTGGGTCACCTGCTGCTGGATGCCGATTGCGAATGCGCAGTTCAGGCAAAGGTCAATCCGCCGATCCGTCCGCGGGAAGACGTGGAGGCGCTATGGCAGGCGGTGCTGAACCGGAAGATCGACTGGATTGTCAGCGACCATGCCTGCTGTTCGGCCGAACAAAAATGGTCGAAGGACGACCCGACGAATATCTGGCTCGCCAAGGCGGGATTTGGCGGCACCGAATACCTGCTCGCGGGCGTGCTGAGCGAAGGCCGCAAGCGGGGCATGTCCTACAACCACGTGGCCGAGCTTCTAAGTTGGAAGCCGGCACAGCGGTTTGGCTTGCTCAGAAAGGGCGACATCGCCCCCGGTTACGATGCCGACATCGCGCTCGTTGACCCGAATGAAAGCTTCGTGGTTCGCGCGAGCGAATCCGAATCCGAACAGGGCTACTCCCCCTTCGAAGGGCTGGAACTTACGGGTCGGGTCAAGGCCACGTTCTTGCGGGGCGTACCCGTCTTTCATGGTGGAAACATCATCGGACCAGCGGGCGGTCATTACTTGCGGCGACCGCAGTGAATAAGCTTCATTGATCCAACATTCCTGCGACCTGATCTTCCGGGCGCTACCAGTAAATTCGTTAGCCGTTCTTGCGTGCTTTGATCTCCTTGAATTTGGACAGCGCTCGTTCGAATTTGTTCTCAAACAGCCACATCGCATCGAGAATTTCGCGGAAGCTTGCAGATGTTTTGGCTCGGTCAGCGTGTCCAAAGGTGAAAATGCTGTTGTTGCGCAAATGTCCCATGATCATGGGGTCGGAAATTTTATAATTGGCGAGGTTGCTCGAGTTGAGGGCGGACTTGGTCGGACTCGGAATGATCTGAATGAGCTCGAACAGCTTCATTTGATCAATCGGATTCGGTAACGCCTTCGCGATAGCCGGTATATGCCGGAAAACGTCCGCATGCGCGTTCATGAGGCCGTCCCGCACGGCGGTCCAGTGATTGTATCGATGATCTAAATTGCCCGCTCGCGCTTCTTCTTTGTCGTCGCGCGCGCTCAGCAAAGGGTCAAGGGCCGCGATCGCCTTTTTTATCGCTGCCCATTTGCTCTTGCCATTTTGATCTTCAGACACACCCGTTTGCAGACTTCCCTTATATTTATTCGAGCGGGCATTGCCCATGTTTTGCCTGCCATCCGTCTCGGCAAAGAAGATCCCCAAGCTGATACGACCTGCGATTTCGGCATTCACTGTATCGAGCCCTTTCGTTCGCGCGATTGCGGTCCCGAGGGCGACAACGTCCTCGAATGGGGTCTCGGAGTTTTGCGCATCCGCGGGCGGCGCTTGCATGATGCTGAAGAGGTTCACATACTCCTCGAGAAGCGGCTCATTATCGGCGTCGAAGTATGCCGGAGGCAGGCCGAATTTATTCGGCCTGCCGATTTTGGACGCAAGCACGTCGGTGAGGTCTTTATAGGCGCTGATCATATTGTTGCGCGCGAGGTAGAGCGCTTGTCCCGGTAGGTTCGGCAGCGGTTGTTTTGAATTGATCTGAGCGCGCCGCTCCCTCAGGATTGACTTAAATTGGTTCACTGTATTGTTGTAGGCATTCAGCGCATCCGACTGTGATTTCGTGAATCCGGCCGGCTGACCCTCTGCGTGGGACATGAAGCTCACGTTGCTGAATTTGGGGAGCAGAAACGCGACCGCATTGGCCAGCGCATCGATGGCGTCGCAAGCCGGCGGCGTGAAAAAGAGCAAGAGAGCAAGGGCTGGCGCGCGTGTGGCTGCACGCGCCCTTCCGGCAGCGTCCGATTGGGTCAGTGAGAGTTCTCCGCTTGGTTGGCTGGTTCGACCAAACCTGTCCCTGGATCGAAGGCGATGGTGCGACGCCCCAGCGGCATCGTCGCGGGTGAAATATCGCATTTAAGGAAGCATCCCTTGCCAGCGGCGCCGACGAACTCGCCGCTATCGGCGACCACTTCTCCGCGCAGGAGCGTAGTGACCGGCCAGCCTTTGATCATCTTGCCTTCGTAGGGCGTGTAGTCCATGGCGTCGTGGATCGTCGATTGCGTGATGGTGACGTCCTTGTCGGGATCCCAGATCGCGAGATCGGCGTCGCTGCCGACCGCGATCGTGCCCTTGCGCGGGTAAAGACCGTAAAGCTTGGCAGCGTTCGTCGCAGTCAGCGCGACGAATTTTGGAAGATCGATGCGCCCCTTACCGACACCTTCCGAAAACAGAAGCGCGGTGCGTACTTCGAGGCCGGGAACGCCGTTTGCCACTTTCTTGAACGGCGCATTTCGGCCGTGCTTCATTTTTCCTTCGGCATCGTTGTAACGGTAGCCGGCGTGATCGGACGAGAAGACGTCGAACACGCCCGTCATAAGCCCTTGCCAGATCACCTCCTGGTTCGCCTTGTCGCGGGGTGGGGGGCTGCACATGTATTTCGCGCCCTCAAAACCCGGCCGGTCGAGATCGTCCGCGGTCAAGAAGAGATATTGTGGGCAGGTCTCGCCGTAGACTTTGAGCCCGCGCGCCTTCGCCAAACGGATTTGTTCCATCGCCTCGCGTGCAGAGACGTGCACGATCAGAATCGGCACATCGACCAGCTCGGCCAACGAGATCGCTCGCGATGTTGCTTCGCGCTCGGCGATCGGCGCGTGCGCCAAGCCATGAAAACGCGGTGCCGTGTGGCCCGCCGCAAGTAGTTTTTCACTCAGCCACGAAATCACGTCATGGTTCTCCGCATGGACCATGACGAGCGCACGCTCGCGCCGCGCCGTCGAGAGCACTTCGAGAATCTGCCGGTCGTCGAGCTTGAGCGCATCGTAGGTCGTGTAGATCTTGAAGGATGTGTAGCCATCCTTGATCAGCGCGGGCAGCTCCTGGCCGGTGACCTGATCGGTTGGGTCGGAAATGATCAAGTGAAAGGCATAGTCTATAGCCGCTTTGGAATCGGCGCAGGCGTGATAGTCCTTGACCACCTGTCGTAGCGACATGCCGCGGTATTGCGCGGCAAAGGGAATGACGGTGGTGGTGCCGCCGCAAGCGGCAGAGCGCGTTGCGGTGAAGAAGTCATCCGCCGTCATGACCCCCATGGACGAGCGTTGCTCGATATGACAGTGGCTGTCGATACCGCCCGGCGTGACGATGCGGCCTTCGGCGTTGATCTCTCGGCGGCCGGCAGGAAGCTTCGCGCCGATGGTCGCGATGCGGCCGGCTAACACACCGATGTCGGCGCGAAAGACATCGGACGCGGTCGCCAGCGTTCCGTTGCGCACGACCAGATCGTACCCCGTCATGAGACCTCCGGGTCGACTTCAGGCCGAACCGATATAGCCCCGATCCGCGCGCCGCAAGCGTCCTGTCACACAGGCAGTGACTTGGTTACGGGAAATGCGGCCTCAACCATCCGTGCTAGGCAACAGCGAGCCCGTGGCCGTTGGCGCTTTCTTTCAGGCGTGCCTCGAGGCGGGAGAGCAGTCGCTCGAGCTCGGCGGTGTCGCGGGCGTCGAGCTTGGGACCAGGAGGGCGCACCGCCGCCGAGGCAATGGCGCCGCGCCGACGCAAAATTTCCTTGCGCACGGCAAGCCCAAACCCCGGCTGCTGCTCGTAGCGCACGAGCGGCAAATACATATCGAACAAATCTTCCGCTTCGTCCCTGCGGCCGGCTGCAAACAGCGCGGATACAGAAACTAACATCTCCGGATAGGCAAAGCCCGTCATGATGCCGTCCGCACCGCGAGCGAGCTCTTGCGGCACATATAGTCCGCCATTGCCGACCAGGATGCTGATGTATCGCCGCGTGGTCCCATCGCAGGCTTTGCGGATCTGCGTCAGCTTCTTCAAGCCGGGGCAGTCCTCGTGCTTGAACATCACTACGCTTGGATGCGCGTCGACGATCTTGACGAAGCTTTCGGCGGCGATATCGGCTTGCGTCGACTGCGGATAGTCCTGGTAGACCACCGGAGTTTTCTCGCCGAGTGCCGCGACCACGTCGGCGAAATAGGCGACGATGTGCGTTTCCGTCTTGAGACCGGTAAGCGGCGCCACCATGACCCCGTACGCGCCGGCGTCCATCGCAACTCTACTGAGCGCGACCAGGTTTGACGCGCCCGGGCTCGAGACGCCGACGATGACCGGCACCCGGCCGTTGACGCGGCGCAGGAAGTAACGGGTGAGCTCGGCCGATTCTTGGTCACTGAGCTTTTGCGCTTCGCCCATCATCCCGAGAATGGTCAGCCCGTGCACGCCACATTGCAAATAGAATTCGACCAGGCTGTCGACGCTCGGCCAATCGATGTCGCCCCTGTCGGTGAACGGGGTTGCCGCGATCGTGTACACACCTTTCGCCGATGCATCGAGCAGTTGATTCATGGTTCGCGCTTGCCTGGAGTCGGCAGCTCTTCACTTGCTGAGAATGTTGTCGGACTAAATCTATACCTCGCGAATAGCGCGGGGCAACCGATCCGCCATCGTGCCAATCGGAACCGAGCACGCATCTCGCCTTCGTGCCCACGCATTCAGCTTGTCCGACATGACCTGATTGCTATAGTGCGAAGGATGCTCGCTGGGCCAGTTCGAGGGACTTCCATGATCAGATTTGTGCTTTCGACTAGCGCTGCACTACTGCTCGCCACGTCCGCATGGTCGCAGGAGCCCCCGCCGCTTCGCACGGCGGTCGATGGCACGTTTGCCCCGCATGCGTTTCCGAATCTGTCTGGCGGTTATCAGGGCTTCAATGTCGATCTCGCCAACGAGATCGGGAAGCGGCTCAAGCGCAAGATCGTTCTGGATGCTGCGCAGTTCTCCGGCCTCGTTCCGGCGCTGCAGGCTGGGACCTACGATTTCCTCTCCGCTCCCACGACGGTCACCAAGGAGCGCGCCGAGAGCATGCTGTTCACGGAGGGCTATCTCAATACTGACTTTCAGTTCCTGATCAAGAAAGGCTCGCCGAAAGTCACAAAGCTCGAAGATCTCAAGGGCAAAACCATTTCCGTGAACAAGGGATCGGCGTACGACTCCTGGGCGCGCGAGCTTGAGGGTAACATTGGCTGGACCGTCGAGTCTTTCGGCACGCAGACCGACGCGGTGCAAGCAGTTCTCGTCGGGCGCGCCGACGCGAATGTCGCCGGTAACACCGTCATCGCATGGGCGGTCAAGAACAACCCGCAGCTGGAGCTGTCATATCTATATTCGACTGGCCTCGTGTGGGCTGCGCCGCTGCGCAAGGATTCTGGCGAGCTCCGCAAGGCGCTTGATGTCGCGGTCGAATGCATGAAGCTCGACAGCACGGTCGCGAAGATGCACGAAAAATGGTTCGGAGTCGCGCCTGCGGCAGGTTCCGCCGCGGTGACCGTCTTCCCCGGCTACGGCGTGCCCGACATGCCAGGTTACGATCCCACTGCACATACGCCCTCCTGCAGCTGATTGGGGTCGCAGGATGTGTTGCCGCAGACGCTGCGGCCGCGATTGTTGATGACGACCGGCGCCCCGCCCATCCTGGAGATCCGCGGTCTCCGCAAAAAATTCTACGACGTCGAGGTACTGCGCGGCATTGACCTTTTCGTGCTCCCGCAAGAACTTGTCTTTGTCATCGGACCGTCGGGGTCGGGCAAGAGCACCTTGCTGCGCTGCTGCAATCGCCTGGAGGAGCCATCGGCCGGCTCGGTGCGTGTCGGCGGGATCGATATCACGGGGCGCTCCACCGACATCAACGCCATGCGACGTCAGATCGGCATGGTGTTTCAGTCGTTCAACCTTTATCCGCATATGACGGCGCTGCGAAACGTTACGCTCGCGCTCGCTAAGGTGCTCCGCAGACCGCGCGCCGAAGCGGAGCGGCTCGGCCTGGCAGCGCTCGACCGCGTCGGCCTTGCTGGCAAGGCGCGCTCTTATCCCGGCGAGCTTTCCGGCGGCCAGCAGCAGCGCGTGGCGATCGCTCGCGCGCTCGCGCTCGAGCCTAAGGTGATGCTATTCGACGAGCCCACCTCTGCGCTCGATCCAGAACTCGTGGGCAGCGTCCTCAACGTGATGCGCGAGCTCAAGCGCGGCGGCATGACGATGCTGGTGGTCAGCCATGAGCTGCGGTTTGCGCGTGATGCTGCCGACCGCGTGATCTTCATGGATCATGGGGTCATAGTGGAGGAGGGACCGCCGCAGCAGATCTTTTCGACGCCCAGCCAGGTGCGTACCCGCGCCTTCATTGCCGAACTGGGACGCTGAGATTGCCATGGAGGCTTGGTCACGCTTTGTCGACACGTTCTTCAACTGGACCATCATCGAGCGATATTTCCCCGCGATCATGAAGGGCGTGGTGGTGACGATCGAGATCGCCGGGGCGGTCGTAGTCACCGGTACGCTGCTGGGGCTTGTGTTGGCGATCGTGCGGACATTCCGAATGCTTCCAGTAAATGCGCTGATCGTGATCTTCGTCGACGCATTCCGGGCGCTGCCGCCGCTCGTGCTTGTTCTTCTGGTCTATTTCGGCTTGCCCAATATCGGAATCAATTTGCCGTCCTTCGCGGTGCTCTGGCTCGTGCTGTCCCTCGTGCTGACCGCCTTCGCCGAGGAGATTTTTTGGGCCGGCATCCTGTCGATCCCCAAGGGTCAATGGGAGGCGGCGCGTTCCACGGGCTTGGGCTTTCTCGCCACGCTCGCCTACGTCGTGCTACCGCAGGCGATCCGCTTGACCGTGCCGCCGCTCACAAATCGCACGATCGCCATCACTAAGAATACTGCGCTCGGTACCGTGATCGGGGTCGGTGAAATTCTCAATCAGGCTACGACCGCGCAATCGTTTTCCGGTAATGCCACGCCGCTCATGATGGGAGCAATCGCATATGTGATCCTGTTCATCCCGGTCGTCGTGCTCGGGCGCCTGCTCGAGACGCGGTTCGCTTGGCGAAGGGTGTGATGGAAGCGATCATCCAGCAGTTCTTCAATCTGGCGATCATGGAGCGAGCGTTGCCGCTCATCCTTTCCGGCCTCAGGGAGACGATCCTTATTTGTATTCTCGTCATTCCGCTTGGCTTGGCCGGGGGTCTTGCCTGCGCGATCATGTCGCTTTCACACTTGCGCGTGGCGCGCTGGGCGGCGGTTGCAGGAATTGATTTCTTTCGTGCCATTCCGCCGCTCGTGCTCCTGATCTTCATATATGCCGGTTTGCCGTTCGCAGGTCTGCGGCCGTCGCCCATGACTGCAGTCGCTGTTGCCTTTTTTCTCAACACGTCGAGTTATTACGGCGAGATCTATCGTGCGGGAATCGAAAGCGTGGGCCAGGGCCAATGGGACGCTGCGCGTTCGACCGGTCTTAAGGGCTATCAGACGCTGGCCTATGTCGTGCTACCGCAGGCGGTGCGCAACGTGCTTCCGGATCTCGTGTCCAATACCGTGGAGGTCGTGAAGCTGACCTCGATTGCGAGCGTGGTGGCACTGCCGGAGCTGCTGTATTCGGCCGATATGGCGCGCTCAGTGACTTTCAATTCGTCACCGATCGTGCTGGCTGCGGCGATCTATCTTGTTATGCTGTGGCCGGTCGTGCGCCTGATCAGCCGGCTGGAGCGGCGGATTGCCGCGTGAATAGCAGGAGGATTTCGTGAGTCGAGTGCTTCGGATTGGCGGCGCCCAGATGGGTCCGATCCATAAGGCCGACAGCCGCCAAGCCGTCGTGCGGCGGATGCTCGACCTGCTCGAAGAAGCAAAGGGCAAAAAGTGTGATCTCGTAGTGTATCCGGAACTCGCGCTGACGACGTTCTTCCCGCGCTGGTATATGACCGATCAGGCGGAAGTCGACGCCTGGTTCGAGCGCGAAATGCCGAACGCTGCGACACGCCCGCTGTTCGAGCAGGCCGCAGATTATCGCATCGGTTTGTCGTTCGGTTATGCCGAGCTCACGCCCGATGGGCATCACTTCAACACGTCGATTCTGGTCGATCGCAATGGAAAAATCGTGGGCAAGTATCGCAAGGTGCATTTGCCCGGGCATTCGCAATACGATCCGCAGCGCGCCTTCCAACACCTGGAAAAGCGTTATTTCGAACCGGGCGACCTCGGTTTTCCGGTCTGGCGCACCATGGGCGGTATCGTCGGCATGTGTATCTGCAATGATCGGCGATGGCCCGAGACCTATCGCGTCATGGGCTTGCAAGGCGTGGAGCTGATCGTGCTCGGCTATAACACGCCCTCCGTGAATTCAGAGAAAGCAGAAGAGGGGCCCAAAAAACGCATGTTCCACCACCGTCTGACTCTCCAGGCCGGCGCCTATCAGAACTCGACCTGGGTCGCGGCGGTGGCAAAGGGCGGCGCGGAGGACGGCTATCCGATGATTGCCGGCAGCATCGTGGTCAATCCAGATGGCGAAATCGTCGCGGAGGCGAAGAGCGAGGATGACGAGCTGATCGTCGCGGACTGCGATCTCGACGCAACTATTTTCGGCAAGCAGACGATCTTCCATTTCGAGCGACACCGCCGAGTCGAGCATTACGGCCGCATCGTCAGCCAGACGGGCGTCATTCTGCCGCCGGAGAGATGAAGGCGACTGGCGGCGCGCCGCTTACTTAATCCGTATGCGCGGCTCGGCAGGCGTTGAACTGGACAGTCCCGACCGCCATCGTGACGGCGGCTTGCGTCGGGTCGATCACCGGGATCCCGAGCGCCTCTTCAAGCGGCTGACGATGACGCGCCATTCCGGCGCAGCCCATAACGACTGCTTCCGCCCCGTCCCGGTCCCTCAGCTGTCGCCCAACGTCGACCATGTGCCGGAGCGTTTGTTCGCCGCTCGCCGTCTCGGCAACCGACATTTCGAGCGGACGCTCGCCGGCGAGCCGGTCGCTGAGCCCCATCTGAAGCAAATAGCGCTTGTGCCGGGCGATTGACCGCTGGCTTATGGCTATGACGCCGAAGCGGTCCGCACGCGCAAGCGCGGTGAGGACACCGCATTCGGCGATCCCGAAGACCGGCCGCGTGGTGCTCTCGCGGCACACGTGCAAGCCGGGATCGCTATAGCACGCGATCACGAAGGCATCGGATGAGTTGTCCGCTTGCACCAGTTGCCGCAATGGCATCACCACGCTTTCGACGTCGGCTTGGGTCTCGATGCCGAACGGACCTTCGGCCAGGGTGGAACACACGATCTCCGGGCCGTTTGCAAACCGTAGCGGTGCCACGGCGTCGTCGAGCCCGCGGGTCACGTTCTCGTTGGAATTCGGATTGATAACGCGAATACGCCGGGGCGATTCAATCATCGGGAGATCAGACGTTTACCTATTAGACTGGAATGCACAAGGCATTCGGCACGAGAAGATTATCGTAGACGCAGCGCCGCTGGGCGAGCTTGAGCGTGTCACCCACGCGACGGAAAACGTCGTAGTAGACGCCGACCTGATGCAGCGTCGCGTCGGGTCGATCGAGCAGGACCTGAAGCACGACGTAATTCGCGCGCGACTTGACCGTTCCATTGCTCTCCGCGCCCAGGGCGATCTGGTTGCCGATGATGTGCCTTAAGTAGCGCGGCGCAAACATCGAGGTTTCCATGAGCGCGAATGCGCGATCCTGGATCATCCGCTTGTTCTCGCAATAGATCAGGCCGACGGGGAGTCCGCGGTCAAAGTTTTCGCGCGAGAGAACAACATACAGTGCATCCTCGGTGAACATATCTGTCCAATCCGCTAAGCGCTGCTCGTCCAGGGCCTGTGCGTACCGGGCGTTGAACGATTCGATCTCGTGATGCAGCAGCAGAGATTGCAGCCGCGAATCCGGCGGTGCGGCGTCGGGCAGGTGATCGCGCGTCAGGGTGGCTTCACCCATGATTCTAGAGTCCCATCTCCGCGCGCCAATGCCGGTACATAGCCCGGATCGATGCTTCCGAGATCAAGCTGTCGGACGTGCCCGCCGCAACCACAGGATCGAGCTTCACCAGATGCTGGCGGCCGGGAACGTGCTGCATCCCGTCTTGCACAAACTTGATCGCCTCGTTGTCCTCGAGCCCGAGAAAGCCGGCTGGGCCCATGAGATTACCCTGGCGAAGGCGATGGCGAGTCATCTCGTCGTCGTCGCCTTCGAAGCCAAACATGGTCCACTTCATGATGAACTCATGTGGACCGGTCGGTACGATCTGCCGCACGCCCAGCGTATTCATCTCACGCTGGATAATCAGATTCGGCCAGATGGTCGCCATGGTCACGGACCAAGGGCTGTCGAACTCATCGATGAAATCCATAAAACGCGACTCTGCGAGCGTCATGCCGTCGCGATAAGCGCGCATCTCCTTCTTTGCGTCGGTGGAAATGCTTTTGCGCTCTGATTTGGCAGACGCCATCACGCCGTGCCGTCCCGTTCTATCGGAAAGCATGAGGGATCGGTTCCCGGCCACCAGAAGCCCGAACGTCACCAGGAACGTGTGCAGCAGCGTGGCGTGATAGGGGTCCTTGAGATTTTCGTGATAGAGCTTCCAATTCCCGGGCAGCGTATGCCGGTAGTAGCCCAGAAGCCTCGGCTTGCGCCCATCAAAGGTCGCCTCGAATTCCTTGAGCACCTCCGGACCGAGGTAATCCTGCAACGACTCCATGTCTTCGAGGTAGGAAGCGAATACGACGCCGCGGTGAGCCGTAACATTGAGCCGACGCAGTCCGTGTTGCGCGTTATTGAAGTCGGCGGGCATGCCGCCCTTTCCATCTACGCCACGTCTGAATGGAACTCCGGCGAGATTGCCATGGAGATCGTAGGACCATTGATGATAGGGGCAGACGAATTCTCTGGCGTTGCCGCTGAGTTTGCGACAGAACTCTGCGGCGCGGTGTGAACAGCGATTCTCGAAGACATTGATGGACCCGTCATTCGCGCGCACCACGACCACGGGCGTTGGGCCGACATTGGAACGGATGAAGTCACCGGACTCGGGCACTTCGCATTCCAGCGCGACGTAGTTCCAACTGCGCCCATGAAAAATCTTTTCGACCTCGCGCTCGTAGATCGTGGGATCGGTGTAGACCCAATCGGGGATGCGCGTGAGCCCCTCCGCCGGCCAAACGTAACGCTCCGCCAGCGGGCGCTCAGGGTCGGGATTCGTTGCGTTGATCCGGCAAGTATCGGTGGCAGGGATGTTGCCCCCTGCTCGGCGATCCGGCACCGGATTCAGTACGGTCGGTGGATAGGCGGCTGGCTGCTCCATATCGATCAACACGTCATCGCCTTCGAGTTTCACGGCGTAGGTGCGCAGATCCTCCGTCGCCGGGGCACACAACGCCTTGCCCGAACGAATGTCGAATTGACCTTGATGTAGCGGGCACTCGATCTTGCCGTCCTCGACGAAGCCATCGCTCAACACCGCCAGGGCGTGGGTACAAATTCCCGCTGTGGCAAAGACCTCGTTCGCCAGCCGATAGAGCGCGACGGGTGAGCCGTCTACATCTAACCCCAGAACGCCATCAACGGCTATCTCGCTGCGGGATGCAACCCTTTGCCATGCCATGGCCTGCAATCTCCAAGCACCGGGCGCTCTCTACTCCGCGGCAGCGGCCCGATTGAGAATCTCGTCCGGCGTCGACGAGACCACCTCGACATATTTGGGTATGAACGTGCCCCCTTCGATATATTTGATGAATTCAGGCTTGATCTCGTTGGCCAGGACTTTTCGGATGCGCGCGTGCTCTTCAATATCCGACCATTCCGCAATTAAGAAAAAGCGATGGGGATCTTGGGTGTCGCGACACAGCACGCCATCCTTCACTTGTGCGCGCGACTTGTGCATGGGGTTGCCGTCCGAGTAGTCAAATTCCTCGAATGAACGGATAAATTCGTCCTCTTTGCCCTTGATCACCCGAAAATCATAGATATGCAGAAAGTTGCCCTTCGTCGCGAGAGGTTCTTGCGCCATTGCTTGTCCTCCTGCTTGCTCTCAATATGACGGTACGCTGACGAATTTTTGAAAGCAACGGCACGGACGCAATCACAGACTCACGCGACGACAGCGCGAACGCTTCGCGAGAGCAGGGAAAATCAATTTGGCATAGCCGCGGCTTGCGAGAAGACCACAGCAGGAGACGCGTATGACATTCACGGTCCGGAGCAGTAGCTTCAGCGACGGCGATTATCTCGCCAACGCCCACATTCTGTCCGCCGATTTTGGCTTCGGCTGTCAGGGCAACAATCAATCGCCACATCTGGCCTGGTCGGGAGCACCCGCCGGGACGAAGAGCTTCGCGGTTACTTGTTTCGATCCGGATGCGCCCACGGGCAGCGGGTTTTGGCACTGGCTGGTGGTGAACATTCCTCCCGGCGTGACGGACCTTGACGTAGGCGCCGGCAATCCGAAGAGCGCGAAGCTGCCGCAGGGAGCGCTGCAGACGCGAACCGATTTCGGTACTCCCGGCTATGGCGGCCCATGTCCGCCGCCGGGCGATCACCCGCATCGCTATCTGTTCACGGTCTTTGCGGTCGGGGTCGAGCGTCTGCAGGTGACGGCTGACACGTCGGCGGCCGTCATCGGATTTCAACTCCATTTCAATACACTGGCCAAGGCTGCCATTATGGGACTCTACAAGCGTTAAGCGGACGTCACTTATGACCGCGTTCGCCCTGGTCGACGCGTCACTGCAAGAGCTTTGTCCCGCGAACATTTCGGAGGTCATTGTGCCAACCCTGCAGGGCAGGAGGTTGTCAGCTCCGGCTGTGCGAGGCGACTACGGCCGCGCCTGCGGCTTGGCGCCTTCCCGCCAGATTGCCAACACAGCCGCCATGATCGCTGGTCCAACGAACAATCCAATCAGACCAAACGTCTCCAAACCACCGAAGATACCAAGGAGAACCCATAGGAAAGGTAGGCGGGTTGACGCCCCGATCAATCCGGGACGAATAAAATGATCGGCAACGAAGACCACCGCTGACGCGAACAAGAAAAGCAGGATGGCAGCGGTCATGCGGGACTGAGCGATAAGGGTGAAGCAGGCGATCACGAAAACGAGCGGTGCTCCAAATGGAACGGTTGCGAGCACCCCAGTTGCGAATCCGAACAGGACAGGATGTCTGACGCCCGCCACCACGTAGGCTGTGCCGAGCACCGCTCCTTCCGCCAACCCGACCAGAACAAGGCCGTTGACGGTTGCACGTATCGCAACAATGGCTTCTTCGCCGAGACGCTCGGCCGATGGGCCGAAGAGTCGATCGGCGACGATTCGGCTCTGTTTAGCCAGGGTTGGACCATCCCGATACGCGAAGAACAGAGTCAGTATCGTGAATGCGAGAGTAATTGAGCGTCCGACGGCTTCGCTGCCGAGGCTTCGCGTCCAGTGGAGGATGTCCAGCGATTCGGCTTGGCCCAAGAGCTCTTTGGCTGCCTCCGGGTCGCCCAAGTGATCCCCCCACCAGGCTGCGACATATATCCCTATGAAAGGAATTTGCGGCACCCATTCTGGTGTGCCGAGACCTACTTCTCCCAGCTCGCGCACTGTTTGCACAACCACGCTCGCCTCCCTCGCCAGCTGAACAGCTATCAGGATGAGCGGGCCGACAATCAAAAGGGCAACAAAAAGAGCGAGCAAAATCGCTGTGACGGGTGGCCTTATACCTTTACGGATCAGCCATTCGCGAATGGGCCATGTTGCGAACGCCAGGACTCCTGCCCATGCAAGCGCAGGCAAGAAGCGGCGCAAGATCCAAATCGCCGCCAGGACCAATAGCGTGAGGAGTATGACGCGGCCGATCAACTGCAGAGATGATGATTGTTGCATAAAAGATGCCGCTTTGATTCTGGCATCGCGCCATGGGAGGCCTAAGAGCGTAAACTTATCTCATCGCGATTACGTTGATCTCCATGCTGACCTACTGCTCACCAGATCGGATTCCAAGCTTCATGGCCGCGCCGCAAGCAGCGGCTCCACGTTCGCCCCTCCCGCCATTTGCGGGTTAGATGGTTCAAAGCCCTGGCGGAGTTCTCGCTTGGAAACGATCGAGCGCGCAAGAAGAAAAGCCTCTTTCAGATTGTTCGTTCGGCGCAACGCAATGTTGAAAAATGCGTCGCCGAAATAGGTCCATTTGGCTCGGTCCTCGCAACCGAATGACGGATGATGTGCATCCGCCGCGGTGACTACAAGTGTATCAGCACTGGCGATGCGTGGAATGAAGACACCGGAGTAGCAAGCGGAAATCACAACCACTTTATGGCGGACGCCGGTTCGCTCGAGCATTTCGGCGAGACTGGACGGTTTGAGAGTCTCAGCTAGCTTTCCTGCATTGACAGCGAGGCCGCCCGGCGAGCCGTGCGAGGTCAAGATGACAAACAGGATGTCGTCATCACGGTTCATCTTTCTTGATTGCGTATGCAACGTTTCAGTGAGCGCTTCGACCGTCGCATTACCGCCCCTCTTGGTGTTGAAACGTACGACGACCGGGTCAGCTCCGAACCGCGCTGCAACGATTTCTGCTGCCCGCGTGGCCTCGCTGCGAAATACGCCCTGGCTGCCGAAGAGACCGAACGACACTACCGTTACGTTGCGATGCTCTTCGGCCGCGTGGAGTGTCGCAAAAGTCGCGCCTAACGCGAGAGCGAGAGCAATGAGCGGTGCGCCGAGCCGGGTGACAAACGAGCGGAACCCCATGCCCGATCTCCATTCACCGACGCGACCACCATATCCTATTGCGAAGCATCCGGCGCAAACCAGGCTACAATTATGGTTCGGCTCTCTCAAATCGGGCTGGCTAGCGCTGGAACTCGAAAACGTCAGTGATGATTGTCTCATCGGCGATCCCACCGCCTGCCGCGTTAGGCTGCTGCGCACCTGAATTTTGGAGCCCGTACATCGCTTCGATTGTGCGCAGGACGTTCACGTGCGTGATCCCTCTTCCTTCGGCATATGATCCGGGCTTTATATGCGCCCCCGCAAAAATGGTGACGACTCGGTTCTGAAGAGCGCGTAGCAGGTGGTTGTACCTGGGCGAGTATCGCGGGTCTGGTCCGATGAGCGGATTGGTGAGCCCGGTATCGTTTTTGCCCACTGATAGTAATCGTCAAGGTTCTGTCGAAGCCAAGTGTCGCCGGCAGGGATGCTTTGAGCGGGCTTGCCGTTATGCATGTCGTTATTCAAGTTGGGGATGACGAAAGCGACCGTGGGCGGCATCGTGTAATCTCTAGGAAAGTCCGCAAATCGCAGATTGGACGAGGTCTCGACTGTCGTTCCGTTGGGTATATTCGCAAAGCTGATCCAGGGGACATGCTTGCGCGCATAAACGCATTGCGCGGCGCGGCAATTCGGTGGGTCGAAATCAACCGTCGAGCCGATATTGGGTAGGCTCTCCGAATATCCCTTGAACGAGAGGCCCTTTTTGATGAGTTGCTCCCCAAGATTGCTGGCCTTGAAGGGGTAATCGGGATGGTTCGCTTTACTGGGGACCTGATCGAGAAAGCCGACATTCTGATTGCTGCTGGAGAAAAGCCAGAAATAGTTGCCCTCGCTAAAATGTTCTTCGGCGAACATGCGCTCGAATGTGGCACCTTCCGCCGCGAGCTTCCTGAAGTACGGCGCATCAGACGTGCGGCCGAGGATTTGTTCAAAGTCCTTGTTCTCTTCGACCACAATGACGATGTGGTCATACACTGGCAACGTCGCAGGCCAGGAAGGCCGGTCGGCCGCCAGCGCGGTGCCGGCCGTGCATAATGCGACAGCAATAATGATGCAAAGCTCAGAGGTTTTCTTCATCTGTTCTCCGCCTGGTGGATCTCGGCTACTGCGCGTGCGGGCGGCGAGTCAATCCAGCCCTCGAGGCACACCCATCGCACGACGGTACCGGCTCGGCGATGACTGTGCTATCAGTGTGTTTGTCTTCTGTTGGCGCTGCCGATAGATGAAGGGGATCATGTCCGACGACGGGACTTTGGCAACACTTATAAGCCTTCTCGGTTCCTCGGCCGACGCTACGTGATTGGGCAGGAAGGACCCTCCCTGCAGAGAACCGTCGAAAATCTTTCCATCGCGAGCGTCGATGGGGTGAGGCTGCGCGAGGCCCTGAGCGTGTGGCCACGCATTGCGCTGCTGAGCTTTGGAAGTCCTGCCGTGCAGCTCGCTGCCATGTACCGCATCCTCGTCGAGGAAAGGCGCTGGATCTCCCGAGACAGATTTCTCAACGCCTTGAATTACTGCCTGGCGCTGCCCGGACCCGAGGCGCAACTGCTCGCGGCTTACATCGGCTGGATAATGCATGGCGCGGTCGGAGGCATGTTTGCAGGTGGACTCGTCATCCTGCCCGGCATGATCTGCATGATGGCGCTGAGCTACGGATACGTGATGGGTGGCGACTCGAGCATAGGCGAGGTGCTGCTTTACGGTCTAAAGCCAGCCATCTTGGTCATTGTGATCGAAGCGACGATTCGAGTCGGCAGGCAAGTGCTGCGAACCCGGCTGATGATCGCGCTCGCGGCTTTGGCCTTTGTCGCCACTTTTTTTTTCGATTTGTCCTTCGTGCTTGTCGTGATTGGTGCCGCGCTGATCGGCTTCTTCGCCGGACTTCTAGGAGCTTCGACGGTTCCAAGCGAGACACCACCTCGGGGATTCGCGGTTGCGGAAGAGTGTCGCAAAGACGAGTTGCCGGATCACGTTCGGCCGACCCCGGGTCGACTTCTTCGCATTTCAGCGCTGTGGCTTACACTGTGGTTTGTCCCTGTCGTCATGCTGATTGCCGCGCTGGGCCTTGAGAACGTATTTAGTCAGATCGCAATTCTCTTCAGCAAGATGGCAGCTCTGTCGCTGGGCGGGCCCTACGCTGTCAATAGTTACGTCGCCGTGCATGCAGTGGAGCCATACGGCTGGCTCACGCCCAGTGAGGCCCTGGACGGTCTCGCGCTGGCCGAGTTGGCTCCTGGACCGGTCATTCTCTTTCAGCAATTCGTTGGATTCCTGGCGGTATATCGAAATTCGGGCATGTTGCCGCCCCTACTGGCAGGCACTTTGGGCGGGCTGCTCAGCATATGGATCATTTCGATCCCCCCGTTCTTGTGGATCTTCCTCGTTGGGCCGTTCATCGAAAGATTTCGTGATAACAAACCTATCAATGCCACGTTGAGTGCCGTCACCGGTGGGGTACTCGGCGTCGTGCTTACTTTTGCTATCAGATTCGGTACGCGCGCGATCTTCCTCAACTCCGAGCCGATCAGCGCCTTTGGGCTCCATTTCAGCCTTCCGCATTTTGCGAGTGCCGATCCGTGGGCGCTGGGCATCGCCGTGGTCGCCGGCATCGCCATGTTTTGTTTCGGGCTCGGAATGGTGGCGACGCTGGCGGCATCCTGCGCGGTCGGTACCATTCCCTATTTGATAGACACAATCGGACTCGGAAGCCTGCACAACGGCCTCCTGGGACTCGTTGCCGGCGCCGCCATTGGATTCCCAGCCGGTCCGGTTGCCGTGTGGTGCCTGCATCTTCGCGTTCAGCAACGACGAGCAATGGTGCTTGCGATCGTTGTGGGTAGCGCGATCGGTGATCTGATTGTCGCAGCCGTGTTTTTCGTTGTTACCGACCTTCTCGGGGGTGCAATCGCTTCGCTCCAGATGTTGAAGAACCCGCTATTTCAAGGGCCACTTCTGATCGTCGGCGGGATCGCGCTTCTATTCGTCGTGAGCCGGAGCGTGCTGTTGGGCCTGCCGCAACAAGCGCCGGTGGAACGCGAGAAATGGACCTATATGGGCACCGGACTCGCGAGTTTGATAGCTGTATGTGCAAGTGTAACCCACCCGGAGAATCTGCTCGCAATTGGGGCCGTCTTCACAATTCTGGGAATAGGATCAGATAGTGGCATTACCCTTCTCGGGGGATTCTTCCTGGGAACCGCAATTACCTGGTTTGGCACGATCGAATTGCTGTGTCATTTGGGTGAAAAACAGAGTCGACAGATAATGCTCCGCGTGATGCAGGGCCTCTCTGTGCTATTCATTGCGGCAGGATTTGTCCAACTTGCTCGAGCGGTGAACCTTTTCGGCACTTGATGTGCCGCGCGCCGGTCAGCGTAATCTTTGCTCATGAAGCTGCCTTCACTATGATTTTCTCGCCTCGAATGCGTTACTCGGATCGACGAGCGCCAAAATATGTCGGGCCAAACGCCTTGACCGTCGTTCCTGGATGGGATCCTTGCCGAGGCGACTCGCGATGCCGCCTGGACTTTCCTTGATACGACTCGCAGTCATGCACCTTTGCTCATCGTTGCGGCGGCTTCGAGAATCGCGGCAACGATCGACGCGTAACCCGTACATCGACAGATATGGCCTGAAAGCATCTCGCGAACCCGCTGCTCGTCCGGTTCGGGCGTCTCCCTCAAAAAATGGGTCACGGAACACAGTATCCCCGGAGTGCAGAACCCACATTGCAGTGCATGATGCTTCGCGAAGGCCCGCTGCACCTCGTTGAGAGCGCCCGGTTGGGCCAAGCCTTCCACGGTCACGATATCCGTGCCGTCTGCCTGCGCAGCGTATTGGGTACAGCTGCGCACTGCTATTCCATCGACCAGAATCGTACAAGCTCCGCATACCCCATGCTCACAGCCGACGTGAACCCCGAAGGCTTGAAGTTCATGACGCAAGAAATCGCACAGGAGCATGCGAGGCTCAGCCTGGCCAGATCGGCGCTGCCCATTCAATGTTACCTCGAGCGTAAAGCGCTCGCCCGCTGCACGATGCACGATTGTCACAGGCGGTTCCTTTGCAGCCGGGCCATGTCGAGCGCGGCGTTCACTGCACGTTCGACAAGCACCTTCGTGAGCGCCGTCCGGTAATCGGCACTGGCCGAGCGATCCTCCATCGGGGTCACACTCGAAGCGGCGTGTGCCGATAGATTGGCCGGGATATCTCCAGCCGCCTGAGCTCGAAATCCGCTCACGTCGATCGCAATCGGTCGGTCTTCGACTCCGCCGACCCCGACGGAGAGGTGCTCAACCCGATCGGACTTCGTGAGGCGAAGGCTGCAGGCTGCGGCCGCGATCGCAAAATCTCCGTGCCGCTGGGCGATCTCGGTGAACGCGTGACCGGCATCCGGGCGAGTACGCGGCCACTCCAGCGCCGTTACGATTTCGTCCGGCCGACGTTGCGTCATCAGCGCGCCGACGAAGAATTCCTTGGCGGCAATGCGTCGGCCGCCGCGACGTGATTGCAGTACGACGGTCCCGCCGCACGCAACGAGGGCCAACGGTATTTCGGCACTCGGATCCGCGTGTGCGACCGACCCGCCAAGCGTTCCGCGGTTGCGCGTCTGGAAATGGCCCACCCACGGCAGCGCCATTGCAAGTAGCGGGACCTCCCGTGCAATGACATCCGAGCGCAGCGCCTCGCTCTGTGTCAGTCCGGCGCCGGTTATCACCACGTTATTGGACACTGAAATGGTCTTCAGCGCCTGGATACGCGAGATATCGATCACCAAACGCGGACGGGCGACTCTCAGGTTCAGCATCGGCCCGAGCGTCATCCCGCCGGCAAGGATTGCTGCTTCATCGCCTTTGTCCGCCAAGAGAGCGACTGCTTCTGAAAGCGCTTGCGGGCGATAATAGTCGAAGCCTACCGGCTTCATGTCTCGTCTCTGCTTACATATTGGCGCAATCTCAACCACCAACTGCGCCAGCCTGTTCGACTTGCTGGCGTTATCCGACGCTCAAGCGCGCGAAAGAATTGGCTGATGAGATACCGCATCACACTGCCGAGCATGCGTTGGCCGACAGCTGCGAGCTTGCCGCCCACCTCGGCTTCGTAGCTGTATTGGAGACGGGTGCGAGCCTCCGTTTCTGGTTGCAGCCTCACCAAACCCGATCCCGAGCCGAAGCCCAGTGGCCCGACTGCCTTGCCGAGGAGCCGAAGCGAGCTTCGTTCGCTCTTGTCGCGCAATTCGATCTGCGCGTGATACGTGCCGCGAATCGCACCAATGCCAATCGTGACCCGAGCTGAATACCGATCGACCTGGTCCTGCGTGAGATTGCGACATCCGGGGATGATGGCAGCAAGCTCGTTCGGATCCAGCAGCCGTCGCCATACCTCCTGCACTGGAGCAAGGAGAGTAATTTCCCCGCTCCCGGTCAACGTTTCGCCCGCAGCCCGCCCTGTCGGTCGGCTCGACGAGATTGCCGGACGGCTTTTTGTCGTCCGATTGTGCCCGTTGGCAAAGGCCCACACGCGCTGCAGGTTCAGCGGCAATGAGATGTCGTCGCGTCCAAGGGCGTCGGCGACGGCGTTTGTGACGGCAGCGGGCGTTAGCATTGAACTGCCATCTCCTAATCCCTTCGCGCCGAGCGCATTGGCTGGAGAGCGTGTTTCCACGTGGCCAATTTCGATGGCCGGAACCTCGACAGCCGTCGGACAGAGATAATCGGCAAAAGTCCCGGAGAGAAAATTGCCTTGATCGTCGTAGGCCAACTCCTCGAATAGGGCTGCACCCAGACCGTGGACAAATCCGCCGTGCACCTGCCCTTCGACGATTTTGGGGTTGAGCTGGGTGCCGACGTCGTGAACCGAGGCGTATTTATCAATGCGGATGGCGCCCGTCTTGGCATCAATCTCGACCGCCGCCAGATCAACCACAAAACCGAACGTGACCGCCGACGCAATCCGATCTTCAGCATCGGGTGAGCCCAAGACCGCAGGCGAGATGACGGCGGACTCATGAATTCCAGGACTGGTGTCACCGGGCAAACCAGCCGGATCCCAGTGCGCGCGTGACGCCGCCTTGCGAAACGGCAAACCCTTGTTGGATTGGCCGCGCACCCGTGCATAACCTTCATGCAGTTCGATCTCATCGGCAGTTGCATCCAGGGCAGCAGCGGCAAGCAACCTGATTTTCTGCGCCACTTGCTCTGCGCATTTCGCCACCGCCTCGACAACGATGGCCGCGAAACGATTCGAATAATTGCCCGAGGCGATCGACCAGGCGCTTGTCAGCGTGTCTACCTCGGTGACCACCTGAATGTCGTCTGGGTGAAGGCCAAGCGCGTCGGCTACAATTTGCGCTGCAACCGTCGCGTGGCCCTGCCCATTTGGGCAACTG
>Ga0126376_10000067_pt1 | contig 41535 bp, 40 predicted proteins | sample PanSoiMetPlot_15_FD_92760 | JGI IMG/M metagenome (GOLD analysis project Ga0126376, IMG submission 92760) | Tropical forest soil microbial communities from Panama - MetaG Plot_15 | ecosystem: Environmental > Terrestrial > Soil > Tropical forest > Bulk soil | place: Panama | collected 2016-02-17 | reverse complement strand
TGCTGGTTTCTTGTATTTCACCGGAAGAGGTTTCGGTCAAAGAGATCAGTCAGACAAGACTGGATTCGATGGTCAGATCAAAAGTAACGCGCAACAAATGTTCGAGGAGGGACGCCGGATCTTTCGCTACGACACCTTCGGTGATGAAGTCTATTGGACAGACAAGCTCAAACTTCACAACGCGATTCAGGGCAGCAAGTTTGGTGGCGTAGGTCCAGGCGTCAGCCCCAAGACAGCGCTCGCCGTAGGTCTGAAGGTCGATATGGATGCGCTTCCTGCGGATCTGGTGGAGAAGATCAAGAAGGGTGAAGTCAACCTCGATGATCCTGCGACCACGCTGGCTCTGATTAAACTCGACTCAGTCCTCGGCGTGAAAGGAACCTTCAACCAGGATGGCAGTCTTAAAGCAATGGGACTTAGTTGCGCAGTCTGCCATTCGACAGTCGATGATGCTTTCGCACCAGGCATAGGTCATCGTTTGGATGGGTGGGCCAACCGCGATCTAAACGTAGGGGCAATCGTGTCGCTAGCGCCTGATCTGAGCGTATTCACCAATCTCTTGAAAGTTGATGAAGCCACAGTTAAGAAGGTGCTTGCCAGTTGGGGACCAGGGAAGTTCGATGCAGAACTGAACGTCGATGGGAAAGCGTTTCGTCCCGATGGAAAGCCTGCCGCCACTCTTATTCCGCCTGCATTCGGAATGGCTGGTGTCAATCTACATACCTGGGGCGGTGGCTGGGGCACAGTTACTTACTGGAATGCTTACGTGGGCAACCTCGAATTGAATGGACAGGGAACCTTTTTTGACGAGCGACTCAACAACGCGGATCAATATCCAGTTGCTGCCAAAGCAGGTCTCGGCAATAAGCGCAGCGCCAACGATATGGTGACAGCAAAGCTCGGCGCGTTACAGTTTTACCAGCTCGCGATTCCTGCTCCGAAGCCACCTCAAGGCAGCTTCGATCAACAAGCCGCTGCGCGCGGAGAATCACTCTTCAAAGGCAAGGCCGCATGTGCCCAGTGTCATGTGCCGCCACTGTTCACGGAGCCGGGCTGGAACACGCATAAGCCCGCAGATATCGGCGTAGACGACTTTCAGGCGAACCGCGCGCCTGACAAGACCTATCGCACTGCGCCATTGCGCGGATTGTTTGCGCATTCAAAAGGTGGCTTCTATCACGATGGACGATTTGCAACTCTGTTGGATGTTGTAAATCACTATAACGATTTCAAGCGGCTGAATCTGAGTGATCAGGAGAAGAAAGACCTGGTCGAATACCTGAAGTCCTTATAGCGTCAATTCGTGTTGATGGTTAAGTGTTAAATGAGAATAGGAGGTAAGCCATGCTGGTAAAAGTAGGTAGCCCGAAGGATTCGACGAAGGCAAGATGGCCATCTTCGAGGTCGATGGAACCAAAGTGAGCGTTGCAAAATACTGGCGGACACTTACATGCCTTCGATGACACATGCACACATCGAGGTGTTCGCTTGCGAGCGGCAAACTGGATGGAATAACGGTGACGTGTCCCTGCCATGGGAGCCAGTTCGATGTGACTTCGGGCGCTGTGATTCGAGGGCCAGCTACGCGACCTGTGCGTTCCCGGTCGGTAGAAGTTAAGGGCGAGGACCTCCTAATAGAATCCTGAAGACGTGGTTGGCCGTCAGCGCCGCCATCGTTCATGAGAGCGACGTGTGCCTCGTCCTGTACTGTAAGATTTTAGGGACGATCACTATCGCGGCGCGTTTCGGCTGAGGTCAGGGAGAATTCAAGAGCGGGTCCATCTGCAACTGATATTTGATACTGTGAGACCGAGTTTGGATTTAAGTCAACCAAGCTCGAACGAACGAAACTCGAAACAAACAAATCCAAAGTACCGAATAGATGGGAGGAAGTATGGAACCTCTAAGCCTCGCAATAGCGACAATGAAGATCGCAGCCACCAAGCTGAGCGGCTTCAACATATCGATGCTTTTATCGTTTATCGGTGGAGCGGCGGTGACGCTTGGTATCAGCCACTTTGGCGGCTCAAATCCATCCAATCATGTCTACGAACTGCGCATGTATCACGTTAACGAAGGGGAAATGGATGCTCTTATAGCTCGCTTTGGCGATCATACCGACGCTATTTTCAAGCGACACAACATGAAGAGCATAGGCTATTGGCATCCCGAAGATGCACCATATTCGCAGAACTTGTTTATCTATATTCTCGAGCATCCTTCACGTGAGGAAGCCAGGAAAAACTGGGCTGCATTTCAAGCTGATCCGGAATGGAAGAAGGTGAAAGGCGACTCTGAAATCAATGGGCAGTTGGCGAACCATATCGATAGCTACTTCATGGATCCGACTACTTTTTCAGCGCTCAAGTAAACAAAAGCTATGGCCAAATGTGACGGTGACTGAGGGACGGTTCCTTGCAGTGCCTCCCAAGGCCGATGTCATCAACGATCAGTATGCCAATATGATCCATTAACCTTGGTATAAATACTCGGCCGCTTCGGCCGGGACAAAAACTGTCACTATTGTCACACCAGTGGATCGTAATTCTTCTCGAATGTCATAGAGAAGGTTGTGAGAAAGGCCTTGGTCGCCGAATAAAGCATCGCGTATGGCACAGGCTGAGATCCGGCCATCGAAGATACATTAATAATACTAGCGCCGCGTCTCTCAACCGGGAAACGTCTTAGCAACTGCTAGAGTACAGCACGTTCGTTCAAAGTTGACACTGCCGTGTGATACTGGTCGAACTGGAATTTTAGGTTTCGACTTGCGTGATTGCTTCGGGCCTGTGTAACTAAACGTTTGGCGGTGGCCAGACCTTCTGCGTTTAGATTGAATACCTACATCGAAGGGAGTCCGGCATGATCGGTGTATTTGTAATATTTCGCTATTTAGACAATTTCGACGACGAAGCTGTGCGGAAAATCGCTGAGACCGCACGCGCGAGGTTTGAGGGCATGCCGGGATTGCGTTTAAAGGCCTTCACGGTCAATCCCGAAAAGCGTGAGGCCACGAACTTCTACGTCTGGGACTCAGAGCAGACAGCGAAAGCGTTTTTCACGGATGCGCTTCTGGAGCGCGTAACAGGTCTCTACGGAGTACGTCCTATCGTCGAATTCGTGGAGATTGTCACCTTAGTGGAGAACGGTTGAGCATGACGTAGCCCAATTTCCCGTTCGAGAAGCATGACGCCAAACCGCGTTTCGGCACATCGTGAGCAAGCCAAAGAGGATTTCTGCACTTCCAACCATCGCTGAGCCCTGCCAAATGAATTGTGATGTTAGTGTGTTTAACTTATGATTTCGAATTCAATCGATCCAACTCACAGCCTCGCGAGTTTGTTGAAGCTTATTCGTCTTTCGGTTGACGCTTTCGAGTCGGGCAGATCGCTCAACAACTTAATTGGCATCCATTAAGCCTTCTTCTTCAATCCGCCATGTTCCACATTACTCTCGCAAATCTCCATGAACCATCGCTTTGCTTTCGCAGAATTCGCACCCCCGAAAACTTTTCGCCTCCGCCTCGGGTGTTTCTTTGTAACTGCTACTGAAGTACCCCCACTCATATGCCCATCCATCCGTTACCTTGAGTTCCTTTATCTCGGGCACGTAGCTGAGGATTCTCATGCCGGGTTGTTTATCTATCGTCTGGGCGATTTCGGCGCTTATGACTTGCTTGCCGATTTTAGCTTGCCCTCCAGGTTCGAGCAGAACGCCGTCTTCAGTCCATAAATCTGCCAGTGCTTTGGGATCTCTGGACAGTGTTGCGGCAATATCCTGTAGATGGAGCTTTTCGATGCCGTTTATCGCTTGCCCACGCGCTTCGGTTCCGACGGTCGAAAGCAACACAAGCGTTACTAATGCGACCGCCAAGACCAAAAGGCGATTACGAGTATTTGGGTTTTTGACTGCGTCATTCTCACTCCCCATTTGGTCCAGCGAAGAGTTGTTAACCAACAAACGTGCAACATCACCAAGAGCGGGCTAGACCTATATCGAGCGCAGGAACTCCAGCACTTCCTTGTTAAATTGCGACGGCTTTTCCAGGTTCACAAGGTGTCCTGCATCGGCAATTTCTATCAGGCGAGAGTCATGAATTCCCTGAGACAACATCTTCGCGATCTCGTGAAGGTCAGCGTCGTCACGCTCACCGATCATGATTAATGTCGGAATCGTTATTTCGGACAGCCTGTCGGAAGCGGATGGTCCAACTTCACGCCAGAGTGCAGGATCGAGAAAAAACACAGCGAAGTTTTCAGTTATCATCAACTCCACTTTACGCCTTGCAGATTCATATTCGGGAGGCGGCGCCAGCGTTGGATCTTGAAGAAATGCCCACACCAGGCTTGCGGGTCCGCCATCCTTGAAGGCGGAGACAATCTTAACGAACTTATCTATATAGGCTTGAGAGAAGCTGTATCCGCTGAATCCCGGTGCGGCGAGTACGAGGGCCGCGACTTGCTCAGGATACTCGAGCGTAAAATCGATTGCCGTCCTTCCACCGAGCGAAGCGCCCGCCAGGTAAGCACGGTCGATTCGCAAAGCGCTGAGCAGGTCATGGAGATCTTCGCAAAGGCAAAACGGCTCTGTGGGAATTTGCGACCCTCGCGTACCGGGGAAGTCGTAACGGATGACTCTGAAATACTTTGAAAATAGTTCAAATTGATCGTCCCACATTCTACTATCCATGCCACCGGCATGAAGCAAGACAAGTGGATGACCGTCACCGGCTTCCTCATAATAGAGTTCACCACCGCTGGCCTTTGCTACGCGATTCTTCATCGAACTCCACACTTCTTGCGCGGATAGTAATCCAAAGCCTCGGTTGAGGCATAGTTGGTGTCGTCTGGTTGTTTCTCATTCAACAACAACTGTCTGTAAAAGCACACGCCAAAAAATTTTCAATCATTGTCGATCCGACAATTCTCAATCGTCGTACGGGTGAGGGCCAAACGTGATTGGCAGTGACATTTAGAACAAGGAGTTAACCAATGAGACTAAGGGGAAAAATAGCGGTGGTGTTTGGGGCCGGAGGTTCGGTCGGTGCGGGCGTTGCAAGGGAGTTGGCGGCACAGGGTGCCGAAGTTTTTCTTGCCGGCCATACAAGGTCCAATATCGAAGAAGTGGCAGGACAGATTACGGCGAGCGGGGGACAGGCACATGTCGAGATAATCGACGCTACAGACGATGTCGCCGTCAATAAGTATATCGATCGTGTCGTGGATCAGGGCGGCCAAATAGATATCGAATTCAATGCCATAGGACCACCGCCGAGTGAGTACGCGAACGGTAAGAATGCTGTCGACCTGGCAATTGATGAATTCATGCTGCCAGTATCGACGGTGTTGAAATCGCAGTTCATTACTGCGTGCGCCGCGGCGCGCCACATGCTGCGACAACATTCGGGTGTGATTATTTTCCTGACAGGCAGTCCAGCACGTCCCCACATACAAGGCGCTTCCGGAATCGGCGCGGCATTCGGGGGGGTTGAGAATTTGATGCGGCATCTGGCTTTAGAACTGAGCCCATCAGGTGTGCGGGTTGTCTGTCTTCGTTCAGCAGCAATGCCTGACACGCGTGTGATTCAGCAGACCATGGAGGTAGTCGCGAGTGCGTCCGGTATAACCAAGGAACAGGCCATCGGCGCACTTGCAAAAAGCACAATGCTGAAGGTTTCGCCAAAAATTTCAGACACGGCGCGCGCCGCGGCATTTTTAGCTTCGGATGAAGCTCGAATGATAACCGGTTCGGTGCTGAACGCATCGGCCGGCGCGGTGTGGGATTAGGTGATCCCACTTCAGCTTGACGGCGCGCCTTTGGATGATGTATATCATCCAATATGCGGTATTCGGTAGAGCACAAGCAGGAAACACGCGAACGCATCGTGCACACAGCGTCGCGGCATTTGCGACGACGGGGTCAAAGTGGTGTTGGCATCGCGGACTTGATGAGTAAGCTAAAGCTAACGCACGGCGGCTTCTACAAACATTTCGGCAGTAAAGAGGAACTACTGGCGGAAGCGATCACCAAAGCATTCGAGGAGACTGAAAACAAATATGCCGAAAGGGTCAAGAATGCGAAACCGGGTACTGAACTCAGGACTTTGATTGAGAATTACTTATCAATGGAGCATTGCGCGAATCCGGCTGAAGGCTGCCCGATGGCGGCGCTGGCGTCAGAAATAGGACGCCTACCCAAGTCAGTGCGTGACAAGATCGACAAAGCGATTAAGCAGCGCATGAAACGGACCGCCCGTTTGTTGCCGGGCAAAACGGAAAAGGAGCGCGAACAAAACTGCATGGCGCTGCTGGGCGGAATGATTGGCACCTTGAACATCGCGCGGGCACTGACGGATCCGGCAGCGCGCAAAGCCGTTCTCGACGCTTCCAAAGATTTTTATATCAGATCGTTTTGCGATTGAACCGCCGCTCTTTTTTTGTCGTTATAGGATGATGGACATCATCCAAAGCGAGGAGGCAAGAGAAATAAATGAATTTCGTAGCCTGGAAGATGTTGACCGGCGATCGGGCCAAGTACCTGGGGCTAATCTTCACCATCGCCTTTTGCACGTTTCTACTGGAAAACCAGACGTCGATCTTTGCAGGCATCATGAAACGCACCGGCAGCCAGATCAGAGATGTGACGGATGCTGACATCTGGGTGATGGATCCAAAGACTGAGTATTTCGATCAGACGAAACGATTGAAGGACACGGATCTCACGCGAGTGCGCGGTGTTGAAGGTGTCGAGTGGGCGGTGAAGCTTTTTAAGGGAAATCCAGTCGCGCGGACCCTCGACGGCAAATTCGACGTCTCGATTTGCCTTGGACTCGATGATGCCACGCTTGCCGGAGCGCCGCGCAAGATGATCTTGGGATCGTGGGAACGTTTACATGAACCGGATTCCGTGGTGATCGATAAAGCCGGATACGAGCTCCTCTTTCCCGACGAACCGCTGCAACTCGATCGAACGCTCGAACTCAACGATCACAAAGCAACCATTGTGGGCATCTCCGACGCTTCCGCGCCGTTTGCGAGCTATCCCGTAATGCACACTCGCTACAGCCAGGCGGTGAACTTTGTTGGCCAGGAGCGCACGCAACTCTCCTTTATTCTAGTGAAGCCGCAGGCCGGCGTGAATCCGTTGGATTTGACCAAGCGAATTGAAAACGTAACCGGTTTGCGCGCGCGGACCAGTGAAGAGTTTCAATGGGACTGCGTCGTCTATTACCTGAAGCATACAGGCATCCCAGTTAACTTTGGTATCACGATCGCCATTGCTCTCATCGTCGGGGTCGTCGTGGCCGGCCAGACGTTCTACATCTTCACCATCGAAAACCTGAAACAATTTGGTGCACTGAAAGCGATTGGTGTCACGAACTGGCGCATTACGGGCATGATCGTGTTGCAAGCATTGACTGTGGGCGCGATGGGGTTCTCGATCGGCTCCGGGTTGTGTACAGCATTCTTCGCAATCACGTTACAGAACATGGCGACCCGCGGATTGGTGCTGATGTGGCAGAACGTGATCGGCACCGGCGTAGCGATCTTCGTAGTGATCATCATCGCGAGTTTGATCAGCATTCGGCGCGTATTGGTGCTGGAACCAGCGGCGGTCTTTCGAGGGTAGAGAACAATGAATTCGGAACTCGCAGTTCAGTGTCAGGGTGTTGAAAAGTCTTTCGGCAATGGCGGAGGCAAAGTCCTGGCCCTGCGCGGCGTCGATCTTGACGTCCGCTACGGAGAAATGACTTTGCTGGTTGGTCCAAGTGGTTGTGGAAAAACAACTCTGCTTTCGGTGATCGCAGGTTTGCTCAACAGCACTAAGGGCGAAGTCACCGTGTTGGGCGAGCGGGTTCAACGCTTAACCGGCAGACAGCAAATCCTTTTCCGGCGCCGAAACCTGGGTTTCGTTTTTCAGCAATACAACCTGCTACCTGCACTAACTGCGGCTGAGAATGGCGCGGTGCCACTGCTCGCCGCCGGAGTCTCGAGACGCAAAGCTATAGGTGAAGCGAAGCGTTTGCTGTCGAAGTTGGGTCTCAGCGATCGCTTGGACGCCCTGCCCAAGCAATTGTCCGGCGGCGAGCAGCAGCGAGTGGCGCTAACACGAGCGTTAATTCACCAACCACGGCTGCTGGTCTGTGATGAACCTACGGCGGCCCTTGATGCGGAGACTGGCCAGACTGTGATGGAGCTGTTGGCGGCTGAAGCGGTGCGGCCGGAGCGCGCGGTGATTGTTGTCACTCACGACAATCGAATCTTCAGCTTCGCTGACACGATGGCGCGCATGGATGATGGACGCGTCGTGGGTGTTGAGTCACGATCAAATTTTCAAGACGAACACATTTTTCTTCCTCACCACGAAGTGCGAGAGGAGGTCAGGGTATGAAGAGGATGATTTTGCCGCTGTTGGCATTGATAGCTTTGATCTTTGCCGGCGGAGCCGCATGGAAATGGCGCACGGTGAGAAGTGCAACTACGCCACCACAGGCGCCCCCTGCCGCCGACTATCAACACACGGTGGGCGCGGTTGGCTTGGTGGAAGCGAGCTCGGAAAATATTTCGATCAGCACCGCCGTGTCGGGCCTGGTCATCAGAGTGTATGTCAGAGCGGGCGATCACGTTTCTGCCGGCCAGTCTCTATTCTCGCTTGACGATCGCGATCTACGCGCTGAAATGGTGACGCGTGAAGCGGCTCTCGACGCTGCTCGTGAGCGTCTCGCAAAACTGGAAGCGTCGCCGCGGCCGGAAGAGATTCCTCCCGCTGAAGCGCGCGTGCGCGAAGCTGAGGCTGCGCTGGCGGATGCAACCGTGCAACAGAAGCTAATCGAGAGTGTCACCGATCGTCGCGCCATTCGCGAAGAAGATTTACAACGACGGCGACAGGCCACCAACGCCGCTGCCGCCAAACTTGATGAAGCAAGAGCAGCATTGGCACTCCTAAAGGCAGGCGCGTGGGCGCCCGACGTGAAGATCGCCAAAGCCGAACTTGCTTCGGCGGAGACGCAGGTCAAAAGAATTCAAACTGACATCGAGCGACTGACGATGTGCGCGCCGGTTACCGGCGAAGTCCTGCAGGTTAACGTGCGCGCGGGCGAGTACGCGCAAGTCGGCGCTCTAAGTAAACCTTTGATTGTGATGGGGGACACGAGCCATCTGAACGTGCGCGTCGACGTGGACGAAAACGAAGGCTGGAAAGTACGTGCGGATGCTCCCGCGCAGGCGGCTGAACGTGGCAACAGCACGCAAAAAGTGCCTTTAGAGTTCGTGCGTTTTGAGCCGTACGTTGTCCCCAAGAAATCACTGACAGGCGACAGCACAGAACGTGTCGACACGCGTGTACTCCAAGTGATCTATCGATTCAAGGATGTGAAGGTTCCATTTCGCGTGGGCCAGCAGATGGACGTGTTCATCTCCACGGACGACACGGGCAAGCTCGCGGCACTCAAGGATGGTGCGCGATGAAGCCGATAACATTTCGGTCTTCTTTGGCGCTCGCACTCCTGTTGATTTTGAGTTCTGCCGAGCCTTTATTAGCGCAGTCAAAGAAGCAGAAAATCAAAAAGCAGCCACAGGTTGAAGTTCCGCCGGCATGGACCACGGAAGCGGAAGGTCTGACTTCAGGGACTACCCAACTCAGGGAGTGGTGGAAAAACTTTCATGATCCTCAACTCGAGACTCTGGTTGGACAGGCATTGACAGCAAACGCTGATCTAAAGATCGCCGCTGCCAGAGTGAGCGAGGTGCGTGCACTGCGCGGCGTCGCAAAATCCGCTCGTTATCCAACGGTCGATCAAACCGATGTGGTCGCGGGTCATCGCACGATCCTGCAAACGCCCAATTCTTCTGTCGCAGTGGAACACGGCTTATTTCAAGTTGGATTTGACGCAAATTGGGAGCTGGACTTCTTTGGTGGCGTGCGCAATTCCGTCAAAGCGGCGACTGCCGAAGTTGTTGTTGCTGACGAATCAAGGCGCGATGTGCTGGTTACAGTGGTTGCGGAAGTCGCGCGCAATTACATCGCCCTGCGGGGCTTTCAAAAACAGTTGGAAGTAACGCGAAGCAACATCGATACGCAACGCGACACACGCGATCTCACGGCAGTGCGGGCCAAAGCCGGACTTGCAACTGACCTGGACGTTTCACGTGCTGAAGCGCAACTCGCCTCTACTGAAGCAGCGGTTCCGGAGCTAGAGGCACTAATCACCAATACAAGTCATCGCTTAGGTATTTTGCTGGGAAGAACGCCTGGCGCATTACTCTCAGAACTGGAAAAGACACAGCCCATTCCCGCCGCTCCGGCCGACGCGCCAACCGGCCTGCCATCTGAATTGCTGCGCCGGCGGCCTGATATTCGGCGCGCAGAAGCAGCGATCCTCGTCGAGAGCGCAAAGCTCGGCGTGGCCCGCTCTGAACTATATCCGAAGTTCGAACTATCCGGCTTGGTGGGAAGAACGGCAACGTCACCCGGTGGACTAACACTCGGACTGGGCAATTTCTTCTTTGGGGGCGTTGGCATTCGCTTGCCGATCTTCAATGGCGGTCGCATACGTTCGAACATCAGGGCGCAGGATGCTCGGCTCGATCAGGCGATTCTTCAATACGAAGAAACAGTGAGGGAGTCGTTTGCAGAAGTAGAGAATTCGCTCACCTCTTACCAGCGCGAGCGCGAACAGAGAGCAAAATTTCAACAGGCATTCGCGACAAATCGCCGAGCGGTCGAGCTGGCCCGAGAACTCTACACTGCAGGACTCTCGGATTTTCTCTCGGTGCTTGAAGCTGAGAAAGAACTGTACAGGAGTGAGGACGAGTTAGCGCAAAGCGAAGCAAGAGTGAGTACAAACCTCGTCGCGTTATACAAGGCTTTGGGAGGTGGATGGTGAAGAACAACGAACCAGCAAGGATCCGCGCCGTGTCAGCCGATGATGCCGAGTTGGTGCGCGACTTCTATCTGCGGATGCTTGCCGATTCACCTGATGCTTTTGGCGAGACGCTCGACAATGCTCAACGGCGAACGACCGCCGAGTGGCAGGCCTTCGTTAATCATTGCGTGGTGGGAAATGAGATCATTGCTTTCATAGGTGAAGATACTCGCGGTAGTTGTGGTTTTGTTCGCGGAGAGTTGGGTGACCCGCGTACACCTCCAGGAACCGTGTTGGTGAGCGAACTGTGGGTTGCGCCAGAGCAACGGAGCCTCGGTCTTGGCCGAGAATTGATGAACTCAGTAACTCGTTGGGCCGAGGCTCGTCACGCAATTCGCATTTCGTTAGGAGTGGCGGAAAAGAATCTCGCAGTGCAGGGCTTTTACAAAAAGCTGGGTTATGCAGATACAGGAAGGCGCGTTCCGCTCCCCTCTAACGAAACCTTGCAGGTGGTGGTGATGGTCAGGACAGTTTGAAACTATTTTCTGACAAGTTGTCGATCTGCGCGTCGCTCATTCGTCTTACTAGTACAGAAACGTGATTCATAGGCGAGTCAAGGAGAAAGTCATGCTGCAAGTACATACTAAAAGTTCTGGAAATGTCGTCTTCCTCTGCCTGGATGGAAAAATTGTGCACGGTGAAACTGACGTCCTCCGCAGGGCTGTGTTAGCACAAGCGGACGCCAGTGTCATCGTGCTTGATTTAGCGCGGGTAAACACCGTCGACGCCGGCGGTTTGGGAGTAATGCTTGAGCTGCGTGAGCACACTGAGTCGTCGGGAACTGAATTGCAACTCAGAAACGTAACGCAGTTAGTAAAACGAATCCTGGAGATCACGAGGCTGGATTCTGTTTTCAAAGTATCGGGAAATGATCGGCCTGATATTGCTGTACACCAGCGGCCACCCGCCTTTTTGCAGACGGCGTCCTGCGCTTAAGCCCAACGAGGACGATCGAATAAAAGTTAAGGCGTAATGGATCCGACAATCGCCCACCATCCTGCGTATCACGTTTGTGCTTCGCTACCCCTCTAAGCCGAGAATTTTGTAATTCACTTGTCGATTTCGGCCTGAGTCAACCGTCGTAGAGTTGGAAGCCTTTCAATCAAAGAGCAGAAATGGAGAAAAACATGAAAAATCGATTATCAATTCTCATCGCCGCAGCGGTTCTAATTGTCGTAACGTCATTTGCAGTTGCCTCGTTAGGCCGAGCTCCGCAACAATCGCAAAAACAGTTCGCCTTGTTAATGAAGGCGACCGGGCCGGACTTCTTCAAGAAGGTTCAAGAGCCTGACGGAAAGGAACTGGTCGAAAAGCATTTCAAGAAATTACAGGCCCTGACCCAGCAAGGCGTGATCTTGTTTTCCGGCCATACACTCGTCACTGATGAAAGCGGCTTCGGAATCATCGTCGTGCGCGCTGAGTCGCAAGCGGAAGCGCAAAAGATCGTTGATGACGATGATCTGGTGAAGGCCGGCCTCATTCGCGGCACGGTGTTTCCGTTTGAGGTTGTGACCTCAGAAAAGTAATCAGAAAGGAGTTGAGATGCGTTACATGCTGCTTATTTACTCGCGTGAAGGCACGGCAGACTCTAATCAAGAAAGAGCAATTGCGCTTAGACATCGCGATGTGATGAACGAAGCCAGGACGCGTGGGATCTTTCATGGGGCGGAACCATTACAGCCAACGACCACTGCGGTCACTGTTCGCAGGAACGGCCACGAAAAGGTTCTGGTGACGGATGGCCCATTCGCGGAAACAAAAGAGCAGTTGGCCGGATATTACATTCTCGACTGCGCGAGTCTCGACGAAGCAATTGCATGGGCCGGCAAGATTCCCACCGGATGCCAGGGCGGCGAAGGCTCTGTTGAGATTCGTCCAATCAGAACGATGAAGGTTGCAATCGAGGGATCTTGAATGCAATCGGAAGAACGAAGCTAATGCATAGCCGGTTTGTCACTGATTTGCCGCCCGCGTCCAACTATGGCACCTTCGCGCCAATGCTGGACGTAAGTGTGAAACTCGATCAAGTTTTTCGTGAAGAGTATGGGCGGATCATCGCGACGCTGATTCGTATTTCCGGATCGTTCGATCTGGCAGAAGAGGCTTTGCAGGAAGCGTTCGCTGTTGCCACTGAGTTTCTTTTACTGGGACACGCTTCACAGAAGCTCTTGGTCTACCCACATCGCGATGCGCAAGACTGTTGATTTGCTGAGAGAGTTCCCGTTTCTAAACGGAATAAGAGCAGGTCGGATCATGAGCTATGAATTGAAGCCAGATGAAACGCTTTCGCATGGTCTGCGGCGATCGTTCGGAAACAGATAGATGAAGCACTCGAGAATTTAAGGCCGACCGTTAGGAGCAAGCGAAACAACCCGCAATGAAAATCCTCAGCTACGAGCCGGAAATCAAGGAAGTCAAGATAGCGGATGGATGGGCCTATGAGTGGGGATACTTCAGTAGCCGTTACCAGGAGTGACCGGGAGCTGAGGCGACGAGATTTCGGGCAAAGATGGTGCGAATACTCCGAAAGCAGAACGATGGCACTTGGGAAATTTGCAAGGGTGATGTGGAATTTGGCGGAATGAAAAGTGCAGAGGTTGATGTATAAGGCTCTAGACGAACGCGGTCGATAGAATAATATTTCGGTGGCTCAGTTGCGTCAAACTGAATTCAAGACATCACTTCTATGAACTATCAGGTCGTCACTAAGACCGTAAGCTCGCAGCCGCTCGCCGCGGTGCGGCGGCGTGTGCGGGTGGGAAACGTCGCGAGCGCGTGGAAGCCGGCTTTGGATCTCGTCTGGGAATTTCTCAGACGCCACGAGGGCCTGCGCGTCGACGGGCATAATTGCTTCCTCTACCATTATCTCGCTGGAGCAGCGATGGAGGTTGACTTCGGCGTTCAAGTTGTTCGGCCTTTTGAAGGCGAAGGCGAAGTAAATCTGTACAGAGACACCTGCTGGTGAGGTTGCCACGACCACGCACATCGGTAGCTATGCCGCATTAAGTGCGGCACATAACGCGCTCCGTTCCTGGCGCGCCGCGACGGGTCGCGCCTTCAGCGGGTACTCTTGGGAAATTTACAGCGATTGGACGAGTGATGAGGCGAAGCTTGAGACCCAAGTCGTCTACTTGTTGCGTTGATAAACATGACGACGAAATCGAAACCTGAACCTACGTTACTTTTGATCGCAGGCTTTGCTGTCGCCAAACTGGCTTTTCACAAAATTGTCAATCAGCAGTACGGCTTTCACCGGGACGAGTTGGCGACTCTTGACGACGCCCGTCACCTCGCGTTCGGGTACGTCGCTTATCCGCCATTTACTCCATTCGTCGGTCGTCTCGCCCTGACTCTCTTCGGCGAGTCGCTCGCGGGCTTCCGATTCTTCGCCCGTTGGCTCGACCATAGCGATCGTGGTTGGCGGCGAGCTTGGCTAAGCACCTCGGCGGAAGTCGTTCCGCGCAATGGTTCACCGCGTTGGCGGTCGCGATTTCGGGTCGTCTTTGGTTGGACCAGCGCCAAACATCGAGAGCGCCGTCTGGATCACGTCGGCGGTCCACCATGCCACGGGCGTTCGCGTGCGCGAACTGGCAATCAAGATCGAGGACCTCATAAGGTCAGTTTAAGCTCGACGAACATCTCTCGTTTACGAGTCATGCGACAGTGAATGGAATTGAACAACTAGGGTGCGAACAATTTCGAGAGACGAACTGCTCAACAGGATCAAGCGTGGGGACAAGTTTCAGCTCGTTGAGACGCTGCCAAAGGTTGCCTATGATCACGCGCATTTACCCGGCGCAATTAATCTTCCGCCCGACAGAACTAGAGACGAGGCCGCGACGCTCTTGCCCGATAAGACTGCCGACATTGTTGTCTACTGCGCTAGTCCCACTTGACATGCTTCCGAGAATGCTGCCCGTGAACTGGCGGCAATGGGGTACACAAATATCTGGGATTACGCGGAGGGAAAGTCTGAGTGGATTGAAGCCGACTTACCAACAGAAAGCGGACATCACCATTAAGCATCGCTCTAAGACGCGCTGCTGGTCGTGAAGGAAATCAAATGCAATCAGTCGAAAAGTATCTGGAAGACTTTGAAGTGGGGCAAAAGTTTAGCTCGGATAGGTTGCGGGTGGAGAAGGAACGAATTAAGACCTTTGCTGCCGAGTTTGATCCGCAGCCGTTTCATCTGGATGATGAAGCCGCTCGCAATACGATGTTTGGCGTTCTGGCCGCAAGCGGTTGGCACACTGCCGCTATTACGATGAAGTTGTTGGTTGAGAGTGATCTTAAACCCGCGGGTGGAATTGTAGGCGCCGGGTTCGATGAGTTACGTTGGCCCTTGCCCGTTCGACCGGGAGATGAGTTGCGTGTTGAGAGCGAGATATTGAACGTAAGGACATCGAAGTCGCAGCCGCAGCAGGGCCTGATTAAAGTGCGAACGACAACGCTCAACCAAAACGATGAACCTGTGCAAGTAGCCGTCGGAAATCTTGTCGTACCGCGGCGGGCTAAAGAGTTACGATAGACTTCCGGTTAGGACTGCGCCGGCACGCTCGTAATTCACGATAATGATGCCACTTGGGGAGACTTGGCTCTCCGTCACCCTGAACGCTGCCGGGATCGTGCCATCGGTAAACAACCGTTTTCCGGTGCCCAACGTCAGCGGATAGATCTTGAGCCACAACTCATCGACCAAATCATTTTTGAAGAGCGTCTGAAGGAGATTTGCACTTCCGTAAACGTGCAAATTCGGCCCTGGCTGCTGCTTGAGTTGGCTGACTTTTTCTGCAATGTCTCCGCTTAAGAACACGGAAGGCTGCCATTCGCTCGACTTCATGGTATTCGAGGCGACGTACTTGGTCGCTGTCATAACGCCCGGCCAGATGTCCGCGTGATTCGGCCAGAACGGCTCCCAAATTTCAAAGGTCTTGCGCCCTAACAGCAGTTCAAACGGCAAGTTCATCTGCTTATTCGTGGCGGTTCCAATCACATCGTCAGAATAGGGCGCTACCCACCCGCCATACGCGAAGCCCCCACTGGTATCTTCCTCTGGCCCGCCTCCGGCTTGGATGACACCATCCAGGGTGATGAATTCGAGTGCAATAACTTTTTTCATAACTGAGTTCCTCCAAGTCCTATCTGATTTCACGATATAGTCGAACGGCCGGACCGGAATTCGACAAATCCGTCAAAGAATTTTTGCCTCTTCCCAAGAACGGATTCGGCAGTTGAAATAAAAGACAAAGCCGTTAGAACGTACCTACCACAGCACTCAATCACCCGGCTGGACCAGTGACAAGAATGCTTGGTGTTCTTGAATTTGTCATGCTTAGTTTGATTTGTTTATGAATGCGACGAGTTGAGGCATCACTCGTTCTGGGACTCTGTTTTTCCAAAATCGAGCGAGCTTGCATACTGCGCCATCGCTTTCTTGGTGTAACCGTCGCCAGGTTTTGCAGACTGCCCGAATCCACGGAGGTCTGGCACGATCACGGTATGAGTTTTCGCAAGCTCGGGGAACCAGTGGCACATAGCGCAAATACCAGAATCACGGCACTGCTAGATAGACTACGCATCAGCGTTTTCATCGAAACTCATTCTCGTGCACAAGATCTGCAAATCTAATATGTCAGCGCGCCGACGACACGACCGGGTATCCGCGTTCCAGCCACCCTTGCATCCCATCAGCGAGCGGTCGCACGTTCGTGATTCCTTGTCGCTTGAATGCGAGTGCCACACGGGCGCTCGTCGCTTCGTTTGGTCAGGAGCAGTAGAGCACCAATGTCCTGCCCATCGGAAGTTCTTTTCCACGCTGTTCAAGTTCTTCTGCGGGCAGTCGCAACGCCCCCGGTAGGATCCGTGGCTCGGCTTCGTACTCGAGCCTGTGTCGCAGGTCAACGATCGCGAGGCCGTTGATTGGACTCTTGTGCGAATCTTTTCAATATCCTTTAACTCTGCCTCAGCTCTTGGTCTACTCGCGTCGCGATGCGCTAGACTGACTTGCTTGTGAGAGTTCCAGTTTCTAAAACGGAATAAGAATAAACAGGTCGGATCATGAGCTATGCCTTGAAGCCAGATGAAACGCTTTCGGATGGTCTGCGGCGGATCGTTCGGAAACAGATAGATGAAGCACTCGAGAATTTAAGGCCAACCGTTAGAAGCAAGGATGCGGCTATACATGAAGCCCGCGTTTGCATTAAGAAGATCCGAGCCATCCTGCTACTTTCGAAACACTCGTTGGGAAATGACATTTTTGATCTGGAAGACACCGCTTATCGAGATGCAGCCCGGGCATTATCTAAAGTACGTGATAGCGCCGCCATGCTGGAAACCCTGGATCAGTTGATCGAGCATTTTTCAGAAACACTTGCGCGCGACGTTTTCGCGACTGTAAAAGCTACTTTGAAGCGTTCGAAGAAACTGAAACAACCGGCTCAATCCAGGGCGATGACCAAGGCGGGGAAAGCATTAAGACAAGCGCGGCAGAGGATTGATGACTGGCCCAGGATAGAACATCAACAAACGCTGAGAGATCTGAAGTTAGTCTTTAAACGGGGTCACACCAGCTTTGCCAAAGCCTACGAGCAACCCAGCGTCGAAAACTTTCACGAGTGGCGTAAACAGGTCAAGCACCTGCTCTATTTGTCGCGCGTTCTCGGACCGCTGTGGTCGCAGATCATGGCGGCACTTGCGGCTGAGTTAAAGGCGTTGGGCAAATCTCTGAGCGAAGATCATGATCTGGCACTCTTGCGTGAAAAGGTGTCACAGCAATTGGAGGACACTGAAAACCGAGCCGAGATAGAAGCACTGCTGGCTTTGATTGATCAGCGCCGGAATGAGCTGCAGCTTACGGCCAGATTTTTGGGGGAGCGGATCTATGCCGAAAAGCCGGGCGAGTTTGTCGACCGCATCGCCACGTACTGGCAGACGTGGAACTCGGAAACCAAAGTAGACCCAATTGTCGCGGGTTAGCAGAGGAGACAACACGGCGTTACGATAATGGCCAGAAAATCCAAAGAGGTGGAGCGCAAATGGCTTGTTAAGGAACTGCCAGACATTTCTCGACGCAAAGGAGAGGAGATCAGGCAAGGATATATCACTGCGACTCCAGGAGGGACCGAAGTCCGTGTGCGGCAAAAGGGCAAAAAGTTTTTTGAGACAGTAAAGACGGGCACGGGTTTGAAACGAGGAGAAATCGAGGTTGAGCTTTCAAGAAAACAATTCAAGGTGCTCTGGCCTGCCACTCGAGGGCGCCGTTTAGAGAAAGTACGGTACACGTTGAAATGGCGAGGCAGGAAAATCGAACTCGACGTTTACAAAACAAAGTTAGTGGGCTTAAAGCTTGCTGAAGTCGAGTTCAAATCGTTGAAAGAGGCTAATGCCTTCGAACCACCCGAATGGTTTGATAAGGAGGTAACCGCAGATAAAGATTATCAGAATGCAAATCTGGCTGCTCGAAGAAAGAAACAAACCGCGGCGAGCTAACGCACGAGTTTGAAGAGCTCGTTTTAAGGAGAATAGTTTAGGAAAAAGGACATGATGAAGCTTCTATTCAATACTGCTCTGCTAGTCCTGGCATTGACCTCTTTGGTTCATGCTCAGGACGGACAAAGTCGACTGACACCCTCAGAGATCAATGCACTCGCGAGCGTTAACGCGGGAGCCGGCACATCGGGAGTGAACGGCATCCAGACTCGCACTCTGAAAGGCGACGCCACAAAGCCCGGAATCTACACGATCCAGTTGACCATTCCGCCTAATGTCAAGATCCAGGTCCATAAGCATCCCGACGACCGCGTGTCCACTGTGGTCTCCGGCACGTGGTATATAGGGTACGGCGGGAAGTTCGACGAGGCAAAGTTAAAGTCGCTGACCGCAGGAAGCTTCTATACCGAGCCGCCCAATGTCGAACATTTTGCGAAGACCGGTAATGAACCTGTCGTCCTTCAGATCACCGGTAATGGACCAACTGGAACAGAATATATTGAGGGCAGCATTATCGGTGCAGATACAAGAACCAACTACGAATCGCTTTTCGCCAACGTGAATGGCGTGCGCCTTCATTACCTTAAATCCGGCACTGGCAAAACACCGCTGGTGCTAATTCATGGCTTCGGTGACGATGCGCGAATGTGGCTTCCACTGTTCGCGGATTTTGGTAAAGACTACACAATCATTGCGCCTGACTTACGTGGACTGGGCCAATCGTCGAGAGAGAAAAGCGGCTATGACAAGAAGACTGCAGCCGTCGACATTCATGAGCTTATCAAAAGTTTCGGCTATCGAGATATCTATTTAGTCGGGCACGACATTGGGATGATGGTGGCCTACGCATATGCGGCGCAGTTTCCGTCTGAGGTCAAAAAGCTTGCCCTGATGGATGCACCTATCCCGGGAGTGGGCGATGTCTGGGAAAAGATATATACAACTCCCGCGCTTTGGCACTTTCATTTTGTGAACAGCCCCATTGCACTTGAATTGGTGCAGGGGCGCGAGCGCGTCTTTCTTGAGCACGTTTGGCAGTCATTCGGAGGCGACCTGGCGAAATTCAAAGAGGAAGAAAAACGTATGTACGCGCAAGGTTATGCTCAGCCAGGAGTAATGCGTGATGCGTTTGAGTACTTCAAAGCTTTCGAGCCTCAGGACGCCGCGGACAACCGGAATTTTGCCCGAACAAAACTGCCGATGCCTTTACTGGTAATTGAGGGTGAAAAGGGCATGAACGGTGTTCTCGCCATGCAGGCCGCGGTCATATCGGACCATGTCAAGGCCGTAAAGTTTCCTTCAGGGCATTGGTTGATGGAAGAGAAACCAGCCGAGATATCCGGTGCCTTGAAGGACTTTTTTGGTAATTGATCCGATTTCACACTAGGAACTTTCGTCCTTCGCTAGCTCGATGTTGTGCTTGTCAACCATCATCGCAATGTTGAGAATTGATTTGTCCCTTCCAGTTTCGAAGTTCTTACCCAAGCTGTCGCCAGCAACAATTCACTGCCGGTGTGTTCACGCTACGTCGAGGTGAAAAAGACACCCTTTCAGTGCGTTATGAAGCTGTTAATTAGCTGTAATAGCGCCTTGGGAGGATCGTCGTTAGCTATTGACCATTGCCCTTCTGTCGAGAATGTCGCGTGCCTTGTCAATGGTTTTCTTGTTCATGTTGTAGTATCTCATCGTCATCTTCACGTCACTGTGGCCCATCAGATTAGCAAGCGCTGGTAACGGGATGCCTTCATTAGCCATTTCAGTACCGAAGTTGTGACGCACAGAGTAGAAGAGGCGTGTACCTTTCGGGACTGCCGCTTCGGCGTATGCCGCAGTCCACAACTTGCGCAAATTGATCTTCGCAGGTTCAAAGACAAGAGCATCGTCGTTCTTGTTCTTTCTCTGGAGTTGCAGTTGCAACAACTCCTTCTTCAACCGGCTAGTCATCTGCACCGGCCAGCGCTTTGGCTTGATGTTCTTACCTTTGCCTTTGTAGGCAGTGAGCGTGATGATCTCGTCAGCAAAGTTAATGTCTTTCCATCGTAGGTAATCCAACAAGCTGGACTTTCTGGCTCCAGTATCCATTGCCGCAATGAACACTGGTAGAGTATGACGACGTTCAGGCGTGTCGAGCGCCTTCATTACTCGCAGTGCCTCTTCATCAGTAAGCTCGCGCGTCTTGATCGGATCTGGAGTTTCAGCGGCGTCGTGAATCAAGTTCCGTGATACCGCTTTAGTGAACGGCGATCTAAGAAGCCACCCTTCATCCACCGCAATGTTGAAGAGCCTGCGGGCCTTAGACAACTCCCGATCAACGGTCGAAAGAGTAACCTTCCTCAGGTTCTTTATTGTTCCCGTCAGTCGTGCGACCTGATACTCCGTCAGCTTCTTTTCATCGATCTTTCTTATATCAATGTCTCCAAAGAAGGCGACCAGATTGTTGAGGCAGGCGTGTGCTGGGACAACACTTCGAACGCCTTTTATTTTTGTTTCCTGATCGTCGTAAACAGCAGTTACATAGATGTCTTCTTTGGCATATTGAGCAAGCTGCCGGAATGTAACCTTACCGGCAACGAGTTGTGCTGGTCCATGCTGCAGTAGTTCAACTTCGATCTCTGCCTGCTTCGGTTTGATCGCAGACTTGTTCTCAACTTGGCGCAGAATGTCGAGCGGTTTACCGTCATCGATCTTGTAGCGGATACGAGCATAGTACTTGCCCTTGATCTTACGGTACGTGCGGCTGATGATTTTTACTTCGCCAGTCATTGGGCACCTCCCGCAGCAAGCGCACGTTCATTAGTTTTTGTCCGGACTACTTTGTTGCTAGTTGCGAAACTCTCATTACAAACCTCAAGCCCGTAAGTGCCTTCAACGAAGCCAGCGGGATCGGCGACTTGTTTATGTTTGTTCGTCATTCTCATCCTGTTTCTCTTCGCTTCTATGGCCCTACAGCCAATATTCGTTTACCTCTTTTTGTACCCCTTTTTGTACCCCTTTTTTCGTGGTTTTCAGGACACAACAGGACACGAGGTGATACCGAGGGACACAAAAAACCGGCGTCTTTATTGGACGTTTACGATTTTCTTAGGAAATTTGAAAGCTTTCGGATCGTGTGTGAAGCGAGTGCTCTACCGCTGAGCCAAGCGGGCAATCTCGTTAAGTAAGCGTAGTCTACACAACAACTTGCTTTGTGTTCAACGGTCTAGCAAGTTCTGGAAGGTGGCTCGGATGGCGCGCATGGCGCTCATGGCTCCTAAAAGAGCGCAAGAAGAGCGCAACGCGCTTAGTGCATTGTTCTCTTGGTATGCATGTTTTCACCGGCGACCGCCGTAACGGTGTTCATGAGTGCTCGCTTGCTATAGCGGTAGAGCAGTCGCTCAACTATCACCTCTTTAGACCCGCCTGCTACCGACAATGCCGCCAAGGTAAGAGGTTGCCAACTTGGTAATGAGTGAAATTGATGTGAGAATAATCAGCCGAGTCGGCACCCCTCCTGAGATCCCTGCCACTACCAGCACAAGCACATCAATCACGGCGTAAACTAGCCAAATGAGAATCGCGGCTTTGACCGCAAAATCGGCTTCCCACCAACTGCCGACCCACCAGCAGATAAGAAACATCAGTGGCATTCCCACGAGGATGCTGGAATAGGGCGCAACCATCTTGGCATATTCTTGATAATAGTGCTCATCATGCCCCCGGTTAATCAGGTAACTGTAGAAAGCTACGTATAGAATGCTGACCCCGACGTTAATCGCCAAAACAAATATGGCGGCTCCGATAATCCAAGCCAAGCGACGGAGCGTCATTCTCTCCTCCTATTACTTTACGATGGAGCGACTGTCATAGCGAAAGCCGCCCATCGGTTGAGTTCAGTGTGGTGCGCCTCTACCCGAGATGAACAGGTGATCCCGTTCCACGCCACGTTGCGAGCCTAGACGACGCGCAAGTTCGAAGGCAATCATAAAGGCCGATTCAGATACGGCGTGCTGCGGCGAGCGCCGCCGCCGGCGTAGAGAAAACAGAATAGACGGAGATGCGACTGAGATCATCTCGTCGTCTTTGAAACCTTGAAGAGGGGCTGCCCACAGCTGACTCCGTCGGATGCTGGAGTGTTCAAGAACTGAAACGAGCAATCTTAAAGAAGACAGTTCTCCAACTGGAAATGTTAACTTGAGGGCGATCGGTTTTCCAGTAGGGTCACTATTTCCTAAGGAGGTCATCATGTTGCCGTGGGCTTGGGATCCTCGACTTTGGACGGAGCAGATGATGTACTTTGGCTGGCTGTTAATTGTGATCGTTGGGATTGCATTGGCTCTCTCAATATTGGCTGCCATGCTGGGGACGTTGGAGCGGATCAAAGACCAGGAAACCTACAAACCTAATCCCGACAAAAAACCATTGGTTCACGTCTTGAACCGCCGACAGCGAAAATCTGCTGATGCCTAGCAATCCTGCTGCTGGAAGTCTGTGTCATTCTTATTGCTGCGCGCCTCGTCTATCTGAATAAGCGTAAGGAAAAAGACAGTTGACTGTAATCTCGTGCAAAAACTAGAAAACACCGGCGATGTATTTGACTTCTACCTCCTTTTGCGCCTGACCAGTCTGGTCTGCGCGGTGTTATCAGCGTCACTCCAAGTTAACGGCCAAGACATGGTTTGGCCACAGTTTCGCGGGCCGCAATCTAATCCGATTGGAAATCATGCGCGGCTGCCGGAACGTTGGTCCAGGACCGAGAACGTGGAATGGTCGCGAGAGATTCACGGACGTGGATGGTCCTCGCCAATCGTAACCGGTGGCAAAGTTTTCCTGACTACCGTAACTACGGACGGCAAGTCAAAGTCACCTCAGATCGGCACCGAATATAGCGAGGATTACGTTCAGGAGTTACTAAAACAAGGTCTCTCGATGAAGGAGATCATAGCGCGGCTTACTGCGCGAGACATCGAGTTACCGTTTGAGGTAACGGTCGTCCACTACTTTCTTTATTGCCTTAACTTGAAAAACGGCAACGTGGAATGGAAGAACGAGTTCTACACCGGGCGTCCGCCTGGTGGGCGTCACCGCAAGAACAGCTTTGTCTCAGAGACCCCAGTGACCGACGGAATACACGTCTACGTGTATGTAGCGAATCTGGGCGTGTGGGCATTTGACGTCAATGGCAAGCTCGCCTGGACCACACCACTCGAACGAAATCCGCATCAGCTCGACGTGGGGCGGGGAAGTTCACCAGTGCTGACTGAAAAGCTCCTCGTTGTCTTGAACGATAACGAAAGGCAACAGTACATCGCGGCGTTCGACAAGAAAACAGGCAAGCAGATGTGGCGCACGCAACGCGATCTCGGCGGCAAAGGACAAGATGCACTCGAGCGGTCAGGATGGGTTACACCATTTGTTTGGCGGCACGCGCTGCGGACAGAGATCGTGACGATTGGACCAGGTACAGCGATCAGTTACGACCTGGCGGGGAAAGAGTTGTGGCGTATGTCGGGCATGTCGGTGACACCTATTCCAACGCCCTTCTCCTATAACGGATTACTTTACGTAAACGGTGGTCGCGGAGTCTCGATGTTCGCTATTCGCCCCGGCGCTGCGGGCGATATTTCTCTGGTAAATGATCAGACCTCTAACGAATATGTCGTTTGGTCGCAACCGCGTGCTGGGACTTATCTACCATCGGCCCTGGCTTACGACGGAGCTGTTTATACGCTTACTGAGACCGGCATCCTGAGCCGCTTCGACGCGAAGACCGGAAGCCAGACATACAAGACCCGGATCGATCCGGCGGCAACAGCTTTTACGACTTCGCCGTGGGCCTACAACGGAAAGCTGTTTTGTCTAAGCGAGGAAGGCCAGACGTTCGTGATCAAGACGGGTGAGCAGTTCGAGCTGTTGCATGTGAATGAACTGGACGAGATGACGCTGGCATCGCCGGCGCTGGTAGGCGAACGCTTGTTGATTAGAACGGAACACCGGCTTTACTCGATACGCCGCAACTCAGATGCAGGTCCGACTTCGTCGTTTTCCGGGCACCACCGAAAAATATGACGTCTCTAGAGGAACAGCAACAACAACGCGCCGAGGAAGACGCGAGATGTGAAGAGTTGCGCCAGTGGATATCATGGAAGCTGACCCACGAAATGATAAAGAGTGAGTTGATAGGACTTTACGATGAGATGGATAAGCTGGTCAGGATACTGCCTAAGGAACCGCTTACTCCTCTACAGTTAAAAATAACTAACGACCTTCTTCTGAAAGCCAAAAGCTTGCTCTCGGAAGACACTGGTATCGATCAGGTTGAGATATTTGTGGGTGAAGCGGGCATGCCGGAGTACCGGGATGTAATCATAGTGCTCCGCCAAATCCGTCAGGGACTGGAGAGATTTGAAGCTAAAAACAAATTCATTTTCAGCAGTAAGTTCGATGACCAGTTAGAAGAATATAATCTCCAGTGACGCTCATCATGTTCCCGTGCTGGTCAGAGAACGTCGTGGCGACATTTCAACTTGGGGTTTACACACGAAAATTCTTTTTGACTTCTTACATTCGAAGGTTTATTGTGGCTCACCATTTTTCAACGCGCGTTGCAAGTTGAGGCAGCAGGCCGGAGATCGACCACCGATCTAACGATCCGAAAGACCGTATGACCCTACTAATCGAGGACCCAGCCTCGGGAATTCATCAGTTCCCCCTCCCAGTGGAACTAGTAAGTACAGGCGGACTGTTGTGCGGACCAGTTTATGGGCAGTCTGTACTCCAAACGAGCTATCTTTTGGCTTATCGTAACTTCTGCGCTCAGCGCCGGCGTGGCGTTGACGCCCGCAGACTCGGCTCAACTGCAAAAAGAAAATCCCACGCAAATAACCTGCAACGTGGGACCCTGACGCGATCGCCTCTGTCGAAATTCCACTCGCGGATTCAAAGCACTCTCCCACTCATATTTCCAAAGACTATTACTATGGAATCCCGACTCGCAGGATTTACAAAAGCTATCCGGTTTATGCCCCTGGACGCGAGCCAAAAGATTATTGGGAATGGCTTAAAGAACAGGAGCCGGAAGTCGCTTTCGATCCTACTCGTGTCAAGAGCCAGTCTGACTGGATAAAAGCCGGCGAATTAGTATTTGACGCGCCAATCACTTACGACTTCATCGTTACCGTTGCGCAAGTCAGGGACGAACCGTGGTATAGAAAAATCGGCCCTCCAATCGCTCACGACGGAGTGCTGCCGTTTGTCCGTTATGTAGTCAGAAGAAAAGGGCAGATCGAACTCGGAACACTCTCATGTGCCATGTGCCACACGCGTGTCATGCCGGACGGCACGACAATCAAAGGAGCACAGGGCAACTTCCCATTCGATCGGGCGGTAGGTTTTAGTATTCGCGCGGGTCTTGCCGGATCCGAGGAACAGGTCAAAGAGACTGCACGCGCATCTTTCGACACTCCCTGGCTGAACCCAAACCCACACGCACGACTGGCGCAAATGTCATTGGACGAAATTGCTTCCGCTCATGAAGCAATTCCGCCGGGAGTAATCGCGCGCAACCGCAGCAGCTTGTTGTATCCAGTCCAGGTTCCGGACCTGATCGGGGTGCGCGAGCGGCGCTACCTCGATCGCACCGGCATCAATCTGCACCGGAATATCGGCGACATGATGCGATATGCGGCGCTTAATCAAGGCGGCGATGATCTAGCGAGTTTCGGAGGCTGGAGACCTCAGGCCGGCGCCGGAAAGTATCCCGAGCCGACCGAACTCGACCGCTATAGCGACGAACAACTTTATGCTCTCGCGCTCTACATTTACTCTCTCAAACCCCCCGACAACCCTAACAAGGTTGACGACTTAGCGTCGCGTGGCCGAAATATTTTTCGCCAGGAGCAATGCGATTCATGTCACACGCCGCCGCTATACACAAACAACAAACTTGTGCCCGCTCCCGGATTTACGGTGCCCGCATCGCATCGGACGAAGTTTGATATTGAGCCGGTCGTCGTTGGTACCGATCCCGGACTCACACTCTTAACCCGTCGTGGAACGGGGTACTACAAAGTGCCCTCGCTCCTTGGTGTCTGGTACCGCGGGCCCTTCGAGCACGGAGGATCGGAACTGACGCTCGAAGATTGGTTTAATCCTCTTCGTTTAAACGACAACCATATACCTACGGGATTTCGCGGATTCGGCGTCGAGACCCGAAAGGTGCCGGGACATCCTTTCGGGCTGGACCTCGACGATGCCGATCGGAAGGCTTTGATTGCCTTTCTGAAGACTCTTTAACTCAGGATCGTTGCCGGCGGCGCGCGCGATGGCGCCGCAGGTATAGCTTTTTTCAAATTCAATTGGTGGAGCGTTGCTGCCATGGAAAAGGAACATGCAAGAAAATTATCACGGCAAATCAGTGTGTTGATTGTCGACAGCCACCGGTTAATTCGTGAATGCCTGGTCCAGGTACTCAAATCTGAGGACCTGACAATACTCGAGCCCGCCGCCAATCGGTACGAGGCGCTGTCGAAAATCAAATTGAACAATCCAGAAGTAGTTCTCATCAGTAGTTTGCTGAGAGACGATTCAGCACTCGATCTGGCAAGGGAGCTCTGGTTCAGATTCCCGCATGTCAAGAGTGTTATGTACGGCATGCAGGAATCGCACGACTACGTGGCGCAAGTCGAGGCAGGTTTGCGCGGCTACGTTTTCGAGCACAGTTCATCGCTAGACGAGTTGCAACGAACTATCCGCCAGGTAGTCGCCGGTGAAATCGCCTGTCCACCGGAAGTTACCTACGTAATGTTTACGCGGCTAAACCAACTTGCTTCAGAAAAGTGGTGGGTAAATCGCGCTACTAACATGAAGTTGACGCCGCGTGAAGTCGAGATCCTGGAACTTATCGCCAAGGGACTTAACAACCGCGAGATTGGAGAACGACTCTTTTTATCGCTGCATACTATCAAGAACCACGTTCACAAGATCCTGCAAAAGCTTCAAGTCTCGCGCCGGTCCGACGCTGTGAAATATGCCCACGAGAAACAGTGGCTGAGAAACTGGAGCTACGTTAAGCATGTAGCTCCTTCGATAATTTCGTGTTTGACGGCCGCTAAAACATTACTGAACTAGGTTCAGATGGCGCACACTAACAGGTTCCAAACGCCGACGGAGCAGTGATTCATGCGCACATAGACCACCGATGAATCGTTTTTGAATGCCTGGATCTATTCATGCCGAACACCTGCTGTAAGAGAATGGCGCCTACAGTCGATAGTTCTCGAGGTTAACTGCCCTGCAGCTTTACCCATCATTCTCCTGAAGCAGGACGTACGTCGTGTGCAAACATGAAACGGATTAGAGTCTCATGAATTCGTCGATCCACAACCTGGACCTTTCGGCGCTTCGCCAGGTCAACGAAAACATGGGAAGGATCCAGGCTCATAGAGTACTGGCACGAACCGGCACGATTGCCGTCGTTCTATCTCGCGCGTTGCTGTGGTTCGTGTTGACTTCGGTTGCCGCAAAGCTTTCACGCCGCCAATACTGCGCGACGCAACTCGGCGAGATAGTTGCGGCGGCGTTTGAGACGCTGGGCGGAGGTTTCGTAAAAATCGGTCAGCTTCTGTCCACGCGGCCGGAGTTGCCTGAAGAACTGACGATACCTTTGCGACGGCTTCAGGATTCGCTGGCGCCTTTTTCATCTCACGCTGTTCGATCTGTAATCGAAAGCTCACTGCGACTTTCGCTTGAAACTGTCTTCAGTTCGATGGATCCAGTTCCGATCGGGAGTGCGAGCATCGCGCAGGTTCATCGCGCCACACTGCGTAAAAACGGTGCTGAGGTGGCTGTAAAGGTGCGGCGTCCGGGCGTCGCTGAGACGATCAGGATCGACGCGCGAGTGTTCACAAATCTTGCGCGCTTCATCTCGTGGTTTCCTCCGTTTCGAGGAATTCCGCTCCAGGAGGCGACTCGCGAAGTAGTTGCAAGCGTCGAAGGGCAAGCGAGTTTCTGGCTCGAGGCAGATCGGCATCGCCAGTTTTGCGAGTTGTTCAAGTCGGGCGCTCCTGTCCGAGTGCCACAATTGTTCGACGAGTACTGCACTGACGAGATCCTGGTGATGGAATATGTCCCGGATCTCGTCAGGATAACCGATCCCACGCTCGACGAAGAGACCCATCGCAACGCAGTGATCGCGGGTTTGCGAGGACTGTATCGAATGTTGTTTCTCGAAGGACTAGTCCATTGCGATCTTCATCCAGGAAACATTCTTGTCGGTCGTGAGGGAATGGTGGTGGTCGTCGACTTTGGGTTTTCTGCGAGGATGCGGCCATCCGAGCGAGCGGCATTTGCAAGACTCTTTCTGAGCATCGCGCTGGGCGACGGCGCTACCGCTGCGAAGATAGTGCGAGAGACCGCCCTGCGTAGCCCCGACGATCAGGATAGTGCATCTTTCGAGCGCGAGATCGTGCAACTTATCAAAGCTTCGACAGGTCAGCGTGCCTCGGACTTTTTGGTTTCATCATTTGTGAGTTCGCTTTTCAAGATCCAGCGCAAATACAACATCTATGGATCGCCCAGCTTTACCATGGCGATTTTTTCACTCACGGTTTATGAAGGCGTAATCAGGCATCGTTGCGCTGATTTGGATTTTCAACGAGAGGCTGTCCCGATTCTGCTGGCAGCTATTCAGAAAAAGAGTGAGGCCGCACCGGCGCTCAACTGAGCCGTATGTAACCGGACCGGATGGACTACATCGGCGCAGATTCATAGAGGGCTAGTCCCGGGTGAGTCATTTTTGAATGCCTATATCTATTCCAAGAGGTAATGCGATGTTAGAGAATCAATGCAGCAATTAAAGCTCGTGCTAGTCAAGACTCTTTTCGGGCTCAGAGCCGTATGGACCGGAGAGTCAAAATCATGTCTATGGCACCTGGTAAGATGCGCTTCAGGATCTAGTACTGCCGAAGTGTTCCTCACTCCGTGATTCCCTCCCGGCATCTGAACCTCAGTTGCCAAAAACACTTGACATTTGCTTTTCTGAAAGGAGGGGAACATGGACAACCAAACACATCTACTTATTCTCGGTGATAGTTGTTTAATTAACGAGGCCCTCCGCGAGACTATTACGTTGCACACGGGCATAAGAACGATAGCCACTGCAACACCCGAAGCGTTGCTAAAGACGTGTTCACCGCCCGCGTTCGACATCGTTCTGATTTGTGAACAGACCGGCGGCATTCCGCTTGTGGATCTCATTCGGAACGTCAGGTCGCTCTTTGCTGAATCGAAACTAATTGCACTCAACGTCGAGCAGATAGATCTGCTGGAAGTTATCGAAGCGGGCGCGCAAGGTTACGTTTTTAAAGACCAGGCCTTTACAGAAGTGATTAAGACAATTGATTTGGTGCAACGAAATCAGTTCCGATGTTCTTCACAAATTACGGAATCGGTCTTCAACAGGGTCGCGGTGTTGTCGCGAACGAGAGACGAACACAACGGCAAACTCTCTCCTCGCGAGACGGAAATCCTGGAATCGATTGCCGCAGGGTTGAGTAATAAAGACATCTCGCAGCAGCTCGGCATCACACCTTGTACGGTGAAGAACCACGTGCATAACATTCTCACAAAACTACAAGTACGCCGGCGACAGGATGCCATTCGTTACGCGCCCAGAAGGGAATGGGCGTCCGCTTCACGGTCGCGGTAAAAAGCTTACCGATAACAGTTGGTTTGATCAGAAGTCTTCTCTGATCTCCGCGTCGCTCTGCGTTTAATTCATTATTACTCAGAAGCAATGTGGGTTGGACCATGTGTCTACGAGACCATGAACCTGGCGAATAGTACTTTATTGAATCCGAGGATCTATTGCTTTTCAAACGAGCAAACCATAATGTCCGCTCACCCGGCAACAACAACGCAGCACGAAAAGTTCGCACGCACAATAGCAATGATTAACGCGCCACTGTCTTCTTCCATATTGCCAGATTCAGAAACCGTTGACGGCCGTCAGCCGCAATGGTTCTGCATCCAGACGAAACGCAAGTACGAAGACTTCGCGACTTTCAATCTGGAGAAGAAGGGAATCACTGTCTTCAGCCCGAAGATCGAAGAGCACATCGTGCGCAACTACAGAAACGTGAAGCGGATCGTGCCGCTGTTTCCGAGTTATATCTTCGCTAAGTTCGACTTGTTGTGTGAGCACAATAAAGCCCGATGGACGCCGGGTGTGAAACAAATTCTCAGCAACCGGCGTGGGCCAATCCAGATTGAAGACGAGATCATTGACGAAATCGCAGTAGCGCTGGAGCAGAAATCATTCGGCCACCCCGAACTGAAAACCGGCGATATGGTCACCGTCAGTTCCGGATCGTTTCAGGGCTTGAACGGAGTATTCCAGTACTACACGTCCGGCGAAGCTCGCGTGAGAGTTTTGCTGGACCTGGTTTACCGCCAGGTCGTCACGGAGTTCGACAGCTCCATCATCAGAAAAATCTAACGGCTGGCTCACGATCGTCATTCAGCCGCACTTTTTTGAAGGCACCTGAAAAAGCCTGAAATGGCGGAGCGCTACACCGAACTCAAAAATCCTTAACTCTTAACCGCCTCATTCGCTGGTTCAATTCTTCGCCACATCATAATCGCCCGGGGACAGGACATGTGTACCTCGCTTTTCAAGTTTGCGCTTGCTATGCCTCTTTCGGAAGCGAGTTTTCCGCGCCGTGGCTTCCATTGGAGAGACGCCGCGGTGCGAACACACCTTGAACACATCGGTGGCTCATTCCTGCGCGGGTACAACCTTGCGCTCGAAGATCGCGACGGCGACGTGCTCACTGACGGCCTTGAACAGGTCGAGCATGAGTTTCGCGGCTTTGCGTACGAAGGCGCCGCGATGGCCCTCGCGCTGCTCGATCGCCTGACGCCGTGGAAACACACGCGCCTGCAATTGTTCATTGACGGACCAGCGTCATCGCATATCTACATGGCCTATGTCGGCGCCGGGTGGAGTCTGGCGCGAATCCCGATTCGATGGAAGTCGCCACTCAGCAAGCCGCATCCGCTGCTGCGGTGGCTGGAGCTTGACGGCTACGGTTTTCATGAAGGCTTCTTTCATTGGCCCAAATACGTTCGCGATCTTTGTCCGCCCCGGAAGTTGAAAGGCTATGCAACCAGGGTCTTCGATCAGGGACTCGGAAGAAGCTTGTGGTTTGTCGAAGGCGCCGACGTCGAACACATAGCCGCGACGATTGAAAGGTTTCCCATGACGAGACGTTCAGATCTCTGGAGCGGTTTAGGTCTGGCTTGCGCTTACGCCGGTGGCGCGGACCGAGCAAACGTCGAAGAACTGCGTCGACTCGCTTGTTGTTACAAGAAAGAGCTCGCGCAGGGTGCGGCCTTCGCAGCCGCAACACGTCTACTCGCGGGAAACCTTACGAGAAATACTGAAACTGTCTGCAACGTTCTTTGTGGACTTTCCGCTGCCGACGCCGCTTCCATCACTGACGCCACGCGCCGCAAACTCAGCGAAACAGAATCACTACCAGCCTTCGAAGTCTGGCGTCAAAGAATCCAGAACCAGTTTTTCACAGAGTCGCAAAACTATGCTTAATTTTCTGCGCGGCAATGCTGCTCAAATAGTGGCGCTCGTCGTCATCGGCTCTCTCTACCTGACCGCCCGCTTGCCGGTGATCACAAAGGCAGAACGGATCGAACTATCGAGCAGTTTTCAGTTTAGTCAGCGTCCTCTGCCCGAAGTGCCCGGACTTCCGCACAAGTCGATCAGAACTGTCAATCCGAGCCTGAATCGTATCGCCGGCTGGGTATCGGCGACTGGCGCCGGAGTGGCTCTCAACGACATCGACGGCGATGGTTTGCCGAACGATCTGTGCATGGTCGATCCGCGAAGCGACCGCGTGATTGTCGCGCCAGTACCAGACACCGGCGCACGTTATCGACCATTTGTGCTCGAAGCTGGTGATCTGTTTGACAGCGCCACGATGGCGCCGATGGGTTGTACGCCTGCCGATCTCAACGAAGACGGAGCAATGGACCTGCTGGTCCATTACTGGGGCCGCACGCCGATCGCATTTCTGGCCAGGACTAGTCAGCCCGGCAAGACTCAACAACCGCTTTCGGCCGCGACGTACCGGCCAGTTGAAGTTGCGGGACCGTCCGAACGCTGGTTCACCGGCGCAGTGACGGTTGCCGATCTCGACGGCGACGGACACCTCGATATCGTCGTCGGTAACTACTACGCCGACGGAGCGCGAATCCTCGATGCCAAGGCGAACACGATCGACGAGATGCAGCATTCCATGACGCGTGCCTTCAACGGCGGCCGCAGTCGTGTGCTTCGTTGGGTCGGTGCTACAAGCGGATCCGAACCGTCCGTACGTTTTGAAGAGATCCAGGATTACGTCGACGGAACTGCGCGCGAGAAGTATGAGTTGACCCACGGTTGGACGCTCGCACTCGGCGCTTGCGATCTCAACGACGATCTACTTCCTGAGCTCTATTTCGCCAACGACTTTGGTCCAGATCGATTGTTGCTCAACCGATCGACGCCGGGAAAGATTCGCTTCAGTCTGCTTTCCGGAAGGAAGACGCTCACCGTTCCGAATTCGAAGGTGCTCGGCCGCGACAGTTTCAAAGGAATGGGCGTCGACTTTGCCGACATCAACGGCGATGGTTACACAGACATTTTTGTCAGCAACATCGCCGCGGAGTACGCGCTCGAGGAAAGCAACTTCGCTTTTATCAACGACGGCCAGCCGCAACTCATGCAGCAAGGCGTGGCGCCCTTCACCGATCGCAGCGAGAGCCTGGGTCTGTCGCGAAGCGATTGGGCGTGGGAGATAAAGCTCGGCGACTTCAATAACGATGGAGTGCTCGAAGTTCTACAGGCGGTGGGTTTTGTCCGCGGCGAAGTCAACTGCTGGCCCGAGCTTCACGAACTCGCGATGGGAAACGATCTGTTGATCGAACGTCCCTCCACGTGGTTTGAAATAAACGGCCGTTGCGGCTTGAGCGACAAGAATCACAATCCGTTCTTTGTTCGCGCACGCGACGGCCGGTACTACGACATCGCAGAGGACCTCGGACTCGGCAGAAGCGAGATCAGCCGCGGGATCGCGATAGCCGACGTCGACGGCGATGGACGGCTCGATTTCGCCGTAGCCAATCAGTGGGGACCTTCCCGCATGTACCACAACGAAAGTGCCGGCACGGGCGCGGTGCTCGGTCTAAACCTGCGCCTGCCGGCAACCAACACAACAGCGGCTGAGACGAGCGTTTGCTCCGGCTACAAGCGGACTAGTGGTCCAACGCTGGCCGCAATCGGCGCCTTTGTGTCAGTGCGTACTTCGGACGGCAGGCAGTTTGTTTCGCAGGTTGACGGTGGGAATGGCCACTCGGGCAAACGCAGTTCGGATCTTCATTTCGGTTTGGGCCAGGTAAAGGATGGCGCAACGCTGCATGTGACCGTGCGTTGGCGCGATCGAAACGGGAGAGTAAACCAACAGGCACTGGAACTTTTGCCAGGCTTGTACACGGTAACGTTGGGAGACACGGAACGGAGGCACGATGGCTGCGACTGAAAATTGGGAACGGTCCGCACGTTTAGGTGGTTTGCGACGCTTCGCGGTCGCAATCACGATACTCAATATCCTGGGCCATACATTCTTCGGCTTTGAACAGTCCTGGGCTCAGCCCCTGGTAGCGCTGGGGACCGCCTATCCACTGGCGATCCTGCTGGAGGCGGCCCAGTGCTGGTCCATTGGTAAAAAACCGGCATTCAGCGGAGGCGTGCGCGCGCTGATCGACTTCTTGCTGTCGGCGCATATCTCGGCACTGGCCGTGGCAATGCTCCTTTACGCTAATGACCGGCTCTGGGTGGTGGCCTTCGCAACGGCCGTGGCGATTGGTTCCAAAGTGCTCTTTCGCCAACCGGCACGATCCGGCGGCGGCCGCCACTTCTACAATCCATCCAACTTCGGCATCACCGTAACGTTGCTGTTGTTTAGTTGGGTAGGAATCGCGCCCCCTTATCAATTCACAGAGAACCTCGACAGAATCGGCGACTGGCTGCTTCCCGCAGTCATCATCTGCTCCGGAACGTTTTTGAACTACCGGTTCACTAAACGTTTGCCCTTGATTGGCGCGTGGCTCATCGGCTTTGTCTTGCAGGCTGCCGTCAGAAGTCTGCTCTTTGACACGCCGCTGGTGGCGAGCCTGTTACCGATGACGGGTGTCGCGTTCATTCTTTACACGTTCTACATGGTCACCGATCCCGCGACCACGCCGAAAAGCGTGCTGCAACAGGTTGTTTTTGGTTTTTCAGTGGCCGCGGTCTACGGAATTCTGGTGACGGTCCATGTCGTCTTCGGACTCTTCTTTTCGTTGTCGATCGTCTGCACCATTCGCGGGCTCTTCCTGTACGCGCAATTGTGGGAGACAAACATGGCGCAGGAACGGATAGCGATTAGATCTCAAATGAAAGAAGTGTGAGCCGTGACGGATTCGGTCGCGATTGTAGGCATGGCTTGTCGTTATCCGGATGCTGATTCCCCGGAACAGCTCTGGGAGAATGTGCTCGCGCAACGGCAGGCTTTCCGGAGATTACCGCCGGAACGTCTGCGTCTCGAAGACTATTTCGAGAAGAACCGCAACAAGCCCGATACAACTTATTCCTCGCAGGCAGCTTTGCTCGAGGGCTTCGAATTTGATCGGCAGCGTTATCGCATTGCGGGAGCGCTTTATCGGACGGTCGATCCGTCACACTGGCTTGCGCTACAGGTTGCGAGTGAAGCGTTGACGGATGCCGGTTACGAAAACGGCGAGCAATTGAAACGTGAGACGACAGGAGTCGTAGTCGGCAACACGCTAACCGGTGACTTTTCGCGCGCGACGGTGATGCGTCTTCGCTGGCCGTTCGTTCGTCGCGTCGTAGAAAAAGAGCTCGTGAACGACGAATGGACCTCTGAACGTCGTCACTCGTTTCTCAACCGTTTAGCGGATTCTTACAAAGCGCCGTTTGCGCCGATTGGCGAAGAGACACTCGCCGGAATGCTTTCAAACACGATCGCCGGACGCATCTGTAATTACTACGATCTGCGCGGTGGTGGTTACACCGTTGACGGCGCCTGCGCCTCGTCGCTCATCGCCGTGAACACCGCCTGTTCGTTGCTCGCGTCCGGTGATCTCGACGTGGCGATCGCCGGTGGTGTTGACTTGAGTTTGGATCCGTTTGAGCTGGTTGGCTTCGCGAAAGTCGGCGCGCTTGCGACGGAGAAGATGCGCGTGTACGACGAGCGGCCCGAAGGTTTTTTGCCGGGCGAGGGATGCGGCTTCGTAGTGTTGATGCGCCATCGCGATGCAGTCGCGAAAGGCCGGCGGATCTATGCCGTGATCAGAGGCTGGGGAATGTCATCGGACGGTCAGGGCGGCATGACGCGTCCCGAAGTTGACGGTTTGTCGTTAGCGATTGAACGAGCTTATCGCCGCGCTGGTTTTTCGCCGAAGACGATCGCCTATTTCGAAGGTCATGGAACCGGAACCGCCGTTGGCGATCAAACTGAAGTGACGGCGCTGTCTCGCGTGATTAGCAAACGCAGGAATGGCCGGCCGTCAAACGAGCCTCGTGCAAGTTTGGGATCTGTCAAAGCGAACATTGGTCATACGAAGGCGGCCGCGGGAGTAGCCGGATTGATAAAGGCAGTGATGGCTGTCCACAGTCAGATTCTTCCGCCCACGAGCGCGTGCGAGAACCCGCATCCGTTGCTGAAATCGGAATCGTCTGTGCTCAGAGTCTTGAGTGAAGCGGAACTGTGGCCCACGAACAGCTACTTACGCGCAGGTGTCAGTGGTCTCGGCTTTGGCGGCATCAACGCGCATCTCGTGCTCGAGGGTTACGGCAGGCTGCGTCGCACGGAACTCACCAGCAAAGAAAAGATACTGGTCTCATCAGCTCAGGATGCGGAAGTGTTCTTCCTCAGCGCGCCTGACAAGAACGGGTTGCGTAAAACCATCCGACACTTGTTGACCTTTGCCGCCAGGATCTCGCGCGCCGAGCTCACCGATCTCGCTTCGACTCTCGAAGATCAACTTCAGGTCTCCACGATTCGCGCTGCTGTTGTTGCGAGCACTCCGGCTCAGCTCACCGATCGGCTGAAACAGTTGCAGACTCTCTTAGAAACGGATCAAACCACTCACCTTGATATAGATAAAGGGATTCATCTCGGCACGGAAACCACGAAGCTTCCGCGAATCGGTTTTCTGTTTCCCGGACAAGGCGCGCCGCTGCATCTGAATGGCGGCCTGTTCAAACGCCGTTTTGAGTTTCTGCGCGACTTGTTCGACGGACAAACCAACGGCGTCGAAGTCGCGGATACCGGCGTGGCACAACCCGCGATTCTAAGGACCGCGCTGGCGGGAATGCGGACCATGAAGGCGCTCGGCATTGAGGCCGACATCGCGGTTGGCCACAGCCTGGGTGAAATCGCCGCGTTGTGTTGGGCCGGCACGATCAGTGAAGACACGCTGCTGCGCATCGGCGAAGCGCGTGGCGCCGCGATGATGGAAATCCCTGGACCAACAGGAACGATGGTCAGCATCAACGCGACGCAGGAAAAAGTGCAGAGCCTTTTGAATGGCGATGACATCATTATCGCCAGTATCAACAGTCCGCAGCACACAGTGCTATCGGGAGACGCGCCGAGTGTTGCTTCTTTCGTCGCTCGCGCCCAGGCAGAAGGACTGACGGCGATCATGGTGCCCGTTTCTCACGCGTTTCACTCGCATCTGATGGCGCCGTGCGTGACGAAGGTCGCGAGTTTTCTTAAGCGAGAGTCGTTTGAAGAACTACTCCGGCCGGTGGTCTCGACGGTTACGGGTAACGTGTTGAGGGGTAACGAAGACTTGCGACAACTACTCGTGCGCCAGATCACTGCGCCCGTGCTTTTCATGGATGCGGCCGAGCAAGCATCGAGAGACATGGACCTGTTAATCGAAGTTGGCGCGGGCAGGATTCTTGGCGGACTGGTGAAGAACTTTATCGATAAACCTGTGGTGTCGCTTGATGCCGGTGGCCAGTCCTTCACTGGTTTGCTGAACGCGGCCGGCGCTGCCTTCGCGCTCGGAGTCAACATCAATCACCACGCGCTCTTCGAAAATCGATTCACTCATGAGTTCAATCTCGACTGGCAGCCGCATTTCCTCGTCAATCCATGTGAAAACGCGCCGGTAATCGATCAATCTGAGCCGCAGATTGTTGAAGAGGCGTCGATCGAACTCCCGAAACTCGAGCCGTCGACGACGATTAACGGCGCCGGATCGGAGTCGCCGCTCGAGGTGTTTCGGCGGTTGGTCGCGGAGCGGCTCGAACTCTCGCCCGAAGACGTCGACGATCAGGATCGCTTGTTAGGCGATCTCCACCTGAATTCACTTGCTGTCACCCAGTTGATCACCGAGCTTTCAAAGCGACTGGGAATAGGTGCACGCGCGGCGCCGACTGATTATTCAACGGCCACGATCGGCGCTGTGGCCCAGGCTATTGAAGAGTTGCGCAGCACAGGCGTCGCTCCAGCGGAGACCGGTCTTCAATACGCGGGGATTGACACCTGGGTACGCACTTTCAGCATCGAATTAGTCGAAGCTCCGCTGCCGCGGTCGATCTCAAAACCGCAACCAGGAAAGTGGCAGATCTTTAGCGCTGCTGATTGCTTACTCAAAGATGCGTTACAGCAAGCTTTCGACGCTAACCAAATTGGACCAGGCATCTGCCTGATACTGCCGGAGTATGACGAAACGCCCCGTCCGGATCTGTTGCTCGCGGCCGTGCGAGCGTTTCAGGAAACGCCTAACGCGAAGTTCGTGCTCGTCCAGCATCGTGGTACCGGCGCAGCGTTCATCCGCACGCTCGCGCTCGAAACACCGAACGCGAGCGTTTGTGTCGTCAACGTTCCTGCAAATCACCCACGAACGGTCGACTGGATCATCGCCGAGGCCCGCTCCGCCAATGGCTACAATGAAGCCCACTACGACGACACAGGCACGAGACGCGAACCGGTTCTCAAACTTCTTCCGCTACGGGAGACGTCCGGCGCGTTGCAGCTCACTGCCGGCGATCTAATGGTAGTCAGCGGCGGCGGCAAGGGAATCGCCGCGGAATCCGCGATCTCACTCGCTTCACGCACAGGCGTGCGGCTGGTGCTACTTGGGCGATCCGATCCGGCCAAGGACGACGAACTCGTTCGTAATCTCGCCAGAATGAGCGCGCTAAATATCGACTTCCGCTACGAACGGGTTGACGTTACAAATCAAAAACAGGTGAGCCGGGCCTTGCGCGGTATCCTGCATGAGCTTGGACCAGTGACGGCATTTCTGCACGGCGCCGGCACGAACGTTCCTCAACTCATCTCGTCCCTCGACGAGAAGGCCATTCGTCAAACGTTTGCGCCAAAAGTCGATGGAGCAAGAAACATCCTGGCAGAGATCGATCCTGCGAAACTCCGGTTGTTCATCAGTCTTGGTTCCGTGATTGGTCGTAGCGGCATGCAGGGAGAAGCCGATTATGCGCTCGCTAATGAAACGTTGAGACGGCTGACGGAAACGTGGCAGGCGCAGCACCCGCACTGCAAATGCCTCGCAGTCGAGTGGTCCATCTGGTCCGGCGTGGGAATGGGCGAACGGCTGGGCCGAGTCGATGCTCTACTGCGACAGGGAATCACGCCGATCACTCCTGATGAAGGTCTGCAAACACTGAACGATCTGCTCACACAGGATATGCCGGTCGCTTCAGTCGTAGTCGGCGGACGTTTCGGCAGCCTGCCGACTCTGAAGATAGTGGAGCCGGAGTTGCCGTTCCAGCGGTTCCTTGAAAAGAAACTCGTCTATGTTGCCGGCGTGGAGTTGATCGTCGAAGCGGAGTTGACGATTGATTCGGATCCGTATCTGAAGGACCACGTCTACCAGGGCCAGTGTCTGTTTCCTTCAGTAATGGGATTGGAAGCGATGGCCCAGGTGTCGATGGCACTGATGGAAACGAACCAGTTGCCGGTGTTTGAGGCGGTTAAGTTCAACCATCCGATCGTCGTTGATGAAGGTTCGTCCACCAGGGTCAGGATCGCCGCGCTCAAGCACTCTCCGCGTGAAGTCGACGTCGTTGTTCGTTGCGAGACCACGGGATTCAGCGTCGATCACTTCAGCGCGACCTGCGCTTTCAGCCAGCCACGAAAGACAGCATCCGTGTGGCTCGCAAAGACAACGATCAGCAAAGACAAAACCTGTTCGACTCTACTGCCGGCCGAACACCTCTATCGCAAGATTCTCTTTCAGTCAGGCCGTTTCGAACGTCTGGAGAGTTACCGGCAACTACGAGCCCGCGAATGTGTCGCCGAAATTCGATCCCGGATCGCGGTCGATTGGTTCTCTTCTTATTTGCCTGCCGATCTGATGCTTGGCGATCCCGGCGCGCGAGACGCTTCACTGCACGGCATACAGGCGTGTATTCCGCATCAGACGATTCTGCCCGTAGAGGTGGAACGCATAACGATCTCTGCGGCGCAACGAGACCGAACCGTGTTGTTGCGAGCCCGCGAGCGAGCACGTGAAGGGAAGCGGTTTATTTACGATCTCGAGGTCGCGGCTGAGAACGGTGAAGTGTTAGAGACTTGGGAAGGACTGTCGCTGCACCCGGTTGAGGCGATTCAACTGTCGCAAAATAACTGGGTCGAGTCGCTGCTCGAAGCGTATATCGAACGACGCCTCGATGAACTGTTACCCGGCGCTGGCATTCGCGTCGCTTTCGACAACGGTCCTGAAGGACGAGGCCGCGCGCAAAGCAATCGAGCGATACGCAAGTGCTCCGGCACGCGCAATGTTTACAGACGGCCGGATGGGCAACCACTCGTCGACGGCAATCTGAACGTCTCTGCTTCACACGACACCGATATAACTGTAGCGATCGCAGGCTGCGGGCCCCTGGGCTGCGACATCGAGCCGGTAGTCGAACGCGAGCCGGTAGAGTGGCGTGATGTTCTTGGCCCACAGCCATACGAGTTGGCCCGACTGATTTCCGTTCAAAGTAGCGAACCTGAGACAACGGCCGCCACACGAGTTTGGACCATACTCGAAAGTCTCAAGAAAGCAGGCGCCAATGTGACCGCGCCGGTAGTGCTCGACTCGGTTGCCGGCGACGGTTGGCTACTGCTTCAGTCCGGCGAGTTTCGCATCGCCAGTTTTGTTGCCAGACTGGGTGAATCCGGAAAACAACTGGCGCTGACTTTTTGCAACAAAGCGGCGGTCATCCCTGCCGGCAACCTGATGCGGACACAGGTCGCGGCGATGGTGAGTTGACGTTCAAGTATGCGCGCTTACGAATATCACCACATAGTCTGTTTTGAAGAAACAAATCTTGTGGGGAATGTCTATTACACCAATCACGTGTTGTGGCAGGGACGCTGTCGCGAGATGTTTCTGCGCGAACATGCTCCTGACGTCGCCGAAGAGCTGACGCGCGATCTGCGTCTGGTTACGACGAGCTGCTCGTGCGAGTACTTAACCGAGTTGCTGGCGTTCGACCAGGTCACCGTTCGCATGCGACTCAACGAGATCACGCAGAACGCAATCAGTCTCGGTTTTGAGTACCTGCGTCACAACGGCGAGACTCTGGAATTAGTCGCGCGCGGCGATCAGCGCATCGTGTGCATGCAGCGCGACAAAGATCAGATAAAACCAACTGTCATTCCAAAGACTTTACGCCAGGCCCTTCAGGCATACGCATAGCCCAACAGTTATCTCGACCGGTCTCATTCTTAATCTGCGAATCAAAGGAGTGTTTTGATGCAGACAGAACGCGCCGTTAGTCGCCACGCATCTCGCCCGAGCACACGGGAGCTGCACCAGCACGTCATCGAGCGGGCCATTCTGGCCATGCGCCAGAACATCGATCAGAGTTTTCCGCTCGAGCGTATTGCCAAATGCGCGATGTGCAGCCCTTTTCACTTCAATCGCGTGTTTCGCCAGATGCTGGGTGTAACACCAACGCACTTTCTGAGTGCGCTGCGTCTGCAAACCGCGAAGAAGTTATTGCTCACCACCAGCTTGAGCGTCATCGACGTCTGTTTTGAAGCGGGCTACAACAGCCTCGGCAG
>Ga0126376_10000066_pt1 | contig 41763 bp, 28 predicted proteins | sample PanSoiMetPlot_15_FD_92760 | JGI IMG/M metagenome (GOLD analysis project Ga0126376, IMG submission 92760) | Tropical forest soil microbial communities from Panama - MetaG Plot_15 | ecosystem: Environmental > Terrestrial > Soil > Tropical forest > Bulk soil | place: Panama | collected 2016-02-17 | reverse complement strand
CAGATGGGTGAGCACGTTCACCTCGCTGGACAAGGCGACATGCATAATGAGCTTCTTGCTGTGATAAATCAGCGTGTCGACATCGGCGATCTGGCCTGCAAAGCGAAGGTAAATATGCGTGAATGCACGCTCATTGTCCTGGTTGATGAAAAGACCGTTCACCAGGTTCGTGAATTCGTATCCGCTGGTTCCATCAACCGCCCATTCGGTGGGCAGCTCTTCACCGTGCGCAAGAATCTTCTCCACGACCGAGTAAAGCGGATGCTTCCTCGACAGCCAGTCATGTTGTGAGAACACTTGCTGGAGTTCCAGCGAGATGCCGTTCTCTCCCACAGGCGCGACTGGCTCCGAACCGTATACTCGCGCGTCTGCGTAAAGCAGCTGCAGGCGGATCAGATACTGGCGCGGGTTCAACATGCCGTCGCAGTGATCGATGCGAACGCCGGTGACCATTTTTTCTGCGAATAGCCAGCGGAGTTTCTGGTGGGTAGCGGCAAAGACTCGCGGGTCCTCCATGCGCAGACCAACGAGATCGTTGATATCGAAGAAGCGGCGGTAATTGATTTCTTCTCCGGAAACGCGCCAGTGAGCGAGCCGGTACACCTGAAGCTCAAGGAGAAGGTGGAGCAAATCGAAGCTGCGTGGGTCTCCAGGTGTGCCATTGATATGACGGAGAGCGCGATCCAATAACCCTTTCACCGGCGCAGATTCCTGCAGCAGCGACTGCCACCGGGGCCGCAGCTTTTCCCAAGTCCGGCTTCGCTCCTCAGTCTGTTCAGGATCTGTGCTGCTCTGCTGGGGAAGCACGCGAAGCTGCTCGATTAGGTCAACAAGCTTCTGCAGGTCAGCGGCTGCATTCTCCTTGGCTTCCCGCAGGGGACCCAGGCCTTCGAAGATGAGCGGAAGCGTCTGTGGATCAACGGGGAAGTCGTGGTCGTAATACTGCACCAGGAGCTCTCCGTCTTTGTTGCGAACCTGGAGATGACCTTGCTCGAGTTCGTCGCCATACTGATCGCCCAGTACCGGCAGCAGCAATTTGTTGTGCAGCTCTGGCTTGAGCGGGTTCCAATCGATGTCGAAGAAGTCTGCGTACCTCGATGCGCGTCCATGTTGCAGTACATCCCGCCACCAGGGCGTGCCCGTGCTGACGCCCATGTGATTAGGAACTATGTCGAGCACGATCGACATGCCACGGGAATGCAATTCCTGGACGAGAGCGCGCAGCTCTTCCTCGTTGCCGATCTCTGGATTCAGGCGCTCATGATTGATGATGTCATACCCGTGCATGCTGCCGGCGCGAGCCTCGAGCAGAGGAGACGAGTAGAGATGAGATACGCCGAGGTCGTGAAGATAGCGCACGAGCGCGCGTGCCTGCTCCAGCTTGAATCCGTTATGGAACTGAATCCGATAGGTGGAGAGCGGCTTAATGCCCGCCTGGTCGATGATTTGCTCAGTAGCCTCAGTGAGGCTCTGAGATTCGGGGAGGGCCCGATCGGTCGTACGCATGCAACTGCTTAGATGCAGATTGCGGCCTCGGCACGAGACGGCTTTCGGTGGCGGCGCAAGATGCCGCGTCTGAGGTGAGTGCTTTCAAAAGAATCTGCCTCGGGTCAGGGCAGCGACTTCAGTCGTGCCGAAAAGAACTGTGAGTTCTTCCTTCCACTCTGCCGAAGGCCGCGCAGCCAAGCGGAGCGCCAAGAAGAAAGGCTTCTCTTCGGTCGCTTCGACCTGCGGTCTACGCCCCAGCCTGCGGCAAGGACATTTTCGCGTCGCTTTCGCTACGACTGAAGTCGATGCCCTGACACAATCCGAGAGGAACCGATTCATTTCCCGAAGCCTGTGCAGGCGTGCGCCGCATAAAATCGCTGCGCAGTATGTAGGGCAAACAAAAGGGCACGGATGGAGTCCGTGCCCTTGGCTGCTTCTGCTTGAAGCTCCTTAGAAGCTCACCTTGAGCCCCATTCTCATGTTGCGTTGAGTGAGGGCAGCGTTCGTCTCGGAGCTATCGCCATTGCTGAAATTCAGGAAGTTACCCTTCGCTGCGTCTCGGACAATGACGGTAGAGGCTCCGCCGCTTAGGAATGGAGCGAAGTTGAAGTTCTGGTGGTTGAGAACGTTGAAGATCTCAGCCCGATATTCCAGGCCGACTCTCTCCGTGATTTTGAAGTTCTTCAGGATGTTCAAGTGCATAGTCACTGACCCGTCGGTGTAGAGCGAGTTCCGGCGGCCAGTGTTGGGACTGTTCGCATTGAAGGCAGCAACCTGGACCCAGCGAACGTCATTACGGGTCACGCAGGCGCCCGAATCGGGATTGATCAGACCCGTGCTGCAAGTAGTGCTGATCTTGGCCCGGGTGTTGAATGGTGCATTCCAATTGCCCACATCAGGGCGATCACCCGCGAGCGAACCATCAAGGTCTCGGTCCGTACCGTTGATTACCGTATAGGGCTGTCCTGAGGAGACTGGAATGATCGTGGCCAGGGTCCATCCGCCGAACGCCTGTCCAAGGACTCCGGTCTTTGGTCCGCGAACTTGCCACACGGCTGTTGTCTGCCACACGTGACGCCGGTCGTTATCCGATGGCCCGTAGTCGGCGCGCAAACCGCCTGGAAAGCGATAAGGATTTACGGCTGGATTCGAGCTGTTTTGATTGTTGGTCACGAACACTTCGCTGGTAACGTCCATATTTCGGGACCACGTGTAGCCGCTGCGGAATTCGATGCCGCCCACGAAGGTCTGCATCAGGTGATTGCGAACTTCGAGCTGCATCGCGTGATAGTTGGATGTCGCCCCGCTAGCCCGGATGGTGCGTGGGCCGAATGCCGGGTTCAGGCGAGATCCTGTTGCTGTGTTCGTGGCGTTGGGTAGGAACGGGTTGGTCGTCAGGTTGTTAAAGATGTGACGTCCGAGGCCACCAACGTATGAGAGATCCACGACCGTTCCGCCAGCGAGTTCTCGCTGGACGCCAAGCGAAAAGTGGTTATAGCGCGGGTTGGTTATGTCGGGAGCAAACTGGTTTGAGCTGCCCGCCAACGGATTCAGCGGCCCTACAGTGACGGTCGGAAGTAGCGCTGCATTCAAGCCAGCGAGGCCGCGTGGTGTGGAAGCGGTCTGTGTTCCGATAATGGGTAGGTTCGCAGGATTATTCGGTGCGCCAGCTGCCATGTTCGAGAGCAGGTTGTTGAAGAAGGTGTCGTACGTTAGCTGATAACCACCGCGCACCACTGTCTTACCGGCGCCGCCGTGCCAGGCAAGAGGTCCACTCTGAGGACTCCACGCGAATCCAAGCGACGGTCCGAAGTTCTTACTCGGCGATTGAACTTGGCTTGGAACAGTGAACTGGGCTGGATCATCTCCCGAGTAGGCAGGGAAGCGGAAGATGTTCGCCGGTTGACCGAAGTTCTCGTAACGCAGGCCAGCATTCAGCGTGAACGTTTGAGCAAGCTGCCAGCTGTCCTGCACGAACAGGGACCAACGGAATAGATTTGGACGATAGATAGGGCTTCCGAATTGCTTGGCGATGTTGCCCTGGTCGCCGGAAAAGTCGTCAATGAAGTTAGAAAACGCCTCCACTCCAGTGCTCGGGTTGTAGGTGATGATCGAGCGGCTGTTGATGGGTGCGGATTGCTTTGCCAATTGCCGCAGGAACTCCACTCCGGTGCGGATCGAGTGCTTCCCCCGAACCATCCCGATCGTGTCCTGATATTGATAGTTATTCGAGACGCGTCCTTGCGGGAAAGTGCTGGAGGTTCCGAACGAGCTGATTCCTGATACAACGAACCGAGGCAGAGTTGCTCCGATTCCAGGCTGGATGGGGGCATTGAGATGAGCGCGTCCATAGCTGAAACGGAATTCGTTGGTTGTGCGCGGAGAGATTACATACGTGTCGGTGAACGCACCGTTTAATTGACGGTTTGTTTGGCTGGCATCGAACAATGGAGACAAGCCTGCTGTGCTGGCTGTGATTCCGCCATTGAAGTCGATCCAGTACCAGCGGAAGCTCATAAACTGACGGTCAGAAGGATTGTGATCGATTCGAATCTGATGGTTGTTGGTGAGCTGCACTGAAGGAAATGTTCGCGTGAATGGGCCCATCGGCACGGTCATTCCGGTACGCGCAGTGCCGTTGCAGGATCCCGTCGCGGAGAAGACGCTCGCCGGCAGAGATATGTCGATAGTGCCAGATGCAGAGGGCGAAGTTAGCCCCTGCAGCGAGTTCAGATACAGAGCTGCGTTCGGGCACTTCGAAGCCAAACTCTGAAGAACTGCAACACCTTGTGCCGTTGGAATGTTGCTGAATACGGCTTGATCGGCTCCGGCAGAGAAGCGGTCCCATTGTGCTCCGGCGAAAAAGAAGGTCTTGTTGCGACCATCGTAAAGTTTAGGAATTACCACTGGCCCACCAATCGTGAAGGCGGGAAGGTTTTCCTTGAACGCAGGCTTGATCTTGCTCAGCGAGGCTCCGGGGCCGGCGCCCGCACGCTGCGGCAGAGTGGTTGCGTTGAAGACTTGAGACCGATAGACCCATGCACCTGTGCCGTGCAGGGAGTTGGTTCCCGATTTGGTAACCTGATTGACGACGGCTCCGCCTGCGCGTCCGTATTCAGCGCTGAAGTTAGAAGTTTGAATCGATACTTCCTGGATCGCGTCATTGTTCGTCAGTGTCGCCACCGGACCGGCGACAGAGATGTCGTTGTTGTCCATGCCGTCGATGAGGAAGTTGTTTGAGCGGGCTCGAGCACCATTAATGGCTCCGATGCCGCTGTCGAGCGAACCTCCCAACTTGGTCTCCACGGCGCCTGGAACAGTGGTGATCAAGTTTAGTGAGTTCTGACCTATGATCGGAACTTCTTTGAGTTCCAATTGCGAAATCGTTGATGCGCGGCGTTCTTCCGTGCGCTGCAACTCAAGTCCAGCAGCGCTCGCCTCGACATTAATAACTTCGTCGGATGTGCTCGCGAGCTTGAGCGACATATCAACATCCGTAGTCTTGTTGGCGGGCACATCAACGTTTGCCACTCGGTAGACGGCGAATCCCTGCATCGTCGCGCTAAGTTCGTAAGCTCCCGGATCGACGGCGTCAAAGCGATAAGCGCCTTCATTGTTCGTGGTTGCCGGACGAACGATGCCTGTGCCCAGGCTCTTGAGTGAAACTTGCGCGCCCCTGATGACAGCACCACTTGGATCGGTGATGGTCCCAGCGAGGGTTCCACGGCTCGTCTGTCCCACGAGTGAGGATGTGACAAGCAGCGAAAACACGATGAATATGGCCGTTGTGTAAATCGACGAGTACTTGTTCTTCATATCTAACGTTTTCTCCTGTTCTTCTTGCGCTCGGTGTCGTTTTGCCCCGTTGCGGGAGAGGACTTTGGAATTGACGGGTCGCCGGAAAACGTGCAGATCGATTTCCAAAATTTGAGGATTGTTTACTTGTGTAACGAATTGCGAAGAACAAGGTGCTGTTTGATCGTGGGGAGGGACGAGATGCTACGTTGCGCGCCTAGTCCGTTTTTGGAGTTGGGAGTGATGGGCAGCTAGAAATCTGAAACGATGGAGGAGAGTTACTGAAAACCATAGGACAGTGTCGAGCAATCTCTAGCTGCTCGAGTTGCATGCAGGGACGGGATGCGGCTGCTGGATGACGAATGCCTTACAAGCGATTGGTTGTCTTCTTAGCGCTCACTTATGGATTTTCACCGCCATTCTGATTTCCTCCGATACTCTGTGTCATCAGCGGATCTCATCCACGACGCTAAGGGATTACCGCGGTTGCAACAACAGATAGCGAGCTTTCTGTATTAGTCGTGTCAACCGCCGTGAGCGCGTAGTAATACGTCACTCCCGACGAGACTGTTAAATCAGTGTAGGAGGTTGCGGTGATCCCGGTTGCGATTGGAGAACCGAAATTGCCCGGCTGACTCGAAGTGCATGCAGCCGCAGAGATCGAGCAACGGTATACGTTGTACGTCACATTTGCTGTGGTACTTGCTGTCCAGGTCAGCGCGACGTTCGACGTTCCGGTGCCCGACAAGGTCTGAGTCACGTTGTTGAGGCCGCTCACGAAAGAAATACTTCCGGAAGCGGGACCTGGCGAGGCGGGAGAGAATGTCACGCTGAATTGTTTGCTCTGGCCCGCAGTGATTGTGAATGGCAACGCCGGTAAACCGGAAATTGAGAAGGCTGCACCAGAAACGTTCGCTGCCGTAATTGTTACGTTTACTCCGGTGGCGGTCAGAGAACCGGTCTGCGCTGAACTGGTAGTTGCATCCGGCACCAAGCCGAAGTTCAGGCTGGTGGGGGAGAGGCCAAGGCCAGCGCCGGTTCCAGTGAGGGATATCGATGCCGGCGTTGTGCTGGAAGCGTTGCTGGTGAATGACAGCGTACCCGACATAGAGCCAGTGGCTAATGGCGAGAAGCTTACGTTGAAGTTTTGAGTTTGTCCTGGAGCGAGCGTTACCGGGAAGGTGATGCCACTCAGGCCGAATCCTGCGCCAGTGAGCGTGCTGTTGGTCACAGTGACGCTGCCGCCGCTGGCGGTTAGCGTGCCCGTTTGCAACGGGCTCGTCGTGCCCACAGTGATGTTCGTGAAAGTGAAACCAGCAGCCGGTGAGATTGAAAGCGCTGGAACAGTCGCAAAGTTCACACCGGACTTCGCGGCGTTTGAAATGGTCACCTGTTGGTTCGCCGGGCTGAAGGTCAAGCCGGTCTTTGTTGGGGTCACGGTGTAAGTGCCGTTAGCCAGTCCGCTGAAACTGTAAGTTCCGTTTGCGGCGGCGGTCGTGGTAGCGCTCGCTGCTCCGCTCAAAGTGACGGTCGCGCCGCTCGTATCCGCGGCGGGACTTAGCGTGCCTGAAAGAGTCCATGTCTGCCCGGTCGCGCTGAAGTTAACAGCCGTGTTGGAGCTTCCATTAATCGTTACGTTCTGACTTGTCGGACTGAACGTGACTCCGGTTTTCGTCGGCGTAACCGTATAGGTGCCATTCCCGATTCCACTAAAGCTGTAGTTGCCGTTCGTATCCGCAGTCGCGGTTGATGTTGCTGCTCCACTCAAGCTAACGGTTGCGCCCGCACCGGTGCTGCTCAACGTGCCAGAGATAATTGCTGAAACCGAGAGCGTGAGAGAACCGGTTACACCTGACTGAACGGCGGAGATTGAAGTTTGCCCGACGCCGGCACCCGTAGCCACTCCGCCCGTACTCACAGTTGCTGCCGCTGTATTCGAAGAACTCCACGTGACCGTGCTGGTGAGGTTCTGTGTGCTGCTATCGCTGAATGTGCCGGTGGCGGTCAACTGCTGTGTGGCTCCAATCGAAAGAGACGTGTTGGTCGCCGTCACACTGATGGACTGCAGAGTTGGAGCAGTGACCGTCAGGGCAAAGCTGTTCGACGTAATTCCGCTCTGGGTGGCAGTGATGTTGCTCGATCCGGCAGCTGATCCCGTTGCCAGGCCCGTTGCGCTGATGTTCACCGTCGCCGGACTTGAACTGGACCACGTCGCAGTGTTTGTCAGGTTCTGCGTGCTGCCGTCGGTGAAGGTTCCGGTCGCAGTGAACTGAACCGTCGTACCCTTCGCAATGGAAGAGCTGCCTGCGCTGATGTTGATCGATTGCAAGGTCGCCGCTGTCACCGTGACCGCGAAGCTGTTCGACGTGATTCCGCTTTGACTGGCGGTGATGTTGCTCGATCCGGTCGCCGAGCCAGTGGCAAGACCACTGGCGCTGATGTTTACCGTTGCAGGACTCGATGACGTCCAGGTGACGGAGCTTGTAAGGTCCTGCGTTGTGCTGTCGGTGAAGGTTCCAGTCGCTGTGAACTGATCGGTCGTGCCCTTGGCGATGGAAGTCTTGGGTGCACTAATGGAGATCGACTGCAGCGTAGCTGCCGTCACCGTCAAAGTCAACGAGTTGGAAGTGATCCCGTTCTGGGTCGCGGTGACGTTGCTGGAACCGATAGCAGCTCCTGTGGCCAGACCAGTAGTGCCGATATTGACTGCTGCTGGACTTGAAGAGGCCCATGTCGCCGTATTTGTCAGGTTTTGCGTACTGCCGTCGCTGAAAGTTCCGGTGGCTGTGAACTGTACAGTGGTTCCCTTGGCGATTGAGGTCTTGGGGGAGGTGACCGCAATCGATTGCAGCGTGGCGGCTGTCACCGTCAGCGCGACTGTGTTCGACGTAATCCCACTCTGAGTCGCCGTAATGTTGCTGGACCCAACAGCCGCCCCAGTCGCCAGACCAGCGGCGGTGATGTTGACGGTTGCAGTGCTTGAACTGGCCCAGGTCGCAGTATTGGTCAGGTTTTGCGTGCTGCCATCACTGAACGTTCCTGTGGCGGTGAACTGTGTGCTCGTGCCTTTGGAAATCGAAGAACTAGGGGCGTTGATCGTAATCGACTGAAGGACCGCCGCGGTGACTGAGAGAGCAAAGGCGTTCGACGTGATTCCGTTTTGGGTCGCGGTGATGTTACTCGATCCAATCGCCGCGCCTGTAGCCAGACCGCTCGCGCTGATGTTGACGGATGCCGGACTGGAAGAAGCCCAGGTCGCGGTATTTGTGAGGTTCTGCGTGCTGCCGTCGCTGAAAGTTCCTGTTGCAGAGAACTGAGTGCTCGTGCCTTTCGCAATCGAGGAACTGGTTGCGTTGATAGTGATCGATTGCAGCGTTGCCGCCGTTACCGTGAGAGCAAAACTGTTGGAGGTAATTCCGCTTTGAGTCGCCGTGATGTTGCTTGAGCCGATAGCCGCGCCTGTTGCCAGACCACTGGCGCTGATGTTGACCATTGAAGGACTGGATGAGGTCCATGTGACAGAACTCGTGAGGTCTTGAGTCGTACTGTCGGTGAAAGTTCCAATCGCGGTGAACTGATCGGTTGTGCCCTTAGCAATCGAAGTCTTAGGTGTGGTAATGGAGATCGACTGCAACGTAGCCGCGGTTACAGTTAAGGCGAAGGAGTTAGAAGTGATCCCGTTTTGGGTCGCAGTGATGTTGCTGGAGCCAATCGCACCTCCGGTTGCCAAACCGGTGGCACTAATGTTGACTGATGTCTGACCGGAAGAAGCCCAGGTAGCAGTATTTGTCAGGTTCTGCGTGCTGCCGTCGCTGAAGGTACCAGTCGCCGTGAATTGCACGGTAGTGCCCTTAGCGATCGATGTCTTAGGTGAGCTGATCGTGATGGATTGCAATGTGGCAGCCGTCACAGTTAGCGCAAAGGTATTCGAGGTAATGCCGTTCTGCGTCGCCGTGATGTTGCTCGATCCTGTCGCCGAGCCCGTCGCCGAACCCGTGGCCGTGATGTTGACGGTGGCTGTACTCGAACTGGCCCATGTTGCCGTATTCGTGAGGTTCTGGGTGCTGCCGTCACTAAACGTTCCCGTAGCTGTGAACTGAATGCTCGTGCCCTTGGGAATCGAGGAGTTGTTGGCGCTAATCGCGATCGACTGCAGGGTAGCCGCAGTTACTGAGAGCGCAAAAGTGCTCGACGTAACACCACCTTGAGTGGCAGTGATGTTGCTAGATCCGAGGGCGGAGCCTGTAGCGAGACCGCTGGCAGTAATGTTGACAGCCGTTGGATTCGAGCTGGCCCAGGTAGCGGAATTGGTGAGGTTCTGAGTGCTGCCGTCAGTGAAGGTTCCTGTCGCTGTGAACTGAACACTCGTTCCTTTTGCAATCGACGAAGAGCCCGCGCTGATGGTTATCGACTGCAAGGTGGCTGCGGTTACTGAGAGAACAGAAGTGTTGGATGTAATCCCGTTTTGGGTAGCGGTAATGTTGCTGGATCCGATCGCTGCTCCCGTGGCTAGGCCCGTGGTACTGATATTGACCGCTGCCGGGTTCGACGAAGCCCACGTGGCAGTGTTGGTCAGATTCTGCGTACTGCCATCGCTGAACGTGCCCGTAGCTGTGAACTGAACACTGGTTCCTTTTGCGATCGAAGAACTCGTCGCGCTGATCGTGATCGATTGCAGCGTTGCCGCTGTAACCGTCAATGCGAAACTGTTAGAGGTAATCCCGTTTTGGGTAGCGGAAATGTTGCTGGAGCCGATCGCTGCTCCCGTGGCTAGGCCTGCAGCACTGATATTGACCGCTCCCGGATTCGAGGAAGCCCACGTGGCAGTGTTGGTCAGATTCTGCGTGCTGCCGTCTGTGAAGGTTCCGATGGCCGTGAACTGAACAGTTGTGCCTTTGGCGACCGAGGAGTTGTTCGCGCTAATGGTGATTGACTGCAGAGTCGCCGTAGTTACCGACAACGCAAAACTGTTGGACGTAATTCCACCCTGGCTTGCTGTGATATTGCTCGATCCGACGGCGGTTCCGGTTGCGAGACCGCTCGCGCCAACGTTGACGGCTGCCGAATTCGAACTGGCCCAGTTAGCGGTGTTCGTAAGGCTCTGCGTACTGCCGTCGCTGAAAGTCCCGGTCGCGGTGAACTGCAGGCTCGTCCCCTTTGCAATCGAAGAACTGCTCGCGCTGATCGTGATCGACTGCAAAGTAGCTGCAGTCACTGCAAGCGCAAAAGCGTTGGACGTAATACCGTTCTGAGTCGCGGTGATGTTGCTGGAGCCGATTGCTGCGCCAGTGGCAAGACCAGTGGAGCTGATGTTGACCGATGCTGGACCTGAAGAGGCCCACGTCGCCGAACTTGTCAGGTTCTGCGTACTGCCATCGCTGAAGGTTCCGGTAGCCGTGAACTGAACGCTGGTGCCCTTAGCGATCGAGGAACTGCTTGCGCTGATCGTAATCGATTGCAGCGTTGCCGCAGTGACTGCCAGGGTGAAACTGTTCGAGGCGATCCCGTTCTGAGACGCGGTGACGGTGCTTGACCCTATCGCCGCTCCGGTTGCAAGGCCAGTGGCGTTGATGTTAACCGACGTGGGACTTGAAGAAGCCCAGGTGGCGGTGTTCGTGAGGTTCTGGGTGCTCCCATCACTGAAGGTCCCGATCGCCGTGAATTGAAGGCTCGTGCCTTTCGCGATTGAGGAGCTGTTCGCGCTGATCGCGATTGATTGCAGCGTTGCTGCGGTTACGGTGACTGCGAAGCTGTTTGAAGTAATCCCGTTTTGGGTTGCCGTAATGTTGCTGGAGCCGATGGCTGCGCCAGTGGCCAAACCTGCGGTGCTAATGTTGACCGCTGCTGAACTCGACGAAGCCCACGTGGCAGTGTTCGTCAGGTTCTGGGTGCTGCCGTCGCTGAAGGTGCCTGTGGCAGTGAACTGAACACTAGTGCCCTTGGCAATGGAGGAACTGTTCGCGCTGATCGTGATCGACTGCAGTGTTGCCGCTGTGACTGCAAGGGCAAAACTGTTGGAAGTGATCCCATTCTGGGATGCGCTGATATTGCTTGATCCGATCGCCGTTCCGGTGGCGAGACCCGTGGCGCCCATGTTGACCGTGGTCGCGCTCGACGAGCTCCATGTGGCAGTGTTTGTAAGGTTCTGAGTAGTGCCATCGCTGAATGTGCCGGTAGCCGTGAATTGAAGGCTGGTGCCCTTCGCGATTGAGGAGCTGCTTGCGCTGATCGTGATCGATTGCAGCGTAGCTGCTGTTACCGACAGAGCAATCGTGTTGGAGGTAATTCCGTTTTGAGTCGCGGTGATGTTGGTAGATCCTTGCGCGACGCCCGTAGCCAACCCGCCGGTATTGATACTGGCTATTCCCGCGCTCGATGAAGCCCACGTTGCGCTATTGGTTAGATTTTGCGTCGTGCCGTCGCTGAACGTGCCTGTGACTGTGAACTGAACGCTCGTGCCCTTGGCAATCGATGTTTTCGGCGAGCTGATGGTAATCGATTGAAGAACTGCCGCCGTTACCGTCAGCGCAAAGGTGTTTGATGTAATTCCATTCTGCGTTGCGGTGATATTGCTTGAACCGATCGCGGCCCCAGTGGCCAGACCACTGGCAGTGATATTTGCTATTGCTGGACTCGAACTGGACCAGGTTGCAGTGTTGGTTAGAGTCTGTGTGCTGCCGTCGCTGAATGTGCCCGTAGCCGTGAACTGATCGGCTGTTCCTTTGGCGATGGAGGAACTGTTGGCGCTGATCGTAATCGATTGCAGCACAGCTGCCGTGACCGCGAGCGCAAAACTGTTTGACCCGATCCCGTTTTGGGCTGCCGTGATGTTGCTTGAGCCGATCGCTGCTCCTGTGGCCAAGCCTGTCGCTGTGATGTTGACGGTTGGCTGACTCGAAGAAGTCCAGGTGGCGGTGTTCGTCAGGTTTTGCGATGTGCCGTCCGTAAAGATTCCGGTCGCGGTGAATTGAATACTGGTGCCCTTGGCGATCGAGGAAGCGCTGGCGCTGATCGTGATCGATTGCAGGGTTGCAGCCGTAACTGCGAGCGGGAAGGTATTCGATGTAATCCCACTCTGGGCTGCGGTGAGATTGCTGGAACCGACCCCAATGCCAGTGGCTAAACCGGCGGCACTGACGTTTGCGGCAGCAAGGTTGGAAGAAGCCCAGATTGCAGTATTCGTGAGATTCTGTGTGCTGCCGTCACTGAATGTTCCGATCGCGGTGAACTGAACACTTGTGCCTTTGGCAATGGAGGAGCTACCGGACGTAATCGCGATAGATTGCAGCGTTGCCGCCGTCACCGAAAGACCGAAGGCATTGGAGGAAATTCCGCCCTGAGTTGCGGCAATGTTGCTCGAGCCCGTTCCGATTCCGGAAGCCAAGCCGCCACTCACGCTTACAGCCGCGGCGTTGGAAGAACTCCACGTGGCAGAGTTAGTCAGGTTTTGCGTGCTGCCATCACTGAAGGTTCCGGTAGCGGTGAATTGCTCGGAAGTTCCCTTGGCAATGGAGGCATTTGGTCCGTTAACCGTGATTGACTGCAGCGTGGCCGCAGTCACAGCCAAGGCAAAGATATTCGATGTGATTCCGCCCTGTGTAGCCGTGATGTTGCTGGAACCAACTGCAACTCCGGTCAACAGACCGCCAGCGGCGATGGTAGCTGCTGCTGGACTGGAGGACGTCCAAGCTACGGAGCCGGTCAGATTCTGCGTGCTGCCGTCGCTGTAGGTTCCGGTCGCGATGAACTGATCGGTCGTTCCTTTTGCAATCGAGGAGTTCGGAGCGTTGATTGTGATTGAAAGTAGCGACGCTGCGGTTACGGCGAGGGCGAAGCTGTTGGACGTGATTCCGTTTTGGCTCGCGCTGATGTTGCTGGAACCGGCGCCCATGCCAGTTGCCAAAGCTCCTGCACCCACAGTCGCCGCAGCCGGATTTGAGGAATTCCAGGTTGCGGAGTTTGTGATGTCCTGCGTAGTGCCATCAGCAAATGTGCCGATCGCTTTGAATTGAGCCGTTCCTCCCTTGGCAATGGACGAGACCGGCGCGCTCACAGTGATCGATTGCAGCAGAGCTGTCGCAGTGAAGTTCACGGCGGTGCTTGACGCTGTGTTCAGGGATACGGACTGACTCGCAGGATTAAAGGTCAGCCCGGTCTTGCCTGGTGTGACGACGTAGTTGCCGCTGGCTAAACCAGTAAAACTGTAGTTGCCGTTCGCGTCGGCGGTTGTGCTTGCCGTCGCGCTCCCGCTCAGTGCGACTGTCGCTCCCACACCTTTGTTAGCAGGCGTTAGAGTGCCCGAAATGGTGAGCGTAGGCGAGGGAGAAGGTGAGACAGCGGCTGACGTCGCGCCTGTACTTCCGCAGCCAGTGCACAAAAACAGAATGACGGCGGAAAAAAGGCAGAAAATTCCCGTCTTTACGAAGCGAGGATTGCCCACAGCACCGCTCTTTCTTTCGTCCTAGTGCTTGACCAGAGGAATCACTCGGCCAGAGTGGGTTACTTTTTTCTTTTTATTTTTTTTTGAAGCGGGCGTCTGATGACTCAGTCATCAGGGATTTGGTTCCAAGTTGCCCCGTTCAGAAGGTGCGCAGGAGACTCGGGGGTTAAGCGCACAACGATAATAACAACTCAGTTGCGTTTGTCTAAGATGCCGTTGGTGAATGTGCCATTTGGGCGGCTAAGTCTCGTTGTCTTAAGTGGTTACACGCTAGGGCTTGGCCGATTTCCTGTGGAAATCTGATGCCGACTTACGCCAGTGCTTGCTCGAAGTCGTTGATCAGATCGTTTTTTCCTTCCAATCCCACGGAGATTCGCAGCAGTCCTGGCGCAATTCCGATCTTCGCGGCCTCTTCCAAGGTCATGTAGTGCAGGAAATTGGAAGCCGGATGCACGGCGAGCGTCTCGACACCGCCGAGGCTTGCAGCTCGCGAAGCTAAGCGCAAACGGCTCAGGAAGCGGTCTGCTCCTTCATAGCCGCCCTTCACTTCGAAGCCAAGCATGCCGCCGAAACCCGCCATCTGCCGTTTCGCCAAGTCATGCTGCGGATGACTTTTGAGCCCGGGATAGTGAACAGCCTTTACCGCAGGATGCTTTTCCAGGGCCTCGGCTAGTGCCGTCGCATTCTCATTGTGCTGACGTATTCGCAGGGCGAGAGTTCGCAGGCCGCGTAGCATCAGCCATGCGTCAAAGGGACCCAGTGCGGCGCCGAGAATTACGTGGGTGTTCCATATCCCGGTCATCCATTGCTTGCTACCCATTACGGCGCCGGCGATGATGTCGGAGTGTCCGCCGAAATATTTTGTGGCACTGTGAAAGACCAGGTCGATGCCCAGTTCCACCGGGCGCTGATTGAGCGGCGTGGCGAACGTGTTGTCGATCAACGTCGTAATCCTGTGGGCTTTGGCAATCGCGGCGACAGCCCGCAGATCGGTGAGTGTCATTACGGGATTGCTTGGCGACTCCACCAGAATCAATTTGGTATTCGGACGCACTGCCTTTTCGAATGCGGAAGAATCACGCTGGTCTACCTGCGTGACATCTACTCCAAATCGAGGCAGCAATTTCTGCAACAGGTTCGTGGTCCCACCATAATGATTCGTCTGCGCGACCAGATGATCACCCTTACTGACAATTGTGAGCACGGTTGCGCTCACGGCCGCCATGCCCGAGCCTGTGACCAGCGCTGACTCAGTTCCTTCGAGCTCAGCCAGCACGCTCTCAACCTGACTGAGCGTCGGATTCCCATAACGGGTATAGAATTCGGCGTGGCGCGCCTCGCCGGCACGTTTGGCAAAGTCCTCTCCGGACACAGCGCGAAAGTTCGCCGTTTGGTAGATGGGCGCCACCACTGCGGAGGTGGAGTTCAACTTGCGGTCGGCGTGGATTAGGCGTGTCTCGATGGAATCGGGTTTTACTTGAGTCATGATACTTTTTTCCGTCGACGTGATTTCGGCTGGTCGTGCACCAAATGTTAGCAGGGGTGTTATGTCCGGGGCGCGCGGTGAATTGACCGCAAGGATCGGCAGATGCCGGATGCGGATGCCCGGGCATTGTTGCGAGCTCATGCGGTCGCGAGTGTCGGCACCAGTGATGCGGCGGGTTGGCCTTATGTGGTGCCGCAGATGTATGTCTACGAAACGGGCGATCGCCTGTTTTTGCATACCGGCGCGCGTGGAGGCCATTTCGTTTCGAACATTCAGCAGAATTCGAGGATCTGCGTCACCGTGACGGAGCCTGGCCCGTTGCAGCAAGGATCACCTTCGCCCTGCAACAGTGCTCTTGTCTATCGGAGCGGCGTGGTGTTCGGCCCTGTGCGGATTTATGACGATCCCGATGTTGAGAAAAAAAACTTGGTTCTTCGACCAGCTTCTTAAGCGTCTTGGAGACTCGAGAGAAAACTACTCCGCTGGATACACGATGCTCGATCACATCATCCTGTATGAAGTTGCCATAGAGATCCTGACGGGCAAGATCAATGTTGGCCTACATCACTGATGAACACGGCTTGCGCTATTCGGATTCGTGCTTCATCACCTGCTTCGTTGCCCTGAGCAGCGCACGGTGATCCACGCATGTCACCTGCACGGCTGTGAAGTTGGCTGGACGAATCCCTTCACAACCCGCAAAATAGAAAGTTCGTCTCGAACGGCGAACATGAAGGAGAGTTATGGTCATTTCTGGCGAAGCCATTCGCATGATGAATTATGTTGACGATATTTCCGCCACCTTGCGCCGTATCGCCGCCAATATTCCGCTCATGACGGATGAAGAGCGAAGGCGCCTCGCAGATTACATGCGCAAAGCCGAGCCCAGCTATCCCGGAATGATCGACAAGCTGGAGAAGGGAAGCTAGTTGTGGCTTCGGTGAAGACGGTTGCGGTGATCGGCGCCGGCATCATGGGTCGCGGTATCGCTCATGTGGCTGCGCTCGGCGGCTACCGCACCATTCTCGAAGACATTCTTCCTGCCAGCTTGCGAAAAGCGGAGAGCGAGATTCGCTCGAACCTCGACAAAGGAGTTGAACTCGGCAAGCTGGAGAGGTCGGCAGCCGAAGCTGCGTTCTCGCGAATACAGCTCGTAGGGAACGTGGAGGAGGCCGCGCGCGAAGCAGATCTTGTGATCGAGGCTGTCCCTGAAGAGATGGAATCGAAGATCGAGATTTTTACTCTGCTCGACAAGATCTGCCGTCCAGGCACCATTTTGGCCTCGAATACATCTTCCCTGAGTGTTACCGAGATCGCGTCTGTCACCTATCGTCCGCGGAAGTGCGTGGGCATGCACTTTTTCAATCCCGTACACAAGATGAGACTCCTCGAAGTCGTGCGTGCATTGGAAACCGACGACGACACGATCGCCGCAGCAACCGAAGTCGGCCGACGAATGGGCAAGGAAGTGGTAGTGATTAAGGAGTCCCCCGGATTTATCACCAGCCGCATCAATGCGATGATTGGAAACGAAGCTTTCTACATGCTCCAGGAGGGTATTGCTTCAGCTGAAGATATCGATAAGGCGTTGAAACTAGGGCTGAATCATCCGATGGGTCCATTCGAGTTGGTCGACTTGGTCGGACTGGATACGCGGCTTCATATCCTCGAATATCTTCACAAAGCGCTAGGCGAGAAGTTCCGTCCCGCTCCACTCCTGGTGCAGCATGTGAAAGCTGGCAGGTTGGGACGAAAAACCGGACGCGGTGTTTTCGACTATCCCGACGCCCAAAAAAATAACGAAAAGACCGCGGAAGCCAAGTTGGTCCACTAACATTCTGCGGTTTCAAGGGTCTATATGCTGAGGAAGTGGTGCGCCGCAGGGAACATTCTTGAGCGGTTGGCGTCAATACCAACAGACCATCAGGAACTTAGCTGTCTCTAAGCGCGTACACCATGAACAGCATGCAGCTCTTGTTCGATATCTTTCGCCAGACCCTGCAAACACTCTGGGCACACAAGCTGCGTTCCTTCCTCACGATGTTTGGCATTGCGTGGGGAGTTGGCTCATTGCTGCTGCTGGTGGGACTTGGGGAAGGGTTCCGAAGTGGTCAGCGCCGGCAGATGGCGACTATGGGACAGGACATCATTATGCTCTGGTCAGGCCGTGTTCCTGCTCAGGAGGGTAGTGGTACAGGGCAACGCCAGTACTACATTACCTATCGCGACTACCAGGACATCATTCACGAGGCCAAGCACGTTCGCAACGCGGCTCCCCTGATTAACCGCGGCGACATTCGTGCGGTTAGCGACATCACTAACGCCAACGGACAGGTCAACGGCACAACTCCAAGCCTTGGGAAGATTCGCTACATTCCTATTGGACAGGGAAGATGGCTCAATGACGGGGACATGTCCGAGAAGCGCAACGTGGCCGTGATCGGCGACGAGATGTCGCGCAACCTCTATCCGGGTACGAATGCGCTGGGAGCGAGCCTGCTGCTGAACGGAGTGCGCTTTCAGATTGTCGGTATTGTCAGCTCCATCGGCGTTAATGAGAACAACAGTACCAACAATCGCGTGTACATTCCGTTCACGACAATGGCTCAGTACTTCCCATTGACGAATGTCGGTGATACGCCGGACGCGCTTTCGACGATCAACTATCAACCCGACATACCTGACAATCACGATCTCGCGAAAGAGGAAGTCCACCGCATAATCGGGCGCAATCACCAGTTCAACCCCAAAGAACAAGAAGCAATCGAGGAGTGGGACACGATCCAGAGTTCGCGCATGGTGGGTAAGATCTTCGATGCAATGAACGCATTTCTTGGCAGCGTCGGCCTCATTACTCTCGCACTTGGTGCTATCGGGATCATCAACATCATGCTGGTGTCAGTCGCGGAGCGCACACGCGAAATTGGTCTGCGCAAAGCCCTTGGGGCCACGAATCGCAGCATACTGACGCAATTCTTCCTCGAAGGCATTCTGCTCACCGTGCTCAGCGGAGGCATCGGTATGGCTGGTGCTGCTGGCCTGATGGCTATGTTGGGTTTGTTGCCGTCGCCTCCGGGATTTGACACTCCGAAACTGGTGCCCTCATCTGCTGCGCTGGCGATCGGTTCTCTGGCGCTCGCCGGACTCGTGGCGGGACTCTATCCCGCGCGCAAGGCGGCGATGCTGCAACCAGTGGAAGCACTACGGAAGGAATAGTTATGGTTCGCGATCTGCTCGGACAAGCATACGGAGCGATGAAGCATGACCGTCGCCGTGCCACGCTTACCATGTTGGGAATGGCGTGGGGCATCGCCACTGTAGTGCTCCTGCTGGCCTATGGCGCTGGTTTCGGGCGCGCCATCGACGCTATCTTCGCCAATTGGGGAGCAAAGGTCATCGGCATATGGCCGAATCGCACGTCCATGCAGGCAGGTGGTACGAAAGCAGGATCGAAAATCCGTTTCAAGATCGAGGATGTGGAGTACATCGCGAGCACCGTTCCTCTGGCCAAGCACGTGAGTCCTGCGGCCTACAAGCAGGACGCGGTGCAGTTCGAAAATCGAACATTCACTTTTCCTGTGAATGGCTACTACTCCAATATCCAGAAAATTCTCAACTATCCCATCGACATGGGACGCTTCTTCGATGATCACGATAATGAAATCCGAGCACGTGTAGCGGTAATCGGTTCGGACGCCAAGACGAAACTCTTCTCGGGGAGGTACGCAATCGGCGAGAAGATTCGACTCGATGGCGTGAGCTTCGAGGTTATTGGCGTTCTTGCTCCCAAGATGCAGGAGGGCGGCAATGACGACACGAATCGTCAGATCCTGATCCCATTCAACACCATGGGAGAGATGAAGGATCTGCAGTACATCGACGGCATCTGGATGGACTATGACACCTTTGCGTATAGCGGAGTGGAAGAGGGTGTTCGTGCAGCGCTCGCGCATCTGCACAGCTACAACGTGAAGGACCGCCGCGCAGTTTTCCTCTTCAACGCGATGAAGCAGGTCACGCAGTTCGAGATCATCAAGCTGGGTCTTAAGGTCCTGCTCGCGTTCATCGGCGCGCTTACATTAGGTATTGGCGGCATTGGTTTGATGAACATCATGCTGGTGTCCGTCTCTCAGCGGACCAAAGAGATTGGCGTAGAGAAGGCGTTGGGTGCGCGCAAGAGACACATCCTCTTCCAGTTCCTCGCAGAGGCTCTCACGATTACTTTTGCGGGCGGAATCTTGGGGATATTCCTCGCCTATGCGGTTTCAATCGGCGTGGGACGAATTACCTTTTACAGCGCTCTTGCGAAGAACGCCGAGGCTGCCGACATTCGGCTGATTATCGATCCTCCAACCTTGATCATTTCGACGGTCATTCTTACCGTTGTGGGAATCGTAAGCGGAATGCTACCAGCGGTTAAGGCGGCAAACCTCGATCCAATCGAAGCACTGCGATACGAGTAGTTCTAGTCCCGAAACCCGACTCACCGAGTTGCGAGCTATCTCCCACCACCAACGACTGTCATCCTGAGCCCTCTTTTGGGCGAAGGACCTCCCGGCTTGCATCAGACATGAACGCTGCTTCCTGGCTTTTGGCCGAGGATTCTCGCCGAAAAGCCAGGACAGCGCAATCAAGACTGAGTCATCTCGGGAGGTCCTTCGCCCAAAAGAGGGCTCAGGATGACAGACTTGCAGAGGAGGCCGTCGCGGGGCTTGAGGCCTCGGGTTCCTCGTAATCCGACAACGACAAGTTCAGGTTGCCGGAGTTGGTCGCGTACCCGATCGCGATCGCTTTGCTGATGATTCCTTCGCGAACCATGTTTTCCAGCACGCCGTCGAAGTGCTGCATGCCCTCGAGTTCGCCATCCTTCATGGCGTCATGGAGCGACTGGCCGCTCTTTTCGCCGTTCTGAACATAATCGCGGGTGCGCATGGTGGACTTGAGAATCTCGATTGCGGCAACGCGTCCGTGGCCATCTTTGCGCGGAAGAAGACGTTGGGAAACGATATAGCGGAAGGATTGTGCCAGTCGATTGCGCACCGCGGTCTGTTCCGATACTGGGAACTCGCCGATGATGCGCTCAACAGTCTTTGGGGCATCGATCGTGTGAAGTGTGGAGAAGACGAGGTGACCGGTTTCTGAAGCGGTCATCGCGATCTCGATGGTTTCACGGTCGCGCATCTCGCCAACCAGAATCACCTTCGGTGCCTGCCGGAGCGCGGCGCGCAGGGCCAGGGCGAAAGTTGGAGTGTCGCTATGCAGTTCGCGCTGATGGATCGTCGACTTGCCATGTGGATGCATGAACTCGATTGGATCCTCAATCGTTACGATGTGATAAGCCTTGCTCTCATTGATCAGCCGAATAATGGCGGCGAGAGTGGAGGATTTTCCGGAGCCAGTCGGACCCGTTACCAGCACGATTCCATTCTTTAACGCTGCAATGTCCTTAAGGTGTGGCGGCAGTTTAAGGTCCTCGAGGGACGGAATCACCATTGGAATCGTGCGCATGACGACTGCGTACGTTCCTCGCTGACGAAACACGTTTACACGAAAACGTGCCAGATCAGGAATACTGTAAGAGGTATCGCAGGCCCCATCATTTTTCAAGAAATCGGCGGCGCGCTTGTTTGTCCCGATCAGGTCAGCGGCCAGCCGCGCAGTATCGTGCGCCGAAAGAACTGGAAGCCCGGGCACGACTACTAACTGTCCACCAAGTTCCACTTGCGGAGGACGATGCGGCGAGATGATCAAATCGCTGACTCTGGCATTGAACTTCACCATCGTAGTAATCAATGCAGGAGTCGAGATCGCAGCAGCAGGTGTAGCGGCGTGCTGAGGAGCGGCAGGGGCGGTCGTGGGCGTGGCCATTCAATGTACCTTTAGAAGAGTTCCTAGATTTTTGTCCGTTTACTTCTTGACGATCGCGTTGTATCCGTCGCCGGCGAGCTTGCTCTTGATTGCTTCGGCGTCTTTCATTTCCGCGAATGGTCCAACCTGCACGTGGTAGAGGTTGTCCACGCTCGTTCCCGGAGCTACGAACACCGGATAGTTCTTCTTGCGCAGTGCTGCGACTAGAACGTCCGCGTCTTCCTGCTTGGTGACCGCCGCTACTTGCACTGTGATATTGCCACCTGGCGCGGGCCCGGGATCCGAAGGTGTCGGGGAGTTCGTACTAGCTGTCGTCGAGAACGGTGCAGGCTGAGCATTGGCCGAATTGCCTTCATTAGTCGCGGGCGACTGCTGTGGAGGTGTTTGGTCAACTTGAGAGCCTTGGTTGACGTCAGGAGTCGTGACTACGACTCGCGGTGAGCTTACAGTGACGCCAGCGCCGGTCTTAGTCCCCGATGGATTCACTGCTGCGGCAGTTCCGTTCTGCAGCGCCATCGGACCTGAGTTTCGGCCGAGGGCGTAGCCCAGGCCAAAAAATGTTCCGCAAATTGCAACGAGAGCGAAGAAGATAGCGAGCAGCTTCCCCGTTCCCAAAACGATTTCTGTATCTTGCTGCTGTTCCGACATCGAAGCCTCTGGGCTACGCAGACTTATTTGTCTGTGCGTGTGCCTCTAAAATCTTGTTCAAGCTGCTCATCAATTCAATCGGCAGCGGGAAGACGATCGTCGTGTTCTTCTCTACGCCTATTTCGGTCAAAGTCTGCAGATAGCGAAGCTGTAATGTGATCGGTTGAGTTGCCAGAACTTGCGCGGCATCTGCGAGCCGTTGCGCTGCAGAGAATTCGCCTTCGGCGTGAATGATCTTCGACCGCTTTTCACGCTCAGCCTCAGCCTGTTTAGCCATGGCGCGAAGCATGCTCTCCGGCAGATCGACCTGCTTGACCTCTACGTTCACAACCTTCACGCCCCATGGCGCGGTGTGTTGATCGAGGATCGTCTGAATTCGCAGGTTCAACTTTTCGCGGTGCGAGAGCAGTTCGTCGAGCTCTACTTCGCCGAGTACCGAGCGCAGAGTCGTTTGCGCGAATTGAGAGGTCTGGTACACGTAATTCGAGACCTCAACCACTGCCTTGTTCGGATCGATCACGCGCAGGAAGATGACTGCGTTTACCTTCAGCGTGACGTTGTCGCGGGTGATGATGTCCTGAGGGGGTACCTCGAGCGCTTCCTGACGCAATGAGACACGCACAATGCGGTCGATGGGAGCGAACACAAGGATTACTCCCGGACCTTTCGCGCTGGGAAGCAAGCGTCCCAGCCGGAAGATGACTCCACGTTCATACTCCGCCAGAATCTTGATGGAGGCGATCAGGTAAAGCCCAACGATGATTGCGATTGCCGGAACGAGGTAGTCCACTTTCTTTCCTTCTCTGCGAGCGCGAACACATCTCGCGCAGCTGGTGCGGATTTTAACTCAGGAGTTCTGCTATCCGACTCAAGCATAAGCCTGAGTGGAAGTTACGAGAGTGTGCTATTTCACAGTGGAACCAGCGGGTACACCCACGGAGACAGGTTCTACGGTAAGTATTAAGTCGTGAATGGCGGTAACACGGACGGTCTGCCCTGGATCCGCGCCGGTGGGAGAATAGGCGTTCCAGATCTCGCCATGCACGAAGACCTTGCCCTCTGGCCGCAGGGATGTCTGCGCCGTTCCCGTCTCCCCAATCAGACCTTTTTCGCCCGTGACGACTTTTCCCCTGCGGGCTCGTAAGGCGATATTGAGCAGGAAAATGGTGATCAGTCCAAAGCTGATGCTTACGGCAATAGCAGTAACTGGCCGGATTCGCATCTGCGGGATCGGTCCGTCGACAAGCAGCAGGGCGCCAAGGATCATTACCGCCATGCCGCCTACGCCGAGCGCCCCATGGGTGGCGAATTTCGCCTCCAATGCGAACAGGATGAACGAAGTCAGGATCAGTGCCACGCCTGCGAAGCGAATTGGCAGCAGATTGAGCGCGAAGACTGCCAGCACGACGAAAATCAATCCCACGACGCCCGGAACGATCGCGCCCGGATGATTGAACTCTGCGTAGATTGCAGCCAGGCCAATCATGAGGATCAGAAAGGCGATGTTCGGATCCATCAGGAACGAGAGAATCTGCTCCTTCAGAGACATGTGGTAGTCCGTGATTTGCGCTCCAGCGGTGTGAAGCACCAGGGTTCGCCCATCAAATCGAGTCACGGTCTTGCCATCGATCTGTTTGAGCAGATCGGAGTGGTCCTTCGCGACGTAATCGATCAGGTGCTGCTGCAGGGCTTCCTGCTCTGTAAATGATTTCGATTGCCGAACTGCGCTCTCGGCAACCTCGACATTTCGGCCACGCTTGGCGACATAGGAGCGGATGAAGGCAGCAGAGTCGTTCTCAAGCTTCTCCTTCATTACCGGATCCATGGTCGTCCCCATCAACACGGGATGGGCGGCTCCGGTATTGGTACCGGGAGCCATAGCGGCAATGTCAGCGGCTTCCAGAATGTAGAAGCCCGCAGATGCGGATCTGCTTCCAGTCGGATAGACGTACACGATCACCGGAACTGGCGAGGCAAGCATCTTGGCGATAATGTCGCGGGTTGAGTCGCTGAGCCCTCCGGGAGTTCGGATTTCGATCAGCGCAGCCTGGGCGTGTTGATCGGCAGCTCGAGCCAGCCCTCGTTCGATGTACTCCGCCGAGACTGGATTGATAGTGCCATCAATGACGACTCGAATTACATTGGCAGTTGCAGATGCGGCACACGCGACCAGCACCAAAAGCGACAATTGCCACCAACGGATTCTGCGCGTCATTGTTTGTTCCTGGGCGGGGCATCGAGCCGGGAAGTAAGTTGCTGTCTCAGTTGCAGAGCCGAACTGTTGGCTGGCTCCAAACGAAGTGCCTGCGTCAAGTCGTCATTGGCAGCATCCGGCTTGTTCTCTTTCAAATGCAGCTGGGCGAGCGCGATATATGCGTCGGGAGTTGGCCGGTCATGCAACGCATGTTCCAATTCGGCGCGCGCTCCTGTCAAGTCGTTGAGCGCGATCTGCGCCTTCGCCAAGCCCAGTCGTGCATCGGGATTCTGTGGATCGAGAGCAAGCGCTCTGCGGAAATGGTCGCGAGCTTCTTCATAGAATCCCTGCGAAAGCCGCTGCTTGCCTTGATCCACGTGCATGGCCGCGTGCTTCCTTGGATCAGAGTTCGCCATCTGGGCTTCCTCCGCGTCTTCCATAGCGAACGCAAGCTGCCTAAAGGAGGCCTCGTCGTAATTCCGCTTGATTCGCTCGAGCGGCGTACGACTGGAGGAAGCACTCGATATTGTTAACGCCTGCAGGTAGTTCCTTGCTTCGGTATCGGTGGGCCGAAGGCTCAGTGTTTCTTTCAGTTCGCGAATTGCTCCTTGCTTATCGCCGATTCGCGCAAGCGACAGAGCAAGGTTAAAGTGATAATCGGGTTCAGTCGGATCTGCTTGCACTGCCTTTTGCAGGTAGTCGAGCGGGACGTATTTATTTCGTCTCGCTTCCGCCACGCCGAGGTTGTTGTAAACCTCCGTCAGCGGAAATCGTTCGGCCACAATCTTGAAGGCCTCGGCAGCGCGATCGATGTTGCCGCTGTAGTAGGCGGCCAGTCCAAGGAAAAAGTTCGCCTCTGCTGCATGTTTATCTGACTGCGGAACCTTCGCCAGCCAAACGATGGCGGCGGAGTAGTCTCGCTGGTCAAAGTAGGTTTTTCCCAAAGCGAGAATAGCCACGCTGTAGTCTGGATTCAGGCGCACTGCTTCTTTCAAACGCCGAATCTTCTCGGTGTTGCTTACGGCTATAACGCCGCGGACGTAGTTTTCCAGCGCGTCCAAACGGATGTTCTTTGTATCCGCGATGAAGTCCTGCTTTGTGGCCGCCAGTTCTGGCCGGATGACATGCATCAGGTCCCACGCGGTCGCCGCCTGGATGTCGATCAACTGCAGCAAAGATCCTGACTCGGCAACGAAGGGAGACAGGTGCAACCGTCGCATATCCAACAGCTGAGCTTTGGACGAGAAGGTGTTGCCATCGTAGTTATAGTTTCCGAGCACAACGTAGTCGACGCCCATCTGCTCCGCGATCTTGATCAACGTAGCGCGCGATAGTTGGGCACTGGCCGGGATCCCAACTCGATCGAAAGCGTAGAGACGATCTTCGCGGCTGATTACAAAGATCGATGGGGATTGCATGCGCTGTCCCAAGACTTCAGAAAAAGCTTCGCCGATCCACTCCAGCCCCGGCGCCTTGGAATCGTTGCGAAAGGGCAGGATGAGCACTGTCCGGTTGCTCGTCGCAGCCAATTCTTGAGTGCCTTTCGATGGTTCTTTGGGTGGCGCTGGCGATTGCGAGGACTGGGCAGCGGCCGAGCGCAAAACCGCAGAAAACAAAGCTAAAACGAAGATAACGCGGAGCCGACTCAAGATGTTTGAATTATAGACCTGCCAGTCGCAGGCTTTGTGATCGCCACTGCTCGATGCTGGAGCGGGAGACGGGGATCGAACCCGCGACATCCGGCTTGGGAAGCCGACGTTCTACCGCTGAACTACTCCCGCTCGCGGTTGACTCAGGCGAGTCTATCACCGCGAAAACAGGCTCGCAATTACGCCACTCAAAGCCTTTGGCTGGCCTGGTCACGCATCCCCGATGCGTCGAAACGCAAGGTATCAACCTGTCCCAATGAGACGGCGCCTGCGACAATTTGGCGCACGGTCCTGAGACGGATCAGCTTGTAAGAGTCTTGTATTCAGCTACTTAGATGTGGAAATTGATGGCATAGTTCGTGCATTTAAGAATTCCAGCCAAATTGTCGCGCTTGAACAGCAACTCGCTGTGACAGTGCACGGAGCTGCGGTTCAATGCCCAATAACGATTCCCAATTTAGGACAATCACGCGCGCAGGCGCAGTGTTTTCCGTCCTTTTAGGAGTTACGGTGTTGTGTGGGTGGCTCTTCGAGATCGCGCTTCTGAAGAGCATTCTTCCTGGCCACATCTGCATGAAGGCGAACACCGCGATCGGATTTGTTTGCGGTGGGCTCGCTCTTATTTGCCTTTTGCGGCCCGAGTCGTTTAAGAAGCTCCGTTATCCCGCTGCGTTGCTCTCATTGACCACCTTGATGATCGGCCTCTCCACCTTGGCCGAATATCTGTTTCATCGCGATCTGAAACTAGATCAATTGCTCTTTCTTGATCCCACCGAATTGGTTTACCCAGGGCGGATCGCTTACATTACTGCGCTCAATTTCTGCGTCACAGGCATCACGCTGCTCCTGCTCGCTCGAGGCAGCCGGGCACTCAAGGTGGCGCAATTGCTTGCAGCTTTCATCGGCCTCAGCGCGCTTCTCGCAATCGTTGGATATCTATACGGTGTGCCGCTGCTACATGGCCCATCACGGTACGCCTCGATGGGACTGCAGACGGGCATCGGCTTTCTAGTTCTTTCGATTTCGATTCTGGCCTACAGCCCTTATCAAGGCTTCATGGCAGTGCTCACCACAGCGCGCCCCTCAGGATGGCTGGCACGCAAGTTGTTTGCGGCGGCGGTGATCTTCCCGTTTGTGCTGGGGCTGCTCGCCATTCGCACCTCCTTGATCGTTGGTGATGTGCGATTCATCGTGGCTGCCATGGTAATTGCGCAGATCGTGCTCTTCGCTGGACTGATATGGATTTCTGCATCACGGCTCGACCGGTCAGAGGCGGAGGAAGAAGTCGCAAAGGAGGCTCTGGCAGCCTCAGCGAGGCTGCTGCAGCAGTCGCAGAAAATGGAAGCGATCGGCCTCCTCGCAGGTGGCGTGGCTCACGACTTCAACAATGTGCTGAACGTGATTCTCGGCTACAGCGAGCTGCTTCTCACCGATCCCGATATCTCAGAAGCGCAGCGGAGAAAGCTGGAAAAAATAAGAAAAGCAGGCGACACGGCCAGCGGACTCACACGTCAACTGCTTGCCTTTGGCCGGAAACAGGTGTTGCAACCGAAGGCGCTGGACCTCAACGAAATCATCGGGAATGCAGATGGATTCCTGCCACGCTTAGTGAAAGACGACATTTCTCTCTCAATGTCGTTGTATCCGGGGCTGATGGCCATCATGGCTGACCCTGTCCAGGTCGAGCAGATGCTCTTAAATCTCATAATCAACGCTTCCGATGCTATGCCGAACGGCGGCAAGCTCCACATTGAAACCGAAAACACGGTTGTAGAAGAGTCCTTGGCTCCGAAATTGGGTGTTGCGCCTGGACCGTTTGTACGCCTGACTATCAGTGACACTGGGACTGGAATGGACGATGAGACTCGAGCTCGTATCTTCGAGCCGTTCTATACGACTAAGGAGGTCGGCAAAGGCTCGGGCTTGGGGTTGGCCACTGTCTACGGCATCGTCAAACAGAGCGGCGGATACATCGAAGTGGACAGCAAGGTAGGTCGCGGCACCAGCTTTCAGGTGTATCTGCCGGCTACCCGGCTCACGGCGTCTCGCGAGTTGCCGCCGCCCAGTCTTGTCCAGAGTGGCGGCGGAGCAACCATTCTTGTAGTAGAAGATTCCGAGCCCCTCCGCGATCTGATCTTCGAGACTCTAGAAACCATGGGCTACACCGCGTTGATGGCGCAGGACGGTCATCAGGCGATCCGCATTTGCACGCAATTCAGCGGCCCGATCGATTTGCTTCTCACCGACGTTGTAATGCCTAAGATGAAAGGCCCGGAGGTAATGAGGCGGGTAAAGCAGATGCGGCCCGACATTGGCGTGCTCTTCATGTCTGGCTATACCAATGACGTGACGGTACGGCACGGCATCTCAAGTGCAGATGTGTCTTTCATCCAGAAGCCATTTAGTTCCACCGAGTTAACGCACAAACTTCGCGAGGCGCTTGCACGCGCCCAAGACCGCAGCACGCTCCGTCAGCGTCTGGGACTCGAGATGGAGCGCCGGGCGGCTTCACTGCGAGCCGAGAAGTCCTAGTTCACGTAACTTCAAAGGCTAGTACATTGTCCTTTCGGACAATGGGCATATTGTCCTTAGGTAACTGTGCCGAATCGGGAAATTCATCTTCAGAGCCTCGTCGGTAGTGCATCCTAGTAGGTGAAGCATTTCCCACCATCATGCCTGGCGCTCGAATCTTGTGCGTAGATGATGACCCCCATATCAACGAACTTAACCAGATCGTTTTGCGTCGTGCGGGATATGAAGTAGCGGTGGCGGAATCTCCCTTGGACGCCCTTAATCGATTGAAAACAGAGAGCTTCGACCTTGTGATTACAGATCTGTTTCCGCAATCGCCGAGGGATTCTGCGTTCGTGACGAATCTTCGTCGGCTCGATCCTGAAATGCCGGTGATTCTGGTGACCGGCAACCATAACCCTCCTCCAGAGATCCTCAGGCAGGCTGACGCGTTTGTCGTAAAGGCCTATTCTCTTAACGCCCTTACAGATTCAGTTCGTGAAGTGCTTGTCCGGAGCAGGTTGAAGCGGATTTGTTAAATAGGGAGCGACATTAGTCCGGCTCGGCAAAGGCCTTCAGTTCGGGATAATGCTCGACTAATGTTCCCGGGGCTTTGACTTTATTTCCTTTAAGCATTCCTTTAAGTTCGAGCGCGTTCACCGCTGCCTTTCCCTTGTAATGATTGTTCGTGATGGCAAAGGTCTTCTCCGCCTTCGCGCCTAAACGCACAATCTTTCGCTTCCATGGTTCCAGCTGTTGCGGGGTGTACAGGTAGTTGTAGCGATCGTTGCGATTGTCAGATTGAAACCACTCTTTGTAGTTGCGTCCGTGGAGGCGAATGTAGGCGAGCGGAGAAGTTGAGTAGTCGGTCGCTGCAATAGCGCGCCCGAGCTGTGGTTGATCGATGTTGCAGAAGGCGACTTTCTCTGCCGCAAAGTGAGCGAGTACCTCGTCGTTGTCCCATGTCGCATGCCGCACCTCGACGACCAGCGGGTACTCCCGAAATTTCTTGATCAGCTTCTGAAGATAGTCTCGATTTTCATGGGTGTTCTTGAAGGAAATGGGGAATTGAATGAGGAGAGCGCCTAAGCGATTCTCAGCGGCGATGGAATCCAGTCCTTGCTTCGCATTCGTCTCGTCTTCATCGAGAGGATTCAGGGTTGCTGCTGATGTGGATTGCAACGACGCTCCAGGTGCGTGTGTGAAGCTGCGAAAAAGCTTTGCCGTGAACTGGAAGCCAGGATTCACCTCAGCGACGAGGTCGCACCACTCTTTGCCTGTCGTTGGTCGAATGTGTCCGTAGAAGGAGGTATTGATCTCGCAGCAGTCGAAGTACTGAGCCAGAAACTGGACCGGATGCTGTTTCTTTTTCAGGCCGGGCGGATAGACGATTCCTTCCCAATCTTTGTAGGAAAACCCTGCGGTTCCGACGAGAATCTGAGGCGGCACTTCTTCAGCTTATCGCGACAACCTGCCTCCGTAAGAACGTGGCCTACCAAACTCCCTTGTCGCTGCCTGTCACCTTGTACGCCACTGCGGCTGCTGAAGCCAGACAGGGAAGCAGACTCAGCCGGAAGGTTGCCGGGACGTCTCCTCTCGCGGCTGCTTGAGTTACTTGGTACGTGTAGAGAGCCGCGCCGTACGGCAGCACCGGTACGCGCAAGAATCGTGCCCGCGGTTTGATTTCGTTGCCGCCAAATCGCGCTGCGGCGAGTACGAAGTCGGGCAGCGCCAGCGGCGTGCCGCGATATTGCTTTACGTGATCTGAGACAACGGTCAGATAGGTCGCGACTCCCGGCCAGATTCCGGCAGCCTCGGTTGCTCGCTTCAATTCCTCAAAATTCAGCTCGCCAGACTCGACGATCGCAGCGGAATTCAGGATGTCGCAGACTCGGAAATAGAAGTGCCGGTACATGCGCTGGAGAGTCGCGACGATGATCCGCTCTTCCCGAGCGGGAACGTAGTACGTCTTATCTTCGACGACCTTGAGCCCGCGGCGACTAACAAACCGACGTGCCAGAGCGATGTGCTCTCCCATCTGTCCTAGCCGCTTCACGTGGATTTCGACCGACTCTTTCAAACCAGGGATGGCAAAGTTCCATTTATGAGCCAGCCGATCGCCCCAACTGCGCGCTTCAATGTTCGCGTTGAATTTTCCCGTCATCACTTCGCAGATCGCATGTTCGTCGGCGGTGCTGTAAAGATCGAGGTCGTTGCCGAGATCGGGATAATGATCGAGCGACTTCATCACCGTGGCTGGGCATCCGGCGGTCTCCAATTCCTCACAGATATTCTGCAGATAAACCAATGCGGTCGAGATGCGCTGATGTTCCTTATCCAGCGCTTCCGAGGCCCATTGTGTCAACGCGGTGTTGCCATCGCGCGTAGCTTGGTGCAATACGGTGTTCAAGCCGCGCACGACCACATGATGCGACTCGGCCAAAGAAATGAATTCGGCGCGCTCGTTTGGCGAAAGCGATGCAACCAGGGACACGGCCCTGCCGGACTTTGCAGGATTGAGCGTTAGCGAGAAGAGTGCATTCAGATATTCAAATTCACGGTTCAGTTTGGATGCCATCGGGGAAGCGGACCTCAGGGGAATAGATGAATCTGTAACCTAGGATGTGTGCCGCTGAATTGTGGTTGGACGATGAACGTGCTGCCTAAGGTCCGGAGCTTCTAAGCTGCTGAGCCTCAGGCGATTCTTGCCTCTACGTATAATCGAGTCTTTTCAAACCAGTTAGCTCCGCAGCCTGGAGGCTGAGGAGCTCAGAAGCTAGGAGTCTTCTTGCCCCACAAAGATCTGCGCGATTGGATGGCTGCGCTTGAACGCGCAGGGGAACTCAAGCGCATCCGGACAGAAGTAGATCCAATCCTCGAAGTTACTGAGATCGCCGACCGGATGTCGAAGTCGAGAGGAAGTAAGCCCGGCGGCTCGGCTTTACTCTTCGACAATCTGAAAGGGCATTCCGGTACCAAGCTCCTGATCAATCAATTTGGCTCCGAGAAGCGGATGAAGATGGCACTCGGCGTCGATTCGCTCGATGAGATTGCAGGACGAATCCGCGAGCTTCTAAACATGAAATCGCCAGAGGGCTTTCTTGAAAAGCTGAAGATGCTTCCGATGCTGGCTGAGATGGGAAAGTTCTTTCCAAAGACAGTCGCTACGGGACCCTGCAAGGAAGTAGTTAAAAAAGACAACTTCTCATTGCTGGACTTCCCGATCTTGAAATGTTGGCCCCAGGACGCAGGGCGCTTCATCACGCTTCCTTGTGTAATCACCCGCGATCCACGAACAGGGAAGCGTAACGTCGGAATGTATCGCATGCAGGTGTACGACGAACGAACGACAGGTATGCACTGGCAGCGCCAGAAGGTAGCGGCAGAGCATTATCGCGAGCGATTGAGACTCGGTGCTGCAGCGGGGCAGCAAGCCGGAGACCGAGGCGCCGCGGTCGACATCATGGCCCGTTCTTCCGGGGGAAGCATGCTGCCGCAGGGAGATCGCCCCGCAGGAAAGATGGAGGTTGCCGTCGCAATTGGTACGGATCCTGCTCTTACATTTTCCGCGATAGTTCCTGCCCCGCCGGACGTTGAGGAATTCATCATTGCCGGATTTCTGCGACAGGAGCCAGTCGAGTTAGTTAAATGTGAGACCGTGGATCTGGAAGTTCCGGCGAACGCAGAGATTGTTCTCGAAGGAAATGTCCAGCTCGACGAACTTCGTCCCGAGGGTCCGTTCGGGGATCACACCGGCTTCTACACGTTAGAAGATGACTATCCGGTGTTTCACGTCACTTGCATAACGCACAGGAAAGATCCGATCTATGCCACCACGATCGTTGGCAAACCGCCAATGGAGGATGCCTGGATGGGGAAGGCTGTGGAGCGCATTTTCTTGCCTCTGATGAAGCTGACGCTGCCCGAAATCGCCGATGTGAATCTGCCGGTGGAAGGCGTCTTTCATAACCTAATGATCGTCTCCATTCGCAAGTCTTATCCCGGGCAGGCGCGCAAAGTCATGCACGGAATCTGGTCGCTCGGCCAGGCCATGTTCACCAAGTGCATCGTTGTGGTTGACGAGGACGTGAATGTCCACGACATCGGTGAGGTTACATTGAAGGCGCTGAACAACATCGATCCGGAGCGGGATATTCAATTTACCCTCGGCCCAATCGACTCGCTCGACCACGCTTCACGCCTCGCAAACTATGATTCTAAAATGGGCATCGATGCTACGCGAAAGTGGTCGACTGAGGGATTTTCGCGTCCGTGGCCGGATGAGATCACAATGGATCCGGAGATCAAAACTATCGTGGACAAAAAGTGGAAGACTCTTGGGCTTGATTAATTCGGCGATTACCGTGAGCCTTGCCGATTGCGCTCCCGCGCGCGCGGATGTTACCGTCGCACCTTCCTAAATGCGGCAGAACCTCGAATATGCGCTGGTCTGGCTCTTTGTCCGGATACTTGGAATTCTGCCCCGACGCTTGTCACGAACGGTGGGGATCGGTCTGGGAATAGCCGCGTACATCCTGGTTGGACGCCTCAGACGTGTTGGCATGCGCAATCTCGAGATCGCGTTTCCAGAAATGCACAAAAGCCAGCGAGTCCGCATTATTCGGCAATTGTTTGTCGGCTTCGGACGGCATCTGGCTGAGTTCTGCATGTTTCCAGGTTACACCGCAGAAAATGCGCGCGAGATCGCTATTTACGACGGATTCGAAAACTATGCGGCCGCCCGCGACGCTGGCCGCGGAGTTCTGCTCCTAACAGCTCACGTGGGTGCGTGGGAGATCGGTTCGTTCGCGCATTCGATCTTTGGTCATCCGATTAAGATCGTTGTCCGCCGGCTGGATAATGCGAAAGTCGACGGCCTCGTGGAACGCTATCGAACGTTGCATGGCAACCAGACTTTTGCAAAGGAGGACTTCGCCCGTGGACTCTTGGCCGCAATGAAGGCCGGAGAAACTGTGGGTATCCTTATGGACACGAATATGACGCCGCCTCAAGGCGTATTCGTGGATTTTTTCGGCAAACAGGCCTGCACGGCGTCGGGAATGGCGAGGGTCGCACTGCGCTCCGGCGCTGCGGTCGTCCCTGCATTTACCATTTGGGATAAGAAGCTCAAGAAATATCGCGTTCGATTCGATCCAGCTCTGCAGTTGGCGTCGACTGGGGACGATGACGCTGATGCAATTACTAACACTGCGCTGTTTAATCGCGTGATTCAGGAATATGTAACCCGATATCCTGAGCAGTGGTTGTGGGTTCACCGCAGATGGAAGACTCGCCCAGCCGGAGAAGCGCCGATCTACTGAAAATGAATTTCGCCGCCTCAATCCACTCGGCCCAGGACATTGCGCAACATTGCGGTGCAGTTCTCAAAGGCAATGGAACAACGAAAGTGCGAGGAATTTCGAGCATCCAGTCCGCCACTGACGGAGACATTGTCTTCGCATCTGACGATGCGAGATTGAAAGAAGCGCTCGGCTCGCGTGCGTCGCTTGTGCTGACAGGTCAATTTGCGGCGAACGTGCAAAGCTCCAAGCCGCTCCTGATTGCTGCTGATCCCAAGCTCGCCTTTGCTCGCGTTGCCGGCTTGTTCGCGCATGCCGAGAGACGTGTTGGGCATGACGAGAGCGCGCAGATCCACCTCTCGGCGAAGATTGGCGAAGAGGCCTGGATCGGTCCAGGAGTCGTGGTTGAGTGTGGGGTCAGCATCGGCAATCGCACGTCTATCGACGCGAATTCTGTGATCGGCGCAGACGTAGTCATCGGAGAAGAATGCCGAATCGGTCCCAACGTAACAATTTATTCCAGAACAAATCTTGGCAATCGGGTCGTCGTGCAGGCAGGAACGGTGCTTGGATCAACAGGCTTTGGCTATGCGCGCGACGCTGAAGGGCACTATCACCTCTTTCCCCAAGTGGGACGCCTGATCATTGAAGACGATGTCGAGATCGGCGCTAACTGTGCTGTCGATCGCGGAGCACTCGATGCCACCATCATCCGTCGGGGCACAAAGCTCGACAACATGGTGCACGTTGGTCACAACGTCGAGATCGGTGAAGATGTAGTCATTGCTGCGCAAACAGGAATATCAGGCAGTTCCCGGATCGGATCAGGAGCGATTGTTGGCGGCCAGGTGGGCATCGCTGACCATGTAGAAATCGAAGGCGGAGTGATCCTTGGTGCGCAGAGCGGAATCCCAAGCAAAAAAGTGATTCGAGGTAAGGGCATCGTTTTTTGGGGGACGCCGGCCCGTCCGATCAAGGACTACCTTAAAGAGCTGGCTACGCTTTCCCGACTCACGCGAAAAAAGGAAAAGTAAGCTGCGTTATGGCACTGATCATCGTCGGTGGCCAGGCGAAAAATGTCGGTAAGACTACTCTTATTTGCAACATCATCTCCGTTTTTCCTGATTTGCAATGGACTGCCGTTAAGGTTTCGAATCATCACCACATCACCGAGAACTGTGAAGTCCTCAATGAGGGTCCTGGATGGAGAATTTTGCAGCAGAATCGAGGAGCAGATCACAGTGACACAGCTCGATTTCTCAAATCGGGAGCCACGCGCGCTCTGTTGGTTCAAGCAGACAACCACTCACTGGAAGAAGCTTGCGTCTCGCTCATGCAGGCAATCCCTGCGGAGACTGCTGTAATAGTCGAGTCCGCATCGGCTGCCGAATTTCTTAAGCACGATCTGCTGCTCCTACTTCTAGACTCTGAGCAGTCCGACTTCAAAAGCTCTGCCGCGGAACAGTTGGACCGCGCGGATGCCTTCGTAATCCGCGATTCTGATTCAGGAGTGGGGCAGGGCGTTCATGGTTCGCGGGGAAAACCAGTGTTGAGAGCCTTTCCCAATCAGCTTGATCCGGCTCTTTTTCGAATGCTGGAGACCAGACTCGGAACTTTCTAGGCAGCGCGTTCAGGGTGATCGGCATACCGATCGCGGATCTGTTGAGGTTCACGCGTGGGAACTCGAAGCCTGTTGCCGCCTTCCAGCGCGATCTTTGCAAAGGCAACGTTCAAAACGAGTCCGGAAAGATTTTCCAGGAACTCCTCGGTGATGTGGATCGCTGGGCTGATCTCCTCATCTGTCAGTCCAGCATCTTGCATACGTTCCACGCTCAGTTGCGGAGCATTCGGCAGGTCGTCCGCGAGTGTTAATGCCGATTCCCGAAGCGCGTGACGACTCTCTCCATAAAGCGGAGACGACGCCACCGGTTTGAAGGCATTCCAGTACAAACTCAAGAAATCGGGCCAACGCGCCAGGGCCTGATAGTCGGTATTCACGAAGGCGACGCCGAAGGTACGCTTGATGTCGTCGTAAATCTTGCGTGTCGGAGGCGGAGCGCTCTCTTCGGTTATCTGCACCGGTTTCTCTGCAATCACCGGATGTTCAGCGCCAATTGCTGCGCTTCGCCGGTGCGCCGGTCCATCTTCGAACGCGTGCAGTTGCATCGCAGCGATCAGCAGCAGAAGCGAATTGTTGTAGTGAAATAGCTCCACTACATCCTTAAGCTCGTTCTGTGCTCCCGTGGAGAACTGAATGTCACCTATGTTGCCGCAGAGATCTGGGATCAAGAAGTAGTTGTGGACGCGAGTGTAAGCTTCGGCGCCTAATCTATCGGCGTGTTGAAAGAATTCCCGAGTTTCTACAGCCGGCTTCAGCGTCTTCCACATTAATTCGAGAAACCTTGGGTACGCTCCGTAAGCCTGGAAGATCAGATTTACGTGCGGAACTCCGAGCGCAGCCTTAATTTCGCGATAAATCTCGATGGTTCTTCCAGATGCATCTGCCTCGCGCACCAGGGGCAGCCGGCGTTTCCGACTAACAGGCATGACCATATGTGATGACGCTTATTGGCACACGGATGTCATCGCAAATAAGCATGGAAAAATTGCAGCTACTCTGATGTGAGCGGCCGAAAGAGCCTCAGAGGAACTAAGTAGATTAGGGAGAGTGTTCTGAGGGAACCGGGTTAACTCTTTCGACCGAGTAGATGTCCCAGCTTTTCTTTTTTCGTTTTGAGGTATGCGGCTGAACGTTCTCCGACGTGCGGCTCGCAGGGAACACGCTCGACTACTCGGATGCCTGCGCTCTCCAGGGCAGAGACTTTTTGCGGATTATTCGAGATCAGGCGTACCTCGTCGACTCCCATCGCGTGCAACACAGCCGCTGGTAACTCGAACTCTCTGTGATCAGCCTTAAATCCAAGTCGCTCGTTCGCTTCCACCGTATCGAGACCTTGATCCTGAAGTTCGTACGCCTGCAACTTTGCGATAAGGCCAATCCCGCGGCCTTCCTTCTGTTCGTAGAGAAGGATTCCGGCTCCAGCCTCAGCAATTAGCTGAAGTGCCAGTTCGAGCTGCTGCCGGCAGTCGCAACGTAGTGAGTGAAAGACATCGCCGGTGAGACACTGCGAGTGAATCCGAACCAGGGGAGGTTGGGAACAGATGTCTCCCATCACTAACGCCACCGCAGCTTCAGGGCGGCCAGTCTCGGGATCGCGGTGATTCCCCTCAAATCCGAGTATTCGGAAGTGCCCGAATTTTGTGGGGAAATCTGCCTCTGCCCGCTTTTGGGCCTTGGGCTTAGCTGTAGGTGCTTTCACTTCTTAATTATATTCAGGTATTCCTGCTAGGCTTACATCTGCGTGGACCAGAAGTTAATCCTCATTACGCTGCTCATTCGGCTGGGCGTGGTCGCGGCTATTGCCAGTGCAGTTGTGCGATCGCGCTACTTCAAGTCAATTTTGTTCCGCAACGAGATTCGCAGCACGCGCCAGCAGATGCAGATTGTCTTGTTCGTAGGCATCCCGGTTGCGCTCGGTGTTTGGGTTCGAGCAACGGTGCCGAGCTTCTCTGCCGCTGACGTTGCATTTGAGAGCGCAATCATCGTTGGCGTGATGGGTGGCCGTCTGGCGGGAGTGGCACTGGCCGCCTTGTGTGCGATTCCGGAGTTGTGGCGGCATGAGTTCCTGGCGTTTCCTCTGGATGCTCTCGCCGGGTATGTGGCTGGTGCGTTTCGGGAATATGCAGCGAATCGTGAAGACATTTGGTCGTTCTCTCCTATGGTGGACCTGAGCGTCTATCGCTGGATTCGTCGAAACTTCCCACGCCCAAGACACGACTGGCAGGTCGCTTTCTTCGTGGGCATTCTGTTGCTGCAATTTCTGCGTGAGCAGATAGGGCGTGCATTTCCCGGCCGGCTATTCTTCCTGCACGGCGAGACGTTCTGGGTGGAAGTCGCTGTTTACGCCGGAACTATCGCGGCAGTCGCCATTCCAATCAAGATTTGGAATGCAACTCGTATTGAACTCAAGCTTGAAGAGCAGGAAAGGCTGCTCTTGCAGGCTCGCCTGGACGCACTTCAAAGCCAGATCAATCCACACTTCTTGTTCAACACACTGAATTCGATCTCCTCGCTAGTGCGCGTTCAGCCTGAGCAGGCGCGCGATCTGATTGTAAAGCTGGCTAACATCCTGCGTTCCCTTCTTAGGAAGCATGATGCTTTCGTGCTGCTGCGAGAAGAGATGGAGTTCATCGACAACTATCTGGACATCGAAGTTGCCCGTTTTGGTCCGGAGAAGCTGCAGGTTGTGAAAGATCTCGATTCCCAAACGCTGGATGTAATCGTGCCCAGTATGGTGCTGCAGCCAATTGTTGAGAATGCGATCAAGCATGGAATCGCTCCCAAAATCGAAGGCGGAAAAATTACGGTGCGAAGCCGGCTGCAGCCTGAACATCGCCTTCGCATCGATATCGAGGACGATGGCGTAGGCATGGCGTCGCTCAATGGACGTTTCGGTGACCGTCGCCATTATTCCCGCGACAATGGCGATGATCCCGAAATGCATACAGAGGGAATTGGCATGCACAACGTCGCGGAGCGTCTGCGGGTGCTCTATGGTGCGAACGCTCACATGGCCGTGCAGAGTAGTCCGGGGAAGGGAACTCGGATCTCAATCGAGCTGCCGCTACTACAGACTGATAAAGAATTCTCAGCCGCGTCTGCGATCTACGAGGCTAGGTCCAGCACTCGCTGATAGAACTTTTCGTATTGAGGGATAATCTTCGAGGAGCAGAAACGCGATTGCGCTTCAAAGCGAGCGAGCTTCGCCATTTCGCGGAGTCGCTTCTCGTCGGACAAGACTTCGATGGCGTAACGAGCCATCTGCTCAACATCGCCCACTTCAGCCAGAAAGCCGTTCTTGCCGTGTTCAATTACTTCCGGCAGGCCGCCGACGTTCGTCGTAATCGCAGGTACTTCGCACGCCATGGCCTCCAGTGCGGCGAGTCCAAACGACTCGAGCTGGCTAGGCAGTAGCATCAAGTCAGAAAGCGCGAGCTTCTCCTGAACGTTGTCCTGCTTTCCGAGAAAATGCACGCGATTCAGTAACCCCAGGCGTCGCACCTGCCACTCTGCCGCGGAACGTTCAGGACCGTCTCCGATCATGATCAATCGCGAAGAGACTTCTTTTTGCACCCGCTCAAAAATTTCGATCACATCTCCAATGCGTTTCACCGGACGAAAGTTTGAGAGATGAACAAGGATTTTTTCCTCTGGCTCAGCGAAGATCGAACGATCTGCGCTAATGTCCTTTGGCCGCTTGTACAAGTCGCAATTCACGAAGTTATAGATAACTTCGATCGGCTTTCGGACTGCAAACTCCTGCACGGTGCGTTCCCGCAAGTAATTGGAGATCGAAGTCACGCCGTCACTCTCTTCGATGGAGAATCTTGTGACCGGCAGATAAGAGGGATCCTGTCCAACGAGCGTAATGTCTGTACCATGCAGGGTTGTCACGTAGGGCAGATGACGAGGAAAGGTGGCGCTGGCCAGCATCTGCCGCGCGAGCATTGCGCTTACCGAATGGGGAATCGCGTAATGGACGTGGAGCAGATCGAGGTCATAAATCTCCGCAACTTCCGCCATCCGCGTGGCCAATGCAAGATCGTAGGGTGGGTACTCGAACAGCGGATACTGGGAGACCGTAACTTCGTGATACCGAATGTTGTCGTGCAGCGTAGTCAGCCGGAAGGGCTGCGAGTACGAGATGAAGTGAATCTCATGACCACGATGGGCGAGCTCAATTCCCAGTTCGGTGGCGACCACTCCGCTGCCACCGTACGTGGGATAACACGTGATTCCGATCTTCATGCCGTTTCAGAAGGATACCCGGGATTGGATGTGTGTTGCGGAACCGCGCCGCAAAAACTTTGGATTAAGGGACGAGAGTTCACGGGTTGAGCGACTGGACTTGCGCATCTTTACTTCCCAATGATCTTTATGATCACGCGCTTTTCCCGCTGACCATCGAACTCCGCGTAAAAGACCCGTTGCCACGTTCCCAGGTCCAGCTTGCCGTTAGTGATGGGCAACGTTACGGACTGGTGCAGCAGGAGACTTTTAAGGTGCGAGTCTCCGTTGTCTTCACCGGTTTTATGGTGGCGGTAGTCCTCGCGAAACGGCGCGAGTTTCTCCAGCCATTCGTCGATATCTTGGATCAGCCCGGATTCGTTGTCGTTCACATATACGGCTGCTGTGATGTGCATCGCGGAGACGAAGGCTAGTCCATCCTCAACTCCGCTCTTCTTGACCGCCGCTTCTACTTGCGGAGTAATGTGGACGTAGTCCCGATGCTTCTTTGTATTGAACTTTAAGTACTCGGTGTGTGCTTTCACGACACGAGGATAGCAGTGTTACAACTGACAATCAGCGCATGCATCATTTAGATTAGCTGTATGCCCACAGGCGAGAAGTTTGAACGAGCGGTGAACATCATGGCCCGCCTCCGAGCGCCGGGCGGCTGTCCGTGGGATCGTGAGCAGACCTTTGACTCAATTAAGCCCTATACCCTCGAAGAGACGTACGAAGTGTTTGAAGCCATCGAAAACCGCGACTGGCAGGAGCTTCCGGGAGAGCTAGGAGATCTCCTGCTTCAAGTTCTGTTCTATGCAGAGATGGCGAAGGAAGCTGGGTACTTCTCCATTGATGACGTAATCGAGCGCCTTTCTGACAAACTCGTGAAACGTCATCCTCACGTTTTTGGAGACACGAAGGCCGATACGGCACGTGAAGTTGTTCGCAACTGGGAAGCTCTTAAGAAAGCTGAGTCGAAGCAGAATGAGTCGACAACGCAAGATGGACGGGAATCGCGCCTCAGCCGGATATCGCGGGCAATGCCTGCCCTCCTCGAAGCGACGAAACTAAGTCGTAAGGCTGCGTCCATAGGATTTGACTGGCCCGAGATCTCTGGAATCTTTGACAAGCTTGACGAGGAAGTGGACGAACTTAAGCATGATATTGCAGAACTTCCACAGCCGATCAAGCCTGCAGGCGGCCATGCAGGTTCGAGAACTCACAAGGTCTGGCCTGAGCTTCAGCAGCGCATCGAAGCGGAAGTTGGGGATCTATTCTTCGTGCTGGTTAACCTTGCCCGTTTTCTTGATGTCGATCCGGAGTCGGCCCTGCGCAGGACCACGCAGAAATTCCGAAAGCGTTTCGAGGCCATGGAAAATCAATCGCGCGAGCAAGGACGACTCCTTGAAGAAATGAATATCGATGAGATGGAAGCGCTGTGGCAGAACGCAAAGGCGGTCGAGGAGGTGAAGCGGTGAGCGGCGCTGCTTCACGCAACAGTGCTCCAACAGATTGCATAGAGATCCGCCACTGCCGCGAAGTGGCTGAGTTACAAGCATGCGTTGATTTACAGCGCGAAGTTTGGGGGTTCTCGGATGCAGATCTGATTCCGGTTCGCATGTTCGTAGTAGCCAGCAAGATCGGCGGACAAGTCATTGGAGCCTTCGCGGGGCAAACACTTGTGGGCTTTGCCTTGTCGATTCCGGGCGCACGCGATGGCCACACCTATCTTCATTCGCACATGCTGGCTGTGCGAGAGAAGTATCGGAATGCCGGGCTGGGAGGTCGACTGAAGTTAGCGCAACGGGACAACGCAATCACCCGAAGATTCGAGCTCATGGAGTGGACCTTCGATCCACTGGAGATTAAAAACGCTTATCTCAACATCGAGAAGCTAGGTGCGATCGTTAGGCGGTACAACATTAATCAGTACGGCATTTCATCCTCAAAATTGCAGGGCGGATTGCCTACTGATCGCTGCATTGCTGAGTGGTGGCTCAATTCGAAGAGAGTGTGCCAGCTTCTCGAAAAGGGAAACCCTGTAGTGGTTCATCCCGAGGCAATCATTAAAGTGCCCGCTCACATCTACGAGTGGAAGAGCGATCCAGCAACTCGCGGTCGCGCGCTTGAAACGCAGCTTGCGAATCGCCAACAGTTTCTGAGCGCATTTTCCCGTGGGCTTGCGGTCTTGGGATACCAACGCGATCAGGAAGGAAACGGCAGCTTTCTGTTTGCGCGTCCGGAAGAACGGTTCGAGTTTAGCTCCGACATGGAGCGGGAAACGGCGTCGTCATGCACATAGAGTCAATCTCGCTGCACGAATTGCACATGCCGCTCGTGCACTTCTTTGAAACCAGCTTTGGGCGAACCACCGATCGCCGCGTGTTGCTTGTTGAGCTGAAGATCGACGGCGTCTCTGCCTGGGGGGAGTGCGTTGCCGGGGAGCATCCTTATTACAGTGAGGAATCGCTCGAGACTGCCTGGTACGTGATTCAAAGCGAGTTGGCGCCGCCTCTGCTCAGTCGCGACATTG
>Ga0126376_10000065_pt1 | contig 41974 bp, 36 predicted proteins | sample PanSoiMetPlot_15_FD_92760 | JGI IMG/M metagenome (GOLD analysis project Ga0126376, IMG submission 92760) | Tropical forest soil microbial communities from Panama - MetaG Plot_15 | ecosystem: Environmental > Terrestrial > Soil > Tropical forest > Bulk soil | place: Panama | collected 2016-02-17 | reverse complement strand
GCGCTCGGCGCGCACGCGCTTGTTCAGCCACCAAACCGCCGGATGGAAAAAGAGAAGCGATTCCACGACGACCTGGAAAAGATTCACGAATGCGTCGAGGCGACGAATGTGCGCGAGCTCATGGGCGATGACGGCTTCGATCTGGTCTTCGCTGAGTCCCGTAAGGGCGCGGAGGGGAAGGAGAACGACCGGACGGAACCAGCCTATGACGGCGGGCGCATCGAGCCAGCGGCACTCGCAGAAACGAATAATGCGGTTGATGCCGAGGCGCGCTTGCAGTTCACGGCACTTGGCCAGCAGAGCCGGCGCGACGGAAATGGAAGCAGCCCGGCGCAAGCGCTCCAGATAAATAAGACCACCCGCCGTGCGCAGCGCGAAGAACACAACGCCGGCAAGCCAAAATTCGACGAGCAAGGGAAGCGCTTGCGCCGAGAGGGACTTTGCCGTGGGAGCACCAGCCAGAGCAGGCTGAACGTGTTGCGTGAGGAAAGCTTTTTGCGCGAAGGCTATGACCGGAGTTGCGACTGCCTCCGTCGCTTGTAGAGCGGACTGCGAGCTGAGGAGCAGGGCGAACGTAGCCGTCGCGGACGCGACCATGGCGAGCAGCGTAAGAACGCCAACAATGTAACGGGCAGACGAGCGGCGGAACAGCGTCATACCGATGGATGCAATCGCGGCGAGCGCGAATCCTTGCCACACAAAATGGAGCAGAGACCAACCCAGCGTGCGCAGTGTATCGGGAGCAAACCAGCGAGTGAGGTCGGTCATCTTTGCTTCCTTTCGTAATCATCGAGCAAACGGCGAAGCTCTTTGAGCTCTTCCTTGGAGCTGCGGCGGCCGGCGAGGGCGTGCAGCATCAGCTCGCTGGCGGACCCTTGGAAGACGCGCTGGAGCACATCCTCGGCGAACTGCTGCTTGGTCTTTTCCGCAGGCTCACAGGCTTCATAGACGTGCGCGCGCTGGTCTTCGCTGCGGCTGACGAGGCCCTTTGCCGTCATGATTTGCATAATCTTAAGGACGCTGGTGTAGCCGAGTTGTTTTATCTCGCTAAGGGCATCGTGGACTTCGCGGACCGTGGAGGGCCCGCGGGACCAGAGTACCTGCAGGATTTCGAGCTCCGAAGGGGTCGGGTTTTGTGCGGTGGCTTTCATGCGGGGCACTCTACTACGAAGGATTTCGTATTGTCAACGAAAATCTTCGTAGTTGGTGAAAAAAGTTTTGCGGGTGGCAGAATTAGCTTTAAGGATAGAACGCAACTTTCGTTAGGCCTAACTACAAGGAACCGCACAATTCCGGAGAAAAGCGAGACAATGCCGGGAGGCCGATGCGGCGGAGCATATCCTGGAATCGAGGATCGGAGCGCAGGTTCGCGAATCTTGGGCCAACTTTCAACTGAAGCCATTGCGAACGCTCCGAGTAAGCGCGCTCAAGCAATTGAAGGCTTGATCCGGCCTGACCGGTATAGACATCAAGTCAAACGAAAGCAAACGTACGATTGTAGTGGCGACCGTCAATGCCGAGGAACTTGCCTTGGCTGAAACCCATGTCCGCCTGGAAAGCCAGAGTAGTCGTGGCACCGGTGTTGGTGTCGGTTCCTGTGCCGCCGCCGCGGATGTGCGTGAGACCCACGAATCCGTCAAAGTCCGTAATCTGTGATGGGTCGTTCAGTTTTGCCAAAGGGTTGGCAGGGTTCAAAGGGTTATGGTGGACCACAACTCCAAAAGGCTTGAAGAGAGTAACACCACCGGGAAATTGGATTCGCAATTGCGCAAGAGGCGTTTTCGGAATTTTCGCCTTCGTCGGCGAGGACTAACTTCGGAGTCAAGAGGCTTGCGCCCGCTACCGTGCCAGCTACCCCACGGATGAGGCCGCGCCGGCTGAGTTCTGTTTGCTTAACCTTTTTCCAAAAGGAAGAGTCTTGTTCATTCATCGTTGTTCTCCTTTAACGCGCCGTCAGCGGGCAGAAAGAGCTTGTGCTGACCTGCGAACGGTGGTCCGAGTCCCGAAGAAAACTTTGGAAGCCATAAGAAGGAACACTGCGAGGAGAGCTAAGTAAAACCAAGCGAAGTCTGCGCTTTTGAGGTCCAACGTCTCAAGGAGCGGGGCGGCGAACAGGAAGAGAAGATAGAAGCCAGGGCACTTTGGAAGCGGCGAAATGCCGGCGATAAGGGCCACAGTTGTCAGAACCACGCAGCTGTTGTAGAGTTTGAGCCCATGAAGTTCCTCGCTTATTCGTATTGGTGGCGATTTACGGACCACTCACAAGTGTGGCGAGGGGCATTTCTGTAATTAGAAGAAAACGAGAAGAGATTTGGCCCACTCGCACCGAGTGGGCCTTTTTTATTTTTGGGGCGAGAGCCCGGGGAGCACTCACGATGATCATCTCAATGAAATTGCGCGCGACGCCGCAGGAGATCGACGAAGTGACCGACCAGGTGAAGCGATTCGGCTACAAAGTACATTCGATTGAGGGCGAAGAGCGCGTCGTGATCGGAGTCGTGGGCGTGGGCGACGTGACAGCGTGCATGGAAAGCGTCGAGGCCATGCCGCAGGTCGAAGCTGTGACGCGCATCACCGCGCCGTACAAATTCGTGAGCCGGGAATTTCGCAAGGAAAAAACGCGCATCCGCGTGAACGGCACGGAAATTGGCGGAAGTGAATTTGTCGTGATGGCGGGGCCATGTTCGGTGGAGAGCGAAGAGCAGATTCTGCGCTCAGCGGAAGGCGTGGCGAAAGCGGGCGCAAAATTGCTGCGAGGAGGCGCGTTTAAGCCGCGAACTTCACCGTACGATTTTCAGGGAATGGAGGAAGAAGGGCTGAAATTGCTACAAAAGGCGAAGAAGGCGACGGGCCTCGCGATTGTGACGGAAGTGATGAGCGACCGCGACGTGGATATGGTGGCGGCGTACGCGGACGTTTTGCAGATTGGCGCACGCAACATGCAGAACTTCATGTTGCTGAAGGCACTGGGAAAATGCGGGCGGCCGATTCTGCTGAAGCGCGGGTTAAGCAGCACGGTAAAAGAGCTGCTGATGAGCGCGGAATACATTGTGGCGCACGGAAATTCAGAAGTGATGCTGTGCGAGCGGGGAATTCGCACGTTCGAAACCGTGACGCGAAATACGTGTGACATCACGGCGATTCCGGCACTGAATGAGCTGACGCACTTGCCGGTGATTTTGGATCCGAGCCACGCGACGGGGAAACGTTCGCTGGTGCCGGCGCTGGCGCGCGCGGGGGTGGCGATTGGAGCCGATGGATTGATTGTGGAGGTGCATCCCGCGCCGGAAAAAGCGATTAGCGATGGCGCGCAGTCGCTCGATCTGGGACAGTTTGAGAAAATGATGAAAGAATTAAGGCCGTATGTGGAATTGTGGAAGGGAACGCGCCAACAGTCAGTTGCAGTGGCAAATTGAAGTGAGGGGAAATGGCGACACAGGCGTATTCGAAGGAAATTCGGCCGACGTTGGCGGTGATTCAGGAGGCCAGGAAATTTTTGTCGCAATATCTTGCGCCGACGCGGTTGGTGGAAGCGCCGTCTTTGAGCCGCGCAACCGGAAAACAGGTGCGGCTGAAACTTGAAGCAGAACTGCCGACAGCCTCATTCAAAGTGCGCGGTGCGATTTGGGCTTTGTCTGAAAGAATGAAAAAGGAACCGATAACTGAGGTCGTTGCGACGAGCACCGGGAATCACGGCGCGGCTGTAGCCTACGCAGCGCATAAGCTTGGGGTTAAGGCGACGATATTTCTGCCCGAGAACTGCAACGCAGTGAAGCGAGACAGAATTGCGAAACTCAGCGCGACGATTGTGGAGCGAAAAGACCTGACCGACGCGTACGAAGAAGTGAAGCGCTACGCGAGGGAGCGCGACGCATATTTTTTGAATGACGCTACGGATCTGATTTTGCCGGCAGGGCCAGGAACGATCGCGATTGAGATTTTGGAGCAAGCTCCCGACACGCAAGCAATTTACATCCCCATGGGAGATACGGCGTTGGTCCGGGGAATTGCAGCGGCAGCGAAACAAATTTCGCCGAGCGTAAAGATTGTAGGCGTCCAGAGCGAACGCGCGCCTGCGTACACGCTTTCCTGGAGGCAAGGTGAAGCGATTTGTACCGAGACATGCGACACGATTGCGGATGGATTAGCGACGCGAACTACCTTTTCGGAAAACGTGGTGGCGATTCGGGAACTGGTGGATGACGCAGTGCTCGTAAGTGAAGACCAGATGCTCGACGCAATCGGTAGACTGCTCTTTGAGGAACAGGTTCTTGCGGAGCCGGCGGGCGCGGCGACGACGGCGGCGTTGCTATTGAAGCGGGATAGTGACCTGGAGAAAATCGCCTTGGTGGTAAGCGGAGCGAATATCTCCAAAGAAGTGTTGCGTCAGGCCGTCGCACGTTAAGTGGCTATCGCTCTGCCCTCGGGAATTCGCAAGTGTCTCAGAAATGCGAAACCCCGCTTTTGGAGAAGCGGGGTTTCGATGAAAAGGTTAGCAGAGCGACGGCCTACGCAGCCAAACGGCGGCCGGCCAGAACTGCCAGGCCGAGCAACCCCGCGCCGAGCAACAACAAGGAACCTGGCTCGGGAGTTTGCGTGACGATGCCGGATTCTGTGAATGGTACGGCCCAGCCTTCAGGCTTCCCGGTCTTCGGATCAACTCCATTAATGCCAATGGCGGCAACATAAGAACCGATCGGAAGAGTGCCGGTGAAATCAAGCAGGTCTTGCGGCCCAAAGTTTGTCGTACCAATCGAGAAGGTTGTGATGACGTATCCCGTAATGGTCTGACCAAAGAGTGGGGCATTACTGCCGTTGAGCGAACCGTTTGTGCATCCCACGCCGGTATCGCAAGCCACCATATTTCCGAAGTTGAAGGAGTTGGTGATTTGCGAGCCCAAACCGAGGAAAGAGTAGATGTCGCCCGAGGTCATAGTTCCGTTGTTCACCGCTGGACCGACCGAAACGGTTGTGGTGGTTCCATTCGGATAGGGCGTGTACATGGTAGCGGTAGAATTGACCGTGGGCGAGTTGCTCGAACCGGTGTAAACGGCCGAAGCCACAATCAGGTAAAACGGATCGCCGATTGGGTTTTGGCTGGAATTTTGGTTGGGGTTGTAGAAGATATCAAACCCCGTGGCGCTAATTGTATTCGGGTCCGCGCCGCACCCTTGGGCACATGGAGTGCCCGCTCCTGTACCGATATGAAGATCAGCCGGGTCAACGATGTCGTCGGCCCAGGCCGAACAGCTGGTCACCAAAGCTAAAGCCAATGCCCCGAGACCTAGTAACAGCACTTTACGCAATTGTTACACTCCCCTCCGCGGATACTCGTCTGTGTCTGAGCTTGGATATTGGCAATCGTCATTCCAAACGTTCAACTTCCCATCCTCAATCAGCCACTTCTTAAGCGCTTATTTTCAATAGGATGGAGGCTCTCAATTACCTTAAGTGCGAGGCCTGTGCCTCCCTGCCGCTGAGTGTGAAAACATTTGCCTTACTGCACCAGCCCTCAAGCAAAACTTTGCACATAACCCAATAGAACTGAAGCAAGCGGATGATTGAATGCCCGGACCAAGATGCCTCGGAAGTGCATTTTCTGCTGTCCTAAATTTGCTAGATCCCACATCAAATCCTGCAACACACATTGCAGCTCACCGCTTGACACACCGCTGCTTGGAAGGATAGTCTCCGGGCGCGTTGGTTGTCCCTCCTTGGGTCTATCCAGGTCAAGTTGAAATTTTCCCCGACGGTCGGGAATCTTGCGTTTTGAGGAGAAAGCATGCGCAACAGAATTCTGGGACTTGGTGTGGTCGTTTGTTTTTGCATGGCAGCAGCAATCGGGATCAGTGAACGAAACGCTTTGGCGCAGGCGGCTGCGGAGAAGCCGTCGGTTTATACATTTGTAATGGAATGGGATGTGCCGCGCGCGATGTGGAACGACTACGAAAAGCAGATGGTTACCACGGGCGAGACGCTTAAGAAAGCTGTCGACGATGGGACGTTGATCGAGTACGGGATGTTTGCAACAGTCACGCACCAAGAAGGCGGGCCAAATCACGGAACGTGGATGTCGGCGAGTTCTGTCGCCAGCTTGATGAAAGTGCTGGATGTGTTGCGAGCGTCGCCGGCGTCCACTTCGCCCGTCGTTTCGGCGTCCAAACACTGGGACCTTTTGGTCTCGAGCCGCGATTATGCCGCCCATTCGGGAACGTTCACGAACGGATATTTGCGCGTGGCGACCTGGATTGGCAGAGCAGATGCCAACGATCCAGGCGGAAAGATCGAAAAGGCCAGTATGGTCGCGATGCTGGACAAATTGATGGCCGATGGCGCGCTCCACGGATACTCGCTCGATCGAGAAGTCATTCATACGATGGACGCGAATGCATTCTTTGTCGTAATAGTGACGAATGGCGCGGAAGGATTGGACAAGTTCAGCGCGGCTGTGGAGGATTTGGGAAAAAACAATCCAACCGCCCTCGCCGCATTTCGATCCTTGATCTCAGAGAATGGGCACCGCGATACGCTGGCCAAAGTGACGACACTCACGCACAAGTAGTCCAGCAACATTGGTGAGTTAAAGCAGGCGGCGGACCGCGAGGTTGCTGCCTGCTTGCGTTTCGGCGACATCTATTTGCGAGAATTCAGTTCGACGAGTCCAATTTTCCAAGGAGAAACTGAGAGATCGAGACGCGCGATAGTGATGGGGAGACTGAAACGGCGCGGACCTGCGCTGCCCGGATTGATGTAAAGGACGCCGTCCTTCTTGTATTGCGTCGGTTGATGCGAATGGCCGAAGAGGACGACATTAATTCCAGCAGCGGCCGGATTCAGATCGAGATCGCCGATGTTGTGAATGAGATAGAACGTCGCCGCACTCGTTTCCACTAACTCTGTGTTCTTCAGCGTGGAACACCACAGATCTCTGTCCACGTTTCCGCGAATCGCAATGGTCGGAGCAATTTTCCGAAGTTCTTCGAGAATCTCCGGTTTGCCGACGTCGCCGGCGTGAAGAATGAGTTCGGAGCCGCGCAAAGCTTCGACTGCTTCGGGGCGCAGAAGGCCATGCGTGTCCGAGATCAGGCCGATGCGGTTTGCTTTGATCATTTTCCGTTCGGGCTCGGCTTGCGCGGACGCTGTTTTACAGAGATAGATTTAATGACCAATTTGTGGCTGCGCTTGAGTGGGAAAGAAACCTTGGCGCGGTGCATCGCTACGTTAATTAGCTCGATGATTTGCGGATCGTCGAGGGTTTTCTCCGATTCGAGCGGTACTTGACGGACGACATTTCCGCTACCGTCAAGTCTTATGTGCGGATCACGCAAGGTTGCACCCTGAAGAAAAAATAGCGTGACGTAACGCGGGTAAAGTGCAATCGAGAAAACTGCTTCCGAAGCCCGCTCGGTTGGTCCGAAGCCGATCACCAATGCATCGTAGTTGTCGTAAACCATCTCGATCGCGGCAGGAATGAGCTTTCGCAATTTTCCGAGCACGCGTCTGGCAGTCGTCGCAACGCTTTTGTCATACTTTGCAAGAAGCGTCTTTAGCTGTTGTTGAGGCGTCACATAGCCTCTCCTGCGACTCATTTCTGGGATGAGACAAGGTTCGCTACCGCAAAACGAACGGCCGCTTCAAATAGCGCGATGCGGGGATAATGATTGTGATCCGCAGCGGACTTGATCGTTGCATCGGTCAAGTTTTCGTAGTTGAGTGCGACCGCGAGATGATCCGCGCGAAGCGTGCCGAGAAAATTTCCGCCGGGAATCAGCGCATCGGATTGAAGCAATTGACTGTCCGTGCGCGGATCGTAGGCCGTGAGAAGCTTCCATGCTTCGAGGAGCATTTTGGAGGTTGTGCTTTCGTCCGAAACGGCTGCAAGCGAAAAGGAGGGGACAATCGGATCGGGATGATCCTGCAAGAATTGCTTTCGCACGTCCCGGCGCAGGCTTTTGAATGCTTCGGCAACATTGCCATCGCATGTGCCGAGCTTGAGCATGCCGGCGTAATGCTGCGCGATGGCGGGCATGGTTTCCGCGATCGGGGAGCCGCCGATGGCGCCGGCAACGGTGACGTGGGCCGCGACGGCATTGCGCGCCTGCTCATTGTTTGCGAGTGCTTCCTGAACATCCGGGGAGCCCTTGCTATACGAGACAACAACGTACTTGCGCGAATCGCCCCCGGACATCTTTTCGCGAAGATACGCTGCGATTTTTTGCCCGTTGTTGGTGCTCGTGTCGTTTGCCGTCTGTAGAAATTCTACCGTCATCCCATGTTTTTCTCGCAGATGAGCTTGGCCATCTTCGAATGCCTCCGTATTGGCTTGGCACGACGACAGAACGCCGGGAATTACCAGAACGCGATATTTGGCTAACGAAGCAGACAAGTCCAAAGTAAACGGAGATGGGGAATCAGGCGCCGAACTGTTCAGATAATTGCTGCAAGGCCCCCAGGTGCCACCATCCGGGTTTTCACCTTGCAATACAGAACAGAAAGCGCTTGAAAATGAAGCCGATAGATCCTTTCCCGTCTCGCCCAATTTCAAAATCAAAACCTGGCCATTCGAATGGAATGATCCACCCGTCGCGGTTTTGGCTTCCTTCATCGGATTGTCGGGAAGGAAGTGTGTGACCTGCGCTACCAAACCTGTGCTTGAGAGTGTCTTCTCGACGTATTCGCGTTCGGCGTCAATGTTCGGATCAATTTTGTGCGTGATTCCGTTGTTGCGCTGGTCGCGTTCGAACCCAACGTCGTGCGTAGCGGCACCAACCCAAAGTGTTTCGCCATTGATGCTAAATGGCGCTTTCCAGACGCGAAGGTGATTGCGCGATGAGACGACGGAAATCGGCTCGGCGTGCGCCCAGCCGTAATCCTGAGGACGCCCGAATAGATAAAGCTGACTCATCGGCATTGTGAGATAAGACTCTTTCGAGAGACTGCCGATGATTCCATGCAGCACCGTGTTTTTCACGTCCGCGTCCACTTTGACCCAACCTGCCGTCGCGAAAACGCGCTGCATGCCAGTTTCTGAACCCAGAATCAGGAAATTCACCATGTCGCCGGGATTGCCGTCTTTATCGCCGACACGTCGCGGAATCTTTAAGAAGAGTGCGTTGTCAATTCCCGGCATCGAATTCACTTGCTGAGCAACCACACGGGGTGAACCCGCGGCTCCAGGTTCGGCCCCGTAGACTTCTACATGAACCGAATACGAACCGTCCGCGGAATCCGAGTTTGCTTGATTCACCCCAATCGTGAGTGGCCCTGCCACCGGCGCGAGAACATCGCGTTGGGCACCGATTAAGAAGGTTTCCGCAGTATCTGCATCGCCGATGCGGCCAATCACCGCGCCGCGGCCTGCTCCATTGAACGGCAGAATCCGCAGCAAATCCTTGAAGCCGCGCGGCACGCCTTCCGGGCCATTTTCTTCCTTGGCATCCAAGTAGCGGAGCTTCCCGCTCGCTGTAATCAGCACGTGCTCGCCGGGCTGCAGCTGGATACTCGTATCGGTCCAGTGCGAATCGCCTTTGAGCGTGAAATCTTTCGATAGCCGCTTTTTCCCAGCAGGGGTTTGCACAGGTGGTTGAGGCTTAACGGAATCCATTTGCGAGGCGGGTGGTGGCCCTGGATCGCCGACAAGTTGTGCCCGAAGCGGAACCGCCGCAAATAGCAAAACTGGCGCAAGAAGAAATGGAATTTGCGTGAATTTAGGCAGGGCCTTCGGCATGCGGCGAGCCATCCTGGGGCGAAATGGATGCATCCTCACTTTAAGCAGATGCGAGGCAGGGAAGCAAGAGTTGGAAGCCCTGTGGCAAATGCGGCTTCCTTGACTCGATTGAAACGCGCCTGTAGATTGGCAGAAAGCGAATTTGAGCAGCGAAGTAGCGCAAAAGTTTGTGAGTTGATAGGTTAAGAGGACCACGCGAGACTCCGCAGGGGAAGGTCCGGGCAGGAAAATAAGGCGAAAAATGACAAGCAATCGAAGGAGTTTGCTGGCGCTGTTGTGCGTGAGTTTGGTCTTGCCCGCGAGCGCGCTGGCGCAAAAAAACGCGCCGTTGCCCCCGGCCAAATGGGAAAAGCTACCCGAAACGCGCGTTACCGTGGATGGAAGCGAAGCCATGTTTACGACGATGTGCGCGCTGCTCGCCGCCGGTTTTCAGGCGGACGTGAGCGCGGAAAACTGGTCGCCCATGCGCGCGCAGCTTCGCGATCGCATGCAACACCAGGAAGGCCCTGCCGTCGAAGTCCTGCGAAATTTTTACAAGCAGCATGAACTCGCGGACGCCGGCGCCATGCTTTCGCGCTATATCTGGTTCGGGCTCGTCAGCGGTCCAGCGCCTGACTTTAAGCCCACGTTGCGCCGGGACGAATTGCCGCCTGAAGTGATCGCTCTCGAAGGCTTCCAGGAAATCCTCTCGAACTACTACAAAGAGCAAAAGATCGGGCAACTCTGGCGGCAAGTTCAGCCGGTTTATAACCGTGAAATTGAAAAGCTGCACGATCCTATTTCGGATATCGTTTTTGTCGCCACGGGCTATCTGCGCGAAATTCTGGAACCGGGCAATCCGCGTACGTTCACCGTTATTGTCGAACCGCTCGTCGGAAGAATTACGAACGTGCGGAATTTCGGCGATCACTACTCGCTGGTGTTGAGCGGATCGGATGCTCTTCCTACCGACGTAGTGCGCCATGCATTCTTGCACTTCCTCCTCGATCCCTTGCCGCTAATGTATCCGCACGTCGTTGCGGTGAAAAAGCCGGTTTACGACATGGCCGCCAAAGCGCCGCGTTTGCCGGCAGAATTGAAGGACGATCTTTCTTCCTACTTTGCCGAGTGTCTCGTTCGCTCCGTGGAGTTGAAGCTGAAGCGCATGTCGCCGGGCGAACGCGAAGCCGCAATGGATTTGGATGACGCTTCCGGACTCGTCTTGGTCCGGCCAATATTTTCAGCGCTTACGAAGTTTGAGCAATCCGAACCGGGGATGAAGCTCTATTTCCCGGAAATGGTGAGGGCGATCGACGCGCCAACGGAACAAAAGCGTGTGGCCACGCTCAAGTTTGCTCCAGCGGAAACCGCCGCAAGTACGGACGCCGAGGCAACAGAAGCAGTAGCCCGGCGCAAGGCGGCACTTCCCACAACCATCCCGAACGACAAGGAAGCACAGGATGCGCTCACGGAAGGGGAGCGGCGCATCGCGGAGAGAAATCCGCGAGCGGCCGAAGCTTCCTTTCAGCGCGTGCTCGTGAAGTATCCCGATCAGCCGCGCGCGGTGTATGGGTTGGGGCTCGTCGCATTGCTGGAACATGACGGAACGCGTGCGAAAGAACTGTTCGGCAGGCTGACCAGCGGCGAACACATTGCGGACAAGGATCCGATGGTGCTGGCGTGGTCGCACGTGTATCTGGCGCGAATTTTGGATGATGAGGGGCAACAAGACCAAGCCAAAGCCGAATATCAAGCTGCGCTTGCCGTGGAAGGGGGGCCCGAGCAAGCGCGCCAGGCGGCGAACCAGGGACTTGCCGCCATGGAGACTACGAAATCTGTGGAGCGCCCTTAACCCAGCACAGAAACTGCAAGGAGACGGAAAATGCAAAATACATGTAAGTTTTTATTGACGACAGCTGGGTTCGCAGTTTTTTTCAGCGGATCGGTGGTTGCTCAAGACACTCAAGAACGGCCAACTCTGAACAAGGACAAGCAGCAGCAACAAGGTAGCGCGACACCTTCGTTGGAAATGCCATCCACGGCCCCTGCGCTTTCCGAAGAGGACACCGCGATGAAAGCCTTGCAGGCGATGCCAGATGCATCCACCGCAAATTTGCAACTAAAACTTCAGGCAGCCGAAGGCATGTTGCAAAAATATCCGCAGAGCCGGTATCGATCCACGCTTTATGCTTTTCTGACCGTCGGATACATCCAAGTTGGACAAGCGGACAAGGCGGTTGAGTTCGGCGATAAGGAAATCGAACTCAATCCAAATGACGCTCAGACTATGGCGATCGTCAGCCAGACGATTCCTCGCTCGTTTAATCCGAGCGCACCGGATGCCGCAAAAAGGCTCGACAAAGCCGAGCAGTATGGCAAAAAAGCCGTGGAAATTCTGCCGACGCTGCCCAAACCCGAGGGCATGTCGGACGAAGTGTTTGCGAGCGCGAAGAATCAGACGCTGGCTATCGCGCACGGCGGGCTTGGCCTGGTGGACTGGCGACGCGGGAAATTTGTGGAGGCAATTCCGGAACTCGAACAATCCGTGAAGCTCGATCCCACGCCCGATCCCGTGAATTGGTTCATTCTTGGCGTAGTCAACCAAAATACTTCTCATTTTGATGACGCGGCAGCGGCTTTTGGAAAATGCGCCCTGATCCCGGGAAAGCTCCAAGAGACATGCAAAACCAAAGGAGAAGAAGCCAAAAAGCTTGCGGCTACGAAACTTAGTGCCCCCAAGTGATGAAAGTGTGTCCCATATCTGCGTAAACCGATGACGAGCAATGAAGACCAGCGGCTGGAAGAGAAGCTGGGTGTGCGTTTCAAGAACCGCGCCTTGCTCGAGCAAGCGTTGACGCACAGCTCAGCTGTTCCCGAGTTGCGTGCGGGCAAGGAAGACGGCAAGGAAAGTTCTTTAGTAGTTGGGAATAACGAGCGGCTTGAATTTTTGGGCGACGCCGTGCTCGATCTGCTCGCAAGCGAATACCTGCTCGAGAATTTTCCAGATTGGACTGAAGGCCAGCTTTCGAAAAGCCGCGCGAGGCTTGTGAACGAGCGTTCTCTGGAACGCGCGGCGCGACGGCTGGGGCTTGGAGAACATCTGCGCCTTGGCCGGGGAGAAGAAAAGACAGGAGGCCGCGACAAGCCGGCACTTTTGGCTGATGGTTTTGAAGCGGTTGTTGCAGCGATTTTTCTAGATGCTGGCCTCGAACCAGCCGGAAAACTGTTGCGGCGCGTGCTCTTCGATCAAACGCTCGAGGAACGCGGTGAGCGCATCGCTGAATCCGATCGCAAATCGGCTTTGCAGGAATTGCTGCAAAGAAGCGGCCGCCCTCCGGCGGAATATCGCCTTGCCGGCGAGACTGGACCGGATCATCGCAAGGTTTTTCGCGTAGAAGTTTGGGCTGACGGAAATTGCCTCGGGAGCGGCGAGGGCAAAACCAAAAAAGAAGCGGAACAACAGGCCGCGCGCACCGCACTGCTACAATTGGAAACAGTGGCACCGAAGGACCAATAAGGAATGACGGAAGAAACTCCACAACAAGCCAATTCGACGCCCGCGCATCACAGGGAAAAGACCACTCTTTCCGAGTACATGGAATCCTTGCTCGTGACTGTGATTCTCGCCCTTTTTGGCACCAGCTTTATTGTGCAGGCGTTCAAGATTCCCTCGCCTTCGATGGAGAAAACACTTCTCGTGGGCGATCATTTGCTGGTGAACAAATTCATTTTCGGCGGCAGAGGCGATGCCTGGTATGAAAAGTTGCTTCCATACCGGCCATTGCAGCGCGGAGACATTATCGTGTTCAAATACCCATTTGACGATCACCAGCATTTCGTGAAGCGCGTGATCGGCCTGCCCGGCGACCGTTTGAAGATGGTGGATCAGGATGTCTATGTGAATGGAAAGATTTTGAAAGAGCCGTATGTCGTGCACGATGCAACCCTCAACTATGATCCGTTAAACTATCGGTTTCCTCCTCCCAACAATCAATTCCTCGGCGCACATGCGAGACCGGAATGGATCGCCGAAATCAGACGCTATGTCCACGGCGATGAAATTGTCGTCCCTCCCGACAAATTTTTTGCAATGGGCGACAATCGCGACCAAAGTTCGGACAGCCGCTACTGGGGTTTTGTCGATCGCGAAGCCATCATGGGCCGGCCGTTTTTGATTTACTGGTCGGTTCAGGCGACAGCGGACGATTACTCGCAGAACAGCACTTTTTTGCAACGGCTCGCGGGAATCATGGATACATTAGTTCACCTTCCGGCCCGCACACGCTGGAATCGCATGCTGCATACGGTGCGCTAGTTTGCTCGCGCGCAGGCGTCAGAGGTTTTCCTGTTGGGCTGCCCTACCTTTTTGCTGTGGAGTTTGCGAAACTTTTTGGCGGCAATTCCCGCGAAAGCGACGGCATAACTCTTGGTCAGGCTCCGAAAATACTGGAAATTGGGCTTTGCGCTGGTGTTGTTTGTCCTTGTGGCACAGTTCGCGGCGAATCTTGTTCTGAGGACTCATCGCGTGCGCGCGTCCATGATCGCTCGCCTGGAACGCACTTTTGGCAGACAGGTTGAGGTACGCACCTTTTCCGCTTCGCTTTTGCCATTGCCGAGCCTCGATGCGGAAGCGATCAGCGTTGGCGAAGATCCCGCGTTCGGCAATGAATATTTCCTTCGCGCGGATCATTTGTCCGCACGGCTGCGTTTGCTCGGGTTGATCCGGGGACGATTTGAATTCGGGACTCTGTCGCTGGATCATCCCAGTCTGATACTGGTGAAGAATGAGGAAGGCCGCTGGAATTTGGAGCGTTGGCTTCCCCCGGCCACTTCCGCCGAGGGGACTGGGGTTGCGAGGAGCAACGTTCCTCTTCGTTCGCCGGATGCACCTACAAATCGTCTTACCAAGATCGACATCAGCGATGGGCGCCTGAATTTCAAGATCAGCGATGACAAGAAGTCGTTCGCATTTACGGCGGTGAAAGGCAGCATCGAACAGACGGCTTTCGGCCGATGGCAAATCAATTTGGAAGCCCAGCCGTGGCGTAGCGGCGTGCAGCTTCAGTCCACCGGCACCATTCAAGTCCGGGGTGAAGTGGCGGGCACTTCAGTCCGGTTGCGCCCCGCGCGTTTGCAGATTCGGTGGTCACGAGCTTCGCTCGCGGATCTTGTGCGTCTTGTGCGCGGCGAAGATGAAGGGGTGCGAGGGCTTTTTGATTTACAAGCGAGCGCCGAAAGCGGAACTAGGCCGGACTCTCCTTCCGGCGAATGGATATTTGCCGCCAACGCGTGGGCATCGCAGATTCATCGCTGGGATTTGACGGAACGCGCCGACAATCCTCGCCTCGATTTGCGCTGGAAGGGCCGCTGGCTGCCTGTCGATGGCAGCATCAACATTGACGACATGCAACTTGCCGCGCCGAAATCGAATTTGCGCGGCTCGGCGTGGCTCGCAACACTTCCCGAAACTCATTTCTCGGTACGCGTAGACTCGGCGGGCATTCAAGCGTCCGATTTGCTTGCCTGGTATCGCGCCTTCACTCCCGATGTCGCAGAAAATGTAGTCGCCGAAGAATATTTCACCGGTGGCGCCGCGTTTAGCGGATGGCCGATGAAATTAGACGCTGCGGCGTTCTCCGGTCACGGAGGGGAAATGTCGCTTCCCGGATTCACAGAACCATTTCGCATTGGCCCAGTGCGTGGCGGAATGGAGAAAAATGCGTTCGTCATTGAGCCGGCAACGATTCACTGGACTACCGGCACTGCTGAAAAAAACGCGCCGCATAAAACCCCTGAGCTGCCCAAAGGAAAAAGTGCTTCTATAACATCGAATGCTCTAGCCGTCGGTTTGCGCTACGACTTTGACTCGCACGAAGGAAATATCTCGCTTGCTGGCCAGTCCGAAAAGGCGGAGGACGTACTGAAGGCTTCTGCCGCGGTCGGTAAACAGCTGAATCGCGGCTGGGAATGGAAGGGACAAACGACTGCGAATCTGCGCAGAGATTGGGGAAACCAGGCAACGCAAGGTTGGAATGGCCAAATTGAATTTACGAAAGGCAATTTGCAGATTGCCGGTTTGAATCAGCCGGTAAACCTGAAAGATGCAGTAGTGCGCTGGAAGCACGGCCACAAAACCGTTGCTCTCGGGAGTGTCGATGCTTTCGGCGGCACCTGGAACGGAGAGATTGCAGAAAATGTGAACGCGTCAAACGTCCTGCCTCGCTGGCGATTTAAGCTGCATGCGGATAGCCTCAGCGCAGCTGATCTCGATCGGTGGGCGGGCCCGCGCGCACGGCCAAGCTGGCTCGCACGGCTTTTGCCCGCCGTGCTTGGCGGAAGTTCTGCCCAGCCTCCGGTCGCAAGCGATCTGTTGCGGCTTGTGGATGCGGAAGGCGAAATCAGCGTTGACGAATTCGACCTGGAAAAACTCAAGTTGAAACAACTGCATGGTCAAGCGTCGTTGCGCGACTTGCATTTGCGCTTGCAAGATTGTCAGGCGCAATTGGCAGGCGGAACTTTGCTAGGAAATCTGTCCGCCGCATTCGGACCGAAACCCATTTATGCATTGAGATTACAGGCGAGCGGTTTGAATCTTGCGCAGGTTCCACTTGCCGGAAAAATCGCCGAGCGCATGGCGGGAACTTTGGGTGGAGATTTGGAACTCAAGACGGAAGGAGTTGGACGCGAAGCCCTGCTCGATAAACTAAACGGCCAAGGTCGCATTCAGCTCAAGAAAGTGGAATTTCGCGGCTGGGACGTGCAGGCTACTTTCGCGGCAGGCGCGCCGCACGCTGGAGCGAGCCGCTGGAGCGATGGCGAAGGCGTGTTCCACGTCAACGAGCGTAGCCTGGAAGTGAATCATCTGCGATTGCGTTCGCCGCAGGAAGAAATCAGCCTTAAAGGCAGCGTCAGCTTCGGGCGTGAAGCGGATCTGACGCTCGAGAACGCCGCCGGCACAGGAAAGGTGAAAGTGCAGAGTCCGCAGCGCGTCATGCAAATCAGCGGGCCGCTCGAAGGGCCAAAAGTCGCCATTCAAAACTTAAGCTCGCAGCAACCTGGCGATTGAGATTTCTTGTTTTTCTATCTTAGTTGTGAAGGAGCAGGGAATGACACGATCGCTCGCTAGAATTGTTTTGGCTGTTTTGTTTGCGACGTGTTCAGCGCGAGCCCAGGAACGATTCACGCTCGAGCAAATTCTGAGCGCGCCCTTTCCCGCGGACTTGACCGCTTCCAAGACCGGCAGCCGCATCGCCTGGACGCTGAACGATCAGGGCAAGCGTAATGTTTGGGTCGCAGATGGTCCTGACTTCAAAGCGCGCCGCCTCACCGCATATCTCGAAGATGACGGACAGGAACTCTCTGCGCTCAGCTTTTCCGCCGATGGCAACGCACTCATCTATGTTCGCGGCGGCGGAAAGAATTCCGCGGGCCAATTTCCCAACCCGACTAGCAATCCCGCCGGCGTAGAAACCGATGTTTGGGCCGTGAACTGGACCGGCGGCGAACCGAAGAAAATCGATGCAGGCGATTTTCCAAGAATTTCCCCGAACGGCTTGGTCGCGTACGTGCGCGACGGCCAGCTCTACCTCGCGCCGATCGACGGCAGCGCCAAGCCGCTGCAAATCGTTGCGCGCGGCCACAATGGCGAAGCGGAATGGTCGCCCGACGGAAAATTGCTCGCGTTCACTTCAGCGCGAAATGACCACAGCTTCGTCGGTGTCTACGACCTCGAACACAAAGCCATAAAGTTCATCGCTCCGACGGTGGACAGCGATTCCGCTCCGCAATGGTCGCTTGACGGCAAACGCATCGCGTTCGTTCGGCGGCCGGCCATGCCGCGCGATACTCCCGAAGGTTATTTCATCGAACCCGACCGCCCGCATCCCTGGGCCATTTGGATCGGTGAAGTTGCAACAGGCTCCGCAAAAGAAATTTGGCGCAGCGGCAACAAGCCCGACGATTCTTTTCCTTACATGGCCGACGATACCGGCGGCGGCGTAATTCATTACGCTGCGAACGACACCATTGTCATGGCCAGTGAAGCCGACGGTTGGCAACATCTCTACGCACTCTCCGCAAACGGTGGCGCGCCAAAACTCCTAACCCCCGGGAATTGCGAAGTCGAGCAGTGGTCCTTCACTCCCGACAAAAAAACCATCTTGTATAACTCAAACTGTGGCGACGTAGATGCCCGCCACATCTGGGCATCAGATTTAGCGGGCAATGCGCGTCAGCGCACTTTTGGTCGCTCTCCTGAAGGGCCAACTGGAATTGGCACTGGAATTGAATGGAGCCCCACTTCACTAAGCAATGGCCTTGACTATTTTTATCTTGGTTCTGATGGGACGCATCCACCTGAACTACTTCACGCCAGACTCACTCCAGATGCAAACGGACCGTTCATCCTAGGATGGCGCGAAGGTTTCCCCGGCAAGGCCCTCGCTAAGCCCCAACAGGCCATTTTCAAATCCGCCGACAACTATGAGATCCACGGCCAGCTCTTCCTGCCCAAAAATCTAAAGTCCGGCGAAAAACGTCCCGCGCTCATCTTCATTCACGGTGGTTCCATGCGCCAAATGCTCCTCGGCTGGCATTACATGTACTACTACGCGAACGCTTACGGGATGAACCAATACCTCGCGAACCGTGGCTACGTCGTCCTCGCCGTCAATTATCGCTGCGGCATCGGCTACGGCCGCGCTTTCCGCGAAGCACCAAATCGCGCCGGCCGCGGCGCAAGCGAGTATCAGGACATCGTCGCCGCCGGAAAATATCTGCAATCCCGCGCCGACGTGGACCCTAAGCGCGTCGGCCTATGGGGTGGAAGTTACGGCGGCTATCTCACAGCGATGGGCCTTGGCCGCAACTCGGACATTTTCGCCGCCGGTGTGGACATTCACGGTGTTCACGATTGGCCAACCGACAATTGGAACGGCAAAAACATCTCGCCCGAGCTGACCAAGCTTGCGCATGAATCCTCTCCCGTTACTGCGGTCGACACCTGGAAATCGCCCGTTCTCTTCATTCACGGCGACGACGATCGCAACGTTTACTTCACGCAAACCGTCGATCTCGTAGCGCGCCTCCGCGCCCACGGCGTCGAAATCGAACAGCTCGTTTTCCCAGACGAAATTCACGACTTTCTTCTGCATAAGAACTGGCTCGCGGCGTATCACGCGGCCTCGGACTTTTTCGATCGTAAACTCAGCGGCGACAAAGCTCCCGCCGACGCCGCACACTGAACTTACGTTCATATGAGCAAATCATTGCGATTGCGACCAGCCACGCTTTTTTTCTTCGCGTTTGTTCTGTCACCTATTCGCATCATGGTTGCACAGCAAAAACCGCTCACACGAACTTTTGTCGCTAGCACAGAAGAACGTTATCAAATCACCGTAACCATTCGCGTCGAAACCCACGGCATCTCCACCGAGAAAATCGGCGAAAAGACTTACGTGACACCCTTCACGCATCAGGCTCATGGCCAAATCTCCTGGCGTTCCATCCGGCAAATCTCTTCGCTTAAGCAGGACGGGAGTGCTGCGATCATCGAAACTCTCGATCGCTTTCAGGCAACTTGTGAAGAGGATTCAAACTCCAAATCGTTCGACGCCAAGTTGCAAGAATCCGTGCAAGAAACTTGCGCAAACTGGCAGAATCTTTCGCAAATGAATTACGAAGAGGAAAAGTACGGTTTGATTCGAGGGCTTCCGGACTCCGCGAACGAGATGATCGGCTCAGGTTCACCCTTGCTTTCGCTGTGGCTACGTCGCGCGTTTCGTCCAAGCGTCATTCTGCCCAAGGCGCCTCTCCACTTTGGAGATCGCGCCGCACACAGAGTCGAAGCCAATCCATCGACCGGCAAATCGAGACCGGAAGGCGAGGAGTCCATGGAGTGGCTCGAAGCTGGCGGAGACACACCGGCCGCCACTCTGCACACTTCGCAAGATCTAAGATGGACCGATGCGCCGCGCAAATCCGGTTTCAGCAACGTTGGCGGCACACCCGCCAAGCGCCAACTTTTTTACGCCGACTCTCTCAACACGATTTCTTTACTGGACGGCAGCCTCCTCAAAGCCTCTCGCTCCGCGACGCACGAAACGAAGAATACGCTCGATCAAGTTTCCGGACTGCCCGACGCGCCCGAGTTCGGCTCCAAGCTCACCATCACCGTTACGATTCTTCGCCTGCCATGAATTTCCGCCACCTCATCTCCACAATTGTTCTTTCCACGCTCACCGCTCCACTCACTTCTGCGCAAAAAACAATTCCTGTTCCAACTTGGAAACCCGGATCAATTTCCTACTATTCGGTTCATCTGAAAACCAGCCGCGACATCAAGACAAAAAGTGCGATGGCTTTACCCGAAGTTCCCAATGAAGCAAAAATCGATGTCAGCGGCATTCTGCAAGTCGAAATTCTCGCACCTGATATCACGACAAAGTTCCCCGGCGTGCGCCTCCGAACGCATTTTTTCTATCTTTCGAGCGATATCAGTGCCGTTCAGCGCGGCAAGAAACCGGATCAATCCAACCTGGAACGGACTCCCGCCGATGCAAAGAACGTGGATTGCCTGCTTCAACCCGACGGCCAAATTACCCAAATCACTGGGCTAGATGCGCTCGCAGCCGAACAGCAAGACGCCTGGCGCGAATGGGCCTCACATCTCTCCACTGCTTTCCTCATCGAAACTGAAACCCGCAAAAGCGGCTCAAAATGGAATTCCGAACAACCCGAAACTTCTCCCTCGCCCATCTCCGAACTCTTCTGGCAAAAGAAGTCCCAATATGTTCACGACGAACCTTGCGCTCCCGTAAAATACAACTCCGCGCGTCAGACCGAGCGTGTCCCCAACTCGGAAAGTTGTGCCGTAATTCTCACCACTGCATCGCTTGTTCAAAAATCCTCCCAACAGGACGCAACTCCGCAAGACTACAAACTCCGCAACCTCCGCACCCGCGGCACCGCTAAAGGCGCCAACGAAATAATCCTCTACATCTCACGAAAGACCGGCCAGCTCATCCGCGCGACGCAGAACGCCAAGCAGCAAATGGACGTCCAAATCGCCCTTGCCGATGGAACCAATCAAGTCCATTACGAAGTCACTGCCTCCGCAAACAGCGCCGTCGAACTCGTCACCGAATTGCCGTTCAATCCGCATCCTAACCCCTGACACTCGTCACCGCGCTCCAAGTTTTGCGTTAGCGGTATAATGTTGGTTTCGCCGCAGGCCGACGGGCCTGCAGGAGAAGCTTCCCTTGAACTTCAAACTCAGAAGCACCTATGAGCCTCGTGGTGACCAGCCTGCGGCCATCGAGCAAATCTCGCGTGGCGTTGATGCCGGTGACAAGCACCAGGTCCTCCTCGGTGTCACCGGCTCTGGCAAAACATTCACTATGGCCCGCGTCATGGAAGCCGCGAATCGCCCGTCCATCGTTCTTGCGCACAACAAGACTCTCGCCGCGCAGCTCTATCACGAATTCAAGAATTTTTTCCCCGAGAACGCCGTCGAATATTTCGTCAGCTACTACGATTTTTACCAACCGGAAGCCTACGTTCCCGCCGCAGACGTTTACATCGAAAAAGAATCCACTATCAATGACGAACTCGACAAGCTTCGCATGAGCGCGACGCGCTCGCTCTTCGAGCGGCGCGACGTCGTCATCGTTGCCTCCGTCAGTTGTATTTACGGCCTCGGCTCCCCCGAAGCTTATTACGGCATGCTCGTCATGCTCGAAAAAGGGAAGCAGACGAGCCGCGAAGCTCTTCTGCGCCGTTTCGTGGACATTCAATACGAACGCGGTGAAGACTTGCGCCGCGGAACGTTTCGCGTGCGTGGCGACATCATCGAAATTTTTCCCACCTACGAAGACAACGCCTATCGCATCGAAATGTGGGGCGAACAAATTGACACGCTTCGTCAGATCGATCCGCTAACCGGCGCCGTCCGCTCGGGCCATGAAGATTTGCCCCGTGTTCCTATTTATCCAAGAAATCACTACGTCACGCCGCAGAACCTTCGCGAGCGCGCCATCGAAACCATTCAGGAAGAGCTAGAGTGGTGGAAAAAAGAACTGGAAAAGCAGGGAAAGTTCGTCGAAGCCCAGCGCGTCACGCAGCGCACCATGTTCGACATCGAAATGATGCGCACCATCGGCTACTGCCACGGCATCGAAAATTACTCCCGCCATCTCAGCGGTCGCTTGCCGGGGCAAGCGCCGCCAACGCTGCTCGATTACGTTCCCGAAGATTTCTTGCTCTTCATCGATGAATCCCACCAAACCGTCCCGCAAGTCCGCGCCATGTATCACGGCGACCGTTCGCGCAAACAAACCCTCGTGGATTACGGTTTCCGCATGCCGTCCGCACTCGATAATCGCCCGCTCACCTTCGAGGAGTTCGAAAATCGCCTCAACCAGGTGATTTACGTTTCCGCGACTCCCGGCCCATATGAACTAACGCGCTCCGGCGGCACCTTTGTCGAACAGGTCATTCGCCCGACCGGCCTCGTCGACCCGCAAGTCGAAATTCGCCCTGTCAAGGGCCAGGTGGACGATCTTCTCGAAGAAATTCGCGTCCGCGCTGAGAAAAATGAGCGCGTGCTCGTCACCACACTCACAAAGCGCATGGCCGAAGACCTCAGCGAATATTTCACGGAAATTGGTGTTCGCTGCCGCTATCTGCACTCGGAAGTTGAAACGCTTGAACGCATTAAAATTCTGCGCGACTTGCGTCGCGGCGAATTTGACGTGCTTATCGGCATCAACCTTCTCCGCGAAGGTCTCGATCTTCCTGAAGTTTCTCTCGTCGCGATTCTCGACGCCGACAAGGAAGGCTATTTGCGCAGTACTACTTCGCTCATCCAGACCATCGGCCGTTGCGCGCGCCATATCGAAGGCCGCGCCATTCTCTACGCTGACCGCTGTACGGATTCCATGAACGAAGCCATCAGCGAAACCAATCGCCGCCGTGCCAAGCAGCTCGCCTACAATACGGAAAACAACATCACGCCGCAATCCATCATCAAGGGCGTGGACATGGAGCTCGCGCGCATCGTCGAGGCCGACTATACCACCGTCGCCCTCAATGAAACCGAGCTCGATGCCGCTGCGGCGAGCGTCCGCAATGAAGAGCAGCTCGCCGAACTTCTCAAGAAACTCGAATCGCAAATGCGCGAAGCCGCCAAGAATTTCGAATTTGAAAAAGCCGCCCAGCTCCGCGACCGCATCCGCGGCCTAAAGCAAATGGACATGAAGGGAACTTTCAGCAAGGAAGCTGCCGCGACGGCCGACTGATTTCTTCATCCCCTATCCATCAACCCAACCATCAATTGGTTTACGCCCTGGAGCGTCCCTTTGCGCTTGACAGATGTTTGTAACACATATTACAAATAATTGGTACACATAGTACCACGAAGATGGGCAGTGTAAGATGCCTGCAAAGCCCCACAATCCGCCGCCGCAGCAACCAGAATGGCTCCTCCTCGTCTACCAGCTCCCGGCTAAACCCACGAACATTCGCGTCCGCACCTGGCGCCGCCTCCAGCAAATTGGCGCCGTCGGCCTGAAAAATTCCGCGTACGTCCTACCCAACACACCGCAATCAAAAGAGGATTTCGAGTGGATCAAAACCGAAATCGCCGCCATGAAAGGCCAGGCGAATACCTTTCTCGCCAACCATCTCGACGCCGCGACGCAAGAGGAAATTGCCGCCGCCTTTCGCGAAGCGCGACAATCAGACTTCTCCGAAATTCTCCGCGAAGCAAAGGCCTTGCACAAAGCTATGGAGCGCAAGACCATGGCCACACCTGCTCTTCGCAAGCTTCAGCGCAACGCGCGAATTCTGCGCGATCGCCTAAACGATGTACTCGCCATCGATTTTTTCCACGCCCCGGGCCGTGACCAGTCTATTGCCCTGCTGGAGCAAGCCGAGGCTCTCCTCACACGGGATCAAACTCCAACGAAATCCGTCGCCACAAAAGGAGAAAAACTCATGCCGGAAAAATTCCGCTCGCAAACTTGGGTCACGCGCCCGCGTCCCGGCGTCGACCGTATGTCTTCCGCATGGCTGATCCGCCGTTTCATTGACGGCCAGGCAAAATTCGTGTTCGCGGACAAGCCCAATGACATTCCGTCGGCCGTTCCCTTTGATATGTATGGCGTGCAATTCAGTCACGAAGGCAACGCTTGCACGTTCGAGACACTCTTGCGGCGCTTTGCGCTGGAAGGGCAGGCCCTCGCACGCATCGGCCAGATCGTTCATAACCTCGACTTAAAGGACGAACGCTTTGACGTCCCCGAGACTGCCGCAGTGGGCAGGCTTGTCGAGGGCTTGCGGCAAATTCATTCAGACGACGAAAAATTGCTTGAGCATGGCATGGAAATTTTCGAAGCTCTGTACCGCTCTCTCACTAACACGCCGCCGGCAAAGCTACGTCGCAAAGGCGCCGCTTCCTATATAGGACTCTCCTGAAAGGCGTGTTGTCATGGCCACGAACCGCAGGGAGTTTGTTCGCTTGCTTTCCGGTGCCGCATCGTTGCAACTCACTCAAACATCCACTTGTAACTTGGCCGTAGAAAGCCGTAGACCAATTCCGTCTCAACAGGCGCGATCACCTATTGCCGCCGTCAGAGAGGACTTTCCTGCACTCCGCCAGAGAGTCAACGATAGTTCGCTTGTCTACCTTGACAGTGCCGCTACGGCCCTTCGGCCTCGTGCGGTCATTGTTGCAACGTCAAATTTCTACGAGCACGACAACGCCAATCCTTCTCCTTCGCTTCACACTTTGGCTCGGCGCTCCGCCGATCGTTACGACTCGGCCCGCCTAACCGTCGCTCGCTTCATTCACGCGCGTTCGCCTGACGAAATCATTTTCACCCGAGGCACCACCGAGGCCGTCAACCTCGCAGCCACGTCATGGAGCTCATCGAATCTCCGCGCCGGAGACGAAATTCTGCTCACTAAAGCCGAGCACTATTCGAATCTCCTCCCCTGGAAATTTGCAGCCGAGCGCGCAGGTGCGATTCTCCGTTTCTTGGATGTCGACAACGAAGGGAATCTCTATCTGGGGCAACTCACCTCTCTCTTGTCACGCCGTACGAAAATCGTCGCGTTCAGCCACGTTTCCAACGTGCTCGGCCGCATCAATCCCGCAGCCGAGATCTGCGCGCGTGCACATCAAGTCGGCGCCGCGGTTCTGATTGATGCCGCGCAATCTGCCCCTCACATTCCGCTGGACGTTCAGGAACTGGGCTGCGATTTTCTTGCCTTTTCCGGCCACAAAATCATGGGTCCAATGGGAATCGGCGTTTTGTGGGCACGAGCGGAGCTTCTCGATGTGCTTCCGCCTTATCAGTTGGGCAGCAATATGGCGCATGAATGGGAATCTGTCGGTGAGCGTGTGCCTCTTGCTCCAAGGGCTCACAAGTTCGAGGCGGGCACGCCAAATGTCGTCGGTGCAATCGGGCTGGCGGCAGCCATCGACTACATCGAATCGCTTGGCCGCGCGGAGTTATGGAAACGCGAGCAGGAACTCACTGCATACGCTCTGCAGCGTTTGCTTCAAATTCCAGGCTTGCGAATCCTGGGTCCCACGCAACCAGGGAACCGCGTTTCCGTCTTTTCATTTGTTCTCAAAAACGTTCGCCCAACCGAAATCGCGAGACAGCTCGATCAACGCGGCGTCGCCATCCGTGCCGGCGATCTCGCCGCTTTGCCACTTCTGAGGCGCATGGAAGTTACCGCTGCCGCTCGCGCGTCTTGCTACGTCTACACTGACCGCCCTGACATCGATGCCTTGGCCGCAGCCCTCGCCGATCTCACATCCCGCCGCGCCTCAACTCCTTCAGCGGATAAAATGTTCCTCGCCATGTCACGCCGCCATGCCACAGCGTGACTATCGTCGAACGCAACAACATGTAAACAAACAGGAGCGCCCCAATCGGATGCGCCAGCGCATAAAGCGGAGATATATCCATGATGAGCGCAACCGCGCCTTCTAGGACAATTGCAAGAACGGCTGCCAGCGCCGCAAGCAGTCTCGCGCCGCCGTGCAAGAACGGAAACGTCAAGAACGGCAACACGCTCCCTATAAGAAGCCCCAAGGATTGCATCCCCACTCTTGCCAAACTGTAATCGGCTGCAGCAAAAAAGTTCTTCGTCACGCCCCGAACAATATTTCTGACTCCCACATGCCACCGCACGCTTACAAATTCTATCGCCAGCCCCATCCCGGACCGAAACCCAGCTCTCTTCAAGTTCCGAGCCAGTCGCATATCGTCTACAACCTCTAAAGCCAGCTTGCGATGCGTCCCGCTCGATTCATACGCTCCGCGTCGAACCAGCTGAAACGCTCCAACACCCGCATACGATTTTGAGCGGGAGTCTTCCAGCCTGTATGGATCGGCCAGCATGAAGAGCCCGAGTCCAAAAAATGTGAGCGTCGCCTTCTCCCAGAATCCATGCATCTCGAGCCGGCACATTAGCGTCAAGTGATCTAGTTTGCGTTGCTGAACCAACGAAATGGCCCGGCGCAAGGTGTCTGCGCGCAGCTGCACGTCCGCATCGGTAAAGAGCAGCCACTCCCCGTTTGAAGCCTCATACGCTTTCTGTAACGCGTGCGGTTTTCCCAGCCAGTCCGTCGGCAGCTCTTCGATCCGAACGACACGAAGGCGCGAATCTTTCACAGCTGTTTCCTGCAGAATTCGAAATGTGGAATCCGCCGACCGGTCATCTACAGCCATGATTTCGAAATTCGGATAATCAAGAGCAAGAAAGGCCTTGAGCGCTTCTGGCAGCTTCTCTTCCTCGTCCCGTGCTGCGAAGAGAATTGAAATCGACGGGCAGTCCGCATCCGCCGCGGGCTCACTTTGCCGCAACCGCGGTAAACGCAGCGCGCTCAAAACGACGCGAACTCCGTAAGTCAGCCAGAAAAATGCGATGAGTCCAAAAAGCACAAGAAGGAACGAGTGCATAAGTTGGGCACCAGCGGTCAGATGAAATTCAAACTGACCGCCGCCAGTTGGTTTGACCACGCCTACACGGTATTCTAACAGGCAGCATGCGGGGCAGTCTGACCATCATTGGGGCTGGGCGTGTGGGGCGCGCCCTCGGTAGAGCGCTGCGCGACACGGGTTGGAACATTTACGGTGTTGTCACGCAAAGTAAGCCAACGGCCCGGCGCGCCGTTCGCTTTATCGGTCGTGGCCAGGCTTTCGTGGGAATTTCGCGCCAGGCGCTGAGTCCGCGAAGTATCCTGATTGCCGTTCCTGATTCGGCTATCAAGGACATTGCGGAAGAACTGGCACGCATTTCCGCCGAGGAGTGGAAGGGGAAAACGGTTCTGCACACCAGCGGCGCGCTGGCTTCAAATGTTCTTGAACCCCTGCGGCACTTTGGCGCTTCGGTGGGTTCTTTGCACCCGTTGCAGACCTTTTCCGGCATCGGCGTGCCGCCACTCGAAGGTCGCGTGTTTGCCATCGAAGGCGATCCTGGTGCGCTAAAGTTCGCGCGGCAGATTGTGCGGGCGCTGGGAGGATATGTTTTGCAATTGCCTGTTTCCGGAAAAGCGGCGTATCACGCGGCGGCTTCCATGGCCGCGGGTCAGGCGCTGACCGTGCTCGAAGCCGCAACAAACACCATGATGTCTATTGGGGTGAAGCGCCGCGATGCCGTTCGCGCTCTGCTTCCTTTGACACGCCAGGTGCTCGACAATTTTGAGCGAGTCGGCGCCCGCGCGGCCTGGACCGGCCCACTCGCTCGCGGCGACTTTGCTGTCATCGCTGCACACGAAGCGGCATTCCGCGATTTTCCCGCTGAGTATCGCAAAGCGTACGAACAATTGAACCGCCTTGCGGCACGCGTTCTTTCGCAAAATCCGCAAGAAACGATTTCCAGGTTGGACGAGTTGCAGTCAGAACCAATGAAACTCGCAAAAAGCACAGGGAGGCAAGGGTGAAAGGTCCCCAGATCGCGATTGAAAATAAGACGTTGGCCAACGGATTGCGCGTTGTGATTGCGCCCGATTCCGCGGCGCCGGTTGTAACCGTGGGCGTCTACTACAAAATTGGTTTCCGACTCGAACCGCAAGGCCGCAGCGGCTTCGCACACCTTTTCGAACACATGATGTTTCAAGGCTCCGCAAATGCTCCAAAAATGGAGCACATCAAGCTCATCAATTCGAGCGGCGGCGTCCTGAACGGCTCGACCATGTACGACGTCACGAACTATTACGAAGCCGTTCCTTCGAATGCGCTCAGTCGCGTGCTTTGGCTCGAGGCAGACCGCATGCGTGCCCTCAAAGTGGATGACGAAAATCTGAAAAATCAGCGAGATGTCGTGAAGGAAGAAGTCCGCGTGAACGTTTTGAATCAACCCTACGGAGGTTTCCCTTGGCTTGATATGCCGCCCATTGCGTTTCGAAACTGGGCCAATGCGCACAATTTTTACGGCGATTTCGCCGATCTCGATGCCGCCAGCCTCGCCGACGTGCAGACGTTCTTCAAAACATACTATTTGCCAAACAACGCCGTGCTCTTGATTCTCGGCGACGTGAAACCGGAAGAAGGATTTTCACTCGCTGAGAAATATTTTGGTGATATTCCGCGGGGCCCGGAACCGCCCTTCGCGGATCCCAACGAGCCTCCACAAGCGGAAGAGAGGAAGGGGCATGTGGAGGAAAAATTCGGCACGCTCCCTGCCATTGCGATTGGCTACGTGCTGCCGAAGCGCCGCAGCGCGGAGTGGTGCGCGATGGCGCTGCTTGATCAGGCGTTGCACGGCGGACGTGCTGGCCGCATCTACCGTGACCTTGTACTTGAGAAACAGATCGCGGTCGAAGCGGACGGAGGTGTGGACGACATTTTCGGTTACAACGGTCCGGCGCAAATGACCACGCGAATTTTTCACAAGCCGGAAATCTCCGCCGGCGCCACTCTCGCCGGCTTTGACGAGGTGATTCACGAAGTGCAGGAAAAGGAAATCAGCACGGACGAACTCGAGCAGCTGAAAACCAAATGGTGGTCCGATTATTACGCGATGCTCGAGGGCGGCCGCGGCGGGTACATGCCGAAATACGGTTTGATGCATCTGCTTGCGTGTTTTTCGCTCTTTGATGGCGAGCCGCAACTTGTGAACACGATTCTCGATGGTTTTTTGCAAGTCACACCAGAGCAGGTGCAGGCCGTCGCGAAAAAATATCTGCGAAGAGAAAATCGCGCGATTGTTTTTCGTGCGCCTGCAAATCTTGGGGCACAAAAGGAGGCCGCGTGATGGCAACTGCAAGCACACAAGCCTCCAGTGCAGTTCCCACCCTTTCCGGCGAACGCACCGTAAATTGGCCGAAGCGCGTCAAATCGAAACTCGCGAATGGCCTCGAAATTATTCTCGTCGAATCGCATTCGATTCCGCGCTTTCACGGCGAACTCTTCTTTCGTAGCGGCAACGCCGCCGTTTCCCATCTCGCGCCCGGCCTCGCGGACATGACCGCGACAATGGTTCGCACCGGAACGTCAAAGCGTGCGAGCCGCCAGATCGAAGAAGATTTGCGGCGGCTCGGCGCTGATCTTTCCACTAGCGCGGGTCAGGACACGAGCGCTATCGCGTTCGCCGGTCTCAGCGAATTTGCAGAATCGCTTCTCGGGCTTGTCAATGAACTCGCGCGAGAAGCTTCCTTTCCCGATCCCGAACTTGAGCGCGAACGCCGGCAAAAACTGGAAGAGGTAAAACTCGAGCGCACGCAGCCCGGATTTCTAGCAGGTGAGCGTTTACGAAAAGTTCTTTTCGGCGAGCATCCCTACGCCAAAGTTTCTCCGGCCGAAGCGCAAGTCGCGGCTTACAAAAAGGAAGAACTGCAAACGATTTACCGCCAATCGTACACGCCAGAAAATGCGCTGCTTCTTCTTGTCGGCGATTTAGACCCTAAGGCGATGTTCGGCACCATTGAGAAAATCTTCGCGCCGTGGTCCGGAAAAAAGCCGGCGATCCCGCACGCCGCTGCCCCCGCGAATCCGCGCGGGCGGCGTGTGTATCTTGTGCACGTTCCCGGCGCGGTGCAGACGCAAATCCTGTGCGGCTGCCATTCCATCACGCGCAGGCATCCGGACTGGATCAAGCTTGGTCTGACGAACAGCCTTTACGGCGGCGCGTTTAATTCGCGGCTGGTGATGAATATCCGCGAAGCGAAGGGTTATACCTACAGCCCGCGTAGCGGTGTTACACCGCTGCAGCAGCACGGATACTTTTCCGTGTCCGCCGCGGTGCGCAACGAAGTTGTGGCTGCGTCGCTCACGGAAATTTTCTACGAGCTCGATAAGTTGCGTTCGCTGCCCGTGCCAGAAGCGGAACTCGCCGACGCCCAAAATTACTTGAGCGGTGTCTTTTCCATGGGGCTTGCTACGCAAGATGGGCTGCTTTCTCAAGTCGCTACGGTTGCTCTGAATGAATTGCCGGACGATTATCTTGAAACGTATCGCCAAGAAGTTCGCGCGCTAACTCCGGACGATTTGCAATCCACCGCGCAGAAATATCTCGATTCAGCCAACATGCAAATTGTCGTCGTCGGTGACCGCGGCAAAATCGAAACCCAAGCCGCGCTCTTCGGTGAGCTCGAAATCTGCGATTCGCAAGCGAATCGCTTGTCTTAGGTTTTGGTTCGCACGCTCTGTGTTATTGATTTAGATACATAGTTTCTATACTATTCCTGTGCCATGCGTGGGCGGCGCCAGCTTTGCGTTGTTTTCGTTTGCTGCATTTTTCTTTTGCTTGTTTGCGTTTCGCTTGAGGCCATGAAAAAGCCGCCGCTGCATCCGATCAATTTGAATACGGCGAGCTCAACGGAGCTTCAGGAGGTGCCGGGGATCGGTCCCGTAACCGCAGACAAAATCCTGAAAATGTGTAAATCGTACGGGCCGTTCAAGAGCGTGGACGATTTGCGCGCGATCAAAGGCATCGGCCCAAAGCGCCTCGAAAAAATGCGCAAATATCTTACGGTTACGAGCCCTCCGGCAAAGAAACCCTCTCAACCTTCAAAAGAGTTAGGCAAATCAAAAGTTTCTACTGCGAATGGAAATCAGGCGGACGAAAGCTCGTCGCCGGAATAAATGCTTGAACAAGATCGCGCATTTTTTTAGAGCACCTGGTGGGTGGGCTTCTTTTGACCGATGTTGAGGGGGACCTGGTCGGCGATGGTGATGCCGTAGCCTTCGAGGGCGACGACTTTCTTCGGATGATTCGTAAGGACGCGAATGTCCTTGAGGCCGAGGTCGATCAGGATTTGTGCGCCGATGCCGCTTTCATGCTGGACCATGCGCTGGCGAGCAGGTTCGCGATCGAGCTGGCCGCGCGCGTGAACGTGAATTGGCGGCAGCTTACCAGCTTCTTCCGGCTGATCAATGCCGAAGCCGCGGCCCGTGTGATGCAGATAGAGAAAAACGCCGCGATTTTCTTTGGCGATGGCTTCGAGCGAGCGCTCGACTAGATCTTTGCAATCGCAGGACGTTGAGCCGAAAACATCTCCCGTCAAACAATGTGAATGAACGCGAACGAGCGCAGGCGTATCGCCTTCGAGATCGCCGCGAACAAGTGCGACGTGCTGATCGTGGTCCACATCGCTGGCGTAGGCAACCATGCGGAAATCGCCGAAGCGCGTGGGAAGAATTGTCTCGGCGACTCGGCGGACGTAGCGCTCATGCTGCATGCGGTAGCGGATTAAATCCGCGACCGTGAGCATTTTCAGATTGTGCTCTTTGCAAAATTCGATGAGCTGCGGCACGCGGGACATGGTGCCGTCCTCACTCATGATTTCGCAGATGACGCCAGCGGGCTGGAGTCCCGCGATGCGCGCGAGGTCAACACTGGCTTCGGTTTGCCCGGCGCGAACGAGCACGCCGCCGTTGCGCGCGCGCAATGGGAAAATGTGTCCAGGGCGAGCGAGGTCCTGCGGCTTCGTTTTCGGATCAATGGCGGTAAGGACGGTGATGGCGCGGTCGGAGGCGCTGATGCCGGTGGTGACGCCGACGCGCGCGTCAATGGCTTCGGTGAATGCAGTGCCGTGGACCGACGTGTTGATGGGCGACATGAGCGGGAGGTGGAGTTCGTCGCAGCGGTCTTCCGTGAGCGGCATGCAGATAAGGCCACGGCCGTACTTGGCCATGAAGTTGATGGCGTCCGGCGTGATTTTTTCGGCCGCCACGGTGAGGTCGCCTTCATTTTCACGGTCCTCGTCGTCAACGAGCACGATCATGCGGCCGTTGCGAATTTCTTCGACGGCTTCTTCGACGGTAGCGAAATGGGAGCGATTGTCACTCATGCGGGGTCTCGATTGGATTAGTTGTGCTCCTGAAATGATAGCACTGGGATGCGGATAAAGGGGCCAGTAGCGAGATGTACCTCCCTCCAATTTTGTAAGTGCAGATTCTAAACGGGTTATGGGACGAGTGTCTGTAACTGCAGAAAATACGGGGTTGAAGTAGCTTTAGAATCAGCAGTTACGAGAGGTTTGCGCAACTGCTGATTCCGCAGGAGTTGCATTATCGACTCTTTGTAAGTGCAGAAAGGAAAGGGGCTAGAGTTGACGAGGGATAGCGGAACGGGCGTGAGGGGCAATTTCACAACCGACCCTATCATAGATTATAATGAGTGTTCACTGAATTAAGTAGTATCATTCGAATGCACTGTAGAAAACGGTTCGAATGAAAAGACAAGTCAAACCCCGCATCCTTGAATGATCGGGTGCCGAAGTAGTTGCGGACGCCGAAAGTCTCATCATGCCCAGTTGGGAGCGGATTTTTGGTGGACGATTTCGCGTTGTAGGCGCCAGGCGGAATTAGTGCGCTGCCAGAGAAGTGTGTAGAAGAGCGGCTCGTAGCCGTTGCCGAGGTCTTTCATGCGAGTGAGGAGGACGATAGCAGAGTCGCCGAAGATTTCGGTGTGATGAATGGTAGTTTTGCTCGTGGGGACAGAGTGACCGATATTAGCTTTGCCGGAGATGGCGCGCCGCATGAATGAGAGCATTTGATTGGCGGTGAGTTCAACGAAGCCGCCGGCGTCGGCAACGCGGATGCATTTGAAGTCTGGAGCGTAGGTGGAGGCTAGCCCGTCCACGTTGGCTGTGTCCGCCGCGGAGAGAAAGGATTCGACGGTTTTGCGAAGGCCGGAGCCGGATGTGGATTCGTCCTGGGAGGAATTCGAGGCGGAAGATTTCGCTGCCGCGCGCTTTATTGCTTCTCTGCGTAGGAGAAGAAAAACGAGGCCGAACACCAGATAGGCCAGGAGATTTGTTGCTATGCCGCGGACGGACAGCACGACTGCGGTTAGAGAGATGACTTGCGCTACGACGCCAGAGTTGAAATAGCTGGCGAGCCACGCGGCAATCAAAAAGGCGGGCACCAGATAGAGAAGACGCGCGAATTTCTTTGTGAATTGCGTGTTCCATGCGTGGGCCGCGGCGATCACGCCGCCTGCGTTAAGCAGGGAAGTGAGTATCCAGAGAACGAGATTGGAAGAGTAGGTCATGAAAGAAATAGCCTCGGTATTGTGATTGGCGTTTGATGGTATTACGGAATTACACGGGAAGAAATTTCAGATGCTGCTATCAGCTTTGGTCTTCCAATTGTCGGTTCGCGTCTAAAGCAATAGAAGAAGTGAAGCAAGGAGCGAACAGTGAAAAGGATGTTTGCAATTTTGGCCGGAACGCTGATCCTGATCGCGCTCTATGTGTTTTTTGTGGAGCCGCTGTGGATGGTGCCGGTGCTGGAGCGGCTGACGCCGAATATTTTGTACCGAATAGGCACCACGAAGCCCTTGGTGGCGTTGTCGTTCGATGATGGTCCGAATCCGCAGTTTACCCCGCAAGTTCTTGAGTTGTTGCGGCAGAACGATGCGAGGGCGACGTTCTTCTTGATTGGAGAGCGGGCAGAGGGGAATCCAGAATTGCTGCGGCGGATTTTGGCGGATGGGAATGAAGTTGGGAATCATTGGTGCCGGGATGGAACAGTGTTATGGCAGTCGGAGAAGGGATTTATAGAGGGACTGGAGAGGACGGAGAGAGCGATTGAGGAAGAAAAAAATTTGACACAGAGGATGCAGAGAGAAGAGCACAGAGACGGAAAAGGGTCAGAAATGCAAACGACGGCAAAAGCGGCGTCAAGCCGCCGCACTTCAAAGTTGTTTCGGCCCCCGGGAGGAGTGGCCCGCCCGAGCGAGCTGCGATTGGCGAAAGAGCGAGGTTACACGAGCGTGCTGGGTTGTGCGTATCCACATGACCCAATGAAAACGCCGGTGTGGTATCAGCGCTGGCTGATTGAAAAGAATCTGGCGCCGGGAACGATTGTGATTTTGCACGATGGGATCAAGAATCCGACGCGGAGTATCGAGACGTTGCGGCACGTATTGGCCGAAGGAAAACGGAGAGGGTTCAAGTTTGTTTCGGTTGGAGAGTTGATAGACAAAAGCGAAGCAGAGGCGGGCGGGAAGTGAGCGAGCCACGGGCAGAATACGAAAAGCGAATAAAAGGGCATGAGCAGGAGCTTGCTGCGTATGAGGTGCGGCACCGGCAGCTCGGTAATGTGAAGCTGGCGGTGATTGCAGCGGGATTGGTGCTGGTGTGGTTCGTAATGGCGCGGCATGCCGTAAGCGGATATTGGCTGCTGGCGCCAGTCGTGATTTTTGTCGCGCTCGCAGTCGTGCACGAATTGACGTTGCGAGAAAGAGGCGCGGCGCAGACGGCGGTCGATTTCTATCGCCGTGGCATGGCGCGAATTGACGACAAATGGGCTGGAGCCGGCCCGACTGGCGAAGAGTTCAACGAAAAAGATCATGTGTATGCGGATGACTTGGATTTATTCGGGCGCGGATGTTTGTTTGAGCTCCTCTCGACGGCGCGGCTGCCCATGGGTGAGAAACGACTTGCGGACTGGCTGAAGCGGGCGTCACGCGTGGAAGAGATCCTAGAAAGGCAGGAACTGGTCAGAGAGCTAAGAAGCAAGCTCGATTTGCACCGCGACCTCGCGATTGCGGGAGAGGAATTGCGCGCACGGATTGTGCCCGAGCGGGTGCTCGAGTGGGGAGAGAGTAAGACGCTGTTGCCCGGCGCGTTGCGGTATGTGATGGCGGGGCTTGCGCTCGCCGCAGCAGCGGCTGCGATTTATTGCGGGGCAACGGCGGTTTACTGGCCTTTTTTGGCTGTGCTGTTTGTGGAAGCCGCGACGCGGCGTTCGGTGGAGCCTCGAGCGGTTGCTGCGCTGGCCAAGCTCGATTGCAACGCGGAAGGACTGCTTATTTTTTCGAAAATTCTGGCGCGCATCGAAAAGGAATCGTTCGAAGCGAAACGATTGAAGGAATTAGCTGCTGAATTGAAATCAGGCCGCGAGCGTGCTTCGCGCATCGTACGCAAACTGGCGCGAATTGTGGAATGGGTGGACGGGCGCGACAGCCTGCTCGCAAAGATCCTGGAATGGCTATTCGCTTACACGGTGCAAGTAGCGTTGGCAGCAGAAGCGTGGAAGGGGCGCCATGGAAGGCAATTGCGACGATGGATGGAAATCGCGGGCGAGATGGAGGCGCTAGTTTCACTGGGAACTTATGCCTATGAGCATCCAAAGGATGTGTTTCCGGAATTTTTGCAAGCAAGGAACGCGGGCGCGCGATTCGAATGCGAGGAGATGGGCCATCCGTTGATTGCGGAAGTCCAGTGCGTGCGAAATTCAGTGCGGCTTGATGCGGCGACGCGCGTGCTGCTGGTGAGCGGTTCAAACATGTCCGGAAAGAGCACGCTCCTGCGGACGGTAGGGATTAACGCCGTGCTGGCGATGGCGGGAGCGCCGGTGCGGGCAGCGTCGCTACAAATGACGCCAGTGGCGATTGGGACACGCATTCGCAGCGCGGATTCGTTGCAGGAGGGGCGATCGAATTTTTATACGGAGATTTTACACGTAAGGCGGGTGTTTGATTTGGTGGGGAAGAAGGAGTCGTTGCTGTTTTTGTTCGACGAGTTGCTGGACGGAACGAATTCGCATGATAGAAGAATCGGAGCGGAGAAATTGCTGAAGACACTAGTGAAAGCGGGCGCGATCGGAATGGTAACGACACACGATTTGGCACTGACGGAGATCGGACCGGAAGTTGGAGACGGTTTGAAGAATGTGCACTTTGAGGATCAAGTCGAGCAGGGAAAAATGAAATTCGATTACCGGCTGCGCGATGGTGTGGTGACGAAAAGCAATGCCATCGAGTTGATGCGGATCATTGGGTTGGATGTGTGAGAAAAAAAAGAGAGGCGTGTATCGGTTAATGCACGCCCCTGGTAAATAGGAGTTTTGCGTTAGAAATGGATGACAACACCGGCAGAGACGCGGGTGCAATTGGTCTTGCTTCCCGGCGTGTCGAGGCCGACGTAGTCAACCTGAGGCCGGAAAGCCAAATGCGGCAGGATGGGGAAGTCCACGCCGCCACCGAAGCTCCAGGCGAACTGGCTGTTGGAGCCGCCTCCGCTGCCCACGGTGATGCGAGAGCCGCCGATTAAAGCCTGAGCAAAGGGCGTAATACTGGTCGGGTTACGCAGCGAAAAACGCGGACCAAACAGGTACGTGTAGGTATTCACAGAAACGCCGGAAGGAGAGGCATGATAAGCACCGAAATCGCCAGCCAAGCCCAACCATTTGTTGGGGAAGTAGGCTATGGAGCCGCTGCCGCCATTAGAATTAAGTCCACCGGAACCACCCAAACGGAAATAGGAGTAGCCGATGGAAGCGTCGACGGACTGGGCACGCGTCGAAACGGAGAAGAGGAAAAGACCTAGGCCTAGTAGGATCAACTTTTTCATCGGTAAGTTTCCTTTCGAACAGTGAAGGTACGTAAATGGAACAGCGGCGAGCTGGGAGCGCAGGCCGGGCAGGTAGGCTTGGCCGCTGGGTTCAATTGTGAGCCACAAAGGCGTAAATAGGGGTAGAAAAGGAACAATGGGGGTTCTAAGGCAGCAATGGTCCGGATTAGGGATGAATAGGGACTATTTTTTGGAGTCTAGGCACGAGAAGGCGTTGATTTTGGCTTCCGGCGTATCGAAGCTCTTGGCTCCGGTTTCGTCCGTCATTGTTAAAAACACCCAATCGCTCTGCTGCTCGTCGGTGCGACTGAAGGTTAAGACCAAGGGGTCCCCAATCATCGGTTTGTATCGGACCGTGCGCAGTACAACGGGGAAGACCTCCTTAGTTACGTCCTCGGCGGGCTTGCCGCAGCGGGCGATAAGCCTGTCCGGAGTAAGGCTTGCGACGGCCTGGTCGTAACGCTTCAATTGGGCGTTCCGGGCCATTTGGCTCAGTCGTTGAAGCACTGTGACGGTCAAAATGACTCCCACAAATGCGCCGACAATGATTGCCCAGATGCGCCAGGTGCGCTTGAGGAAAGCCGCAAAGTCCCCGAGTTGGGAATCGGCTGGGCTCGGCGCATCCACGGTAATAGGGGCGTAGACGCCGGGCTGGCGCGGCGGAACGTGCGCGTTGCCAGCGCAGCAAGAAGACTCGTCGGGCGTTTCTACGGCTACACGGTCGCTGGACTCAGTCGAAGTCGTAGGTTCTTGTAGTTTGGTCTCGTCCATACATCCACCTTGGGCATGGGCGCCTTTGGGCTGTACGGTAATCATCCCTCTCTGCGGGGCGTATGGCAGCTATTTTTGGATTCTTAGGCGAGACGGTAACCTGTTCGAATGGACATGTCTGATCGGCTGCGCCCCAGAAGACCCAGGAGCGCTCGGCTAACCCTATTTGACCAGTTTCAGAATTGGACCCAAGAAATGATAAAGGCCCGCACCGAAGATGGCGGCCCCGGGAATGGTCAAAACCCACGCCCACAGGATGCGGCGGGTGATTCCCCAACGAACAGCAGTGAGGCGACGCGAGGCGCCGACGCCGACGATGGCGCCAGTGATGGTGTGCGTGGTGCTGACTGGAATGCCGAAGATGGCGTTGGCGACGATAGTGATTCCGCCAGCAGTCTCCGCCGAGAAACCACCGAAGGGAGTGAGTTTCGTGATGCGCTGGCCCATGGTTTTGATGATGCGCCAGCCGCCGGCCATAGTGCCTCCGCCCATCGCAAGGTGGCAGCAGATCACGACCCAGAAGGGGACGGGGAGTTTGCTGTTTGCGGTGTAAAGCACTCCGCTTGTGATGAGAGCCGCGGTGATGATTCCCATGCCCTTCTGCGAGTCATTGGTGCCGTGGCCGAGACTGAAAAGTGCGGCCGAGAAAAGCTGAAGCCTGCGGAACCACCGGTCCACTTTTTGCGGGCGTTGGCGGCGAACAATCCAGCTCGCGACCGTCGTCAAAATTATTGAGAGGAGCATGCCAATTACCGGCGAAAGTAAAATGAAGAGAATCGGCTTGACCCAGCCGCCGAGCACGAGCGCCTTGAATCCTGCGTGAGCGACTGCCGCGCCGCCGTATCCGCCGATAAGAGCATGAGAAGAGCTCGTGGGAAGTCCCAGAAGGAGCGTAATTAGATTCCACGTGATGGCGCCGAGCAGGCCGGCAAGGATCACTTGTTGATTGATGAGGTCGAGGCGAACGAGGCCTTTGCCGATGGTGCTGGCTACGGCGGTTCCGAAAAAAAACGCCGCGATAAAATTCCAGAAAGCGGCCCAGGCGACGGCACGAAATGGAGTTAGAACGCGCGTGGAAACGACGGTGGCGATAGAGTTGGCGGCGTCATGCCAGCCGTTGGAAAATTCGAAGGCCAGCGTCAGACCGATGACGATCAAGAGGAGGGAGAAGTCGTTCACGAGGGGATGGCCTCGATGATTGAGCAATCGAAGAGAGATCCCCCGACTACGCTCCGGCAAACCCCGTCGGAACTCCGCTCGGGATGACACGTTTTTGGATTTTGTCGAGAGTGAGGAAGCATCACAAAAATCACGCGCTTTTGAGTATGACGCCTTCGATGACGTTGGCGACGTCTTCGCATTTATCCACGGCAGTTTCGATGACTTCGAAGATTTCCTTCCACTTGATGATCTGCACAGTGTCTTTTTCTTCATCAAAAAGCTGAGCGATCAAAGTGCGGCAGAGACGGTCGCTTTCGTTTTCGTAACGATTCACTTCGACGCAATGTGCAAGCGCCTCGTTGGGAGAATCGAGCGCGCGAACGGCAGCAGTGACTTCGGTTGTCGCGAGAAGAAGAATTTTTGAGAGTTCGAGCGTGCCCGGTTTGATGGAGGCGATGCGATAGAGAACGAAGCGGCTGGCCGCAGCGTCAACGAGGTCAACTACGTCATCGAGCTGGCTGCTGAGCGCGTGGATGTCTTCGCGGTCGAAAGGCGTGATAAAAGTTTGGTTCAGCTTGGTGAGGATTCCGTGGGTGATTTCGTCGCCTTCGTGTTCGATTGCTTTGATGGACTGCACTTGTTCGGGAACGCCCTTGTAGTGCGAGAGAAGTTCGACCAGGGCGCGTGAGCCGCGTTCGATGTTTTGTGCCTGCTTGACGAAGAGCTCGAAGAAATCGTCTTCGCGCGGCATGAACCGCTGCAAGAGTCCCGGCATGTTGTGAGACTCCCCCTGGAGAGCCGTGGAATGAAGCGAGCAGTGTAACGAAGGAGAAGCGGGGAGGCAAGGAAGTGAAAGCGCAAGGCTGCTATCGGTTAAAAGGATATTCCTGAACCCAACGGAAGCCCCGATTGAGGAGCAGAAATTTTTGGTGATCAACGAGCTGAAGGTTCATATGCGCCGTATGGCCGCCAAGGATGCCGTCTAGGACGAGTTGGTTCGGCGTTGGGCGCTGGAAACTCAGTTTAGCAGCGAGATCTTTCGTTTTGGTGTCAGTCAAAGTTAGAGCACCATGGTCTTTATCAATCGTGGCTGCGTAGGACTGGAACTTGTCATCCATTGTCTGGGCTGCGGCGGCTTGCGGAAATTGAAAAACCAGTCGCCGCCACCGTGAGGTATCGGTGACGAGCGGAGGGCGTGGCTGGCCATCCACGGTCAATTCGTTGACATTCCAGATGCCGTAGAGCTCGGATTTCGGCGCGCCACCGCTGTACTCTTTCCAGCTTTGCTTGTCCTGGTAGATGCTCAGCACAATCTGATACGCGACGACGGCCAATTGCGCGAAGAGCGCGATTCGGTTAGCGCGGCGAGTATGAAATAAAGGGAATTGCTTAAGCGGCGAAACAGGGCGGTTGAGAAGGAAAAAGTCAACGAGACGCGACGCGGCGGGAGCAAGAAGGAACAAGGATATCAGGATCAATTGGAAGGAGAAGAGCTTTACGGGTACGTCGTAGGTCATGTTCAGCACAAAAACCTGCGCCATGTCTGCGAGACAAATCAAGGCGCCTAAGGTCGCAGTTCGGGGAATAAAACGAGAACCCCGCCGAGAGTCTCCATGCAGCCGGCAAAGATTTCATAGCCGGGCGAAGCGCCAACGGAGGCCCAGAGAACTCCCATAGGCGAGAAATTGCCGAAAGGCTCGATCAGGCGCGATAGGAAAGGGAACGGCATTTGGACCGGAATCATTTTGATAAAGCCGTAGGAAAACATGGTCGTCCCGAGGGCAAATCGTAAAAACAACCGGAACCATTTGTAGAGGGCAGCATAATGGGGACGGTTACGATCGAAATAGGGCCAGATCGCAACAGCGACGATCGCAATCACCAGGAGGCAAAAGGTTTCCACCCAGTCGAAAGTTTTGTCGCCGCTGCCGCTGCCGGTGATGACCAACGCTTCCTTGTGCCGAAAAACATGAAAGGCTGTCCACGTGATGATTGGCCGCAATGGCCAGAGTGCTCCGATTTCCGGCACATCAATAACAGGGAGCAGAAGCAGGCCTGAAAGCATTTGCGTCACGAGGACGTACAGCCCGAAATAGACAAAACAGAAACGGAACGCGACACGCGTGCTCGGATTCCACCGCGGAGCGGAATCGGTGGATTCGAGTTCCGTTGCGACTGCGGGCGCAGTTTGCATGGCTGGGATCTCTCCTATTTCAAAACGGGTTGAACTACGGAGATTTGGGAAAGGAGTCTAGCCGAGTAGCGTATGCTGGGCAACGAACGAAGGATTCAACTCAAAGCAAAAGGGCGGGCCGGAAAAACCGGACCGCCCTTTTTGTTGATTGAGGTTTTGGACCAGCTGGTTGAACTTAGTACATGCCGCCCATGCCGCCTGCGCCGGGACCGCCGGCAGCAGCAGCCTTCTTGTCGTCTTCCTTCAGTTCAGCCACGAGCGCTTCTGTGGTGAGCATGAGGCCCGCGATGGACGCCGCGTTCTGCAGCGCGAGGCGGGTGACTTTCGCCGGGTCGATGACGCCGGCTTTTACCATGTCGCCATATTCGCCGGAGTCTGCGTTGAAGCCAAAGTTTTCGTCTTTGGACTCGCGAATCTTGCCAATCACCACAGCGCCTTCATGGCCGGCGTTGTACGCGATCTGGCGAGCAGGCTCTTCGAGCGCGCGCTTCACGATGCCGACACCAACTGCTTCGTCATCCTGTAGCTTGAGCTTTTCGATTGCGGGGAGGCAGCGCAAAAGGGCCACGCCACCGCCAGCTACGATGCCTTCCTCGACCGCCGCACGCGTCGCATGCATGGCGTCCTCAACGCGAGCCTTCTTTTCTTTCAGCTCGGTTTCGGTTGCCGCGCCAACCTTGATCACTGCGACGCCGCCGACGAGCTTCGCCAGACGTTCCTGGAGCTTCTCGCGGTCGTAATCGGAAGTGGTGTTTTCGACTTGCTGGCGAATTTGCTTCACACGGCCTTCGATTTCGCTGGCCTTGCCGGCGCCTTCGACGATCGTGGTGTTGTCCTTGTCGATCGTGACCTTCTTGGCCTTGCCGAGGTCTTCGATCTTCACGTTCTCAAGCTTGATGCCGAGATCTTCCGTGATGGCCTTGCCGCCGGTGAGGGTCGCGATGTCTTCGAGCATAGCCTTGCGGCGATCGCCGAAGCCAGGCGCCTTCACTGCCGCGCACTGCAACGTGCCGCGCAGCTTGTTCACGACGAGAGTCGCAAGCGCTTCGCCTTCCACGTCTTCAGCAATGATCAGGAGAGGCTTGCCGCCCTTGGCGATGCCTTCGAGCAACGGCAGCAAATCCTTCATCGAGCTGATCTTCTTTTCGTGGATAAGGATGCGCGCATCTTCGAGCACGCACTCCATGCGCTCCGGATCGGTGACGAAGTAGGGCGAGAGGTAGCCGCGGTCAAACTGCATGCCTTCCACGACTTCCAGCGTCGTTTCCATGGTCTTGGACTCTTCCACGGTGATGACGCCGTCCTTGCCGACCTTCTTCATCGC
>Ga0126376_10000064_pt1 | contig 42008 bp, 22 predicted proteins | sample PanSoiMetPlot_15_FD_92760 | JGI IMG/M metagenome (GOLD analysis project Ga0126376, IMG submission 92760) | Tropical forest soil microbial communities from Panama - MetaG Plot_15 | ecosystem: Environmental > Terrestrial > Soil > Tropical forest > Bulk soil | place: Panama | collected 2016-02-17 | reverse complement strand
GCAATGCCTGGAGAGATTCGAGCAATGCGATTCGCCTGACTTTATCTGCTGCCGGATTTATAACGGCTGTATACAGCAATGTGCAGGCGGATGCCCGAGCGTCTGCCCCTGACCAATAAAGCAAATGCTTACGTCTGACGTTTCTTATGGACGTGGGTACGATCAGCGGCGGTGCAATTCAACTCCAGCGGAAATGTCTAGATCAACTGTGCGTGCAGAATGAGGCCGCTCTCAAATTATTACTCAAAGCCTATCGAGCACGATTACACAAGTATCATAACGCTCCGTTTGTAACAGTAGACACACGATTCTTGAGCGGCTGTGCTGTTGGTTGTTGATGATTCACGATCGGGTTGACATTTGAACTGGGGGTTTGCAGTTACGGTTAAAAAAACCGGCAAAACTCTACCGGTCGCGCTTCAGGTGGGATGTCGCTTCTGTTCTGAGACCAGGGAAAGAGAGGAATTATGTTTACACCCAGCGCGAAAAAAGCATGGCGCAGACTGCTTATGCTCGCAGTGCTGATAGCGAGCTTGATTGTTCTGAGTCTTAACCAGGGTGCGAGAGCTACCACCTGTTGCAGCACCTGTGATGCGAATCTTCAACATTGCTTTGACAACTGTCGCGGCGTAGCCAGTTGCAACGACCGCTGCCTTCTCATCTGGGACGGCTGTAATGAAACGTGTGACGACGGCTGTTGATGATCGCGAGGAGCCATGAATTCGAAAAGGGAGGTTGAAACTCTCTTTTTCAGTTTTTTCCTCGAAGCAGCGACCGCGTCCCACGGGACGGGAACAGCAACTCAACGAACGTCTCTGGCGTTCCCGTCTCCGTCACTTCCACTTCTACACACAGTTTTTTGTGACGACGACTGGAAAGAGATTCGATTAGCATTTCGAAAGCAAAAAATGCCACGCCATAGCAGAAACAAAACATTTATAGTCGCGCTCCTCCCTGACATACAAACACCAGTACATTTTCGCAGGAAGTTCTATGTCAGCAGCTACAACGTCGATGGGCCCAGTCGCCGACTTCAGTATTTATCAGAAGCTGAATAGTGTTTGGCACAAGCGCGCACTTAATCTGTTTATGTTCATAGTGCTGGCCCATTGGGCCGAACATCTGGCTCAGGCTTATCAGATTTATGTAATGGGCTGGCCTCGGCCGCAGGCGGGAGGTTTTCTTGGATTGTTTTTTCCCTGGCTCGTGAGTTCAGAGGTCTTGCACTACGGCTATGCCATCGTGATGCTGATTGGGATCTGGACGCTTAGGAGAGGGTTTTCTGGAACCTCACGTAAATGGTGGACGGTCGCCCTGGTGATCCAGTTTTGGCATCACATCGAGCATGCGGTTTTGCTATGGCAGGCTATGACGCATCACTACTGGCTTGGCTCGCCGGTGCCAGTCAGTTTTCTGCAAATGCTGCTGCCGAAGTTTCGTGTAGAAATACATCTCTTCTACAACGCCGTCGTGTTCATTCCGATGATGATCGGCATGTACTACCACATGTTCCCACCACTTGGAGAAGAAACTGCCACATGCACTTGCTCGCTGCAGCGAGAGGCGGTAGCTGCCTGATGGCAGTTTCAGTAGTTCGTAAATAACAAGCGGTTCGGAGACTCCGGCCCGGGGTTAATGACTACACCGCTCGTTGAATTGTCGACGATCGCTGAGCGAACCTCTGCTGGCGACGCAGATCGATGGCTCTGCAGGTAGAGCGCTACGACGCCGGCCACGTGCGGTGCTGCCATTGACGTGCCTGACGCGGTCGCGATCATCAGATCGTCCCCGATCCAGGCCGAGGTGATACCGACGCCGGGTGCGAAAAGATCCACGGTCGAACCGTAGTTAGAAAACGCTGCTCGAGAATCGTACCGGTCTGTTGCGCCGACCGTTATCGCCTCCGACACGTCCGCCGGCGAATAAGTTCCCGCGTCACTGTTTCCATTCCCAGCCGCTACTACGTAAGTCACCTGCGATCGGATTGAATTTCTGACTGCTGCATCGACGGATCTGTTGATACCTCCACCGAGACTCATGTTGGCCAGCGCCGGGTAGCCCTGTTGGGCCGGCTGCGCGTGATGCCACGTCACGAAGTTGATTCCGTCGATCACATCCGACCACACGCCAGTGCCTTGACAGTCGAGCACACGCACACCGAACAGGCGCACCTTCTTTGCAACACCGAAAGTTCGACCGCCGATGATTCCGGCTACGTGCGAACCATGCCCGTCGCAGTCGATGCCACCATCCTCACGGTTAACCGCGTCGAAGATCGCGAATGCACGTCCGCTAAACTCCCAGTGCGTGGGGAGTATGCCGGTATCGATGACGTAGGCGTTCACGCCCTGACCATCGTTGTGATACGCATAGAGGTTGTTAAGCGGCAGATTGCGTTGATCGATGCGGTCGAGTCCCCACGAAGCGTTCGGCTGCGGGTTGAGATCGGCACTCCCGTCGGGCGACATGCGAATCGGATCCGTGTCTGGCGTCCCAACCGCGATGGCGCCATCCTGCTCAACGAATGCGACCTGCGAGTCCTGGCTCATCGCTATCGCTTGTGCTTCGGTAGCGCTCAGAAGAAAGCCCTTGAGAGCGACACCCCAGGTGGTGCTGAAAGTGCCGCCGTAAGTGGACGTCAGTTGCGTGGCTGTCGCAACCACCTGAGGGTCGGGCGCTGGTTCTGTAGCAATTGCCATCAAACTCGATTCGGAAGACATCGCCGAGACGGCTGAGCTCTTAGCGCTCTTGGGAGCTGCTGCTACGGGTGTTGGGGCCGGAGCGGCGATCGGACTAAGGTCGGTGGTCGCCAGCACGACGACATAGCGATTGGGTATAGGATTGGCGACCGTGTGAAACTTGCTTGGCGCGACTTGAGCCTCGCTTTTGACAGACAACGGAGTGGAGGCCGCCAAGTATAAAAAAGCGGCAGCAAGCAGGAGAGCCAGCGTCTTCCTCATTCGATTTTTTCTCCTAAATGAACCGTGAGGGGTCTGGGCTATCGGGAGTGGCGCATATTACCACACACAGATTCGCTAAAGGGATTTACTTCTAAAATTCCGAAAATGCCACGCTGATCCAGCAGGATGTACGGAAAATGTGCGCGCGGGCGTGCGGCCGTCGATGAACAGAATATCCACAGAACAGGTGCTGAATAAGGCATACCGCCTCGCCTACTTTCTCCATCAGGACAAAGGTATGGCGATCCGGATCGTCGCGGATGCCACGCTCAAGTTGAATGTCGCGATGGCGGTTCAGAGCAAGCGGCTTTACTACATTCCTGTCGGAAGGTTTTCGCGCGGAGAGTCGCGCCGGACTGACGGCATCCGCAACAAAGCCCTGTTCAGCGATCTTCATTTGCTTCAGCGCCTGGTCTATGTCGAGTCCGAACCTTATGAGCGCCAGAAGGAGCGTGCCGCCCAGGTCGCGCCATCAGACGTTCACGCTGTCGGCGACGCAGTCAGTAAGGAAGACCTACTCGTCTACTTCATCAAGCACCTCGTGAGAATTACGACGAAGAGGAACGCCTTCTACGTTACGCTCGGCGTCTGCCGCCTCCTACACAGCTACAGCACGCTTGAAACTATGGAAATTTATAACGCAGTGATCGGTGAGCCTGAGCGGGTTAAGGACGACTATTATTACCGCTCGCGTAAAGGCGTCTTGATGCACGAGATGTATCAGCGCTTTGGTCAATTGATCCGAGCCTGTCGCCAGCGACGAGGTGAAGAGAGATTCGAGACTCAGCAAGGCTCAACCGAACAACGGTCGCTCATGAGAGAGTGTCTCCACTTGTTCACCCCCTGGGACACGCAATGCCCGGTGCCGCATGACTTCGATCCTCTTAAGTCGGTCATTGCCTCGCTGACATCGAAGAGTAGCGGCGACGAAAACGAAGTCGAAGTCAACCGCATTCACGCGGTCTTGCACCCGGGTTGCTTTGAGAGATTAGTCGAGGCCTTCGGCTACAGCCCACCGGCGGAGCGGATGGAGTTGCCGCGTTTTTTCCTGGACCAGCCGAACGATCAATCGCCGCCCCGCCAACGTAGCGCGCCTGCGGATCTCAATGCTGAAGAACTTTCTGAGATTAGCCACATGCTCGACGAACAGGCGGGGCGCCGCCGCCATTCGTCACCCACGGGCATCATGCGCGTCATGGTCGACGGGGTTGAACGAGGCAGATTGAATCCTGCCGAACAGTCGAGCATCAGCTTTAGCGCCGAAGAGGATGCAGAAATTATTGAAGTGAGGACGACAGATTCGAGCGGCGATCTCCTACTCGCGACGCACCTGCTCACCTCGTTTGGGAAGGAGGCACATAACGCGGCTTCAATCCGGTTGGAAGGCGGTCAGGATCTGTCACTCAGTATTACGAGGAGACAGATCGAAGCGAATGGCGCGAATGAGCTCCTGGTCACGTTCGGTTATCGAGAAACGAATCCGCGGAGAGCTGCGCAATTGTGGTGGCAACGGCTCAGCCTTCGTGTCAGTCTGGATCAAATATCAGCTCGACACATTGTCGCCGGTTGCGTGGCAGTGGTTATTTGCCTGGCGAGCTATCTCGTGTATGTGAGACTAGGGTCACATCAAGAGCCAAGTACGAGCGTTCCACCCCAAGTGAACAACAGAATCAATGAACCGGAAAAAGCGGCTGTGATTGCAACTGAACCAAAGGTGGGCCAGAAGGTGTCTCAGCCAAGGCGACCGGCCAGGAGTAACAGATCAACCGCGGCGAAGGTGGCCACTTCACCAGACGAAGACGTTTCCGACGACGCGACGCGCAGCGGGAGTGTGGTGGCCAGTCTGAAGCTTAGCGAAGTAAAGAAGGTCTACGTAGAAGTCCGCGGCGACGCAGCGCTCAATGAGTTTCGCAGCAACCTCGTTGAGAGCTTGCGATCGAGCGGCATGGTTGCGGCATCGACGAACGCGGAGGAGGCGGATGCGGCTCTTAAGATCGTAGTTTCGCAAACCGGGTCTCAGCTCGAAGCGTCGGCAAAACTTGTCAATGCGCGCGGAACAGTGCTTTGGCCCAAGGCAGGCACGCGCCGTTATTCCGGCGAGATCACCAAAGTTGTTTCTGAGATAGTCAAAGACCTGCTTTCCGAGATCAGGCAGGCGCGCAAGGGTTAGTTTTTTTAGCCACAGATTTACGCGGATGAACACAGATCGATCTGTGTTCATCCGCGTAAATCTGTGGCTTATTTCGGCTCGCCCTGGAGCACGAAGCCAGCCCAGTAGTACGGGGTCTGCCAGCGCCCGTCACGCCAGATCGCGAATTGCGCTGCTCTGAGGGCCGCAGCCGTGTTGAGTCGTTTCGGACCGAGGAGCCCGCGATAAAAATCAGACATTAACCGCGCAGTGGCCTGGTCCTGGACGTCCCAGAGGCTCACTAGTACACGCTTCGAGCCCGCGTACATGAAGCCACGCGTCATCCCGTAGAGACCCTCGCCTTTCACCTCCTTGCCGAGACCGGTGCGACAACCACTCAGCACAACCAACTCGGCCCCCAACTTCAGGTTGAAGACTTCATGGGCGCGCAAGAAGCCATTCTGAGGCCTCCCCTGCCGATCCAACATCGAAAGCGCGATGCCGGAAAGCTCCGGATGCACGCTGTCAAGAAAGCTATGAGTGGCAAAATGGATGATGCGATACTTGCTCAAGTCGTCGCTCATAGCCGCCGCACGATTAGCTTCAAACCCGAGCGCGGCCTTTCGACCCGCAGCAGGCGCGAGGGCAAGGATCGCCTCTGCCTCCTGGCGCGTATAAGGAAGTCTCGGTAAAGCCGGGATCTCGTCCGTACTAACTGCCGGCACTCCGTGGTGCCCGCCCGCGCTGCGGCTCAATTCTCCAGTAACTCTTTCATCAGCTTTGTCGAACACAGGGTCCGCGAAAACAGCTACGACTTTCTCAGCCGGCGCGCGTCCCTGGAGCTCCCACCTGAGAACGGCGAGCGTCGAGGCCGACGGAATGCTCGTCACTTCATGCTCGACCATGAGCGGCAAGAATGGCGTCCCCATCGACGTCTGGCTAGGAATCATTAGTGCAGCGAACGGCAGATACTCCAGTGCGCCATCGGGAACGATGAGCAAGCGCTTTCGCTCTAACTGTGCGGCGACTGGCCCAAGCAGCATATCGCTCAAAGCCCTCGCCGCATTCGGGTACTCAGCGTCAGCCTGTTTGACGCGCTCGCGTTTCTCATCGACTGTTTCAAACTTCACGTACCGGTTGCGCGCGGTTAAGAGCTCATAGCAACGTCGCGTCGCCGCTTCGATCCTGGCGCGCGGCGGTAGCTCGTAGCTTGAGAAGGAAGTCGCTGTCACGGCCCAGAGATAACTACGCTCTTCGCCGAGCGAGTATTCAAGCAGCAACGTCGAATCATCCGTGACTGCGGTTTGGATTTCCGCCAGGCCAAGCGGCGCAGGCTGTGTCAACGCTGCGTAACGCGGGCTATGAGCTTTCAACTCAGCCTCTGTTGCGAGTAGTTGCGTCAACAGTTCCTCTATCCTGCTCCGCACTGCGGTCACCGATTCCTCGGTGTGCTGACCGCCGAACAAGCGCATCTGTCGTTCCGCTTCAGCGTTGAGCATTTGTTGCAAAGAGCGCTCGCGCGCAAGCAGACTGCGATCGACTCCCTGACGTATGTCAGCGCTCCCTTCGGCCAACATGTCGATCAGGCTACGCGCACGCGCCTGCTCGTAAGCTTTCAATGCTGCGACATCAAACCCCGCTGTTGGTTGGCGTCGATGAAGCCGCATCAGGAGATCGATGTGCAGCTTGTATAAGTCCTGAACCGAGGCGAAGTACGAGGCGCGTAGATCTCGGCTCGTAACTTTTGTGCGTAGTGTGTTGATGATTGCCAGCGCGGCTTCTGTCTGTGTATGAGCACCGGCAACATCATCAAGCTCGGATTTGACGCGGCCGATCCCGTAAAGGGCTGCGACTTCCCCGTTGCGATCACCCACAGCACGCCAGATGGGCAGAGCCCTCTCATAGTACTCGAGCGCCTTCTGCGACTGGCCCCACATGTCGAAGGCGCGTCCAAGATGGTTGAGCGTTATCGCCTCACCCTGGCGATCACTCACGGCTATTCGAATCTGGAGCGCACGCTCGAGATATTCGACGGCCTTCTGGTGGTCTCCCGAAGAACTGTAGGCGGTTCCCGCATGCGTGAGCGCTGCAGCCTCTGTCTTGCGATCGCCGATCTCCCGCGCGAGCGTGAGCGCCTGGTCGAGATGTGCGAGCGCGTTCTCCTGGTCCTTCAGAAGGTTGTACACGGTTCCCATGTTCATGAGCGTCACGGCCTCGACACCGCGATCGCCTATCGCACGCACTATTGGGAGTACCTGATGGAAGTAGTACAACGCCTTCTCCGGTTCACCCAAAAGGTTATAGACCGTCCCCATGTTGTTGAGGACCGTTGCTTCATTCCGGCGGTCACCCACGGCGCGCCACAAAGGAAGCGCTTGCGTGAAATGATCGAGGGCCTCTTGCGGCTCGCCTATTAATCTGTAAACGGAGCCGATCTGTGTGAACGTTCCTGCCTCGCCGCTTTGATCACCAACTGCGCGCATCACCGGAAGCGCGAGACTGTAAGACTCAAGCGCCTTTTGCGGTTCGCCGAGCGCATAGTAGACCCTGCCGTTGATTGTATGAGTGATAGCTTCTAAATGACGATCGCCAATGGCGCGCCAGATAGTGAGGGCCTGGTTAAGGTGATCGAGGGCCTTTTGTGGCTCGGAAAGAAAATTGTAGACGATGCCCATGTTGGTGAGGGTCATGGCTTCTCCGCGCCGGTCGCCTGCTTCACGCATCAGGCGCAACGCTTCGCCGTATTGCTCGATCGCTTTGCGCCGCGATTCGGCGGTGCGTTCGTTTTGGAGTTGTGCGCCGGCAAAGTAGGAACGCTCTGCGGCTACGCGTGTGCGGTCTGCGTCAGTCGCAGTCCTCAGATCCTCGAGCCGTATCTCGTATCGTCCGGCCGATGCGCCTTTCTCCAGCGAGCGCACATTCAAGCGGTAAGCGGCGCTGACGTCTGCGACGAGTGAAACAATTTCCAACCCGCGTGTGCCGCTCAGGTTGTTATCCACTTCGAGGAGCGGTTTTCCATCCGCGCCTAACAACGCCAACACAACATCGATGCCCTTCTGCTCCACTACAACGCGCGCGTGCTGGCCGGCGCTTAGCCTCACTTCATACTTGTGCTCTTCGCCGCCTCGCATCTCGCGCGCGACTGGCTGATCAACGGTGAGAGTGTAAGCGCTCGCAGTTTCCTGGTTTAACTTTGCGGCATTCAGCGCACTGCTCAGCAGCAGAAGCCAGGCCACGACTGCGCATCGCAGAGTCCATCCCGAACCGAATGATCTATAAAACTGGATTACTTCCGCCATAAGGGATCGGGATCTTATTACTGTGACTGCGGGGAGTAAATCCTCACCCGCGGCTCCAAATCGGAACTGCGGGTGAGGACAGTTGCTCAGGGCGTGTGGGAGGACAGCGAGTAGATCGATAGGCGATTACGGGACGAGCCCTCTCTTGGTTCCCGGTGGTGAAGCGTTATGGCTCGCGAGTAACTCCTGTTCCGTGATCGGGCGTGTGATGGGCCACGGTGAGTTAGTCGAAGTCAGCGTGACCGGTGGGCAGGAACTCGCCGCGGTCGCAGCCGAAGTATTAGCCCGTGCCGCACTGGCCTGCAGCGGCTGGACATCGTTGGCCGTAGTGGCACGACAAATCGCAATCGCAGACGTGGACGCGCCGTTTGATACCCCGCCACCGATTTGCGTTGCTGCCTGACGAGTGGGCGCCAAACCACCACCCGAGCCGGTGTCGAGCACTTTTGTTGTCCCGTCAGATACGCGCGTGAAAGTGAATTTCGGGAAGACACTCAGCGACGAGTCAAACGAACTGCCGTCGCTGCTAAATGACATCGACCCACCCGAGGTCCTGAAGTCCGATAAGTTTACTTGGACATTCCAAGTCTCCGTGTGGTTGTCGGTGTAGCTGACGGTGATCGGGTTGATGCTCTGTAGATTGAGCGCAGTCATGGTGATTGTCGTGCTGCCCGGCGTTAAAACATCCTGGTTCCGATGGATAGTCGTGTCATTGTCGTTCACCTGCGGGTTCAGCGGCACGCCTACCAGTGGTACCAGGCCGGAGTATTGGTTTGACCCTGTCCCGAAGAAGCCTGCGGGTACCGGTGAAGCCTGGAAGTTGTGATAGGTTTCGCCGTTTCCGGTGGTCTCGAAATTATCGTCTCCCGCCGGGATAAATATGCTCATGGCCGCCCTGCTCTTCGTCGTGACGGCCAAGCCAACCACGAGAACAACTCCCACAAGGAACGCCATGCCGAGCATGACCGGTTTTGTGTAAAGCCTCCGTGTGATCTCTTTCATCGATCTTTTCCTCCTCACGAAATACTTTTGTCCGAACTCAACGGAGCGGCTTTGGCTTCGGATCAAAAATCCGTTTGGGCCATGCTTGCGATCACCTCCGTGTATTTCGGCATCGGGAATTTCAGCACGTCTTCGAGTCGATTACTTGTTCAATCTTGCGGAAGATGGAACGCTCTTTCCGACCTCGCGCATCGCGCTTCCAAAAATGCCACGCCGGTTTCTTTGGCTGAAGGTCATACTGTTTTCTGCACTCCCAATACAGATGATTGGACAGGCGGCGTTGCCCGACCTCAGCCGCCAGATTTGGAATTCCTCTCCGCCAATCGTCCAGCCCAGATCCTGACAACCTAAACACTCCGGTGAGGAGCGTTTGACTCCGAACGGTTCACAACGTTCGGTAAATGGGTTCATGCGCGGTTAAGTAAACATGCAAATGCGTCTGAAAGAAGTTTCGTTAATCGGGCAAGCGCGCATACGCTTCCTGGGTCTTTCACCGGTTGAGGCGAGCTTCGCTAAACGCGGTTTCCTTGCGAGCGAAGACAATGCCCGCCAGCGCCTCGAGCAAATCGGCGTCACTTTTTTGAGTGGCTATCATGCGGCGCTCGAGGAGACCGGGTTCGTCCCGCTCGCGCGACGGCTCGCGACCGTGGAGGCAGAGTTACGCGGCTTCGCTTTCGAGGGCGCGGCAATGGGTCTGGCGCTACTCGACTGCTTCACGCCCTGGCGCAAGGACCGCTGGCGCACTTTCACCGAGCGTCTCGCCGAACCTCACGTCTACATGATGCATGTTGGATTGGGTTGGGCGCTCGCGCGTTTGCGACGATCCGTCACGCCGTATTTAGCTCGGCTCGATCCTCTACTCGGTTGGCTCTTGGTCGACGGTTACGGTTTTCACGAAGGTTATTTCGGTTGGCCTCGATACATCGAGCGTCGCGCGATTCCCACTCACCTGAACGGCTACGAACGACGTGTCTTCGATCAGGGTCTCGGCCGCAGCATCTGGTTTGTGAAAGGCGCGGACGTTGCGGCGGTCGCGAATGCGATCAACGCCTTTCCTTTCGCGCGACACGATGACCTGTGGAGCGGGGTTGGCTTGGCCTGCGCCTACGCCGGCGGCTGCGGACGCGCCGCAATCGAATCGTTGCGAGTCACCGCCGATGAGCACTTACCGGCGCTTGGTCAAGGTGTCGCGTTTGCCGCCAAGACTCGCCAGCGCGCAGCGAACCTCAACCCTCACACGGAAACAGTCTGCCGTTTGATCTGCGGGCACTCTGCCGAAGAAACCGCTGCAATCACTGATGCTGCTCTCGAAGACTTACACGGCGAGAGCAGGTTGCCGGCTTACGAAGTGTGGCGACGTCGCATTCAGGAAAAAATCGCACTGGGAGTCACAAGAACATGACGATCAAAGACTTCGCATTCCGGCGCCAGGCTGCAAAGCTGACGGCGATCATTCTCGTCCTCGTCGTCTACGGTTTCGCTCGCGTGCCCGAGCCCTCGGAATCGGAATTAGCGAAACTCGCCGAAGGGTTTCACTTTCGCGTAGCGCCACTGCCGACGCTGAGCGGAGAAACGCCGAAGACAATCCGCGACGTCAATCCATCGTTACGCCGCATTGCCGGTTGGGTCTCGAGCGTCGGAGCGGCGGTCGCGCTGAACGATCTCGATGGTGACGGACTACCGAACGACGTCTGCTACGTCGACACCAGAATTGACAAAGTCATCGTCGCGCCGGTGCCGGGCACTCCCGCACGCTATCAACCGTTCACTCTCGACCCGATCACTCTTCCATACGACAAAGCGACGATGGCCCCGATGGGCTGCCTACCAGGAGACTTTAACGAAGACGGTCTCGAGGACGTGCTCGTCTATTACTGGGGAAGAACTCCGGTAGTCTTCATCAAACGAGCCCCGAGCAAGTCTGCGCTCGACGCGAACAGCTACACACAAAGCGAAGTGGTTCCCGGCGGCGCCCGCTGGTACACGAACGCGGCGACGCTCGCCGACATCGACGGCGATGGCCACACGGATTTAATCATCGGCAACTTCTTCCCGGACGGAGCACGCATCCTTGACGCAAACGCCAAGGTCGGCGACGAGATGCAGGACTCGATGTCGCTCGCGCAAAACGGCGGGCGAAAGCATCTCCTTCTATGGAAAGCTCCGCCGGCCGGCGCGCCACCCTCAGCCGTGCAATTCGAGGAGGTCCAGGGCGCGCTTGACGAGAAAAGTGCTCAAGGTTGGTCACTGGCAATTGGCGCCGCTGACCTCGACGGCGACTTGCTTCCCGAAATCTACTTCGCCAACGACTTCGGTCCCGACCGTCTGTTGCACAACCTCTCGACGCCCGGTCACCCACGCTTCGAATTGTTGGAAGGACGACGATCGTTTACGACGCCGAAGTCGAAGGTGCTTGGCCGCGACTCGTTCAAGGGAATGGGTGTTGACTTCGGCGATTTGAACGGAGACGGATGGCCCGACATCTACGTCAGCAACATCACGCAGGAGTATGGACTCGAAGAAAGTCATTTCGTTTTCATCAGCACAGGACACATCGAGCAAATGAAGGACGGTGTCGCGCCCTACGTTGATCGCAGCGAGTCGTTGGGCCTTTCGCGTAGCGGTTGGGGATGGGAGTCACGGCTGGGTGACTTCAACAACGACGGCGTGCTCGAGGCGTTGCAGGCGATCGGCTTCCTTAAAGGGAACGTCAACCGTTGGCCTGAGCTACACGAGGTTGTCATTGGCAACGACCAACTGCTCAGCGACCCGCGTAGTTGGCCCATCCTTCAAGCTGGCGATGACATCAGCGGCGGCGGGCACAATCCATTCTTCGTGCGTGGACCGGATGGGCGATATCACGATATCGCCAAACAGCTTTCGTTGGACCAACCGTTGGTGAGCCGCGGGATCGCCACCGCAGACGTTGACGGCGATGGCCTTCTTGACTACGCGGTCGCGAACCAGTGGGGAACTTCATACTTCTACCACAACGAGAGCAACAATCCGGGCGCCTTCCTCGGGATCAGGTTGCGCTTGCCTGTCAGCGACAGCATTTCGCAGACACACGTGTGCCGTGAAGGAAAGGGTGCAACCGTGCTTCCGTCACGCGCCGCAATCGGCGCAGAGGCACGTGTGTCTCTCGCCGGACGCGGGCAGCTTGTGCAGCAGGTTGACGGCGGTAACGGGCATTCCGGCAAGCGCAGCCCCGATTTGCAGTTCGGACTGGGCCATCTCGCCGGAAACGAGATCGTCAGCGTAGAGCTGCGCTGGCGAGATGCGCGCGGAGTGGTGCAACAGCAAACGATTCAATTGTCGCCGGGCGCTTGGTACACCATCGTGCTCGGTCGTGAGAAGGGAGTCATTAATGAGTGTGCATGAGACTGGCAATCGGGTGGATCGTTTGGGAGGGCTGCGGCGTTTCGCAGTCGCAATCACTGTCCTTAATATTCTGGGCCACGCTTTTTTTGGCTTCGAACAGTCGTTCGCGCAGCCCGTGGTCGCGTTGGTCTCCGCTTACAGCGCCGAGTTGCTGCTTGAGTTCATCGACGCGCGATGCAACCGTCGCGCGCTCAGGTTCTCGGGCGGCGGCGTGCACAAGTTCGTCGAGTTTCTTCTCTCGGCGCACATCACCGGCCTCGCATGCGCCATGCTTCTCTACGCAAACGAGAGGCTCGGACCTGTCGTCTTCGCATCCGTCGTAGCGATCTGCTCGAAGGCTGTCTTGCGCGTTCCCGCCGGTGGCGGCACGCGCCACTTCTTCAATCCTTCGAACTTCGGCATCACTATGACGCTACTCGTCTTCTCGTGGGTCAGCGTCGCACCGCCATATCAGTTCACTGAAAACATGACGGGTTACGGCGACTGGATCTTGCCCGCAGTCATCGTCTGCAGCGGAACGTTCTTGAACGCGCGCTTCACGCACCGGCTGCCATTAATTGCTGCGTGGCTCGGTGGCTTTGTCGCACAAGCCGCGTTGAGGAGTCTTTTCTTTAACACTTCTTTCGGCGCGGCGTTGGTGCCAATGACCGGTGTCGCTTTTATTCTCTACACGTTCTACATGGTGACTGACCCCGCTACAACGCCAGGAGGGCGGCGCGATCAGATCACGTTTGGTCTCAGTGTTGCCGCCGTCTACGGGCTGCTGATGGCGATCCATGTAGTCTTTGGAATCTTCTTTGCCCTGACGATCGTCTGCGCCTGCCGAGGGCTGTGCGCGTATGCCATGGCATGGATCAGGGGCCGTGCGCGTGAAAAGACGGATGCGGTCCACGCACCGGCTTCTGCTCTTGTGAGGGAGGCGTGAGATGGGACAAGCAATAGCGATCGTCGGCATGGCGTGTCGCTACCCTGACGCGCGTTCACCCGACGAGCTCTGGGAAAATGCGCTGGCCAGACGCCGTGCATTCAGACGCATCCCGGCTGAGCGACTCAATCTCGACGACTACCTGTCGAATGATCGCCAGAGTCCCGATCGAACGTACTCGACCGAAGGCGCCTTTATCGAAGGTTACGAGTTTGACCGTGCGCGCTTTCGCGTGCCGGGCGCGACCTTTCGCGCGGCCGACCCGGCGCACTGGCTGGCGCTGGATGTCGCTGCTGCGGCGCTCGAAGACGCGGGCTTCCAGGAAGGTGAGGGACTACCGCGTGAAGCGACCGGCGTTTTCATCGGCAACACGCTCACTGGCGAGTTCTCACGTGCGAACACCATGCGCCTGCGCTGGCCGTACGTGCGGCGCGTCGTGAAGAAGGTGCTTGAAGGTGATGCGTGCTCGTCGGAGCGTCAGCGTGAACTCCTCGCCGAGATAGAGACGCTTTACAAAAAACCTTTCCCGCCGGTCAGTGCAGAGACGCTCGCGGGCGGTCTCTCCAACACTATCGCTGGACGCATTTGTAATCACTTCGATCTCAAAGGTGGCGGATACACTGTCGACGGAGCGTGCGCCTCATCGCTTCTCGCTGTCATAAACGCCTGCTCGTCGCTTGCTGCCGGCGATCTCGATGTAGCCGTTGCCGGCGGGGTTGACCTGAGCACCGACCCATTCGAACTCGTTGGATTCGCTAAAACGGGCGCGCTCGCAGACGACGCGATGCGGGTCTATGACGTGCACTCAGCGGGCTTCTGGCCGGGCGAGGGCTGCGGCTTGGTCGTTCTCATGCGTCACGAGGACGCAATTTTGAAGCGGCGGCGAGTCTACGCCGTGATACGCGGCTGGGGCATCTCGTCGGACGGCAGCGGCGGCATCACTCGTCCGGAGGTCGAGGGCCAACTCATCGCTTTGCGACGTGCTTACGCACGCGCGGGCTATGGCGCTGACACGGTCGCTTATTTCGAGGGGCACGGAACAGGCACAGCGGTCGGTGACGCGACTGAGCTTCAGGCGCTTGCGCTCGTCCGCGGAACGAAACTCTCGCCAGCCGTAGTCAGTTCAGTCAAAGCGATCATCGGCCATACCAAGGCCGCGGCGGGCATCGCTGGTTTGATCAAAGCGACCATGGCGCTCAACGCGCAGATTCTACCGCCAACAGTTGGCTGTGATGATCCGCACGAAGAACTGAAGCGAGATGGGGCTGCTCTCCGCGCTCTCAAACAAGGAGAACTCTTCTCTGCCGGCGCGAGCCTGCGCGCGGGAGTCAGCGCGATGGGTTTCGGGGGCATCAACACGCACGTGACGCTGGAAGCGACACAGGATGATCGCCGCCAGTCTCTCACTTCTAAGGAGCGCGCCCTGCTCACGTCTGCGCAGGATGCCGAGCTATTTCTCTTCAGCGTCCCGGACATCGCTCAACTGGAAAATCAAATCGAGCGCCTGCTCGTGTACGCCGATCGTCTTTCGCGTAGCGAGTTGACAGATCTTGCAGTGCGCCTGTCGGAGACGCTTCGTCCCCTTGCCGTCCGTGCGGCCGTGGTGGCGTCAACTCCGGCTGAGTTGTCGGGCCGGCTCGAAGCGCTGAGATCGCATGCGCGCAGCAGCGCGACTCGGCTGATCGATCCGGTGGGCGCCATCTTTCTCAGCGACATCAATGGCGGGCAGTCGTCAGCGCGTGTCGGCTTTCTTTTTCCGGGACAAGGCTCGCCGTCATACAAGGACGGCGGCGCGTGGGCGCGGCGCTTTAATTTTCTCGAAGACCTGTATGCCTACACGAAGCAGGAGTGGCATGGCGACGGCGTATCGACTGAGGTGGCACAGCCAGTAATCATTGCGTCCTCGGTCGCGGCACTTCGCGTACTCTCAAGGTTAGGGATAGGAGCGACTGTAGGAGTGGGGCACAGCCTCGGCGAGTTCACGGCGCTGCACTGGGCCGGATCTCTGGACGAGTCTTCACTGCTACGCATCGCTCGCGCGCGTGGACGCGCGATGGCAGAGGTCGATGGTCCAGCGGGCGCGATGCTGAGTGTGGCAGCGGGAAGACAAGCGGTCGAAGAGATTTTAAACGGCGAACGCGTCGTCATCGCCGGTCTCAATTCGCCAACGCAGACTGTTCTCTCCGGCGAGGCGCTCGAAATCAGCGCAGTCGCCCGACGCGCCGAGGCGCGCGGACTGCGCACTACGTTGTTACGAGTCTCCCACGCGTTTCACTCTTCGCTGGTCGCGCCCGCCGCAATTCGTTTGTCCTCACATCTGGAGCGCGAAGAGTTCGGGCCACTCCAACGCAAGGTTTTTTCGACCGTGACAGGTTTACACGTCAACGGCGACACGGATTTGCGCACGCTGCTTCGTGAGCAAGTGACGTCACCCGTCCGGTTTGTGGAGGCGGTCGATGCAGCAGGCGCTGCAGGTGTTGATCTGTGGTTGGAGGTTGGTCCAGGCCAGACTCTCTGCGGACTGATCGGCCAGTTTCGTAACGAGCCCGCCATCGCGCTGGATGCAGGCGGGACTTCAATCCGGGGACTTTTGAGTGCCGTCGCCGCATGCTTCTGTCTGGGCGTACGCGTTGCTCACGACGAATTGTTCGCCGATCGCTTCGCGCGTCCATTCGATCTCGACTGGCGCCCGCGCTTCTTTGTCAACCCTTGCGAACTAGCGCCGCCAGACGACGAGACAGCCGACGTTTTTTCAGAACAGTCCAGCGAAGTGCGCGCGACCGACGAGGTTCCAGTCGGATCTCAAACTCATACACCGCTGGAAGTTGTGAGACGACTTGTGGCTGAGCGGCTCGAACTTCCCGTCGATACCATTGAGAACGAAAGCCGACTCCTTGACGACCTTCACTTGAACTCGATCAGCGTCGCTCAGCTCGTGGCCGAAGCTGCACGCCGCCTCAATCTTCCACCTCCAACAGCCCCGACACACTACGCAAACGCGACGCTCTCGGAGATCGCCAAAGCACTGGAGGCAGCCGCGCGCGCGGGGAACGCGGACGGCAACTCGGACTCAGACGCACAACTCACCGGCGTCGATGAGTGGGTCAGAGAATTTTCCGTCGAATACGTCGAACGCCCTTTGCCTCGGCGGGACGGTCCGTCCGAGACAGGAGACTGGCGCATACTCGCCCCGCCAGACCATCCGCTCAAGGAAGCCGTGCAAAGATCTTTCGCTCACTCGGGCGCTGGCCGCGGCATCGTGGTCCTACTTCCTCACGAGCCCGACGAGAGCCACATCGGTCTCCTGCTCGACGGCGCGCGTGAGGCGCTGAAAGGACAGGATAATTTCCGTTTCGTGCTTGTCCAACATTCAGGGCATAGAGGCGGCGCAGCCAGCTTCGCGCGCACCGTGCACCTCGAAGCGAAGAATCTCAACACGTGCGTGGTTGACGTGCCTCCGGAACACCCGGACGCCGCCGCATGGGTGCTCGAAGAAGCACTCGCCGCACGCGGCTACTTGGAAGCTCACTACACGGCGGACGGCAGACGCTGGGAGCCGGTCCTGCGCCCGCTCGAGCCGGAGCCGGATGAATGTGAACTTCCACTCACGACGCACGACGTGTTAGTTGTCACGGGAGGCGCGCGTGGGATCACGGCGGAATGCGCACTTCGGCTTGCACGCGAATCCGGCGCACGCCTCGCCATCTTCGGCCTTTCTCAACCGACCGCGGACGACGAGATCATCTCGAACCTCAAAAGGATGAACGCGGCGGGGATTGATTTCCGTTACTACAGTGTTGACGTCACGGACGCTACCGCAACACGCGAGGCGATCCGTGAAGTTGAAAAGGAGCTTGGACCAGTCACAGGCATCCTGCACGGCGCGGCGCGAAACGTCCCGTGCCTGATTGAAAATCTCAACTCGGAATTGTTCTCCGAGACGTTAGCTCCCAAGATTCGGGGCGCGCAAAACTTACTCACTGCCATCAACCCCGACCACCTGCGCCTCTTTATCACCTTTTCGTCAGTCATCGCGCGGACGGGGTTGCCGGGCGAAGCCCACTACGGTCTCGCTAACGAATGGCTCACACGTTTGACGGAGCGTTGGCAGACCGCACATCCGCATTGCCGTTGCCTCGCTGTCGAGTGGTCCGTCTGGTCAGGCGTCGGCATGGGGGCGCGACTCGGCACGGTAGACGAGTTGGCGCGTAGAGGCATCACCCCGATTCCGGTAGAGAAGGGCCTGGACGCGTTGCGCAGACTCCTCTGCCGGAAGTCGTCAAACGTCGCCGCTGTGGTCATGGGGCGCTTACGCGACATGCCGACTCTTAGAGTTGAGAAGCCCGAGCTTCCGTTCTTGCGCTTCCTGGAGAAGCCGCGCGTCTACTACCCCAGGATCGAGTTGATCGTCGACGCGGAGTTGTCCGCGGCGACCGATCCGTATCTGGACGACCACATCTTCCGAGGAGAACGACTGCTGCCAGCCGTGATGGGCATGGAGGCGATGGCCCAAGCCTTCATGGCGCTCGCGGAGACGAACGAGCCGCCGGCTTTCGAGCAGATCAGGTTCGAGCGGCCGGTCGTCGTCCGCGATGGAACAGCACATACAATTCGCGTCGCCGCGCTCGTGCGTGCTCCGGGCTGCGTAGAGATTGTTTTACGCAGCTCGGAGACGGGTTTTCAGGTCGATCATTTTCGTGCGGTGTGTCGCGTAGCGAGCGCGCTGTCGGAACCAACGTACAGGATCGATTCAAGCAGGCGCGTCCCCGTCAACCCAGAACACGATCTCTACGGCAGAGTGCTTTTCCATCGCGGGCGCTTTCAGCGTCTCCGCGAGTACCGCTCGCTCAGGTCTACTGAGTGCTCGGCCGAGATCATGCCCGATGGGACGTGCACCTGGTTCGGCCGATACTTACCAGGTGGTCTTGTGCTCGGAGACCCAGGCGCCCGCGACGCTGCTATTCACGCAGTCCAGGCGTGCGTACCCCAGATTGCTCTCCTGCCCGTCGGTGTCGAGAAGATAACGGGCAACCTGAACGGGCACGCTGGCGAGTTATTCGTGCGCGCACAGGAACGAGCACGATTCGCGAACAGCTTTGTATACGACGTGGAGTTGACCGATACCGAAGGGCGCGTGCGAGAGCGCTGGGAGCGGCTACACCTGCGTACGGTCAGCGGCACGGACTTCAAAGGTCCCTGGCCGGAAGGTTTGCTGACGCCATACATCGAACGATGTTTGCAGGAGTTGGTTCCTGGCGCGGACGTTTCGGTCGCATTCGAGCGCGATCGAAATTCTGATCGACGCGATCGCAGCACACGCGCGATTGAAAGGGCGCTCGGGGCCGTCGGGATCATCAGGCGCGCAAACGGAAAACCGGAAGCTTGCGAGGGTCGCGACGTGTCTGCCTCCCACTCCGGCGACCTCACGATGGCTGTCGCCGGGCGCTCTCCTGTCGGTTGCGATCTCGAACTCGTCGTGACGCGACCACCGAGAATCTGGTCCGACATACTCGGCGTCGAGCGATTCAAGCTTGCCGAGATCGTTAGCCACGAAACACAAGAGACATTGGACCAGGCAGCGACGCGCGTCTGGACGTCAGTTGAGTGCCTGAAGAAAGCGAACGCAGGCATAGCTGCGCCTCTTGTCTTCGCCGGCGTCGCACCTAACGGATGGATTTTGCTCGCGTCCGGCGAGTTAAAAATTGCCTCATGCGTGGTCAAGACGGAAGGTGAGAAAGAGGATCTGGCAATTGCGGTGTTAACGGGAGGCGGAGATGCGCGCGTATGAATACCGGCACGTCGTCGGGTTCGAGGAAACAAACTTGATCGGAAATGTCTACTACGCCAATCACGTGCGCTGGCAAGGACGCTGTCGCGAGATGTTCCTGCGTGATCGAGCGCCCGAGATTATCGAAGCACTCAAGTACGGTCTCGTGCTGGTGACCACACGCGTGTCGTGTGAGTTCATGTCGGAGCTCGTCGCTTTCGACGAGGTCATCTTACGCATGCGCCTCGGTGACCTGGGACAGAACCGCATCACGATGACCTTCGAGTACTGGCGACATACCACGGCCGGCGAAGAATTGGTAGCCCGCGGCGAGCAACAGGTCGCGTGCATGCAGCGCGAGGGCAAGCTGGTGGTTCCTGTTCCGGTGCCCTCTCAGTTGCGCGAGGCGTTGAGAGAGTATGCAACAGACTGAACAGTTTAATGACGGCGCGAATTCGGCGTGCCGGGAAGACACTCTTGCGGCACATCGCCGCGCAGTCGAGCGTGTGATCACGTCCGCGCGTGAGCGGTTGTGTGAACCCATCTCGTTGCACGACATGTCGCGGGTCGCGTATCTAAGCACGTTCCACTTCAATCGCGTGTTTCACCAGATCACGGGTCTTCCGCCCGCCAAGTTTATTTCAGCGATGCGGCTGGACGAGGCGAAGCGGCTGCTACTGAATACTCACCTGAGCATCACAGACATTTCATTCGAGGTGGGCTACAACAGTCTCAGCACATTCACCAGGCGTTTCACTCAACGCGTCGGACTAGGGCCGCGTGAGTTCCGGTATCTCGCGGAACGGATCACTCCGACCTCAGTCGAATCACTTTGCTCTCACTACGCGGAGCTTACAGGACGCACGACTCTCTGCCCGTCGGTTGAAGGTTTCGTCGACTTTCCCAAATCAGGTGACGGACCGATCTTCGTCGGTCTCTTCCACACACACATACCGCAGAGTCGTCCTGTCGGTGGCGCTCTCCTCACGTCGCCTGGCACCTTCCGTATCGGGCCCGTACCCGACGGGATTTATCACCTACTCGCCGCTGCCCTGCCGCGTCTCTCGGACACGCTTGGCTACTTATTACCTGACAGCGCGAACCTGTTGGTGGGCGTGGGAAATGCGCCGGTGATCGTGCGTCAAGGAAGAGCCAGTGGTCCATTCAACATCTCTCTAAGGCCGATGGTCTTGACCGACCCACCGCTCCTCGTGTCTCTGCCCTTCTTACTTGCGGAGCAACTGTAGGGGCGGCACTTCGTGGCCGCCCCTACAGTTGCGCCCCAAACCGTCGCATGGTTTATCGCGCGACCTTCCAGAGTTTGAGCAGGCTGGGAATAAGCAACAACGTGGTGACCGCGCAGGTCAGAAGGCACAGACAGATCATGACGCCGAGCTGCACGTTGGGAGCAATTTCCGAAAGCATCAGCACGGAAAAACCCGCTGTGATTGAAGCGGCGCTGACGCAGACCGCCGGCCCGGTGTGTTCGAGCGTGCCCCGCAGAGCTTCAACCGCAGGCATGCCTTCACGAAGTCGCTGCCGATAAGCCGTCGTCAAATGGATCGCAAAATCCAATCCGATGCCGAGCGCGATGCCCGCGAACATCGAGTTGGCGATTCCCAGCGGTGTGCCTGCGAGTGCCAGTGCGGCGAGCACGAGAAGCAGACTTAAAGCGATTGGCAAGATGGAGATAAGCCCCATCCGCACCGATCGGAGCAATATAGTGATGAGAATCAGATCGGTTAGAAGCGCCAACACAATCGAGGACGTCTGCCCTTGGACCAGCAGGCGCACCGTCAGGTAACTGATCCACCCATCGCCGAAAGGCACGATTTTGTGGCCTAGCCCCTGGTTTGACATTTCGCTCTCAGCTGCTCGAAGTATGTTGTCGATGCGGCTGTAGTCAGCGTCACGAATAAAGATCGTCATGTGTGCCCACCGGTGATCCTCGTCAACCCTCTCGCTGATCGGCGCCTGCGACGAGTGTGAGAGCACCTTGAATGCACGATCGACGTCATCATTCGTTAGAGGTAGGCGTCCGCTCCGTAGGGCTGCCCTGTAGGCGCCGTAATTTAGGCCGATGAGGGACGAGTTGGTTCTCACTACATCGTTGAAGAGGCAGTTGACAGCGCCGACATGGGGCACTCTCGCAAGCGTCCATTCCAGCGAGCCGAGCGCCGAGATGCCTTCTCTGCTGTTGAACCAACCTCCGTGTGTAGCGTCTACCATCAACTCGAGCGCGGTCGTCCCCGCCATCTTTTCGTTGAAGAATTTGTCGCCTCGCACGATGTCGCTATTGTTTGGCAGGTTCCGGATCCAACTATCGTCAACGCGAAGGCGTGTGATCGCGACGGCAGCACACACGGCAACCAGCAGGGCGCAGACTGCCACGCGACGCGGACTCGCCCGCCCGGTCAGTACGCGCAGCGCCGAAGTTGCGGGGCGTCCACCGAGAGCGTCGCCTTTCCGGCTAACGCGTGGTTTCAGGAGCGCGAGTAGTGCAGGAAGCAGTGAGAACGTGAACAACGTCGAGAAGACGATGGCAGTAGCGCCGAACAGGCCGAAGACGCGCAGCGGGTTGAGACTAACGACCGCCATCGACAGGAGTCCGATGACGGTTGAGACGGCCGTCGTGCCGATGGGGCGGGCGGCGCTGCTGAACGCGGCCACAATCGTTTTCTCGGTCGTCGAGTCTTTGGCGTGACTCGCCTCGGTGAAGTAGTGCCCGAGTGCGTACACATCATCAGACACGCCGACAGCGATGAGGACCACAGGCAGCACCAACGTCGTCACGAATACCGGATGACCGGTCAGGCCCATCAGGCCTGACATCCAGATGAGGCTCACGCCAATTTCCGCAAGCGACAAAAGCGCCGGCGCAGGGTGGCGAAACGACAGAAACAGCATTACACCCAGGACGGCGATGACGGCAGGAATCAGGCGCGCGAGGTCGCGGGCTGTCACCTGACCAAGGACGGCTTGCGCCAGGGCCGACCCGCTCAGATAGACCGAGTCTTTACCGGAAGACTCGCTCGCGATCAGTGAGCGCGTCGCTTCGAGTAGTCGATAACGGTCGGCCCCGGGCTCCACCTTCGCGATGATGGCCGCGCCTTTACCGTCCGCCGAGATCAGCGTGCCGGTGTTGTAACCCCGCTTGGCCACCTCGCGGCGCAGTTGTTGAATGGTTTCTGTGTTTAATTGATCTTCCGGTCGAAACAGTGGGCCAGTGTCGACCTTGCCATCAACGAGAGCGACTCGCGGCACAGTTGAGAGGCTGACGACGGAGCCTGAGACGACTCCCTCGACCCGAGAAAGTCCATCACTCAAGCGAGCGATGCGTCGAAGTGTCTCGGGCGTGTACACGCCCGACTCCTCATTGCCGACTCCTATCAACACAAGGTCGCGCAGCTCGAAACGCGACGCTGCCTGGTCGCCTTCGGCGAACTGCGGAAGGTTGGAAGGGATTAATGAGCGGCCGTCAAGCCGCAGTTGAATCCGCGGTATGAAGACAAGCGCGCATACAGTGACAGCGCCGACGAACGTGACGACGACGCGCGGGTGTCTGACGGAAAACCTCAACAGGTGAGTTATCAGAAACACAGAGCGACCTAAGTTTTGGTAGATACGGCTGCTCAGGCCAAGCTACTGTGTAATGGGACACTTTTCTTGTTCAATCTTGCTAAAGTGGAAGTGATCGACGCCGTCCTCTCGTGAGATTAAGTTCGACGTTAATCGTGTGGGAATTAGGGGTTCGACTCGGATTTCTTAGAGAGCTTCTTTGTCTGGCTAAGAGCTTCCTCGTATTGCTGACGGAATTTAGCTTTATCGTGCGCATTTCCTGACATTTCAGCCAGTTTTGCAAGCTCCAGAAGAATATTAGCTTTATAGGCCCAAGCCGACTCGCTTTCGGGATCTAGAATTATTGCCATGTTCGCCATTTCCAGGCCGCGGTTGGCGCATTCTTTAGACCGTTCGAATTCAACCGGGTCTTTAGGCTTGCGATACCTTACGTGCAGTTTCTTTCCGTTTACGGTCGCAAGTTTGTTATCTGGCAGTTCGGTGATCTTGAAGGAACAATCCCAATCTTTCGACGCAAGAACTACAAAAGCCTCGGCGCGCTTGTCGTTATCCAATGAGACATCGCCGGCACGTTGAAGGATCCATTCACGCTGGAGCTCGTCTTCCTTTAATGCGCCATACAAGTACGCTACTGCTTTGTAAGCTTCATCATCACCCGGTGAGCGCTCGAGGATCCGCTGATAGCTGATTATTGCCTGACGTGCCCTTGCAACATTCTCTGGTGTGAAATCTCCAGGTTTATATTGCGCATGAATTGTGCGAGCCACAAAGTATGGTGCTGTTTTGTTTTGAGGATCGAGCAGCAGTGCTCTTTCGGAATGGACCTGCGCTTCCGCGAAGTTACCTTCCCTATACGCTATGGCGGCTTCATTCAACTCTTGCTTAGCTTGCGCTTCAGCTACGCTGGGAATGGGCGCGGGAGTTTGTGCCAGCAGTGGGGCCGTCAGCGCGATCGTGATGGTCAGCGAACTTAAGAGTTTCATGTAGGTATACTCCAGGACGGGGAGAGATTTGCGGCGGTTGACCGCGAGCTTGTAGTACCGAGTGCCGGCCTTAGTGACACCTGTGCTTACAATCGTTCTTCGCTTCTTTCGCTCTTCGTTCACAAATCTTGCGTTCGTGCTTAAGCGGTATCAGACTGCAGGCGTCTTTCTTCACCCTGTAGGCGTCGGCGCAGTGGTCGGTGCAGCGATGTTTATCGTGACGAGCGGCGAAAGCCGGCACGGATAGACCAGCCAGTAAAACCAACACGAAAACACTTGAGCTCACGATTGACTTTACATGTTTCATCTTCTTCCCCCCTTTCAATGCAGCAACTTCACCGGAGACGCCTTAACGTATAGCATCTCGGCTGCCGCAGACCCTAGTGAAGGGGATAATATAGTTGACTGACCAAGAAAGATCCGATTGTCACCCGCCAATACCTCGTCAGTAGCGCCTTTCAGTAAGGCCCGGCAATGTAATCCTCGATGGTTACTCTAGCCTCTGTAAAACTAGCCCCTGTCTGTTCTTGATATAGCTGGATAGCTCGGTGCTTCGTCTCCGGGTCGTCGACCAGAGCCATCACTTCCTCGGACAATCCGCTTGGATTGGGCCGCTGATACTTAAGGTTGAAATTCTTGAGCAACAAATCGACTTTAGCTTCCAAGCGATGCAAGCGGACTCTGTCCGAGGGCTTGAACATGGAATACGCCACTGTTCCGCCGGCGAAGGTCATGACTATTATCCAGATCCAAAAGAAGTCCCAAAATTCCAGCAACGCAAGCATCGGATTGGTGCCTCCGCTTAAAATTATCTGTTTCGTGGACGCCTCCGCACTGGCGTCCGTTTCTTGAGCAAGTTAGCGTTAAAGCGCTCGCACAAATAAGGCCGACACCCGAGCCTGCGATTCTGAATCAAGTTCATAAGGGACAACACAATTTGCTTGTGCTTGGTGCCAATGTACGACCAGGATCGAGCTTGTTTTTCGGCCATACCATCCTCACCTTGCTGGAGGAAGCTGACTGCTCAATACTAATCGTGAGTTCTTAACCAAGGGGCGAATCACTCGCCAACCGCAGCAGATGTATACAACGCCAACTTTTGGGCGGGAAACATGAGCGGCCGGTCGATCCGTTCCCAACCCGAAGGGTTAAGAAAACTGCCGGGTGCGAATTCCCTCCACGCGTTCGTTCCGTGCCTCATGTAGACAAACACACCCGGGTTTGCCAGACGCATTAAACGCTTGCCACGCTGCATCGCGTAATGCAACAAGTAAGCATCTTCCGCGAGGTTGACGTCAGGATAACGCAGCCCCTGGGCCAACAATTCCTTTCGATAGACCAGTGTTCCCCCATGAACATTCCCTTTGAACAATCGCTGGTGCAGCTTGGGGTTGATGGTCCAGAACTCACCTGACGGCAACTCCAGCACAAACCCATTGTCCAAACCGGTGATATCCGCTTTGCCGGCCAGAATCGGCGTCACTTGATAACGAAGCCGATCAGACGAATACCAGTCATCATCGTCCCAGTGAGCAACCAATTCACCAGTGGCATGTTGACAGGCCAGATTGCGCTTCTCCCCGATCGAAGCGCGATGAGACAAACGCAGGTAACGAACGTTTGCCAGGCCTTCAACCAGGTCTCCAATCGGATCCGAGCCATCATCGACAACGATCAATTCCCGGTTGGGATAATCCTGTTGCTGAAAGAGGTCCAGCGCGTATCGGACGAACCGGCGCCGATTGTAGGTCGGCATAATGCACGAAACCTTCGGCATCGTCGTTTGATCGCTCGCGTTAGTGCAGCAATAAAAATAGAAATCGTCGCCCATTAATGCATGCACGTGCCCGCTCAGTTGCGCATGCCAGGCGCATCCAATCACTTTCCGGCTCGTGTTACGCGCATGAACGGTGGCGACACAGAGCGACGGATCTCCAAGATCGTGAATCGTACTTCTTGTACTGTTCCAAACAAAGCTCCAGTCTTCTCCGATTTGAATCTCGGGAAACTTGTGCCGGGCCCAGAAACTCTTGCGATAAGCGAGCGTGCTTCCGGCTACCCACTTCGGCATTGAACCGTTGTAACGATACTCCCACCACTGATCTTTATCGGCATCTAAAAAATAAAGACGACTGCTGCCACAGATATCAAATCCACGGCCGTTCAATGACGCTATCTGGCGCGAGATTCTTCCCTGTGGATACCAGTCGTCGTCGTCCCAGTGGACGATAAACTCGCCGCGAGCTTGTTCGCAGGCGTAGTTTCGCTTGGTACCGATCTTCTGTTTCTGATCGAGTTGAAAGTAGCGAATTCGTTCGTCGTCCGGAAGCAAGTCAGCAATCGGATCGGGGCCATCATCAACAATTACCAACTCAGCATTCGGATAATCCTGGCGCAGGAAACAACGGATCGCCTGAGGCACGAAGCTGCGGCGATTGCAGGTCGGCATGATGCAGCTTACGAGTGGTGACTCGATGGGTTGCACGTCAACAATCGTGGACGCCGGCGTCAGTGGCAACTGTCTCTTCAACTCGATCAACGCCCCCGGCGCGAAATTCGAACACGCATCACCACGACAATGCGAGCGGTAATCACTTTTCTCGCCGCGCAGTCGCGCACCGCAGAACTTGTCCTGGTAACGACGTTTGCTGAACTCAAAACGTCGTGCTTCTTCGAGGCGGCGTCGAGTCGTAAACGGAGCGCGATGGACGTAGGCCGCACACGCCCACACACCGCGCCAGCCCGCGCGCGCCGCCCGGATGTTGTAGTCCATCTCCCAGCATGGTCCAAGCCCATAGCCTTCGTCCGCGGCGCCGACTGCTTCGATCACCTCGCGGCGAACTGCGTAACAGAAATCGGCGAGACTGTAGAGCGGTTCGAGCGTGCGTACTTCGTCCCCGAAACGCCGCACCGCTTCCGCTGCGGTGGCCGCGATTTGATCAGCAGTCCCACCACTTTTCGGATAAACACCTTGTTCATTCCAGGCGTGGTTGGTGGTTGGACCAGCCAGGCCGTTGCGTGGATCAGCAGCGAGCGCCGCCAGCAGATGGTCCAACCATCCCGGACCCACCTGCGCGCCACTCTCGAGCAGCACGAACACGTCGGCATCGCCGGCAGTAAGTCGGTTGAAACACGCTGCAGTTCCGCGCGGTTCCGGAGTTCCGAGCAGGGTCAGATCACCCAACGCTGCCAACGATCTGCGCGTTATCTCATCGGGTCCATCCGGCAGGAGCACCAATTCAAAAGGCTGCGACGTGTTGGCCTTTAAGGTAAACAATGTGGCATGCAACCGATCAGGCTCAGCGTGGACGTAGATGCCGATGCAAATTCTCATAGTCGTTTATCCACTCACTGGATCCGGCGAAGATATCCTTTCGGATTCCACGTGATCAGGAAAGCCTCTCGACTTCGATCAATGACAAAGCAGTCGTTTCGGCTCACGAACGTCTCGACTGCCTCATATGGACCCGGCGAAGGACCGGCACAGAGCCCGTGATGGCAAATGCCATCCTCCACGATGAAATATCCTCCCGGCTTAACGAAGGGTGAATAGGTCTCAAGGACTTGCAGAGTGTTTTCGAAAGTATGCGAACTATCTTCAATCACCAGCACTTGATCTTCTGGTTGGATCAATTCGAGGACGCGGCTGAAAGACGCGCAAGCGTCGCCTTCGATCAATGTGATGCGCGGATGAGCTCGGACCTGCGGGTGGATATTAGCATGCGTGACGTCAAGGCCGATTACGCGGCCCTGTCCCAGGGCGTCGCAAAGGTGAGCCAGCGCCAGAGTGCCGCCTCCTGAGTTGTTACCAATCTCGATGATCACGTGCGGCTTAACTTCGTAAAGAATCTCCTGATAGATCCAGAAATCGAGTGGGCTCTTCCATGCAGTGATTCCGAAGTAGGTCGACTCGGTCATGATGCGATTCTGAATCATCGGAATGACCTGGCCGAGTGGCACGTATAGAGAGTCTTCGACGTAAATCATTATCAGCCCTTATTTGAAAATCTTCTTTACGTCCTCTGCGTACTACTCTGACGGACCTATCGCAGGCCGTCACCGCCGGCGGCGATTTTCAATCACCGCCAGGCCCAAATGATCGTCTTCAGCTACACCTTCTTCCGCCGTCCACAAACGCGTTATGTTGTAACCAGCGGCTTCGATCCGCTCTAAGGCTTGCGGCACAGTGCCGCCGCTGTAAACAGCGTCATGGATCAAGATTAGTCCGCCCGCGCAAACCAGTTGCGTAGCGAGCTGAAACTCCGCCCAGACGTGTTCGTGTTCATGCAACGAATCCAGGAGAGCGGCTTCGTATTTTTCATGAGTTGCCTGTGCCGCCTGCATGCCGGTCAGCGAATCGATTTGATGCGACTCGATACAGGCCCGAAAACTATCCGGCAACGTCGTCCAGAGTTCGTCGCGGCCAGCGTGCAGAGAAGGATCGAAAGTGACCACACGACCTCCTACTCGATGTGCAACCGCGGAAGCCAGACAGGCCGCCGAAATTCCTCGCGCTGTTCCCGTTTCCAGAACGCGAACACACCCGTTTGATCGAATCAGATAATGCAGTAGCGCCAGCAACGGAAATGTATTTGCATCGCTAACCCGAGCGTGCCGCGCATCAGCGGCGCCGTAAAACGACCAAGCCAGTGCGTCAAGTCCCTGGCGACCGACCCACGCTCGCAGAGCAGTCAAGAAGAGCGCATAGTTGTCAGCACCGCCTTCGCCCAAGAGTGGAGTAGATACCTGAGCAAAACGCCCGCGCCATTCTGGATTCTTGTGCCGGCCCAACCCGTTGAAGTGCAATACGCGCGAAGCTCTTCCGTACCAGCGCGCCTGAATGCGTCCATTTGACTCGCTAAACTCCACGTCATGCGAGTTCAACTGTACGTTGTAGATTGGATCGAGCTCCACGCCGCAGCGCAGCTGGGCCAGCGCCAGATTGAACACAAATTGGTTGCGCCACCAAATATCACGGCGTTCATCGGTCCACTGGCGTGCTCCTGGCATCCGCCGGATGGCGTTATCGACGGCAAGCAAGGCCTCACGACTGCCGGCAAACAAGCCGTCGTTGATTACAAGCGGATAATGTTCTTCCCCATTTGCATTACTGAGTAACCTGCCGAGGTCAGCATCGCGGCCGCCATAGACGCTCTTAAGCGCATGCGAAAGATTGTTGAATCCGTGCCAGCCACGTCCGTTGCCTTCCCGGCAGGCCAGGATACTGCCCGGTGGGCAAGCATCGATCGTCGCAAACACCGGACGCAGATCGCCCAGCACTAGCATGTCTGCATCCAGACATAGAAATTGCTTGGCATCTACCACGTATGGAATCGAATAGAGCACCGCTTTGCTCGTCGGATTGATCTTACTAAGCGGGCGGCAAGGAAAGACTGTCGCGCCATATTTGGCGGCCAGTCGATCGCTCTCTGCGCTCTTTCCAAGCGAAAAGATCACCAGCAGCGCGTCCTGACAGCAGCCATTCGCGTACAGCGAACCCAGCAGATCGTCCAGCAGCCACTCGAAGCCCGGCGAAACGAGCGTGGCGATACATCTCTCCGCCTTGGGAGCCGATTTGGGAAGCTCAATCTCGGCACGACCCAAACAATCAATTAAAGTGCGATTGGAGATTGTGGTGGCCGTTTCACTAACTTCCGGTTCCAGCCAGATAGCATGGCAATACTCCCAGCGGCTCGTGCGCACGACTAACTCAAGCTGTTCCGCTCCGGCAATATTCGCGACCAGCGGCCGAGGTGGATCGCCAGCTTGCACGTACGGTTCCACCGTAACTTCCCGACCATCCGCCACCACCGCGAAGTCGGCGTGAGATACGCCCGCCGGCACATCGTCATTCAGTGCGACCTGGCAAACAAAACTGGCAAATCGTCCATCAATCTGAAAACGCAAGCTGGCGGGCGGATGAGTGCTCAATGCATGTGCATAGTTTTTTCCTTGCACCGATACTCGTGCGTCTTCATAGCCGAGGCTGCCAAACATCCCCAAGTCTCCGTAGCCGACCTGGGTGTGAAGTAGTGGAAGTGAGTCGAGATACATTGTTGTCACCCTGTCAAGTATTTGTTGTTAACAAAAGGCCATTCATCGAGGCGCTTCTCCTTGATGACTTAGAGTTCAAGAGCCTTGACTACCTCGTCCCAAGTAATGAGTGATAAGTCAACCTGTTGCTGCAAGAACGCCCGTTCCACCGCAGCCGCTGACTCCGTGGCTTTCAGATCGCAAAGCGTCCTCACGAGGAAGGCGTTGAACTCCAGACTGTTGTCTCGCGGAGTTTGAAGGTGCCCCGTCAGCGCCTCGACGCTCGCGCGCCGGATCGCGGGGTACTGGTCCGCCAGCGCGCGAAGGCCTCTCATCGCAGCAACGCGGACGGTCTCATCGCGTGCCGCGTCCGAGAGTACGGAGGTTAACGGCTGAAGCGCCGCTGGACCGATTTGGGCAACCATCTTAGGCATTTCAACAAAGGCTTTAAGGTTCTCGCCGCACTCGACCAAGCTGAGCATTGGCTCGATTGCCTCGGCAGCGCCAAGCTGTGCCAGCGCACGCCACGCGTGCACCGGCGCCCAAGCCTCGCCGCTCTCGATATCCGCGTAGAGAAGGTCCATGTCAGTCATCATGGTGATCAGTTCAGGAATATCTGCCAATGTGAGCCGGTACTCTCCGGGGTAATCAGGCCAGTCGTCTGTGTGGGTAAGCGAGCCGATCCCGATCAGCGCGTCCACCGGAGGAGAGTAAAGATGTCGACTCATGGGTGACTCTAAACCTCCATCAAGTTAGATCGCTCCTAAGATAGTATCCAGTCCGGCCGGGAGCACCGCCGACCAGGATCACCAGCTCTTTCGGTGTCGTTCCCTCAAGATTAGCAATCGCTGTCGCAAGGTTTGCCATCGATACCATAAGCTGCCTGCGTAGCTCGTCCCGTGTAATCGTGCACTTAACGTACGTCGCGCCGCCGACTTCAATCGTCACCGCCCTATTAACAGAGGTCTTCAGTTTTTTCTTTATTTGCTCCTCAAGTGGATCGATGGACTCACCGACGACGGGAGGCATACCGCCCTCTACAGGCGAACTGAAGAGTTGCTCACTGTACGCAGTCCCAGTCCATTTCTTAATCGTGACGTTGAAAGTCTTACCGACGAAATATCCTATCCAAGCCTTGGCCTGTGTTTCCGTGGCATTCGTGACGGTATAGGCCTCTGGCGGTGGCGGCGTATCGTTGAAATAAGTGACCCTCACGTCGTAGGACAATCTTTCCCCCACGAGGTTATCTTTTGCTGTCTTCTCCGGCCCTCCCGGTCTCAACATGCGGTTGTTCAATGACTGGTCGGTTAGCGCGACGTTCCACGGGCTCATGTAAGGGCCGTGCAGGGAGTCGGCCAACAAGTGAGTCGCCGTCACGCGCGAGCGCAACACGGGGTTGGTCGCGTTTTCGCGGTCGTGCTCACCGGTCTTCTGCTCCCAACGGCTGATCAGACGGAAGCCTGTCGCGTGTTCTCTCCTGCCGGTGGAGCCTTCGCCTCTCGTGTTGCCAGGGTTGACGGTCAAAGGCTCGGCTCTGACACTTAAGGATCGGAGACCCGCGCCTAACTGGTGGACGACGGTGGTGGGAGGCAAATCAGCGGGATCGTAGCCGAGCAGTCGTTGGCCGATGTTCCTTGCCAATTGCGTCATGTCGGCGGCGATCTGCGTCTGGAAGACATTAGCTGATGCTTCGTCTAGTTGCTGTTCACCCGCGCCCCGCTCGCGTATCAGCCTCTCGATTCGGTCAAGTTCGTCCCTCAACTGCTGTTTGTTAGCGATCCGGGCATTGCTGTCGAGAACCTCCTGGAGCGTCCGGCCCCGTGCGCTCGCCATGAAGACTCTCGCCCCCCTGCCTTCGCCCTCGAAGTAGAGAGTGTGTCGCTCGCCGCTCGCCGTTGTGAATCCCCAACGCCCTCTCCACCATTGCACCAGCCTTCTCGCCCCGCGCGCGACGGCCCTCGTGACGCGCTGTGCCATCGTCCGAATCCACTCCACCGCGCGATCGAGCATCTGGTCCACGCGAGCTTGCAGTCCCTGAATCGTGCGCTGAACGTGACCACTGACGTCACCCAGACCAATGAAGCGCGCGAGGAAATCCAAGATAACGGGGATCGTGCGGGCCATCGTGCGCTCGATGAAGTTGGCTGCCTGGCCGAGGCTGCCCGCAGCAATCGCTGCAACTGAGTTCACGACCGATTCCACGAGATCGAGGATCTGATTAATTCTGTCGATGAAAAACTTAATCGTCGTGTAGGTTTTGATGATTGCCTGAATCACAGCGCCGACCGGGCTCAGTAGCGAGAGCAGTTGCTGAATCCCCGCCATCACCAGTCGTTCTTGAATGAAGCTCCGAATACTGCCGAGCGCCGCTTCACGCAGTTGTCCAAAGAATTCCGAAACGCGATCGCGCAGCGCCTGGACCAAACCACGCTCTCGTATTTCCTGAATGAGTTGGAAGCCGGTTTCCAGTCCCGCTACGACGCGCTCACCCATCAGGCGAACAAGCTTCTGACGAACTCGAGGCCACGTGAGTCCGAGAATCTGCAAGACAAACCAGATGATGCCGCGCAGATCCCACTGCTCCGGCATCTGCACACCCGCAGCCGCCACTGGACCAGTGAGCCATGCGATCACACCTTGTCGCAGATGCGTGAGGATATTCGTCATGAACTGGCGAACACCCTGCCCGATTCCCCGCAGCAAGTTGCCGAGAAAACCAACCGGGTTGCGGATAATGATAAGGAAGGTGTCGCGCGCTCGCTTCAGAATCGCGAGGATGCGCGCCCCACCCGCGCCCATCACCGCTTCGAAGATCAGCTCAAGTAGCTTAATCAACGCGGCGCCCGCGAAGCTGACGAGATCCGTCATCAGCGGACGGAACATCGTTACCATGCGTCGCAACGTGTCGATGGGATGCAGCACGTCTTCAAGCTGCAGTGAGTTCCAGGCGTTGGCAAATGTGCCAGTCACTCGCGCCCAGGTGAGATTGCGAGCCTGCGTCTCCTGCACAAACCACTCGTAAGCTTTTTGCAACGCTCGCGACTCGACCAGTTGGTTCACCTTCTCCGTACCGCCGGGAATGAACTCAGCGAAGGCACGAACGACATTCAGAGCTGAGCGTTCGACGGGCGCATTCGTGAATGGATCACGTCCCAGTAAAACCGTCACGAGCGTGTAGCCGGGAATCTCGCGGCAGAAATTGCTCAGCGGCTGCATAAACGTTTCTTTCAGCCACGTGATTGCCTGGGTGATGAGCCGTGAGATGACTGTGCGAATGCGAGTGACGGGTTCGGCGAAGATGTTTTCCGCCCGCCGCCAGACACCGCCCGGATCGAACAAATCGCCAAGACCAAGTGAATCAGTGAACGCTGTGAAGCGTCCGCGCAGATAGTCATAACTGAGGCCAAGCGCGTTTGCCTGATCGTTGACCCAACTGCCGAGGCGTTCCACGATGCCGTAGCGATTGAGCACCTGGAACAGAATCTCGCCACCCGGGATCAGGCCCATGAAAGCGCGCAGGATGTTGGTGAAGTTGCGCTCGACGCGGCGCAGGTTTATCGGGTTGCGGCCGATGATGAGCGTGAGCAGAGTAAAGCCGGGAACGTTGGCGGCGAGCTCGGCTAGTCCATCGAGTATGTCGCTGAGTCCAAGGCGCTGGACGCGGGCCGCACTAGTGCGTTCTCGAACCGTGAATGGTTCCTGTTGAACAACCGCATGAGCAGCTCGATGTGCTTCGGCCTCGTAAGCATCGCTTGCGCCGTTGGTCCAGCCCTGCAGTGTCGGAGTTCCACGTTGTTGTACGACGTGTGCTGCTTCGTGGGCCATGAGCTTCAAATCGGTGGGCCGTTCGCCGGGACCAAGAAAGATGTGATTGCCGTAGGTGAGTGCTCGCGCCGAGAGACTTCGCGTGGCTTGCTGTGCGCGGGCGTCTGTGTGCACTCGCACCGCTCCCAGATCAGCCGAGAAATGCCGGCCCAACTGAAGCCGGATCGCCGGCGGCAAAGGTTCACCGGCGCTGGCTGAGGCGTGAACGTGCATGGGTGAGGGTGTTGCCGTGGCAGTGCCGCGACTCAAGCGGATGAAAGGAGAACTTGTATCCATGGCCGGCCGGGGTTGCACTGCTGAAGTGGCTTCTGAGCTCGCCCTTGGTGTAAGCCTCCCGACAACCTCGTTAGCAATGGGTCCTGAAAACCGAGGAGTTGAATTACCCTGGCCATCCGCTGCTACTGGCGCCGTCATCCCTGGTCCGGCATTTGTTGCGCGACTGCCAACGGGCTGAGTCCGATCCACGTTCACGATGAAGTTGATTTCCCAACGGATGTTCCTCAAATAAACCGGCACACGAGTGACTTGGTTCCAGGCCATCAGCCAGGCCACAAAAGCCTGGCGCCGCGAGTACCTGACCAATGAATTTGGACTCGAGATTCTCGGATCATTCCAACTCACAAAGTGGTTTGGATGATCATCCATCGAAACAGGCGTGGACGCGCCGCCCACAAAAGCCGGGCTATGCGCATCGTCTCTGTACCAAGGTTCAAGAACAGTTGCATTCAGCGCATCGCGGATTGGAGTGCTGAGCGGCCAATCCTCAGTAGTGTGAACATACTCAGCACGCAGGAAAAAAGTGGATATCGTCTGCACGTAACCGATTCGCCAACCGGCGAGTGCGCGTGGATCTCCGTTAGCCTGCACTGTGGCTGAAGACCTGAACAATGGTGAATCAATCGTCAGTCCAGCCGCCGTCTGCGTTAGAGTCGGATTTCCCGAGACTGGAGGAGTATCGAATGAGGTCACCGTGAAGGTGGGAAGAGAGGCCGGTCGCGGAGGCGATGGAACAACCGATGCGCGTGGTCGCAGTGGTGGCAGCGACGGGAGACGCGGAGGCGCGTGTTGAATCGTTGAAGCGTTGTCAGTGTTGCCACTAAGTCGAACGGCTGCTGGTCCAGGGAAGGTCGTGCGCGGTGCAGGCGGGTGCGATGGCGGCGATGCAGTCTTCGACTCGGCAGCCGCTTGAGATTTTGCAGCATGTGAAGCCGTTGCTAACATCGAACGTGAGAACACCTGAGACGTTCGCTAATTCCAGCGAACGAACTTGCACGTGAGTTCACTCCACTGATTTGATCCTGAAGTAGAACTTCTTCTTCTTTCGAACGTCGTCATTCTTGATTGTTTTCAAGGTAGCGATCTTTACCGTGTGACCTTTCGGATATTCCACGTCGGCGCGGCTGAGTGTGGGTCCCTTACGAGAATTCAAGGCTTGGGCCAGCGGCCAGAGATTCTCAACTTTGTCATTCTTAGCGAGGCCGCCGAACTGTATCTCATGAACGTGATCGAGCTCCAAGCCATCGATCTTCGCGTTAAAGCCGTAAGGCTTGATAAGTTTCCGGAGCTTCTCTCCGCTTTTGGTAGTCTCTTGTGATAAGGGCCCAACGATTCGACGAATCCGGATAAAGAAAGGATCTTCGAGCCCGATCGTTCCACCTCCCGGCAGTGTGGTGCGTTTAAAGGGCCTGCACTCAATTACCGGTGTGCCAGTCTCATCATTCTGGTTGCGGTTATGAATACCTTTCATGACTGACTGACTTTTCGGACGGCTAGCGGACGGTAATCGCCCACCGAAATACATCACCGGATACTTGTCAGAACTCGGTCCCGGCCAGTCGAGAGGAATCGGATCTGCTTCAGTGCCGTAAGCCTCGCCCAGGAAGAGTTGACCGAGTTGGACGCCGATATAATCGAAGCCGTCGCTGATATCCCGGCTTTTCGCGGCAGCTACGTTGACGTGCCCTCGATTCGCGGCTGCCTCTTCCTCTTTCTCCCAGATTTCGATGTCATTAATTCTCTTGTCGATCCGATCCAATGTTTTTATGTGCTCGGCACCGGTGTAGTCGGGATCCCTTCTCAGACTGGCGAGGTACTCGCGCAAAATCCTTGGCGTGCTCTCGATGTACAGGACAGCTGATTTCTTTTCTCCATGAAAGAGAAGCGTGTGGGCATTTTTCCCCTGCCCTATCTTTACCTTCTTTTTCCACCACTGGAGCACGGCGGCAACACCGGTTTTGACAGCCACGACACCTTTACCAATCAACACCTTTGCTTTATCCGCAATCCACTTCGCCACCTTCGACAACACTGCATCAACCTTGCCTCGGATCTTCTGAATCGCCTCGCGAATCTTGTTGGTGACGCCAGTGAGACGAAGCAGACTGGCGAGGAAGCTGATCACCAGCGACAGCCCGCGCGCCAGGCCTTTCTCCAACGCACCTGCGGCGGCGCCGATGTTGCCGGCGGCAATCTCCGAGATCGAGCCGAGGAAGTTGCCGATCATTTTCATGATCTCTTTCGCCTTCTTGATAAAGAAGACGACGGTGTCGTAAATGCCGATGATCGCCTTGACGATCCCGGCGCCGGGAATCAGGAGACTGCCTATCCAGATGATCGCCTGTTCGACGATCTTCTGCTTGATGAAGTCTTTGACGGCATCGATGAAGGCATCGCGCATCTCCGCCGCCATCTCTTTCAATTGTTCCCAGGCCGCCATCGGGCCTTTAGTGATGAGCGTCTTAACCAACTCGAAGGTCTTCTCGAGTCCGGCCACGACGTTTTCGCCCATCACCTCTACCATGTGGCGGCGGATGTTTTGGTAAGAAATACCAATCATCTGGAGGGCGACGCCGATGATGCCTTTGAAGTCCCAGGTCGAAGGCAACACTAATCCCTCCAACGAGCCGGTAAGCCATTCGAAGAGCGCGTCCTTTAAATATGTCAGGAAGTTCTTGCGGAAATTTTCGAACCCGGTGGTCGCAGCTTTTATCAGGTTCTTCACAAACTGGATCGGTTTCGTGAAGATCGCCTTGAGCACCGCGACGCCCTTGTTAATGATGTTTTCTATTTCGGAGAGCGAGAAGCCAAACTTTTCCAACGCCCAGCTAAAGAATTTCTTGGCGGCCAAGAGCAACAGTTTGCCCAGTTTCGCCAGCGCTCCGGACATCGCCTCTTTCATCTTTTCGATCTTCTCGTCGATGGCCTTGATTGCCGCTGTCTGTTTGTCTTTGAGGCTCTCCTGGAGTTCTTCTTCTTTCTTGGCGATGAACTTGTCCATCTCGTCGAGCTTCGAGTTCATCTCTGCGGCAGCCTGCTTGCCGATACCCTGCAGGCTGGGTTGTAAACCCTTGACGAACACTGCGATCTTGTTTCGCGCATTTTGCAGCTCGTCTTTGCACTCCTGAATCACACGCTTGTTGTCGGCGGTGATGTTTTCCACCAGCTTGTTAATGGTGGTGACGAAGATCTCGCGGTTGCGGTCGAGGATGGCTTTCACTTCCGGCAGCTCGTCGATGCCCTTAAACCAATCTTTCACTCTCCTGGCCCAACCAAACCAACCGGAATATCGGTCTGCCTTGAAAGCATCGAGCTCACGATTGACGTCGTCTTCGAACTTCTTTGAGGCTTTGGCATTGCCATCGTCGAAACGCTTCATCGATTCCGTTTCGAGATCGGCAAGCCGTTTCTTTACCTTGTCCTGCGCAGCCGTGTAGATGCCATTGATCTTCGCGGCCACTTCCTCACGTTTCTTTTCGAGCTCGCTCTTGGCGGTCTTCTGCTTTTTCGCAGTGGCGGCCAGCCCGGATTTACGTTTGGCCCGCATCGTCTGGCGCTGCTTGTCTTCTGCCTGTTTGAGATCTTTATCGACACTGTCGGCTTGCTGCTGTGCAAACTTCTGGATGGCGAGCGGCTCCTGCTTTGCTACCTTTGCCATGCCCTTCTTTTCTTTGTTTGCCGCGGCGAGATCACCGCTGTCGACCATGTCGAGCTGTTCCTGAATAACACCCTCTTCCTCCAGCTTCTTGTCGGCGTCTTTTGTGTAACTGGAAACATCGGTGTGTTCCTTTTGCAGTGGCGCGATTGCGTCCTTGCCGAGATTCATCCCGGCCGTGCCTGGCGCGGCTTCCTGCGGCGGGAGTTCTTCCGGCTCATGCTCGCGCGGTGCAGGGGGCGGTGTCTGGCCCAGGTCCTGATAAGTCGAAACTACAGCGTTCTTGTCCTGGAGCACGACCGCCATCACGTCGGAGCCCATGTGTTCGGCCTTCTGATCGCGCTTGAAGTTGTCGACGTCTTCGACTTTCCTCGGCAGGTTTTTGCGCAACGAATCCTGAAGCTTCTGCTTGCCCCTGCTCTCGTCGGCGGTGGGAGCCGGACGACCGCTTACAGTGTTGACCTGACCGGCGTTGCTCTTGGATTGACCTTCGCTATCGGGGATGATAACGGCCTTTTCAGCCTGCTCGCGCTTGTCGGCGGCATCGTCATGCGTCTGTTCGTTCTGACTCAGTTTCTGAAGCTTGGCAAAACCTTTTTGCAGTACCGGTGCGGCTTTGGCGGCGAGATACTGCGCGACTTTGCTGGGGCCTACTGCTTTGAGCATACCTGCAGCCGCGGTTCCGGCGCGGGCCGCAGCTCTGCTTTTTGCTTTTCCGACTCGCGAGCCTTTAGCTGCTGCTTTCGGCTTCTTCGCCTCCTCTTTCTTGACTAGTTTTTTTGCGTCCGGAACCGGTTGGGGCTGCGGGCCTTTGCCGAGCCTGGTCTCGGCTGCTTTTGCTTCCGCTTCGAGTGTTACGGCTTCTTCGTAAGTGATGTCGGAAGGCAGCTCAACCAGTTCGCCCTCGCGTGTCTTGAAGTAAAGCTTTCCGAAGAGCGTTATTGGACCACGACCAAGCCGGACCGCGGGTGGACCACTCGCCGGGCGCGTTGCCGCCGCAGGCGCGCGCGCCGGAGCCGGCGGCGACGTGACTGGCGGCGCCGGCGACGGAGTTGCTCGGGTTGTGCGAATGGTCGCTGAGATGAGTGAAGCCTTTCTGTTTTCATGTCCAGCGCAGCGGGCAAACGCCGCCGCTCTTGCGGTATTCGCGTTGAATTGCAGCTTCGAGATAAGCGGAAGTGACGATGCCACCGTTGTCGAGTGCGAGCAGCGAGGCATGCAGAGCAGCGTTGCGGATCTCACCGCCGCTAAACTTGCAACGGCCGGCCACTTCTTCGAGCAATGAATGATCGACGCGGTGGTTAGCCGGCAAATGCAGTTGCCAGATGGTCCAACGTTCACTGGGGCTGGGTGGGACGAAGTTGATGACCACGTCCATCCGGCGTTGAAATGCGCTGTCGATGCGATCGCCGGCGTTGGTCGTGACGATCAGAATGCCTTCAAACGATTCGAGCCGTTGGAGCAGAAAATTGGTTTCCAGATTGGCGTAGCGATCGTTTGCGGTTTGCACTCCGGTTCGCTGAGTGAGCAGCGCGTCGCCTTCGTCCAGCAACAGGATCACGTCGAGCTCTTCAGCGCGCGAGAAGACTTCATTGAGATTCTTTTCCGTCTCGCCGATGTACTTGTTAACGACCTGCGAAAGATCGAGACGATAAAGATCCATCTGAAGCGCGGTGGCGAGTAGACGCGCGCCCAGCGTTTTTCCAGTGCCGCTTGGACCACTGAACAGCGCCCGCACGCCGGGATTCAGTTGTTTCGCCAACGAAGTTCCGACTGCCCGGCGCAAGTGCTCGCGATGGCGGCAGAGACACTCGAGGTTTTCGATCTCGTCACGCGTATCGGCGCCCACCGCGAGCTGGTCCCAATCGCCAAAGTTCTGCAAACGTTGCGCGAGCGTGTCGAGCGTTTCTCGATTCAAGTTGCTGGTTGCCTGCTGAACGTTAGCAAGCGTGATTTGTGTTCGTCCGTGAATTGCCGCATCTGATTTGGCCAGGGCTGCAGCCCTTTGAATGTTTCCCGAAGTCAATCGGAATCGCTCACTGATGCTGTCGAACTGCGTTACGGTGTGTTCGCCGAGCGCTCGCTGCCAGTGACGCCGGCGTAAATCCGGGTCCGGCATTTCCAGGGTCAGCGTCACACCGGGCGATACGCCTGCCTGGTTCACACCGCCCTGTTTACCCAAAACGATCCCCGTGGCACCTTCATAGGCCAACAGGCGCGGCACCTCCGCCGTCTCTTGCGGTCCGAGATCGAAGACAAATACGGGCAGCGCGTTTAGCGAAGTGGCGAGCGGCCCGAGTAAACGCCAACGCTCGTCATCGACTTTCGGTGCAGCACCAAAATTCGCGAGCAGCAATCCACAACCCTGTGAGTGGGCCACTGCGCCCAGCAAGGTGCGCCGACCGTTATGCTGTGGGCCGCGAACCACTAACGTTTGCGCACTGCCGGATCTGAGTGCAGCCGGGATTAACTGCAACCGTGGTCCAAGCTCGGCAGGCAGAATGAGTTCGTCGAGTGTAGTGAGTTTTTCGCATGGCAAATAATGCAAGCCCGGTGCTGGAGTTTCGTGCTGCTCGCCCAGCAGCGCGTCCCACAAAGCACCCGGAACCTCGAGCGCCCAGTCAAGACGCGGCGCATCCGGATTGATGAGACGCACGAGACCGAGATCCTGTAAGCGGCGCAGGATCGCACGACCCTCAGTGTTTTTGCCCGGAACAGTCCAGGCATTCAGCAGACTCGCGGTCGGGCGATGCTGACCGGGCGTGCCCTGCATCGCTTCAAAGATGAGCCCAAAGCGAGCGTCCTCTTCGATCAAGCCAATGCTCATCAACGAGACTAATCCGTGATGGTCCAAGTCTGCAGCTTTGCGCAACGCGCATATTGGCAAGTGGACTGTCGCCTTCTCTTCCCACTCTGAGAGTGAATCGAGCCAGCGCGAAATCGCTTCGTCAGAGCGCACTCCGACCAGCCCGCTCTCGGCAAGTTCGTTGTTGTAACCAACAAGAAATGGAAACTGCTCGAACGCCGCTTCGCTCGAGCCACAGATCTGGCTGACGTGGTGAATCAGGTTCAGCACTGCGGCGTAGAAGCACAATCTGAAGTGCTCGCCGGGAGTCTTTTGAAGATCGTGGAAGGGACTGATTGCCATCTGAGTTCACTCGTAATGAAAGTTGATGAATCTTCCGGCTGCGGGAATCCAGCCGGGGTCTCGGTCCAGACCGGCGAGGCGGATCTGGATCGGCAAGCGGTCGAGTGTGAAAAGCACATCGACGTGAGTTGGCGTCACGCAGATTCGTGCCGGTTGTTCGCACAGCAGGGGTCCCGGATCTTCCGTTTCAGTGAGGCCCAGGGCTTTTTGCAGGAGCGCGCGAACGGAGGGCATTAGTTCGTCGAGCCAGTCTCTAATATTTATCTCAACACCGCTGCCGGGTGCTTCATCGTCTTTGCGGCTTGCCAGACGCTCGAGTAGTTTCCATACTGGATCCGCCTCGATACGCTCGCCGATCAATTCACGTCCGAGCAGCGCGACGAAGTCCCAGATGTTCAGGTCGATGCCGGGCTCTTGCGGCGTGGTGAAGTCGCCGTACAGACCGAAATAGATACCGAGATTGATGAGGTAGAAGATGCCGCCGAACCCGGTTGTGATCTCGAATTCAAGCAGCGGAAGTTGATCGGGTGCAGCGGAAAGGGGGGCTTCTGAGAAAACAGGCTCCTTAGTGTGGTCCAACTCAGGTGTCGTGGTCAGACTCTGCTGCGGTGGAGAGGATGGCGCTTCACGTTGAGGAGGCGTGGCTAGCTCTCTTGGAGGAAGCGTTTCGTCCGAGGGATCGACTTTCAAAACATGAGCACTCACGTCCGGAAGTATTGTCTCCGTCGCGATCGATTTGCTTGCTTCCGGAGAAACGATGTCTGTGTCTGCTGGAAGAACTTCCCGTGAAGATGGTTGAAGTCTGCGTGGTGTTGATGATTCATCTTCCGCACGAATCGCACCCGGTTGAGTGATTGATTGAATTTGGGGATCGCTTTGGAACTGTTGCCTCAGTTGTTCCTGATGATCGAACAGCGCCGGTTTTGCAGTCACAACTGGACGCCGCCAGGTCTCGACTTCACGCGCGAAACTTTGCGCGCGAACGGTGGCCGGCGCCCGCTGAATCATCAACACAATGCCGAGAAACATTTGCTGCTCGGGCCTGAG
>Ga0126376_10000062_pt1 | contig 42311 bp, 38 predicted proteins | sample PanSoiMetPlot_15_FD_92760 | JGI IMG/M metagenome (GOLD analysis project Ga0126376, IMG submission 92760) | Tropical forest soil microbial communities from Panama - MetaG Plot_15 | ecosystem: Environmental > Terrestrial > Soil > Tropical forest > Bulk soil | place: Panama | collected 2016-02-17 | reverse complement strand
TACTACCATTATACTAAGGCCGCTCAACCGCACTTCTTTTATAACACGCGCGAACAAAAACTCACAAGACCTCGATTCGTATCCGGTTTTCTTGGCAAGAAATAAATTCGAGATCAGGAAACCTGGGAAACGCGGGCAGACTTGACCACGGGCGACTTGCGCTGGCGGTCTGCGAATCGGGTTGCTTTTTCCCTGTCCGTGTAGACGCGGCCGAATTTCTCGCCGTCAGCGTAGGCAATCGTAACGAGCCAATGATGGTGTTTTCTTCTTTTGTCCGAATTGAACGATTTGTTTTCGGTAGCCGGGGACTTTTTAGCCATAAGTTTTTACTCGCACTCCGCCGCCTGGTTCGTTCATGCGAACTATCGCAAGAACTGGGGGTTTACGCAAGTACTGATTGGAGGCAGTAACGCTCCACAAACAAACTTGCACGATATATTTTGCTCGTTGGATGCCAGGTTTAATCGTTTGGATACCCATTACTTATTGAAATATCGCGGGCAAGATAGTCAGCCGGCAAACATCAGGCCAAATTAGACTGTTTCATGGGGCCGCGGTGCAATTTTCGAGCGACCTATAGCACCGAAACGCATCTAATGTTTGTACGTATTTGAACGATTTTTGATGAAACATTTTCCCTGCTCTTTCGTCTTTATAGGTGAGGGAAATGAAGGGCTGCATGCGGCGGAACGGAATAAAGCTCATGAATCTACACAAACTACCGCCTGTTTTGGAAGATCTCAGGAATCATACTCCGGAGCAGGTTGCTGAACTGCGCTATTTGCTGGCGTCCGATGCTCCATCGCGGCCTGATCCGCGGCGTCCGGGCTTCTTCGAAGTGCAAGGGCCGGAGAGTGTCTACTATGTTTTCCGCTATCCCAACGGATCAAAAGTATTGCTGCTCGGCATATGGGAACGCGACCCAGTTGCAGAGATGGTTGCCTGCTCGTGTCCGGCTGCGTAACTGCGGCAGCAGTCTGCTTAATCTTCGTCTAAATTCAAAGCAACTGAATTGATGCAATACCGGAGGCCCGTCGGATTAGGGCCGTCGTCGAAGACGTGTCCGAGGTGTGCGTCGCATTTGCTGCATTTCACTTCGACCCTGCGCATCCCGTGGCTCAGATCTGTCTCGGTTTCGACAGCTTCTTCCGTAGACGGGGCGTAGAAGCTGGGCCAGCCGGAGCCGGAGTGATATTTGGCCTCCGAGCGGAATAAGGGTTGGCCGCAGCATATGCACTTGTAAGTGCCGGGCGTTTCCGTATCTTCGTATTCGCCGGTAAAGGGTGGTTCGGTGCCTTTCTGGCGGGTCACATAGTATTGATTCTGCGTCAGTTGCTTGCGCCAGCCGGCGTCGTCTTTGCGTACTTTTTCTGTCTTTTCTGTCATGGAATTGGCCCTCCCAGGGCCGATGTGGTTGATGGCTCGCATTATCAGATACATAAAGTCTGTGCTGCGTTACAAGACTGAATTTCGCCCAGTTTGAGGTTGGAGGGCGTGGAACACAAGCAGCCTCCAAATGCAGACTTTTCCCTTGTTGACAGATTCGGCGGGATTTCTTACTCTGTTTTTTCATGATTCTGAACCACCACAAGCACGGGCATCATCATCACGGCAGGACGCCGCGTGCTCTAGGGTGTGCATAGAAATTCGATCGACAAAGCACTCTTTAGCCCGCTGGCGCAACAAGCCCAGCGGGTTTTTTGTTTTTGGGCGGGTTTTGAATTTTGCGTGAATTGGAGGAGAAAATGGAGATTGCGTTTGACAAGGCGGGGGGGCTGGTCCCGGCGATTGTGCAGGATTTCGCGGCCGGTGACGTTTTGATGCTGGGCTTCATGAATAGCGTGGCGTTTGCGGAGACGCGACGAACGGGCGAAGTCGTGTTTTTTAGCCGGTCGCGAAACAAGCTTTGGAAAAAAGGGGAAACGAGCGGGCATGTGCTGAAAGTGCGCGAGCTACGGATTGATTGCGACGCGGATGCGATTCTTGCTCGCGTGGATGTGGTTGGACCGGGAGTTTGTCACGAAGGGTACCGAAGCTGCTTTTTCCGGGAGCTCGATTCGAATGGTGAAGCGCGCGTGACCGAGGAGAAGACTTTTGAAGCGGAGCGAGTATACGGCGGGAGAAAAGCTGCAGGAGAGAAGCGATGAGCGGAACGAAGTTGAAGCTGGGGATACCGAAGGGAAGCTTGCAGGACGCAACCATTGATCTGTTTGCTCGAGCAGGATGGAAGATAACGCTCGGCTCGAGGAGTTATGTGCCGACGATTGACGACGCTGAGATTGAATGCTTGATGGTGCGGGCGCAAGAGATGGCGCGGTATGTGGAAACCGGCGCTCTTGACGCGGGGATTACCGGGCACGATTGGGTGGTGGAGACGGGTGCTGATGTGGAGGAGCTTGCAGAACTGGTTTATGCGAAGCAGCGACTCGCGCGCGTGAGATGGGTTCTTGCCGTGCCGGAAGATTCGGCGATTCAATGCGCGAAAGATCTGGGAGGGAAAGTGATCGCGACGGAGGTGGTGCGGATCACGGAAAGCTATTTGCAGAAATTTGGCGTGAAAGCGCGCGTGGAATTTTCCTGGGGTGCAACGGAAGTGAAGGTGCCGCGATTGGCGGATGCAATTGTGGAAGTGACGGAGACGGGGTCGTCACTGCGCGCGAACCGACTGCGAGTGGTGGATACGGTGTTGGAGTCGGCGACAGTGTTTATCATGAATCGCGGTGCGGCTGCGAACGCGGCGAAACGCGAGAAAGTGGAGAATTTGATTTTGATGTTACAGGGCGCGATTGCGGCAGCGAGCAAAGTTGGATTGCTACTGAACGTCCACAGAAATGATTTGGATGGAGTGCTCGGCGTTCTGCCTGCGCTGAAAAAGCCGACGATTTCGGCGCTGAGTGATCCCGAATGGGTAGCGGTGAACACGATCATCGAAGAAGCCGTAGTGCGGCAGATTTTGCCGAGGTTGAAAGCGGCCAATGCGCAAGGAATTGTCGAATATCCTTTGAACAAAATCGTGCTCTGATGCGAATCCTGGGCCTTACACCAGAAGTTGAGAGAGAGCTGCTGGCGGCGCGGCAGGTGCGCGACACCGTGGCCGAGAAAGCGGCGCTCGAGATTATTTCTGACGTTCGAGAGCGCGGAGACGCGGCGCTATTCGAATACACGCGGAAGTTCGACAATCCGAAATTCTTGGAAAGAGATCTGCGCATCGGTAAGAGCGAATTGCGCGCGGCAAGGAATAGCGCGTCGCCTGAGTTTTTGCGGGCGATTCGGCAGGCGTCACGAAACATTCGAAAAGTCGCGGAAAAACAGCTTCCGAAGCCGTGGAGTTTGAATGTCGAACCCGGCGTTCGTATCCGGCAGCATGTGGCCCCGATTGAATTCATCGGTTGCTACGTTCCAGGCGGGAGATTTGCGCTAGTCTCGACGTTGTTGATGACGGTAATTCCCGCGCAGGTTGCCGAAGTGCCCAAGATTTGCGTGGTTTGCCCGAAGCCAAATGACGAAGTGTTGGCGGCCGCTGATTTTCTGGGAATTTCGGAGATTTTGCGAGTCGGCGGGGCGCAGGCAATTGCAGCACTCGCGTATGGCACCGAATCCGTGCCGCGAGTTGAGAAAATCCTTGGGCCGGGCAACCGGTTTGTGACGTCGGCGAAGCAGATCGTTTCGAGCGATTGCGCGATTGACCTTCCGGCGGGGCCGACCGAAGCAGTTGTGCTGGCAGACAACGGCAACGCGAGCTGGATTGCGTCGGATTTGCTCGCGCAGGCGGAGCATGCTCCGGATGCGGGGAGCTTTTTGGTGACGACCTCGGCAAAATTTGGAGAAAGCGTGGCAAAAGAGGTTTGTGCGCAGTTGGAAAAGCTGCCGGAGGCAAACCCTGCCCGTCAATCAATGAAAAATACTGGAGCCGTGCTTGTTGCTGCGTCGCAGAAAGAAGCCTGTGAATTTGTGAATCGCTTTGCCCCGGAACATCTGAGTGTGCCGTCCGGTTCACGCGCTTTGATTGCGCAAATCAAATCCGCGGGGACGGTTTTCGTTGGGCCTTGGGGTGCGCAGCCGTTTGGCGACTATGTTTCGGGAAGCAATCACGTTTTGCCGACCGGGGGATGGGCCCGACGGCGCGGGGGACTCTCCGCCGCGGATTTTGTGAAGTGCTACACAGTGCAGGAAATCAGCCGCGCAGGAATGAAACGTCTGGCTGGGAGCGCGGAGACACTTGCGACAGCGGAAGGGCTTTTAGCGCACAAAAACGCCTTGAGCGTGCGCCAATGAAGACGAAGCTGCCGGTCCGAAGAGCAATTCTGGAACGGAAAACATACGAGCCGCCCGCGGAAGGCCGTGAAGGAAAAATCCGGCTCGATTTCAACGAAAACACGGCGGGCTGTTCCCCGGGGGTGCTGCGGGCCCTGAGCAAATTGACAGCGAAACAGATTGCGATGTACCCGGAGGTTCTGAAGGGAACGGCAAAACTGGCGCGTTATTTTGGAGTAGCGCCGGAGGAGTTGCTTTTAACAAATGGTGGTGACGACGCGCTACGAGTTTTCTTCGATGCGTTCGTGGATGCAGGTTCGCACATTTTGATTTGTGAACCGACGTTTCCAATGTACCGCTACTACGGTGAGATTTACGGCGCGCGAATCGACGTGTGCAGTTACAACCCGCAAATGGGGTTCCCGTTGCAAGATGTGCTGATAGCACTACAGAAGCAGCCGCGCGTATTTTTTTTGGCAAATCCCAACAACCCGACGGGGACGCTCGTTCTCCTGCCCGATTTGCGGCGGATTTTGGAGGCAGCGCCGCGGACCGCAGTTGTTTTCGACGAGGCATATGCTGAGTACTCGGGTCTCACCACGATTCCGTGGATTCGGCGGTATGCGAATTTATTTATTGCGAGGACATTTTCGAAAGCGGCCGGACTTGCAAGCTTGCGGTTAGGCGGGGTGATCGCGCGGCGGGATTCGTTGGACCTAGTGCGGCGAGCGATGCCGCCGTACCCAATCAATGTGGCTGCGCTCACGGCGGCTGTGGCCGCTGTGCAAGATCGAAAAACGATGGGACGCCACATTCGGGAGATTTTGAAGACGCGCAAGAGGTTCGCCGAACAGTTGAAAGCGGTTGGAGTTCAGGTATTTCCGAGCGTGGGAAATTTCCTGCTGGCGAATTTTGGCCCAGGAGGACCGGCGCTATTCGCGAAACTCGAGAGGAAAGGCATTTTGTTGCGCGAACGAACAAAAGCGATTGCGCCGGGATTTGTTCGCATTGGAATCGGCACGCGAAAAGAAATGGAGACGCTGCTCCGTGAGATTCTGCGATGGAGACAGAGAAACTGATGCCGCGCACTGCAAGAATTCACAGGAAGACGACGGAGACGGACATCCTTCTGAGGCTCAATCTGGATGGACGCGGAAAATCACAGATCGCGACGGGCATCCGATTCTTCGACCACATGCTTGATTTGGTGGCGAGGCACGGTGCATTTGATTTGATGATTAAGGCGAGAGGTGACCTGGATGTGGATCAGCACCACACGGTGGAAGACGTGGGAATTACTTTGGGCGAGGCCGTGGTGAAAGCGCTCGGTTCAAAAAAGGGCATTCTACGTGCTGGATATTTTTTGATGCCTATGGATGAAACGCTGGCAGCGGCCGCGGTGGATTTGAGTGGACGCCCGTTTTGTGTGGTGAACGCGAAGATTAACGCAGAGCGCGTCGGCGATTTTCAGGCGGAGCTGCTTGAAGATTTTTTTGTTGGCTTTGCTTCTGCAGCGCGGGCAAATGTGCATCTTCGCTGTCTATACGGACGCTCTTCGCATCACCAAGTGGAGGCGATTTTCAAGGCGTTTTCGAGGGCGCTGCGATTCGCAGTGGCACGGGACAAGCGATTGATAAACGTCCTGCCGAGCACGAAAGAGTTGCTATGAACGTCGCGATCATCGATTACGGAGCGGGAAATGTTCCCTCCGTAGAGCGCGCTTTGCAAAAGCTTGGCGCGAATCCAGCGCGCGTAAGCAATGCAGAAAGGCTTGCGGCCGCGCAAGCGATCGTGTTGCCAGGTGTCGGGCATTTTTCGGCCCTAATACGTGCACTGGATGAACGCAAGCTTCGTGCCCCGCTCATGGACGTGATTCGGCGCGGCAAACCGTTTCTAGGAATTTGCCTAGGGTTACAGGTGCTTTACGAATCGAGCGCAGAAGCGCCGGAGCTTAAGGGACTCGGATTTTTCCCAAGAAAAGTGTGCGCACTGCCGTCGCATGTGAAATTGCCACACATGGGATGGAATCGCCTGAAGATCCGGCGCGAGTCGCCGCTACTCGACGGACTGACGGACCAACATTATTTTTATTTTGCGCACAGCTTTGCCGCCGGCGCTGCGAGTGTAGAAACGCTAGCGGTGTGTGAATACGGCGTAGAGTTTGGCGCTGTACTTTGCGCAGACAGAATTTGCGCTGTGCAATTTCATCCGGAAAAAAGCGGAGAAGCCGGAGCGAAGCTGTTGGAAAATTTCCTGCGGATGGCGGCATGAGTTTGGCTCGGCGGATTATTCCCTGCCTGGACGTGGACGGTGCGCGAGTGGTGAAGGGTGTGAATTTTGTGGGACTGCGCGATGCGGGCGACCCGGCAGAGCTTGCAGCGCGGTACAACGCGGAAGGCGCGGACGAACTTGTGGTGCTGGACATCGCTGCGTCGCGGGATCGGCGGCCGACGTTTCTCGAAACGATTCGCCGCGTAGCGGAGCAACTCGCAATTCCGCTGACTGCTGGTGGCGGGATTCGCACGCTTGAGGATGCGCGCACGGTGGTGCAAGCGGGCGCGGACAAGGTCACGGTGAATACCGCCGCAGTGGAAAGACTGGCGCTGATTTCTGAACTTTCACGCGAGTTCGGCGCGCAAGCTGTGGTGCTAGCAATTGACGCGAAGCGCGAAGGCGAGCATTGGGATGTGCGCGTGCGCGGCGGGCGCGACTCGGCGCACCTAGATGCGCTTGAATGGGCGCAACGCGGAGTTGATGCCGGCGCGGGAGAGATCTTGCTCACTTCAATGGACAAGGATGGGACGCAGAGCGGATTTGACATTTCTCTAACTGCGGAAATTTCGAGCCGCGTTTCCGTGCCGGTGATTGCTTCGGGCGGCGCGAAGTCCCCCGAACATTTTGCAGAAATTTTTGATACGGGGAAGGCTGACGCAGCGCTGGCGGCATCGATCTTTCACGATAGCGTGCAGTCGATTCGCGAGCTGAAAGAATTTTTGAAGAGCCGCAATGTTGAGGTTCGCCTTTCGTGCTGATTCCCTGCATTGACTTGCAAAACGGCCAGGCAGTTCAGTTGGTGCACGGGCGCAAGCGCGAACTCGCGGTGACAGACGTTTTTGGATTGTTGGAGCGTTTCAAGGAATACCGCTGGCTGCATATAATTGACCTCGATGCAGCCATGCGTAAAAGCGATAACAATAAATTGGTCGAAGAGCTTTGCAAGCGCGCTAAGAGAAAATACAAAATGAAAGTGCGCGTAGGTGGCGGGATTCGAACGGTGAGGCGCGCGGAACGGCTGATAAAGATTGGTGCGGCGCAGGTGATTCTGGGAAGTGCGGTGTTTCGAGAGGAAAAGGTTAATTTCAGGCTGCTGAAATCGCTGAAGGATAACATTTCGCGAGAGCGCGTCGTTATTGCGCTGGACACGTGGAAGGGGCACATCACCGTGCAAGGCTGGCGAAAATCGCTGGAGCTACGGCCACAGAAAGTGATGCCGGCGCTTGAGACGTATTGCGCGGCATTTTTGTGCACGGACGTGGACCGCGAGGGGACATTGAGCGGCGCAAATCTAGGATGGTTCCGCTCGCTTCGCGAAACGACGAGACAGCCGATCATCGCGGCGGGCGGCATAAAAACGCAGCGTGAGATTCACGCGCTTGAAAAGATCGGAATGGATGCGGCCGTTGGAATGGCCGTTTACAAGAATCAACTGCGCTAGACGCGAAACAATCCGCCTGAATTGGGATAGGATTCCTTGCCATGAGAGTCCTACGAATCCCCCTTTGCTTGTCCTTGCTATTGCTTACCGCTACGAATTCACCCGCGCAAACTGCGACTGGGCTTCCCTTCACTCTGAAACCGCTTGGGCATGGCGTCTACGCTGCGATCGACGACGCGAAAGGCGATTCGGGCGCAAATGCCGGCTTCGTGATTGGTGATGATGGCGTGCTCGTAGTGGATACATTTGAAAACGAAAAAGCGGCAAGGCTGTTGCTTAGCGAGATTCGGAAGCTGACGCCTCTGCCGATCAAGTTCGTTGTGAATACGCACTATCACCTTGATCATGTCGCGGGGAACAAGATTTTCCAGGATGCAGGTGCGGTGGTCATTGCACACAAAAACGTGCGTGACTGGATTCACACAGAGAATTTGAAGTTTTTTGGCAAGGACATTAAGCCGGAGCAAAAAGCCGAAGTCGATAACCTTGGGGCGCCGAACGTGAGCTACGACGACGCGCTGACGATTTTTCTTGGTGGCCGTGAGATCCGAGTAGTGCATTTGCTTGGCCACACTGGCGGAGATTCGGTGGTGAGGATTCCAGACGCGCAAGTGACATTTTGGGGCGATCTGTTCTGGCGGAAAACGCTGCCCAACCTGATTGACGCGACGACGAGCGATTGGAGCAAAACACTGTCTGGCGGAGAGGAATGGAGCAAGCGATTTGAAGGAGCGGAAGTGCCAGGGCATGGTGACATTGGAACGATTGACGATGTTAAAGAGTTTGGCGGTTATCTGGTGGATCTCCGCGCGCTAGTGAGTGAGGCGGAGACAAAAAAGAAGGGTGGAGACGATTTAGTTTCGGCAGTTCTTCCGGAGGTCGCCAAGAAATACGAGAGTTGGGAATTTTTTAAATACTTTGCGAAATCGAATATCAAAGATATGGACTCGGAGTTGCGTGGAGCAAAACGCAAGCCGGGCGACCCAAAAACCAATTAGGGATGTCAGCGCAAATACGCGTCGGTGACGTACTGCTGCACCATGCGCTGCGTGTTGAAAAATGAACCATTGATAGCGATGGCGTGGAGCATGACTTCGAGATATTTTTGCCGTTCGTTGTAGTAGAGCGGCAAGATTACGTTTTCAAGTTTGTGATAGAGCGACTCAGCTTCTCCTGCATTGTCGGTGGAAACGTCCGTGCCGCGATGGAGTTCGCCGATTGACCATCCGGTGACGCCTTCGATGTGGCCCTCGACCCACCAGCCGTCGAGAATGCTTAGGCTCGGCACGCCGTTGAGCGCAGCTTTCATGCCGCTGGTACCGGAAGCTTCGAGAGGAAACTGAGGTGTGTTCAACCAAAGGTCAACGCCCGCGGTAATTTTTCCACTGACTTCCATGTTGTAGTTGTCGAGAAAAACGACTTGAACAGTTTTCTTGAGCGCTTTTTTGGCTTTGAAGATTTTCTTGATGAGTTCCTTGCCGCCGCCGTCGTTCGGGTGAGCTTTGCCGGCGTAAACAATTTGAAATTTTCCAGAGTTTTTGGCGATTTCACGCAAGCGGTCGAGATCCGAAAGAATCAAGTCAGCGCGTTTGTAGCCAGTGGCACGGCGCGCAAATCCGACCGTGAAAACATCGGGATCGAGTTTCAATCCGGTTTTTAGGCGGACCGTTTCGAAGAGCTCGTGCTTTGAAATCAGATGTGCAGCCCAAACCTCTTCACCGGGAAGGCCGAGAGCGCTTCGAAGGCTGTAATTATCTTCCCGCCAGGATGGGATGTACCGATCGAAAAGTTGCTGGAAAGCGGGTGCGGCCCAGGTTCCAGCATGCACGCCGTTGGTGATTGCTTCAATCAAAAACTCTGGAAACATGCGGCGAGAAACTTCGCCATGCTTTTTCGCGACGCCGTTGACGAAATTGCTGAGGCTCAGCGCCAGATGCGTCATGTTGACGGAAGCGCCGTGGCGCGCCGCGTCGTGCAAATCCGGGAAATTTGTTTCGGCTTGCAGGGCGCGCTTGAGTAGTTCGGCGGAAGAAGCGTCCTTTAGATCGAAAAATTCGGTCTGCGCAGGAAAGGCACGCGTGAGCAATTCGATCGGGAAGCGATCATGGCCGGCCGGCACAGGCGTGTGCGTTGTGAACACGCATTTGTTGCGAACTTTTTCGATGTCGTCGCCGTTTACGGATTTGCGGCCCACTTTTGCAGCTTCTTCGCCTAGAAGCTCCAATGTGAGTAGCGCCGCGTGACCTTCATTCATGTGGTAGCGAGAAATGTCGTCATAGCCAAGCGCCCGGAGCATGCGCACTCCGCCGATGCCAAGCAGAACTTCCTGGCAGAGGCGATAGTAAGAATCGCCGCCGTAGAGGCTGCCGGTGAGATTACGGTCACGCTCTTCGTTCGAAGGAAGGTCCGCGTCGAGGAAATAAACCGGGACAATGTGGCTACGTGCTCCGACTGCATCGTAGCGCCAGGCGCGCAATTCCACGCGGCGATTTTCGAGGGGCACGCTGACGCGTGCTTTTTCTTCTTTGAGAAAGCCCTCGACATCCCATTCGACAGGTTCTTCCGTCTGCACACCTTCGTCGGATAAGACCTGCGTGAAATAACCCTTGCGATAGAGAAGGGAGATGGCCACCATCGGCAGCTTCAGATCCGCCGCCGCGCGAATAGTGTCGCCAGCGAGGACGCCAAGCCCGCCCGAATAAGTGGGCATGGCGTTCTCCAGCGCAATTTCCATTGAAAAATAGGCAACCAGGCGTTTTTGGTTGTTCGTCAATTCGTTTGCCGTCCGATGTTTGCTCCGGAAATGCGGAGCCACTCGCTCACAGATTCAAGGACACGATGCAATAGAGCTACCTATTTTCAGGGATTCTTCGAGCGCAAGCAAGGGCGCAACGAAGAGAAGGTTTGTCTTTGCGAAAATTTTCCACATTCCTGGCGCTGCGGCGTTAGGATTGCGTCTACTCTGTAAATATCAATTCACCCGAGATGGAGGGGATACGCATGCCCGAAGGGGCACCCAGATGGCGCCTAGGCTTCTGGAGTTTGATCGTCACGCAATTTCAAGGCGCGTTTAACGAAAACGGCCTGAAATATTTCTTCATTTACCTGATCCTTTCCCTCCACCTTGATTCAAAGCAAGAAGACCATTTGATTTTTCTAGTCGGCGTGCTTTTCGCGGCGCCGTTCATTCTGTTTTCCATGACCGGAGGTTATTTCGCGGACCGCTTCAGCAAGCGATCGGTAACCATCGGCACAAAGATTTTTGAGATAACGGTCGTCGTTTTTTCGGTCATCGCTTTGCTACGCTTCCATGAACATCCCGCGACTACGATTCCGCTGCTGCTCGTGGCGATCTTTCTGGCAAGTAGCCAGGCCGCTATTTTTGGACCTTCCAAATATGGTTTGCTTCCTGAGCTCTTGCCGGAATCAAGACTCTCCTGGGGCAACGGTGTCATCGAGCTGGGTACTTTTTTGGCGATCATCGGGGGAACAGTTATCGGCTCACGCCTCCCGGACTATTTCCACGGCCGCGAGGTAAATGGTTCCTATTTTTTCCTTGCTTGCTCGATCCTGGGCTTGTTCATAGCGCTTCTAATTTCACGAGTCCCGGCTGCGGATCCGGCAAAGGCGTTTCGAATCAATGTCTTTGGTGATCTCTTCACGCATCTGCGGACCTCTCGCAGCGATCGCCCTCTTTGGCTCGCGATCGTGGGAAACACCTACTTTTGGTTCTTGGGCGCGTTGCTGCAATTCAACGTCGTTCTTTATGGCGAACGAGTGCTTCACGTCCCGGGGAGCGAGAGCGCGAAACTACAAGCTGCGATCGCAATTGGCATTGGGGTGGGCAGTTTCGTAGCCGGTTCGCTTTCTGGAGGCAGGATCGAATATGGCCTCGTTCCTCTTGGCGCGCTGGGCATGACGGTTTTTGGATTCTTGCTTTCAGTTCCCCACATCTCTTTCCTGCACATTCTGATCCTGTTGGCCGCGCTTGGTTTTTCAGGCGGATTTTTCATCGTGCCAATCAGCGCCCTTATTCAGCATCGTCCTAATGAAAAAGATAAGGGCGGAGTGATTGCATCCGCGAATCTGCTTTCGTTTATCGGTGTCGCTGCGGCGGCAGGCGTTCCCACACTTTTTTCTCAATATCTGCATCTTGGGCCAGGCGCCGTATTTTTATGGGCTTCTGTTGGCACGATGATCGCCGCAGCATATTTGATCTATCTGTTGCCAGATTCACTGCTGCGTCTGCTGCTGTGGCTCGCGACGCACACGCTCTACAGGATTCATACCAAGGGCGGGGAGAATGTGCCGCCGCGGGGCGGAGCGATGCTCTGCCCGAATCATTCTTCCATGGTGGATGCGGTTTTGCTCATTGCGACGACGGACCGGCCGATTCGCTTTTTGATGTTCAAAGGCTCGTACGAGCATTGGCTCGTCAAACCGTTCGCCAAGATTCTCGGCGTGATTCCGATCTCTTCGCAGCAGCGGCCGCGCGAACTGATTCATTCGCTGCGTGCTGCAACAGACGCACTGAAAAACGGTGAGTTGCTATGCATCTTTCCCGAAGGGCAGATGACGCGCATCGGCCAGATGCTTCCCTTCCGCCGCGGCCTCGAACGCATCATGAAGGGGGTCGAGGCGCCGATTATTCCGGTTTACATTGATGGAGTTTGGGGTTCGATTTTCAGCTTTGCCGGCGGCAAATTCCTCTGGAAATTTCCGCGCAAGATTCCGTACCCAGTACAAGTTACGTTTGGCCCGCCGCTATCTTCGGCCACGCCAGCCCAAGAAGTGCGGCGCCAGGTCCAAGAACTGGGTGTGGATGCGTTCGCCGATCGCAAAGGCCGGTTGCAGACAATTTCGCGTGCGTTCATTCACACTGCGCGCCGCCATCCGTTCCATTTCGCCATGGCCGACGGGCGAACACCGCGTCTAAGCTATTTCTCAGCGCTGATCAAGACCGTTTTTCTGGCACGTCGTTTGCGCAAATACTCGAAAGATCAGGCAATGGTTGGGCTGTTTCTACCGCCTTCGATTCCTGGCGCCCTTGCAAACTATGCTGCGATGCTTATGGGCAAAATCCCAGTGAACCTGAACTACACCGTTTCGCGGGATTCGCTCGAATCTTGCGCGCGACAGTGCGAACTCAAAACGACGATCACATCGAAACTGTTTCTGGAAAAGATAAAGGTTCAGCCGCCGGGTGAGGTTATCTACGCGGAGGATTTGGCGGCAAACCCCGGATTCTTTGAAAAACTAGCCGCGCTTTTCGGCGCCTTCTTTTTGCCGACGGGGATGTTGCAGAAATTCTGCGGCGCAACGCGGAAGGCGACGCTTGACGACACGGCCACCGTCATTTTCTCCAGCGGGTCAACCGGTGAGCCAAAGGGCGTTATCCTTTCGCATTACAATATCGCGGCCAACGTCGCGCAGCTTTTGCAAGTCTTCATGCTACACAAAGACGACCGCATCCTCGGCATACTTCCCTTCTTCCATTCGTTTGGATTCACGGCAACCCTTTGCCTACCGGCCGCTTCGGGCATTGGCGCAGTTTTTCATCCGAGCCCGCTTGACTCGCGCGCAATCGGCGCGCTCGTCAGCGAACATTCCGTCACGATGCTTATAGCCACGCCGACTTTCCTGAACGCTTATACGCGCCGCTGCACACCAGAAGATTTTGGAAGTCTGCGCATCGTCATGGCTGGCGCGGAAAAATTGCCGGATCGCATTTCGATCGCATTCGAAGACCAATTCGGAATTCGGCCACTCGAAGGTTACGGCTGCACGGAATGTTCTCCAGTAGTTGCCGTAAATACATACGATTTTCGCGCGGCGCAGTTCCGGCAAGTGGGCGCGAAGCGTGGCACGATTGGCCATCCGTTGCCGGGAATCGCGATTCGCATCGCGGATCCGGAGACAGGCGAACTACGCGGAATCGGGGAACCGGGGCTGCTTTTCGTCCGAGGGCCGAACATCATGCAGGGTTATTTGGACCGTCCAGAGAAGACCGCGGAAGTATTGAAAGACGGCTGGTATAACACCGGCGACATTGCAACCGTGGACGAAGACGGCTTCCTGCGAATCACCGACCGCTTGAGCCGCTTCAGCAAAATCGGCGGAGAAATGGTGCCGCATATCAAGGTCGAAGAAAAATTGCAGGAGATTTCGCAAGCAACGGAACAGGTGTTTGCTGTCACTGCTGTGCCCGACGAGAAAAAGGGCGAACGCTTGATCGTGCTGACGACGGTTTCCGAAGAAGATCTTACTTCCATACTTGAGAATTTCGCAAAAGCGGATTTACCCGCTTTGTGGAAGCCGCGCGCCGACAACTTTGTGCGAATTGAAACGCTGCCCTATCTCGGTACCGGAAAACTAGATTTGCGCCGTTTGCGCGAACTCGCGTTTGAATTGACCGGCGCGGAAAAATGACATTCTCCAAATCTAGCCGGCCTATTCGCCGCGCGATCCTCACTGTGGTCGCGTTGGGCGTGTGGTTTTACACGCAATCTCTCATCGGCGCGCGGCCCTTGCCTACGAATGGAATTGGAGACGGGGTGCACAGGCTCACCGAACCTCTCAACGCTTATTTTCTTGTCCACGCGGCGGCCGCAAACGCTCTCCTCATCATCAGCTCCGCTATCATCGATCTACTCGCAATATTTCTATTGTTGCGATGGCTGTTTGGTGCGAGCGTGCGCCCATTTCTGGGACTTTTCCTACTCATGGTTACGAGGCAAATCGTCCAGGCGTTTTGCGCTTTACCTGCCCCGCCGAACATGATTTGGCACTATCCCGGTTTTCCTTCCCTGCTGGTGACCTATTCGGTTGCCGGCGATTTCTTCTTTTCCGGACATACGGCAATTGCCGTTTTTGCGGCAACTGAGATTGCTCGACTGAAGAAGCGTTGGCTCACTTTCGCGTCAGTTCTAATCGTGCTCTTTGAGATCTCGACCGTTCTTGTCCTGCGGGCGCACTACACCATGGACGTCTTCACCGGTTTAATTGTGGCTCTGTGGGTCGCATCGTTTGTCGAGCGCTTATCGACGCCCATCGACGGGTTCGTCGAGAAGCGGGAGGCGTCGGGGTCATAAAAATCCTGGCACGCGAATTCACTGGGCAACTGGATGGGAATCAAGGAGCGCCAAGAAACCGGGCTCGCGCCACATGTGAGAGAGCTTCCAGGTCAAGCAGCGTCAGAAAATCTATTGTCTTGAACTCGCGGTCGAGTGCCGGCTCGCCGCAAATTTTCGCGCCAAGATTCAGATAGGCGCGCAAGAGCCGCGGCGCCGTAACTGTCGGAACACTCGCCTCGGCTGGCCCCTGGCTAAGCCCAAAGCCCTGTTGAGGTTTTGTCTGAAGCTCGGACGGAGCAAGAAACGGTTCAAGTTGCCGAAAGAGCCCCCAACCCTCTGCGCAATTCTGCGAGGTCAACGAGGAGCATCCGACCAGGTACCGGCCGGCATGTTCAAGGGCGTAAGCGCCGAGACCTTTCCAAAGTAAACTAAGCACTTCGAGGCTGCGATACTCCTTCAAAATTGCGGCGCGACCGACTTCGACCAAGGAATTTCGAAGCGATTCAAATGGTGAAAAATCAAATTCTCGTTCGCTGTAGTAGCCCTTGTTTGCGGCCGCACTGGCTCCCGTCTGCATTCGATATGTCGCGATAACCCTGCCCGTGGCTTTGTGCTGGACGATAAGGTGATCGCAAACTTCGTCAAATTCGTCCGTGTCATAGCCCGTCGCATATGCGCTTTCCAGCCCTTCATGCAACTCAAGGTTGAATACCAAGAAACGAAGGCGGAATGCGTCCGCCATTTCTTCAGGGTGCTGGGCCAGCCGCACAGAATATCCCGATTGTGTTTCACATCTCTCGAAGTGTTTTCGCTGTAGGATGCGCCGGCTAGTAGCCGCGGCCAACGGTCGTGAGTTTTCCGTGGGGATTTCGTGTTTGGCGGGCATTTTGGTGGCCTCTCTCATTCGAGAACCCCCTCCGCCGGAGTTCCAAAAGAAACAGACTTTCAAAACCAATCGACGCCAAAAACCTGAGACGTTTCAACCACTCGCAAATCCACTGCTGAACCCAGAAATACGGGGATAATCCTACGGGTGAGTTACTCGCACGTGAAAAGAGCTTTACTGTTGCGAATCAGCCTACTCTTACGTTTACAAGCCTTTGCGAAGTCTAAACACTTCGACCCTTGTTAGGTCGATACGTAAAATGGATGAACGCGAGGAACGCCCTATGCCAGATGAAATTTACCTCATTAACAAAGCGAAGACGGAGTTTCGCGATGGCTACAACGCCGGTAACGTCGAACAAATTCTTTCTATCTTCGATCCCCACTTCGTCGACATGTCCCAAGGTGAGCTAACAGGGTTTGGCGAAAACGGCCTGACTCTCATGCGACGGCGTCTCCTAACCCTTTTCTCACAATATCGCGTCAAAATGGTTCCAATCATCATCGACGTGGTCGTAAACGGATCAACAGCTTACGATTTCGGCTGGCATGAAATTACCCTCATCCCCAAAGCTGGTGGCGACGCGCTCCGTCAACGACTGCGATATCTCGAGCATTGGAAAAAGAAAGCTGAAGGAGAATGGAAAATCACGTTTTTCGTGAGCAACGAGGATAGAAAGGAGACTTTCAACGGCATGCAGCCGCACTGGTTCATTAGTGTGGACGAAGATCTGAAAAATCCGCGGCCGAGCGCCTGATCACAAAGCGCTCACGAGAATTAGACATTCTTGATTTTGCTGTACAGCCGTTTGCTGAAGCCTTCCGGCACGGGATACTCGACCCCATCCGCAACCAACTTAACGACATTCTGCGTTCCGTCCACAACTGCCTTGCAGTGGGCGCACGCTTTGAAATGCGCCTCCATCCTCGCCCGCAGCTCGGGGTCCACGTCGCCGTCGACGTAATTGGAGATCTCTCGCCAGACCTCTAGGCAGCTGATCTCGATCACTCCCATTGGATACTCAATTCCTCCAAAAGTTTCTCTCGCCCCTGGCTCATCCTACCAGGGCCTTACCTTCTCATATTCTTCCCTGCCGGTTATCCAGCTTCCGTCAAAACCCGGAGCCAAGGCATCACGCATCTGCAATCGCGCTCGCAGCAAGCGAGTTTTCACGTTGCCCTCCGAAATGCCCAGAACTCGCCCGGTCTCCTCGATGCTCAAATGCTGAATATCACGCAACACCAGAACCTCAAGGTATTTTTGCGGCAAAGCCGCCATCGCCCGCTTCAAAGCGTCGCGCAACTCTTTTCGCTCCAGTGCCTCGATCGGAATTTCCCGCCAATCGGCGTAATCCTTGGGGAAGTAGTCGCCTTCCTCATCGGACCGGGGCTCGTCCACCGATTCATACAGATGCCGCCGGTCCTTTCTCAGCTTCAAGCGTGCTTCGTTGATCGTAATTTGGATCAGCCAAGTGCTGAATTTCGATTCGCCGCGGAATCGTGGCAAATTGGAAAAGGCCTTCAGCACCGCTTCTTGCGAGGCTTCTTCCGCGTCCGCTTGATTGTTTAGGATAGACATAGCCGACGTATAGACAGCCCGCTCGTAAGGGCGCACAAGCTCGTAAAACACCTCTTTGTCGCCGGCGCTAACGCGGCGAATCAGGTCCGCTTCATTTCTATCCGAGTAGGGTTTTGACGTGCCTGCCGACACCGAATCCTCACAAATCACTTTTAGGTACAACCCTATCATGGTACGCGCACACCTATACGACCTGATATGCGATGCGGAAGCCGATAAAAAGTGGCAATTGAGTCCAAGCAGCAACAGTCCAACTAGAGCTGCCAGCCGCCACCTAAGGACCTGTAAAGTTGCACCAGGCTTTGGTATTCGTTGCCACGCGCCTGAGCGAGAGTGAGTTCTGCGGAAAACAACGATCGTTGATTGTCCAGCACCTCGAGGTAAGTGGTCGTGCCTCCTCGATACCGCATATTGGATAGGCGCACCGATTCCTGCAGATCCGCCACGGTACTTTCCTGACGGACGCGAACCTCGTGGAGTTTTTGGTAGCCGATGAGCGCGTCAGAGACATCTCCGAACGCATGCTGGATGGATTGTTTGTATGCGATTAGCGCCTGCTCGTGCTGGGATTTGGCCTGCCGCAAGTTTCCGCGGAGCGCTCCACCGGTGAAAATCGGTTGGCTCACTTGCGCGCCATAAGACCAGGTTCCCAGTTGCGAACTCATCAAACTCGAGAAGGCACTGCTTCTTCCGAAAGATCCGCCGCCGGAACCGGTCAGCGAAATTTGCGGGAAGAATTGCGCCTTTGCCACGCCAATTTGCGCATTCGCCGCGATCAGAATCTGCTCCGCTTCGCGAATATCAGGCCTTCGCTCCAAAAGGGCCGACGGCATTCCGCCCGGCACTTCCGGCGGAAGCGGCTGATCAATCAGAGACACTCCGCGCTTCACTGCTTGTGGATAGTTGCCGAGAAGAATGCTGATGGCATTCTCTTCTTGGGCAATCTGCCGTTCAAGGTCGGGAATCTGCGCGTTCGCCGTGTCCAGAACCTGCTGGGCCTGAAGCACGTCCAGCTTGGTGGCCACGCCGTGCTCCATGCGAAAATTCGTCAGCTTTACCGAGTCTTCCTGGGTCTTTACAGTGTCTTGCGTGATCTGCAATTGAAGATCAAGCTGTAGGAGCCGGAAGTAATCACTCGCGACGTCGCTAACTAGCGTCAAGATGACCGTCTGTCTCGCATCTTCCGTGGCCAGCAGTTGTGCCCTTGCCGCTTCATTGGCCCGGCGCAACTTGCCGAAGAAATCCAATTGAAACGCGGCGTCGGCGGTTAGCTCTAGAAAATTGGACTTGGTCTGGAACGTGTGATCCTGCCCTCCGCTGAAATCCGCATTGCCGGCGACCTGTGGGTACAAGCGAGAACGCGAAATGGTGACTTGGGCGCGCGCTTCGTTAATTCTCTCGGTTGCGATCTGCAGGTCGTAATTCTGCTTGATGGCTGTGCGGATCAGTTCCTGTAATTGCGGATCCTGAAAAACTTGCCACCATTTCAGATCCGCGTACGATGACGCTTGCGTCTGAGCCTGCTGGTTATCGCTCAAATCGCGGAACGCTGCCGGCGTTTGCACGACCGGCTTCCGATAGTTCGGCCCGACCATGCATCCGCTCGCCAATAGAGCCGGCAAAGCCGCGGCTACGAAGCATTTCAGCCAACCGGCAGAATTGCGATTTTCATTTCTTGCACGGTCTTCACGGTGGCTCATGTCAGTCTCCTGGAACCGGGGCTGGAGTCGCCGGCACAGCCCCTCCTTCGGATTCCTTGCCGGCACCTGACCACTTCTCCACCAGGAAGAAAATTGCAGGCACAAAGAAAATTCCAATCACGCTGGCGGCCAACATTCCGCCGATCACCGTCGTACCCATGATTTGACGAGCAACTGAGCCGGCACCCGACGCGGTCCACAAAGGCACGCAACCTAAAACGAACGCGAAGGACGTCATCAAAATCGGCCGGAGCCGCAGTTTGGCACCCTCCAACGCAGCGTCGACCAGGGGTCTTCCCTTCTCGAATTGGTCTTTGGCAAATTCCACGATGAGAATTGCGTTCTTGGCGGCCAAGCCGATGAGCATCACAAGGCCGATTTGCGAGTACACGTCGGCTTCAATCTGAACCATGAAAGGCGGCAAGAAAAGGCTCAGCAAAGAGCGGCGTAGCCAGAGGATGAAAAACGCGCCGAAGATTGCAACGGGAGTGCTCAGCAGCACACTGAATGGCAACGACCAGCTTTCGTATAGCGCTGCCAAAATTAGGAAAACGAACAGCAAAGAGAGTCCGAAGATGACTGCCGGCGGCACACCTTGCCTGGCTTTTTGCTCCTGAAATGACATACCGGAGTAGTCAAAACCCATCTCTCGCGGCATTGTCTGAGCAAAGACTTCTTCGAGCGCGGCAGTAGCCTGATCCGCACTGTAACCGGGTGCCGCACTACCATTCAGCTGTGCCGAACGGTATTCGTTGAACCGTAGAGTGAATTCAGGACCCACGAGTGACCTCATCCTTGTCAGCGTGGAAAGGGGAACATTTTCTCCTTTGTTGTTACGAACGTAGAATTGCCCAAGATTCTCTGATCTGGCTCGCGCATCGCTTTCGGCTTCGATATAGACTTGCCATTGCCGGCCGAAGCGATTGAAGTAGTTGATGAAATAGCCGCCCATAAATGCTTGAATTGTTTTGTAAACATCGTTCAGCGGAACACCCTGCTTCAACACCTTGTCGCGATCCACTTCAACAAATTGCTGCGGCACACTCGGCAAGAACGTCGTGTTAATACTTCCGATTTCCGGACGCTTGCGCGCAGCCTCCAGAAATGTGTTCAGATTTTTCGCCAAGAACTGAACATCTCCACCGGAACGGTCTTCCAGCATGAAAGTGAAACCGCCAGCCGTCCCGACTCCTGGAATCGCGGGCGGGGAAAATCCGAACACAACTGCCGCGGGCAGCTTGCTTAGCTGCTGGTTGAGGCGCGCCTTGATAGCTTGAAACTGCTCCTCTTTCTTGGTGCGCTCGTCCCACGGTTTCAGATTTACGAAAAAAGTCGCGTTATAGCTTGTGCGGACAAAACTCAGCAAGCTGAATCCCACGAAGGTGGTCGTGTACTCCACTCCAGGAGTATTCAGGATGATCTTCTCTACGTCGGATACAACCGCGGTCGTTCTTTCCAAGGACGACCCGTTGGGCAGTTGCACGTTGACGTAGAAATACCCCTGATCTTCATCGGGAAGAAAGCTGGTTGGGACTCGATTGGAGAAGAAACCTCCGGCGGTTACAAAAAGTGCGAGTATAACTACCACGGTGATCGTCTTGCGAACCAGCACCGCGCTCCACTTCACATATCCGTTCGTCGCCCGCTCAAAGACACGGTTAAACCAGTCAAAACCTCTCCTCAAGAGTCCGTGACTTTCCTCGCGCTTTCTGAGCAGTAGCGCTGCAAGGGCGGGGCTTAAGGTCAGCGCGTTGAACGCCGACAGCAACACGGAAATCGCGATTGTTACTGCGAACTGTTGATAAAGGCGCCCTGTAATTCCCGGGATAAACGCGGTCGGAACGAATACGGCGGATAGCACCAAAGCGATGCCGACTACTGGTCCAGATAACTCTTCCATCGCTGCGAGGGCGGCATTCTTAGGTGTCATTCCCTCTTCGATGTGCCGCTCAACGCCTTCGACCACGACGATGGCGTCATCCACAACCAAACCGATCGCCAGAACGAGACCAAACAAAGAGAGTGTGTTGATTGAGAATCCAAATAGGGGAAAAAGAATAAATGTACCTACAAGCGATACGGGCACGGCAAGAAGCGGAATCAACGTGGCTCGCAGACTTTGCAAAAAGATATAGACCACCAGAATCACGAGGGCGAGCGCGATCAGCAGCGTTATGACGATTTCCTTCATGCCCTCCGTGACCGCCCTTGTGGTGTCCAGAGAGACTACGTAGTCCAAATCCTCGGGAAAACGCTGCTTCATCTCGGCCATGAGCTTCTTTACGCCGTTTGCCGCGTCCACCGCGTTCGATCCCGGCAACTGATACACCGCGATAACTGCGCTCGGCTTGCCGTTTAATCTGCCCGCAACGCTATAGTCCTGCGAACCGAGTTCGATTCGGGCAACGTCTCGCACGCGCACAGTACCGCCGTCCGACGTTTCCCGGACGACAATTTGTCCAAACTCCTCAGGAGATGTCAGTCTGCCCTGGGCCAGCACCGAGTATGTAAAGTCCTGGCCTTTCGGTGCAGGCTCGCCACCAACCTTCCCGGCCGGATTCACCGTGTTTTGTGCCTGAATTGCGCTTATGATCTCAGGAACAGTAATTCCTAATTTTGCAAGCTGGTCGGGCTTGACCCACATCCGCATCGCGTACTGCCCCGCGCCGAAAATCTGAACGTTACCAACACCAGGTGACCGAAGGACCGGATCGTTCAGATTGATGAAGGCATAGTTCGAGATAAACGTCGCATCGTACGTCCCCTTCGGCGAGTACACCGAAATCAGTATGAGCGGCGCCGTAACCGCTTTCCTTACGGTTATTCCATAGTTGTTTACATCAGCCGGAAGCTGCGAAGCCGCCTGGGTTTCGCGCGATTGCGCAAGGATGAAATCCGTATTGGGGTCCGTCTTTACGTCGAAGTCCACGATGAGGCTCGTTGTCGAGTTGCCCGTGGCGTTCAGGGAATACATGTAGTTCATGTTGTCCACGCCGCTCATTTGCTGCTCGAGGGGCGTAGCCACTGCCTGCTCCAGTGTTTGCGCATCCGCTCCCACATAGGTGGCCAGAATCTGAATTTCGGGAGGAGCGATGCTCGGGAACTGTGCAACCGGTAGAACCAAGATCGTGATCGCACCAACGAGGACCATTACGATCGAGATCACCATTGCAACAATCGGACGGTTTATAAAGAACTTTGACATGGCTACTTTCCCTTGGCCTCGCCCGAAAATGCTCGCGTTTTCACCTGCACACCAGGGCGGATCTTCTGCACGCCCTCGACAACAACGCGGTCGCCCGCCTTAAGCCCTTCGGCAACGACCCACTGATTCCCCGATTGATCGCCGAGTTTGACGGGCCGAATACTCACTTTGCCTTCTCCGTCCACTACTGCTACTTGATAGCTTCCTTGAAGTTGGGAAACCGCTCTTTGGGGAACTAGCAGCGCATCCTTCTGGATTTGGATTGCAGTTCGAACTCTTCCGTAACCACCGGGCCTCAGGATGTTCCCTGGATTGGGAAACAAACCGGCAATGCGAATTGCGCCAGTGGTTTGATTCACCTGTCGGTCGGCAAAATAAACGCTGCCCTCACGCGCGTAGGTGCTGCCATCCGCCAGGATAAGCGACAGATGCAGGTTTTTTCTCGCTTCCTCTCGCGACGTCTCTGTGGGAAATCTTTTGTTCCAATCGAGGTATTCACTCTCGCTCACCGTGAAATACACGCGAATCGGATCCACAGTGGATACCGAAGTCAGGGCCCCACTTGCTGGATTTACGAGCGCACCAACTTGCAGTTGTGCCTGGCCGACGATCCCGTCAATCGGGGCAGTGAGTCGCGTAAATCCAAGATTGATTCGGGCCCTCTCCACTGCCGCTTCGGAACTCTTGATTTGTGCTTTGGCTGTCTCGACCGTTGCCTTCGCCGCGATATTGTTTTGCACTGCGTTGTCGAGGTCCTGCTGGCTGGCGGCCTGTTCTTTTGCGAGAGGCGCATAGCGGTTTACGTCGAGTTCCGTCCGGCGCTGGACCGCTTCCGCGTTTGCCAGCAAAGCCTTGGACTGCGCCAACTCCCCTTCCGCCTGGTCTAGCGCTGCTTGGAATGGACGAGGGTCAATCTCAAAAAGTAGCTGGCCCTTCTTTACAAATGCCCCTTCCTGATAACCTTGCCGAAGGATATAGCCCTCGACTTGGGCCCGGACGTCTGCGTTCGTGAATCCGTCGAGCGTTCCAATCCACTCTCTGTAAATCGGAACGTCCTTTTGTTCGACTGGTGTCACCTCAACTTCAGGTACCGCTCCCGGCCCCGAAGGGCGTTTCGATCGAGTCGCCCCCACCAGGAAGCCAACGGCGACCAAACAGAGTGCCCCACCTATCCAAAGCTTGTATTTCATTAGAATTGCCATCTTTCCCCTCACAGCGTCTCAGGACTCTCTACTTTTACCGGACTAATTGCCAGATAGCTCGGAAAATTTCGTTCGGACAGACCCCATTTTGGAAATTCAACAAGTGGGCACCCCTTTAACGATTGGATTCGGCCCGCAAAAAAGCGATACCTCATTTTTTGAAGAATCGCCGAGCCGAACCTCGCAACGTCACGGGGGAAACTCAGTGACAGGCAGGCTCGCCCGCCTTTTCCACCGCATGCCCGCTTAAGCCTGCGTATAGCGCTGGCTGTTGGCTCTCGAACCCAGCAAACCGTAGAAGACGATGTACAAATAACAGAGCACAGGCAAAACGAACGCGTGATGGATGCCCACATTATCCGCGATTGCGCCTTGCACAACGGGCAAGATTGCACCACCAACGATTGCCATATTCAAAATGCCGGAACCGCTTCCCGTCAGCGAACCAAGTTCCGCAACGCCGAGGCTGAAAATCGTGGGAAACATGATGGAGTTGAAGACGCCAACTGCGAGGATGCTCCACATTGCCGTGTGTCCGTTCGTAAGCATGGACATGCCAACCAGGGCCGCCGCAAGCACCGCGCATAGAGCGAGAAGCCGTCCAGGCTTAAACCGTTGCAGCAGCGGCGCTCCCACAAAACGCCCGACCATGGCTCCAGCCCAATAAAATGAGACATAGCCTGCAGCGGTCTTTGGCGCGAATCCGGCAATCTCAGGCAATCCAAAGTAATTCACAAGGAAGCTCCCAATGGAAACTTCCGCGCCCACATAAGCAAAGATGGCGATTGTCCCGAGAACCAAATTGCGATGCTTCCAGATCGAATCTTTGCTTTTTTCAGTTGTTTGAGAGTCTTGTGCCTCGATTTTTGGCAGTTGGGCCGTGCCGATAAGTAGTGCAAAAAGTACTAAAGCGACGGTGATAACGATATAAGGCAATTTGACGGATGATGCTTGCTGAATCTGGTACACGTGCAAGGCTTGCGGCGTTAATTGCTTGAGGTGCGCGATGGCCAGCGGCGCTGCGCTCAGTATCAGCAAGCCTCCAATCTTTGGCGCGATCGCAGTACCAAGCGAATTGAAGGCTTGCGTAAGATCCAATCGGCTCGATGCAGACTCCGGCTTGCCCAATAAGTCCACATAGGGATTTGCTGAGACCTGAAGCCCAGTAATTCCCGCCGCCAGTACAAGCAACGCCATCAAAAACATAGGGTAGGAAACCGCGGATGCAGCGGGCACAAACAAAAACGCTCCAAGAGCCATCATGAGCAAACCGACGACCATCGTCCTTTGGTAACCAAGGTGGTCGACCACCTTTGACCATGGAAGGGAAAACAAGAAATACGCTGAAAAGAACGCAAACTGCACGAGCATCACCTGCGTGTAGCTCAAATCAAAAATCCCTTTCAGGTGAGGCACGAGGATGTCGTTCAGGGATGTAATAAATCCCCACATGAAGAACAACGTTGTGACAATCGCCAGGGGCCGAGTGTAATTCTGCGTTGCCGCACGAACCGCGGGGATTTCTTCTCCGGTCTTGATCATCCCTTTGGTCGCCATTTTCCTCTCACACTTTCCGCAAAACATCTAATCAACTACCACCAGGTTTCCGCTTGTACGCCGTACGTAAGACCACTTGTCCTGTCTTGAAAAGGAATTCCACCAACCAGGCCTTTGTATCCGTTGGACCAATTCGCATACGTCATAAACACGCGCAGGACGGGACGGCTGAAAAATTGCCTGCCTGCGCCGATTTGTGGAGCGATCGTGAACTTTCGCAACCAGCCGTCAAAATTTGTTTGCCCATTCTGTGTCGTCACAAACCCTTCTGTGTGGTCAGCACCGCCCTCAAAGGCCAGTGAAATGTATTTCGTAAAGAAAATCTCCGGCCGAACTCCAAATGAAGCCCAATCGTTAAAGCCATGACCCGGCTGGCCGTCGCGTTTCCTTTGGAAAATAAAAATCGGCATGATCGCGAACTTGTCGTTGGGTTGAACCAGCAGATGTTCGGTAATCAGCAACCTCTCGGAACTTTTGAGGAACGGGCTTGGGTCTTCAATGGACGTACTGAAATTGCTTGCCGCACCTCTGCCGTATTGAATGCCAAAGGTGTTATAGCCACCGTGCCATTCCAGGCGCTGGTGCCTGATCCCGATCGCGTATCCATTTGCAGTGGGAATATCAGCACCCGTCTGCGTTGTTCCGCCCTTAGCCGTCGCGTAGTCAAACCAAACTCCCCACAAGCCGAAAGGTCCCTTTAGATCGTAAAGGCGAATATCAATGTTGTTTTTTGCGTAGTTTCCGTTTTGCGTGACGATGTCCGGCCGGGCTCCAGAAAGATAAGCCAACGACAGCTTCCCAATGCGAAGGTCCCAATCCTCCACGCCCGCTCCATATCCGCTCATATCCAACGGATAGAAATCGTTGATTTCTATGTGCTGCCTCCGGTAATAGCGCTCGCCCCCCCAAAATTTTGCGTTCGGCTGAAAATCCAGGATATGGCCCGCGCGCACAAATGCTTCGCGCAAGCGGAATTGATCGTTGCCGTTGTTTCCGGGGAAGTTCGCGTAGCTCGCGGAATTCGTCGTGTTCGCCTCAATCATCACCTCTGTTTTTATCCAAGCTTGGTCGCTGTGGGTTGGATTCAGCCAGTTATTTACAAAGATGAATTCGCCGTAGGTCTCCGCCTCATTTCCCAGCCGGTATTTCGCATCCGCTCCCGGCGCCTGAAAGGCGACCTGCGCCCCGCCTTTGCTGTTTAAGCCGTAGCCGGACCGGAAATAGCCGTGAAATTCAAAGGCGCCAACCTGCTCCTTCAACTTTTCGATATTCGTTTCTGCCTCATTCAAGAGGTCGTAAGTGGGTTCTGAAGGTATCTGGCCTTGAAATTTCGCACCCACCTGTGGCGACTGCCCACGAACGGCCTGTTCGACCGCCTCTTGCGCGACCTGTTCGACTGTCGCGGTTGTGGCGGTTCCCTGTTGCGTTTTCTCTATTGCTTGCTTCTGTTTTTGGATTTGCGCTTCGAGAGCCGCGATGCGCTGCTCAAGTTCATGTGTCGTAGCTTCGTACTGCAGCTTGAGGTCCTGCAGCTGCTTTTGCAGATCCTCGGTTTGCGCTGCACCAGCTTGCTGAGCTGCGGCTGGCAGGCTTGAAAGCGCCGCAAGAAGACAAATTTCGATGATGCGTTCTCCCTGGGCTTTCATGGACATGTGATTGTTTCCGCTTGGTACTATCTGCATGCGGGAAGCGGAAAACATCACGAGATGGAACGGTTTTCCGGTACCACACAAGGGGCGAACACCTGTACCACTTTCGGTTATCCGATAGCTTCCCGCGGACTTACTTGCGAAGAGGGATCTTCAGTACGTGGAGCTATTCAGCGTACACACCGACGCAAAATAGCTTTAGTTGAGCGATCGCAAGGGGGATCACAGAACCTGCAAACGTCAGGCAACTTTGCGGCTGAGAGTGACGAAATGATGCCGTCAGCAATATGACTGTAGCCAGAGCCAATGTCCGGGCGTTCCGGAGTAACCAAAAGTGGTACGGGGGTTCGCCTCGTCGGTGGTACTGCAAAACCGTTCCATTTCGTGATGTTTTCGGGCTGGATAAACTGCACAGTCGATGGTGGCGAAAAAAGGTCTTTACTCCGCCGTCGGGAGCATTTAGTGTCAGCGACTACTCCAACGTCAACCGGAACCCAAAAAACTGAATGGCTCTCACACATGGAAGCCGTTCTGGAAGTGCTCAACGAGGGCGTGGTCATCACGAACGACAGCCCGGAGATTCTTTTCGCAAATTCACGCTTTACGGAAATGACCGGAATTCCGAAAAATGAACTGGTTGGACGGCACCCTTCCCGGTTTTATTCTTCAGGCGAGTGGGAAATGGTAGAGCGCCAAATTGATATCGAGAACCGGGACGGCCGCAATCGCTACTCTTTTGTTTTGCCCCGCCCGGACGGCAGCCGTCTGCCTGTCATCATTAGCTCCAGGAGAATCGAGAAATCTGGAAGCCATTTCGGAATTGTCACCTTTGCGGACATTTCAGAACAAGTGCGCATCGAAAAGGAGCTCCGCTCCACCAACCTGAGGCTTCAAGAGCGACAGAAGGAAATTGAAGAGGACCTTCGGCTCGCCGCCAGAGTTCAGAAAAGTCTCGTTCCGAAATCGTTGAAGGACGACAAAATCAGCGTCGACTCCTTTTATCATCCGGTACATTCGATCGGTGGCGATTTTGCGTTGGCGATTTCGCAGGATCGCGACTGCGTGAGCTTGTTGGTTTGTGATGTGTCCGGGCATGGCATCGGTTCGGCCCTGGTAGCAAATCGAATCTATTCGGAAACAACGACACACCTTCGTAGTGGTATGCCATTCCACGACATGTTCGCTGAACTGAACCGCTTTCTTCTGGAAGACATTTGCTGCACCGGAATGTTCGTCACTGCGGCCGCAGCTCGCATTAATGCTTCCAAACGCCATCTCACCTTCGCCGCAGCAGGTCACCCGCCTGCAATGCTTGCGCGCCCGGGGAAAGAACCGCTGCTTCTTGAATCTGCGGGTATGATCTTGGGTGCGCTGCCAGATTCCAGCGAGATCGCCGGCACAGTGGAAATGCCGCTTGAGCCAGACGACCGCATTCTTCTGTACACTGACGGCATCACGGACGTGTTCAATTCTCGGGGAGAGATGCTTGGCGTCTCGGGAGTTCAGGAAATCGTGCGCGAGGCTTCATTGCTGCCTGCCGAGGAAATGAAACAAGCAATTCTCGATGGGGTGGCTGCCTGGAGGAATGGTCCGCCTGCCGATGATGTTTCCCTCCTGCTTGTGCACGTTCGCTGAGAGCAGTTTTATATGTTGGCTAAGGAGAAGCGCATGAAACTCAGAAGTGTCGCAATACCTTTCGGCATCGCATTGCTTTTTGCAGGACTGCGAATTCCGGAAGGAAAAGCCCAAGAAGCTCCACATTTGGCCAAGCAAATACAAGCCGTTCATCTGATTGGGCTCCAGGGAGTAAAGGACAATGCGAAGGGAAAGCTGAGCGTCGAAGATGGAAAGCTGCATTTTGTCTACGGGAAGGCAAGCTCCGACATCAGCATAAATTCAATACAAGATGTTGTCGCCGGCGCCGATTCGAAAAAAGCAGTCGGCAAGACCGTTGGAACGGTGAGTATGGCTGCTCCTTATGGAGGCGGACGATTCCTGAGCTTGTTCAGGAAAAAGATCGATACGCTTACCATCCAATACCGCGAAACCGGCGGAACCTTGCATGGCGTCATCTTCACCATGCAGTCCGGCACGGCGGATGATCTAAAGAAAGACCTCGTGGCCCAAGGAGCTCATTCAGTTCTAACCGAAGGGCAGAAAGAGGAAACAAAGAATGCGGCCCCCAACAACAAAGCTAGCGAGGACCAAAAACAATGAAATTCATTTTGAGTCGAACTATTTTGTACTCTCTGTCCGCCCTTTTTTTGACCACATCTTGTTTGTTCGCACAGAATAATCCGCCTTCCAAGATAAAGGCCTCGTCAATCCAAGTCGAGATGATCCAGTCCGGTGAAATCGAACTGCCAGCGGAATTCAAGATTGCGCTGTATGAGAATCTTCTTCGTCAGCTCGATAAACAAAAAGGATCTCTTCAAATCTATCGCGAAGGCGATCCGAACGCCGCGGCCGCGGCGGATCTCGTTATTCTCCACACCACGGTTCGGAAATTCAAAGCCGGCAGCGAACGAACCAGGCAAGTAACGACGTTTGCCGGTGCAACCTCAATCACAGTTCACTGCAGTTTTACAGGCCAGGATGGGAATCTGCTGCTTGAGCGCGATGTAAATGGCAAGGTGCGCTTCTTTGGAGGAAATCTCAGAGCTACTCACGACTTCGCAAAGAAGGCCGCACAAATGGTACGCGAAAATCTCTCCGCGCCTGCGAACGGGCAATAGATCGCCACAAGAATCGCCTTTTTGGCAACGGAAGGATGCAACCCATTTCCCGAGTTGCGATTTTGATTCCAATGCTTGTCGGTTCCGTTGCCGTGGTTTGTACGGTTCTTATCCACAGCATGGCGATACTTGCGACTCTTAAATTCATTCGCCATGAGAATAAGCTCGGCCGTACCGGATCTAGCTTCTCAGCTGACTTCACGATCGTTTCGCTCACAATGTTCTTTGCACTTGTAGCCCACCTGATTGAAATTGGCGTATGGGCGGTTCTGTTCATTCTCTGCAGAGAATTTTCGGGGTTCGGAACTGCGTACTATCATTCCGCTGTCAATTTCACGACGCTGGGCTACGGAGACTTAATCATGACTTCGTCTTGGAAATTGCTGGGGCCGATGGAAGCGGCCGATGGAATGCTGATGTTCGGCGTTTCTACAGCAATCATATTCGCGGTCATTCAACGATTGGTTCGTGTCCGCTTCGTGGATCTGAACCCGTAGCCAACCGCAGCATAATCTGCCAAAAGGAAGAGTTCGCATCTCCGAAACAGGTCATCTCCAAGAGTCCTTTAGGTAACTCTTGTTAGATTCGGAAGAAGATACAGTTCCCCTGCGTCACCGTCCCTGACGTGCACTTCAGTCAGAGCCCGGGTGTATACTCCGGTTGGTCAACTCGAACGCCAAGCTGACGTCCTATGAAAAATCCCCCTCTAGTTTCTTCGCAGGCCTCTCTTTCGATGCTGCCCAAACTCCTGACACATTCGCGAAATAGCATCGTCGTGAGTCTGTCCACTTTATTGATCTTCAGTTTTATCTCCATGGGTGGCTGCAATAGCAGGAATGATGAAGCGCCCTTGATCGAATTCAATAAGATTCCGCCGGCCGGAGAAGGTGGGGTTGAACAGGTCGCTGAAGTCGCCGGTCTTGTCAGGGGAGCCCAAGCCGATGAAAAAATCGTCCTCTTCGCGAAGACAGACCGATGGTGGATTCAGCCAGGCCCGGAGCAACCATACACCACAATCCAAAAAGATGCTTCCTGGAGTAACACCATACACTTAGGCTCAGAATACGCGGCACTGCTTGTCGGACCCAACTATCGTCCCCCGCCGACGACCCCGACTCTGCCGACAGAAGGGGGCGAAATCAAAGCTGTCGCAATTGTGAAGGGGTTGCCAGGGCTTCCCTCCGCGTTCAAGACGATTCATTTCGGCGGATATGATTGGAAAGTGCGCTCCGCTTCCAGTAATCGCGGTGGCGCCATAAATCTGTACAATCCGGCGAACGCTTGGACCGACGATTCTGGTGCACTGCACCTTCGCATCGCAATGGATTCAGAAAAATGGCGTTGCGCTGAAGTGAACATGACCCGAAGTCTGGGCTATGGAACCTACCGCTTTGTAGTGCGCGACTCTTCCTTCTTGGAACCCGCGGCCGTTTTGGGTATGTTCACGTGGGACGACAACGCGCCCGAACAATACTATCGTGAATTTGGCATCGAACTCACCCGGTGGGGCGATCCGACTAATAAGAACGCACAATTCATAGTGGAACCGTACTATGTGTCCGCAAACGTCGTTCGCTTTATGGCCCCATCCGGCCGTCTCACATATTCCTTCCGCTGGCAGCCCGAAAGCCTTTTGTTCGCGGCGACCCAGGGTGACGGAAAAACAAGGCAAAGGCCGATTGCGGAACACTCCTTTACTACAGGAATTCCGGCTCCGGGGAACGAATCCGTCCATATGAACCTGTACATCTTCGGCAGCTCCCGCATTCCACTCAAAAATCAAACTGAGGTCGTTATTGAGAAGTTTGAATACATTCCGTAGCTACTATTCTTGCCGTTGCTCGTTGCGGAGGCTCGTCGGTGTGATTACGGTGGTTTGCGCCTTAATCCCCTGTTCCGCAAATGGGCAGGAAAAATCTCTGTCTCAATATTTGCGCGAGGAATGGGGAAGCGAGAAAGGGTTCCCTGGCGGAGCCATCAACGCTATAGCTCAGACTCCTGATGGCTACCTCTGGATCGGAACGCAAAGGGGACTAGTTCGGTTCGATGGACGGAGTTTCCGGTTGATCCAAGAAACAAACACCAACAGCAACCCCATCGGTCCAGTTCTCGGGCTGCTGGCGGACGAAGAAGGAAACCTCTGGGTGAGACTGGGGGGGGCGGGCTTGCTGCGTTATCGCGATGGAAAATTCGAGGACCTCACAAACCGCTTCGACGTTCCGGAGGATGCCGTTACGCAGATGTGCCGTGCGGCGGATGGCCACGCCATGTTTGTGACCATTCAGAATGGCACTGTCATTTACGATCGCGGCAAATTCCTGCGTATCGCGGGCCCTCCAGATCTATCCAATTTTCTTGTGACATCAATCGCGCCTGGTTTCGAAGGAGAATACTGGTTGGGCACGCGCGACCTCGGTTTGTTCGATATACGCGGCGGTAGGATTTCTCCAAGGCGAGACATTTTAACCGAACGGCAAATCACTGTTCTTCTGTCCGCCGGCACGAACCAATTGTGGATTGGGACGGATAGGGGCCTTTTGCTTTGGGATGGGCATGAAATTAAGCAGATCGGACTGGGCTCGCCCTTCCGTGAACGGCAGATCATTTCCGTGGCAAAGGATGCCAACGGAAGCGTCTGGGTCGGGACGGATCATGGTTTGTATCGCCTCGATCCTGAGCTCAATTTTGCTCCCAAATCGGAAAACACTACTGGTGACCTCGCCGTGACGGCGATTTTCCGGGATCGCGAAGGGAATGTCTGGACGGGAACTCTGCGTGGCTTACAACGCATACGCAATCCCATTTTCACGTCATACGGGGCTTTACAAGGCATCCCTGGAGAGGGCAACGGGTCAGTGCATCCGGATCCCGAAGGGCATATTTGGTTTGCGCCTATCCACGGTGGTCTGTATTGGCTTAAGGGCGAAACCGTTGGCCTCATTTCCGAGGCAGGACTAAGCAAAGATGTTGTGTATTCCATTGCAGGGGGCAACGGAGATCTTTGGATCGCCAGACAGTCGGGGGGACTCACACATCTTCAAAACGTTGCAGGCAAATGGCACGGAGTAACGTACACAAACAAGGATGGATTAGCGCAGAACAGCGTGTATACGGTTCGAGTTGGCCGCGACGGTACAGTTTGGGCCGGAACGCTTAGTGCCGGTCTCACACGAATCAAAAACGGAAGATTCGAGACCTTCACGATGAACAAAGGTCTCATTTCTAATACGATTGCCTCAATTCTTGAGGGCCGCGACGGCACAATGTGGTTTGCAACTCCTCGAGGCCTTAATTCCTTCTACAAGAATCATTGGATTTCTTTCTCGAGCAATAATGGTTTGCCATCGAACGATGTGGATTGCCTTTTCGAGGATTCGGATGGAACGCTTTGGATAGGCACCGCGCAAGGACTGGCCGCCCTGCGTTCCGGAAAGATATTTGTGCCTGCGTACGGCCACGGCACTTTAAGCGAACCAGTCTATGGGATCCAGGCAGATGCAAGCGGATTCCTGTGGATTTCTACCTCAAATCACGTCGTGATGATCTCTAAAGAGAGACTGCTTCAACCGGATTTCAATAGTGCCGACATCCGTGAGTTCGGGATCGCGGACGGCCTTCGTGGCACAGATGGCGTGAAAAGGGACGAAGCTGTTGCGTCAGACAACGAAGGCAATATCTGGTTTTCCTCGAACCGGGGCCTGTCCGTCGTCGATGTTCAAAAGGTTCGCAGTGGCTCTCCACCCTCCATCCTTCATTTCGAAGGATTGTCCGTAGATGGAAACCCTCTGAGCGTCCAGGACCCGGCCCGCCTGCCGGCGAACCCTCAAAGGGTCACGATTAATTTCACCGGTGTCAGCCTATCCGCTCCCGAACGTGTCCAGTTCAAATACAAGTTGGACTCGTTTGACACAACGTGGAGTAATCCTGTCACCACCCGCGAAGCGACCTACACGAACCTGAATCCCGGCTCGTACGTCTTCCGCATCATTGCTTCCAACAGCGATGGGCTCTGGAACAGCGCAGAGCTGACTCTGCCGTTCACTATTGAGCCGGTCTTCTGGCGTACTTGGTGGTTTAGTTTGGCCGCACTTTTTTTCCTTGGGCTCGCAGTTTTAGCCTTGATTCGTTTGAGAGTGCACGCATTGACCCATCAATTGAACGTTCGATTCGAGGAGCGCTTGGCGGAACGCACGCGAATCGCTCAAGAATTGCATGACACTCTCTTGCAGGGCCTGCTAAGCGCCTCCATGCAACTCTCGGTCGCCAACGATCAATTGGACTCCGCATCGCCAGCCAAGCCTCTCGTTAATCGCGTGCTGCAGCTCATGACCCGCGTGGTTGATGAAGGTAGGAATGCGGTTCGCGGGTTGCGATCCTCAAGCCGTGCATTTGAAAACCTGGAGCAAGCCTTTTCGACGATCCCCCAGGAACTGGGAATGGAAGAACAGGTCAGCCTTCGTGTAATCCTGGAGGGAACTCAGCGCTGTTTGCGCCCTTCGATTCGTGACGAGATCTACCTAGTGGGCCGAGAGGCCATTGTCAATGCGCTTCGCCATTCTGGAGCGAAAGAGATCGAGATTCGAATCGAATATGCTCCAAACCGGCTTCGCCTCAGCTTCAGCGACAACGGTTCGGGAATTAATCCTCAAATTCTCAAGGAAGGCCGCGAGGGGCACTGGGGGCTTTCCGGTATGCGGGAACGCGCCGAACGAATCGGAGCAAAACTGCGACTATTGAGCCGCATCTCTTCGGGAACAGAGGTTGAACTTTTGGTTCCCGCAACCATTGTTTATGAACCAGATTCCTCGATGCGCGGTTCCAAATTAGTTGATATTTTTCGTTTTCGATTCCCTTGGGCGAATAAATCAGAAAAAGTGCATTCACAGGAACAGCAATGAATACTCAAGAGCGAATTCGTGTTTTGAGTGTCGACGACCATCCTTTGCTCCGCGAAGGAATCGGCATGATCATCAACAGCCAGCCGGACATGATTCTCGTCGGCCAGGCTTCCACCGCGCACGATGCCCTTGAGCAATTTCGTAAAGTTCAGCCGGACGTCACCCTGATGGACCTTCGGCTCCCGGATCGGAACGGCATAGATTGCATGATCTGCATTCTTGAAGAATTCCCGAAAGCGCGAGTGATAATCCTCACTACTTTTGAAGGAGACGCGGAAATTGACCGAGCTCTGGATTCGGGGGCTTGCGGATATTTGCTCAAAAACATGCCACCTAAGGAAATCGTGGAAGGTATCCGCCAGGTCCACGCTGGAAAGAAACGAGTTCCCACTCAGGTCGCGGCGCATTTGGCCGAGCATCTCGCCGACGAGGCTCTAACCGACCGCGAAATTGAGGTTCTCCGTCAAATTGCCGGTGGAAATCGGAACCGGGACATCGCCGAGAAGCTCTTTATTTCAGAGGAGACGGTAAAAGTCCACATTAAGCACATCATGGAGAAACTTGCCGCAAACGACCGCACCCAGGCAGTGGCCATCGGGCTGCGCCGGGGAATAATCCACCTTGATTAGTTTCAGAAAAAATAACCTGAAATAGGTATAGAAAAATAACGATATGCGGTGTTTCCGCCGCGCTAACTCCCGTTTATGCTTTTTCACAAGTCATTGTGAGTATCTTTGGCCAGTGGCGGATGAGCGAGTGCGAGTCTGGCTTTCCACTTTTCCGAATGGTTGGTCCGCGGTGGCGCTGCTGCTGCTGCGCGCAATTGTAGGTGTCTCCGCGCTCGGCCAGGGGTATCTATGTCTGGTCCACTTATCCAATTGGGCTTCGCTTGCGAAGGCAGTTGTTCTGCTGCCATTCGGTCTTTGTGTGCTAGCTGGATTCATCACTCCGATTTCCAGCCTTCTGGTTGCTCTTGGCATACTGGCCGGCTCAACGCCCTGGTTTGCTTCGCCCACTACGAAATTCTTGGACAGCAATGCAGCATCGTTCGAGGCGGTTGTGATTTCGCTAGCACTCGCAATGATGGGCCCCGGTTCGTTTTCGATTGATGCCAGACTCTTTGGCCGACGTGAAATTCTCATTCCCCCGAGATCGCGCCCCAAATAGCCTGCTAATTAGTTTGCGATCGCGGTGCGGAGCGGAACGGAAACTTCAATTTCCGTGCCTGCAGCGCGCTTGCTCCAAATCCGGAATTGCCCACCAACACTCTCCGTCCGCTCGCGCATTTCCAAGAGACCCCTGTTTGACTTCCGACCGGATCCAACTGCTTGCTGATCCATCCCGCAGCCGTTGTCGCGAACAAAGACGCGCAATGCACGGCTTGTGTATATGACCTCTATTTCAACGGCTGTGGCCGCGGAATGCCGAAACGCGTTTTCCACAGCCTCACGCGAAATAGCACAAATCTGTTCACACTGTTCCGGGCTTAAGAATTGTTGTTTTCCACTGACGAAAACTCGAAACTGCACGTCAAGATTGAACCGGGACTCTTCGCGCAAGCCGCAAAGCGCCTCTTCTAGCCGGAACCCCCTGTCTTTGCAGGGCTTTTCCAACCGCACATGCTGTTCACTATGCAATCTTTCGGAGGTCGTGCGCAGGAATGGCAACGACAAGACGTACTGTACCGCAGATCCAGTGCCCATATTCTCTTCTCCTAACCCCATCGTCGCTGACGTGGCTTCATTTTCCCTGTTCATGACGCGCACTCCCCCCGCTCTCGATCCATTCGCGGATATAGGCAGGACAGTTTCGCAGCTGGATGCCTTCTGATTCGCACACAGCCAAGAATCTCACGACCTGCCGATCCACGAGCCTTACCTCTTTCAGGTCGATACTCATGCTCTGGCCTTGACCGCCACCTTCCGCTCTGAGGAGATTCTCTAATTGCTCAAGATCGCTTTCCTCAATGCGCCCGCTGAGAGCGAAAATCACGACTCCCTGCTCCAAGGACCTTCGAATTCTCAGTGTCACGCTACAATTAGTGCACTCCGAGCGCCAATCGCAAAATACAGATAAGTAATGACTTACAGTGATTCTGGTATGCCGATATTTCAGAAATTCACGAACATCGTGATTTCTGTTCGTGAATCCACGACTCAGGAGAGGGATCAACCACGTTTAGACGATTTGAAACGATGCTTGTCGATCTTATAGACCTTGATCTTCGAATCCAACGTCGAAGGTGGAACCCCCAATCTTGCCGCCGCCCCGGATGGCCCCGATACACGGCCATGTGTTTCGGACAGCGCGTCCTCGATGGCTTTCCTCTCATCCGCGTCCGTCATTCTAAGCGGTGTGGGGCTCGGCAGCAGCGACGTCTCATTCGGCGGACAGAGCCAATTCGCATCAACAGTCAATGTCTCGGAATCGCAAACGATTACGGAACGTTCGACGATGTTTTGAAGTTCCCGAATGTTCCCAGGCCATGCGTAGCACTTCAGCAATTCGAGCGCGGCCCTGCTTATGCCCGTGATTCTCTTGCCGGCCTTACTGGCATAGCGGTCGATGAAATATTGAACAAGAAGGGCGATATCTTCCTTTCTTTTTCGCAGAGGGGGCACCTCGATCGGAAAGACGTTGAGGCGATAGTAGAGGTCGCTGCGAAACGTTCCGGCTTCGATACAACTCTGCAAATTCCGATTGGTTGCGGCAATCACCCGCACATTTGTTCGAATGACTTTAGATCCGCCCACCCGTTCAAACTCCCTCTCCTGGAGTACTCGCAGAAGTGCAATCTGCGTTTCAGCGGGCAGCTCGCCGATTTCATCCAGGAAAATGGTGCCCCCTTCGGCCAATTCAAATTTTCCAAGACGGCGCTGCATTGCACCGGTAAATGCGCCCTTTTCATGGCCAAACAACTCGGAGGCTATCAACGACGGGGGAATAGCAGCGCAATTCACGCTGACAAAGGCCCGCGTCGAGCGTGGGGACCTCTTATGAATCGCCCGTGCGATCAATTCCTTGCCCGTTCCCGTTTCGCCCGTCACCAGCACGGTAGAATCTGCCGGTGCCACCTTCGTCACGCGCGCAAGCACGGCTTGTACTGCTGCCGATTCTCCGACGATTTCTTCAAACATCGAAGAGCGGTCAATTTCTTCGCGCAGCGCGACGTTTTCATTATGGAGCTGATCCTTTAGGACCTTGATTTGCTCAAATGCAGTTTCAAGGGCGGTTCTTGCGCGATGCTGTTCAGTCACATCCATCGTGGTGCCGATTACCTCGGTTATTTCCCCGAACTCATCCAAGACGCTGTGAGCAATGGAATGAAGGTGTTTAATCGTTCCGTCATTTAGAATGATTCTATAGTCGCCCTCAGAGTCTCCCATATTCTTGTTCGTGGACTCTGCTTTAGCCCTCTCTTCAACCCGAGCTCGATCTTCGGGATGAACCCTCTCCAGGAAAAGGTCCATCGTGGGCTTCACTGACCCAGGCTCATAATCAAAAATGCGAAACATCTCTTGTGACCAAAAAACGTCCCGCGTGCGCACGTTCCATGCCCAACTGCCGCTCTGTGTCAACTTCTGTGCTTCTGCGAGATAGTTTTCGCTTCTACGTAAGGCTTCCTCCGCACTCTTGCGCCCGGTGATATCGACCATCGTGCCGACCACTTGCACAAGCTCCCCGTTGTCACTCAAAAGCGGATGGCCGAGTCCATGAATGTGTTTGACCGTTCCATCGGGTTTTACGAGTCTGAACTCGACGTCGCAATCGACTCTCTCAAGGAACGTCCTGTCACCTGCACTCTTGACCTTGTCACGGTCTTCCGGGTGTACCCGCTGCAGCCATTGCTCCCACGTCGGTAAGCCCTTTTGTGAATCAAAACCGAAAAGCCGAAACATCTCCTCCGACCAGTAGGTGGTTTCGCGCGTCCTGCCATCAATAGAACAACTGCCAGTGTGCGTTAGGTTCTGCGCTTCAGCTAGATAGTTTTCGCTTCTCCGCAAGGCTTTCTCCGCACTCTTGCGCTCGGTGATATCCGTTGCAGCTCCAACGAATTCCAGGCGGCCAAATTCATCAGCTCTTGGCCGTCCCACTACCCGAACGTATTTCACAGTGCCATCCGGCATCAGAAGCCGGTGCTCCAGGTCGAAGTCCGTTCCTTCGCGGCTAGCGCGCTCGATAAGTTGCATCACCATTTCCCGATCATCGGGATGCGTTCGGTCCAGAATCCTTTCGATAGTAGGCGTGGATGTGGGCTCAAATCCCATGATCCGAAAAGTCTCTTGGGACCAATGGATTTTCCCGCTCGAGACCTCCCAGCCAAAACTGCCCGTGCGGCTCAATTGCTGGGCTTCCGCCAGGTAAGCTTCATTCCGTTTAAGCTTTTCGTCCGCTTCTTTGCGTTCGGCTCTTTCTCTGGTTTCACGCAGTGCGCGCCTTATCGAAGGAACAAGTCTCGACAACCTTGTCTTGAGGACATAATCGGTAGCCCCTATCTTCAACGCCTCAATCGCTAGCTCTTCTCCCAGTGTCCCGGATACAAAGATAAATGGAACGTCCGGATAATCTCGCACTGCCAGCTTCAGGGCGGACAATCCATCAAAGGAAGGGAGCGAATGGTCAGCCAGAATCAGATCAATACCGCCTTGATCCAAAGAAGCACGCATCGCGGCTTCCGTCTCTACTCGGGTTACCTCACACGCAAGACCTTCAGCCTCAATAAGATTCCCGACTAGCTCCGAATCCCTGGGGTCGTCCTCTATGGACAGGATGCGCAAAGGGGTTTCCGTCTTCACTTCCTGATGCTCCCCGGAGGCGGCTCATTGATCACGGCCCAGAAAACTCCCAGCTCTTTAATGGCGTTCACAAACTCGTGGAAATCTACCGGTTTCACTACATACGCGTTCACTCCGAGCTTGTAGCTTGCAACCATATCCTTCTCTTCCCTGGATGACGTCAGTACCACTACAGGGATCATCTTCAAATTTGCGTCGGACTTGATTTGCTTCAGTACCTCCAGACCATCAACTTTAGGCAGTTTCAGATCCAGCAGCATCACTGCCGGGCTCTCGTGCGCTCGCATCTTGTATTCGCCGCGATAATAGAGATAGTCCAATGCCTGTTCCCCATCGCGCGTAACGACCACTTCGTTGGCGAGGTTATATTCTTCCAATGCCGTAAGCGTGAGCTCCACGTCTTTGGGATCGTCCTCAACCAGCAAAATGCGTCCTAGTTTGTTTGCGTTTTCCATAGAGCCCCTTCCGCTTTTGGAGTGGAGAAATAAAATGTTGCGCCTTTTTCAATCTCACCTTCTGCCCAGACACTTCCTCCATGGCGATGAATAATCCGCTGAACTGTCGCTAACCCAATGCCTGTCCCTTCAAATGCATCAGCCTGATGCAAACGCTGGAATACGCCGAACAGCTTGTTCGCGTACCTCATATCGAATCCCACGCCGTTGTCCCTCACGAATACCACCGCTTCTTTTCCTTCCATACTTCCTATCTCGATTTCAGCCTGCTTTCGTGTGCGCGTGAACTTCACCGCATTGGAAAGAAGATTTACAAGCACAAGCCTCAGCATCGAGCGGTCTCCATAGAGCGTCGGCAAAGCGCCGATTTTCCAGGCAATCTCTCTCCCCTCGGAATCCCGCCGCACCTCACTCAGCGCTTCCTTCAAGAGCTGCTCGAGACTTACAAGCGATTTTTGTGTCTCCGCTCGGCCGATTCTGGAAAAGGCCAGCAGATCGTCGATGAGATTACCCATCCGTTTGGCGGATTCAAGAATTGCCTTCATGTAGCCGCTGCACTTTTCATTTACGATCGTAGAAATCTGTTTTTGGAGAAGCTCCGTATATCCAGCGACGTGCCGCAGCGGCGCTCGGAGGTCGTGAGAAACGGAGTAGGCGAATGCCTCGAGTTCCTTGTTGATGGCCTCCAGTTCTACAGAACGCCTGGCAAGCTCCTGGTTCAGATTTTCAATTTGTTCTTCCCTTCGCTTGCGCTCCGTAGTGTCGTTGCTTGTTTCTAAAATGGCGACAGGACGTTCCTGCGCATCACGCTGCAGAGAACAGCGGCTTGCAACAACGATCTCGGTACCGCCGGCCGTCGTGCGGCGAAGCTCGCCGTCCCAACGGCCCGTCCGCAGCAATTCCGTACGGAATTCTTCGAGAGACACTGGATAAACCGTTCGCAGCAGTTGCTGAGATTGCTTCCCGATCGCCTCTTCCGCCTTCCATCCATACAATTCTTCTGCCCCCCGGTTCCAATAGGAAATAATCAGATCCATGTCACGAACGAAAACCGAATCGTGCGTGAGATTAAGCAAACTTGCCTGTTTGGTGCGTTCATCTACTTCCATCTGGAGACGGTCGCGGGCTTCTCGAAGATCTTTCTCAAACTTGCGCCGAACTGCGGCGAAACGTGTAGCGAGAATTGCGAATAAAATCAGAACGACAAATGCCGGAAGATCGGGCAGCGTGAATACCAAACTGTATAGTGGCGGAACGAAGAAGAAGTCAAAACACAAGAACGAAAGTACAATCGACAAAACAGCAGGCCCGACGCCCCAATACCAGGCGGTTATCGCGACCGCGAGAAGAAAAAAAGGCAATTCAACGTCAGAAAAGTTGAAACGTTGCAGCAAAAGGGCGGGGGCCATCGCCACCACAACCGAGACAACGGCATAGCCATATCGCCAGAGACGCGACCCTCCCTGCTGCAAACGGATGTTCGATTGCAACGTCGCCTCCCCTGCCAAGGTCACCACCTAGTTCTCGGTGTCAAGGCCTATGGGCAGGTCCGAAATAATAGCGCGTTTTGTCGGCCGCTTGCATGACGGCACATCCGGCACGCTTGCGGCTCCCGTTGACCGGCAAATTGATCGCCAGTCTGGTGGATCACGAAAAACCAAGCTCGAATGAGACGGGAAAATGGTCTGAAGCTCGAACGCTGTTATGAACTTGACCTGAGCGGGACTTCAATTCAGCGGTCAGGAATATCCAATCGATGGAGCGGCCATGATCGAGGATTCCTCGTGGCGGCCGCGTTAGAGCGTTCGGCATTCCAACTGCATCGCTGAATCCGGCCTTCTTTAGAGCGGCAGCGGCTTCTCCCTCTCCTGCGTTTAGATTCAAATCGCCGGCGATGAGGGCTGGGCCGCTGCCCTTTCGAGAGGCATCTTCAGTCAGCACCTCCTTCAATTGCGACAGGCGAATCGAGTCATCTTCCCTGCTTTCCAGATGCAGGTTGTATGTTGTTACGGCTTGGCCCGAAATCTCAACATCGGCAACAAGTGCAATTCGCCCTCCGAGCCGCTCCTGAAATGGTTCAATCCGAGGCAAATACCAGTGCGGCTGCCAAAAATTGGTTTGACGCTGGAACCGAATTAGACGGGCATTCTTGATGGGCCAGGACGAAAGCGTGGCTTGCCCTTGATAGGCCGGCGACTTGTGCGACCCCTGCGCCAGCTCCTCAAATTCCTTGCCAAATACGAAGTTCAGCTTCAACGCTTGCGCAATTTCCCGCGCAATGTCGAGGTGGTGCGTGCGCTTCGCATTCAGATCCACTTCTTGCAGAAGGATCAGATCCGCATTGCATTTCTTCAGAAATTCAATGATCGCGGATAACCGGAGTCCGCGCTCAATATTCCAATCCACGACCCGGAACGACTCCCGCGGCCACAGCTGAATACGCGGAACCGCGAAATCGCCCGAGGTGACTCGGTTCATGGAATACTCATGCGGCAGCCGCATATTGCAGTCTTGGGAAGACATGCTCGCGAGCAAACGCGAGATCCGCCGGGTCGTCGATTTCAGCCCACGGAAGGCCCGCCGTGCTGGTCGAGCCTACCATGACTCC